>Ga0214472_10004230_pt1 | contig 15129 bp, 10 predicted proteins | sample RVTome_6_FD_207662 | JGI IMG/M metagenome (GOLD analysis project Ga0214472, IMG submission 207662) | Soil microbial communities from uranium-contaminated site in the Upper Colorado River Basin, Wyoming, United States - RVT140D175 | ecosystem: Environmental > Terrestrial > Soil > Contaminated >...
CGTCATACCGCCCACAGGGTCAAAGCCGCTTTTGCGGACACAAGTGTTGTCCTGATTGCAGGGCCCCGTTAGGCGGGCAAGACAACGCTAGCGCAGGCCATCGCCCGCGAGGAAGGCTTGGCGTTCTTTACTCTTGATAATCCGACGACACTGGAAGCGGCGCAGAGTGATCCTGTCGGATTTCTGCGCAATCTCGACCGCGCTGTCATCGATGAAATTCAGCGCGCGCCTCAATTACTGCTCGCGTTAAAGGAAAATGTCGATGCTGATCCGCGGCCCGGGCAATTTTTGCTCACCGGTTCGGCCGATCTCATGACATTGCCGCGTGTTGCCGATAGTCTGGCGGGACGCATGGAAATCATCCGCCTGTTGCCGCTTGCCATTTGCGAGATGCTCACTCGGCAACAGGATTTTTTCGGCCCTGTCTTTGAAGGGAAGCCGCCATCCTGCGGGGAGGTCATTGTTGCTGAGGCGCTGGTGGAAGCTGTACTCAAGGGTGGTTATCCGGAGGCTGTGCGGCGCGCCAGCCCATCAAGGCGCCAAGCGTGGCATCTCGATTATCTCGACGCCATACTGAGCCGCGACATAAACGATATCGCCCATATCGAAGATATGACGCGTATGCCGCAATTGATGGCGCTCATGGCCGAACATGCGGGGCAATTGGTCAATTATTCCAAACTTGGAGCGGGCATCGACGTCAGCCATGTCACAACCCGCAAATATGTCGGGATATTCGAAAACCTGTTTCTGGTTCGTACATTGCAGCCTTGGCACTCCAACCGTCCGAAGCGCCTCATCAAGACGCCCAAGCTGCATTTTCTCGATTCCGGTCTGCTGGCCAGCTTGCGTGATCTGACGCCCGCGCAAATCCGGCGTAATCGCGGCGCTTTCGGGGCGCTTCTGGAAAGCTTCGTCTTTTCCGAGTTGCTCAAGCTGGCGAGTTGGTCGGATGGGGCGCGTCTGCGATTCTCGCATTTCCGCGACAAGGAAGGCAATGAAGTCGATATCGTCATCGAGGACGCGCGCGGGCGCGTTGTCGACGTCGAGGTCAAGGCGTCGGCTACCGTGACGGCGGCAGATTTCAAGGGCATGAAACAGTTGCAAGAGGCTTGCGGCGATAAATTCACCTGTGGTCTGGTTCTCTATGACCACGACAAAACAATCCCCTTCGGCGGGCGCCTGTTTGCCGCGCCGCTTTCAGTTTTGTGGTGAGGAGGAAAGCCCCGCATTCCCTCACGCCGCAGGTTGCGCCTGATGGAGGATGCGGGTTTGCATGCTGGAGAACTGCACGATGCCGGCCCCGGCGAGGCGTTGCAGCATCTCCCAGGCCGCCCGGTCGATGAGTTCGATGGGAGGAAGGCCCGCCGGGGGCATTTCGTCAATCCGGGTTTTCTCTTCGGCGATCTGTGACGTATCGCCATCGAGCACCAAGAACAAGCGCTCGGCGCGCAACTCGGCGTGATGGAAACGCGCCCCATGGCGCTCGCTCAAGCCTGCGATCAAAGCTTGTTCCGGCGTGACTTCCCTGATTTTTGCGGGCCCCGTTCTGCCCTCCAGCATGGCCTGCATGCGTTCGATCAGCGCGGCGCGCCCGGACGGCATCTTGATCGCCGAAAAATCTTCCGCGCCATCGAGCACCCCGTCGGCCAAATTCTGCTTGTGGGCGAGCAGATGCAGGATCGAATGTTCGATGGAGTTTTCGGTGACGAAATTGATCGCGGTGATCGCGCGCTTTTGCCCTTTGCGCCAGATGCGCGCGATGCGCTGTTCGAGCTTGGCCGGGTTCCAGGGCAGATCGAGATTGATGATGCAATTGGCGGTTTGCAGATTGAGCCCCGTGGCGCCAGCATCGGACGTGAGAAACATACGGCAGGCGGGGTTTTCTCGAAAGCGATTGATCTCGGCGCGGCGCTGCAATTGCGGCACAGAGCCCGTGTGCCAGGCCGCTTCGACACCCATCTCATGGGCGAGACCCCGCACCATTTCCAGCATGCGCACCCATTCGGAAAAGATGACGATCTTGGTGTCTTTGTCTTCCAGAAGCTCTTCGAGCACCTTTTCCAGCTCTTCAAGCTTGGGGCTGACACGGCATTCAGGATCGAGAATGGCAGGCGTGTCGCAGATCATGCGCATGCAGGCGAGATTAATCTGTAAACGGTCGAATTCTTCTTTCTTGAGCGGGCGGCGCTCGGCGATGGCTGCGATCTGACGGGCGCGATATTCGTAATCGGCGTAGCGAACAGCCTGCTCTTCAACCATCGGCACAAAGAAGGTTTTGACGGTGCGGCCCGGAAGTTCATCCTCGACATCGCGCTTGCGCCGCCGCAGCATCACGACCGACAGGCGCCGGTGCAGTTCTTCGAGGTTCTGATAGCCTTCCGGGCGCCCGCGCTCGTCGAGCGCGTAGAAATCGCGATTGAAACGGAACAGCGGCCCGAAAATCTCCGGATCGAGATACTGGACAATGGAATAAGTCTCGTCGATGCGGTTTTCGAGCGGCGTGCCGGTGAGCACAAAGGCGTAAGGGGATTTCAGCGACTTGACCTGCCGCGCCGTCTTGGTCTGCCAGTTCTTGATGCGCTGGGCCTCGTCGAGAATGACCACATCGGGCCGCAACAGCCGGTTGATGTCGCTGGCATCGCGCACCACCTGCTCGTAATTGACAAGCGTGAAAAACGCCGGGTCTTCGCCATAAAGTTTCATCCGCTGCGGATAAAGCCCGGCGACAAAACGGGTGGGGCGGCCGGAAAAGCGGGCGATCTGGTCTTCCCATTCCGCCTTGACCGATGTGGGCGAGACGACAAGCGCGCGCTTGATCTTCTTCTGCCGGGCCAGCAATTCGCAGGCGGCAATAGCCTGAATGGTTTTGCCAAGGCCCATTTCATCGGCGAGCATAGCCCGCTCGTGAAAGGCGAGATGCGCCGCGCCTTGCCGCTGATAGGGCAGCAGCGGTTCCCTGACGATATCCCAACTGGCCTTGCCCTTCTCGACATTGCTGAGAAAACGCGACAGCGCCGCCTCGCGCCCATCCAACCGGCTCTGACGTTCGAGCCAGGGGGTGAAATGGCGCGAGATGCGGATTGATTTCGGTGCCTTCGGCGCCGCCCTAACAAGTTCCGCAATCGTGGCCGTATCTGTCTTCAAACGGCCATCGGATTTGAAGAATGGCGTGAGGAAGCGGCGCGCCTTGTCATCCATTTCCGTGTCCGGCGCGAGGATGGCGGGTGTTGCTTCGCCTGTGCGACAGATAAAGATTTCGATGCGCGCGCTGCCAGCGGCAGCGCTGGAGGCGAATTCACGTGCCCCGTGCTTCTTCTTCAGGCTGGCAAGAACGCCTTCAATATGCTTGCAGCTACCCAGTCCATTGACGCGGTGATCGATGCAGCCACATGAATTGCCGCGCCCTGAAGGATCGCGGATTTCCACCTCATAGGCACTCCCCGATGTCGAACGCACGCGAAATGTTCCGAACATCCCATATTCCGGCTCCAGCGCTTCGATGCCCGTGATCTCATTGCGTCCGCGCCAGCGCCGCAGTTCCATCTCGTCCTCATCGGAGGTTTTCCAGCCGGTAATTTGTGGCTTCTCCAGCACCTTCCTGGCGCGGGAGGGAGATTTTTTCTTTTGCGAGGGGATTTGTGTGTGGGGGGCCAATCTGGCTTGCTCCGATGAGTGTTCAATACAGCGGCCAAGCCGCTGATTGGATTGGGGATCGAGCATGAATTACGATGCCCGCCGACGATTGTTTAAGCAAATGCCTCCGAATTTAAATCGCAAAGATGCCACGGTAACCGGCCTTGAATAAAGGCCGAGACTGCCATCGCCGGCTATCCGAAGATGCTGCTACCATAATGAAGGCGCGCCTGCGCGCGGATTTGCGCAAGGCAATGGCGGCCCGCCAGACAGACCGGGTCTCGGTGATCCGGACGCTCGTCGCCGCGCTCGACAATGCCGAGGCGCCGGCGGCTGAACAGAAACAGTAGAGGGACGACGGCCCGCATGATTTCTGGAAAGGTTCGGCCGAAGGCCGGCGCATTGACCTGACCCCTGAACGGGTCGCCGAGGTCCAGGAGCGCGAAGCCGCCGCGTCGGAGATGGCGCGCCTCGGTCAGACGGCCGAGGCCGCGCGCCTGAACGCCGAGGCTCGTATTGCACGCCAGTATCTTGAGCCTTGAACGGACGCGCGGGCCGGCTCAATCTCCTGACTTCGCCTCGGCTCGCTTCGTTCGTGTATTCTCAAGCGCCGCGGTGACCAGCGCGCGGATCGCCCAGCGCTTCACTTCGCGTGTTTCCGCGTCTCCCAGCTGAAGCACATCGCGGCAGATTAGGATCGCCTCGCCGCCGACAATCAGCGCCAGCGCCCGCTCAAGCATCTTTCGCTCGCGCGGCGACAGGCGGTCCCGCGACGGCTCGATGGCCGACTGGATCAGCGGAGTGCGCCGGTTCTGCCGCGTCAGCGCATCGCCGTCTCCCCCGCCTCCGCCACCCTGCAATAGCGCATTGGCGAGAAAGGTCCGCATCAGCGGTTCGTTCTGCGCGACCATGTCATGCAGGGCCGCGTCGACCATCAGGGCCCGCGCGGTGATGTCGGTTGGTGCATCCGGCGGGAACACGTCCTCCGCCCCCGGCGCCGCAAGATCGAGCGCGGCTTCAAGCAACAGGGCGTCGATGTTCGGAAAATGCCGGTAGGCGGTGGCGCGCGAAACGAGTGCAGCTTCCGCGACCTCGTCGAGGCTCGGCTTGCGGCCCTCCGCCACCAGGCGCGCGGCGGCGCGCAGCAGTTCCTTGCGCGTGCGCAGCCGCTGGTTGGCGCGTACGGTCACCTCAGGCCGGCTGCAGCTGTTGCAGGATGGCCGGGAAATCGATCCACACATTCTCGCGTTTGATGTCACCGACCTCGCTGAACTCGATCACATGCAGGAGGCGGAACTCGAGATCGCGGCCCCTGCCTTCGAGGCCGAACGGCGTGCCGGGCGCCCTGCCCGTCCAGACTGAATCGTCGACCATGAACCCGTCGCCGTAATAGCGCCTCTGGCTGCGCACCTTTCCGTCAGACAGGTCGGCGAACAAAGACTCGTAAAAGCCGCGCGCGCCTTCCCTTCCATAAGTTGGTCCGGTCGGGGCGCCAACGATGTCGTGCTCCACATCGGTTGCCAGTGTTGCCAGGACGCCCTCGACATCGTCGCCAGCCTCAAAGGCAAAATGCTCATCAATCTTGCGGTCCATTTCTTCGCGGGTAAGCGCCACGACACGGGTCTCCTCTTGTTGGACAAGAGTTGTATAATGAGACTTTTATCTCATGTAAAGCCTCTTTTGCACGTCGGGGTCGGGACGCCGGTTCATCACCGGACCGGGCAGGCATTCGCGAGATGGACTCTCCCGCGTTTCCCGTCACACTGGATTGAATGGCCCGGCAGCGGCCACCCACGCAGGCAGGCAGGAAGGAAGCGCCCCTTGGATCTCAACCTCAAAGGCAGGAACGCCGTCATACTTGGCGGCACGCGCGGCATCGGCCGGGCGATCGCGGACACGCTGGCGAAGGAAGGCGCGAATGTCGCTGTCTGCGCACGCAATCCGGACCAAGTGGCCGACGCGGTGAAGGCGCTCGGCGCACTCGGCGTCAAGGCTGCTGGCGCCTCGGTCGACATCACCGACGGCCCCGCCCTCAAGGCCTGGATCGCCTCAGCCGGCGAGACGCTCGGCGGCATCGACATCCTGATCTCGAATGCCGGCGCGATGGCGCAGGGCAATGACGTCGAGGCCTGGGAAAAGAACTTCCAGCTCGACATCCTTGGCGCCGTCAACGCCTTCGAGGCCGCCGAGCCCTTCCTCGCCAAGGCCGCTGCCGCTTCCGGCGACGCTGCCTTCGTGATCATCTCGTCGGTCTCTGCCGCGATGGCGGACCGCGGCGACAGCTATGGCCCGATCAAGGCGGCGCTGATCCACATGGCCAAAGGTCTTGCCCGCCAGCACGCCAAGGCCGGCATCCGCGTCAACGTCGTCTCGCCCGGCATGGTCTTCTTCGAGGGTGGCATCTGGCACACGGTCAAGACCAACATGCCGGAATTCTTCGCGCAGGCGAACGCCCGCAATCCGACCGGGCGCTGCGCCACGCCGCAGGAGATCGCCAATGCCGCCGTGTTTCTCGCCAGCCCCCTCTCCTCCTACACGACCGGGTCGAACCTGATCGTTGACGGGGCGGTCTCCAGCCGGGTGAATTTCTGAGAGCGGCCTTGCGCTAGCGGAAGGTCTGCGCGAACGGCACTCCGGAGATGTCTACCGGCGGCACGTCGATCACCAGCACGCGGCCGGCACGCCGGTCGATCGCCCAGATCTCTCGCGCGCCGCCCGGCGCCCAGGCGAAGGCCTGCCCTTCTGCCTCGATGTCGATGACCGCGGCGAGGATCAGGCCCGGGCCCAGTTGCGGACGCGCCAGAACGTAGAGTTCCGGCCGGTCATGGCCGAGGACGTAGAGCAGCCCGTCCGGCCCGATCACCCCGCCCGACGCCGCATGCGGCGCCATGCGGGCAACGACCGCGTCCGGGAACGTCCAGCCGCCGGTGCGCCGCCACGCGTCATCAAAGGTGACTACGCTCGAAGCGGAATGATCCTTGTACCCCGTACCGCGCTCACCGTCATAATGGGCAAAGCCCGCGATCCAGCCGCCTGGAATCCGGCCGGCCCAGGTCAACGAGCCTTCATCGCGCACGCCGAGACTGTGCGATGACAGGGGCTCAAGGCTCGCTGCATCGAAAACCTCGATCGACGAGGCCATCGGCTGCACAGGATAGTTCGAATTGGCGCAGACCAATGTGCCCACTTCCGCAAAGCAGGAATTGATATGTCGGAGGATATCCGGCCGGTCCAGCTTCCATTCGCCAACGCGGGCGCCGGTCAGACGGTCGTATTTTGCGATATGCGCATTGTCGATGGCATAGAAATGATCCGCATCGACCGCCACGCCCTGGTCGGCCTCCTGCGCCGCGAACATCGCCGTCGTCAGGGCGGCAAGGCGGGGCACACCGGCGGGCAGCGGCGGGTCCGGCGCTGCCGGAGGCCCGGCCACGCTGGTACACGCCGCCAGAAGGACTGCGGCCGCAAGCGCAAGCGCCCACGGCCGGCGGCGTTGATCAGAACCCGACGCTGGCGCCGAGATAGAACGTGCGTCCGACATATTCGAACTCCGTGTTGTAGGTCTCATTGCCGCCCTGGAACTCGCTCGTCGGTTCGTCGTTCAGGTTGACGCCTTCGGCGAAGATCTTGAACCGGTCGTTGATCGCGTACGAGGCTTTCGCGTCCCAGCGCCCGAACGAGCCCTGGTCGAGCCGGAAGTCCGGGTCGGCATTGTTGTCGGTGAGGTAGCTGTCATTGTAGGCATAGCTCGCCGACAGGTCGAACGGGCCTTTCTGGTAGAAGGCGGTGAAGGCATAGGTCTGTTCCGCCTGGCCTTCGAGCGGCGCCGTCGTGCCGTCCGCGAGTTCCACTTCGCCGTCCACCAGCGTGAAACTGGCGGAGGCGCCGAAGCCGTCGAGCCAGCCCGGCAGGAAGCCGAACTGGGTCTGCGCGTTCAGTTCGAGGCCTTTGAGCGTCGCCGAACCGGCATTGATGGTGGTTCTCACGTCCAGCCGCGTCAGGCCCGACGTGTCGATCCCGGTGATGCCCCGGGCCGCGAGCGCGTCCTGCATCTCCTGCTGCGCCGAGAAGGACACCGCGTCCCCGGCAAGCTGGTCGGAAATGTCCTTGTAGAACACCGAGGCCGAAACCGCTGTCAGCGGGTTCGGGTACCATTCGAGGGAGGCGTCATAGTTCCATGCCTTGCGCGCCACGAGGTCCGGATTGCCGATATTCAGTGTACCGATGGCCCCGTTTTCGCCATAGGTCGAGCGTGGCGCGATGGCGTCATACCCGGGGCGGCCGAGCGCGCGGGTGATGGCGCCGCGGATCACCCAGGCATCATCCGGCCGGTAGTTGACCAGGAGCGCAGGCAGGATCTCGGTATAGTCACCGCCCGAATTGACCGGGGCCGACGACGCCGAACCCTGCAGCAGGTAGCCGGTGCTGTCGACATTCGTCGCCTCAACCCGCACGCCGCCGATGACCTGCACCGGACCGCGTTCGCCGGTCGCCATGACATAGCCAGCCGCAATGTCCTCGGTGAGCGAATAGTCGGAGGCAAATCCTGCCGTGAAGGTCGAGGCCGTATTCAGGGCAAAGCTGCCCGGGTTGGCCGCGAAATAACGGTTCATGGCGTCGATATCCATCCAGATATTCGGAACGCTGCCAGATCCGCTGTCGTTGAAGAAGCCGCCATTCGTCAGCGATGGATCGCTGCCGAGGGTCAGCGTGGGCGAACCGGCCGGCGCGTACACTGTCTGCTCTGCATCCAGAGCCCGCTCCGTGCGGGCGAATTTAGCACCGGCCTTGAAGGTCAGCGCATCTGAATAATCATATGCGGCATTCACCTGCCCGATCAGGCCGTCCTCTTCGAGGTCCCGCTCGAAGAAGCGCGCGCGGCGCAGCGGCAGGAGCGAGGCATCGGTGCGGTCCGGCGTTCCGGAATCCGGCGTGATCGTCACGACACCGTCGCCGCTCACCACGAACGTGCTCGGGCCAACTGCTGTCGTGCTGGAACGCCATTCCCAGAAGTCATTGGGCTCGGAAATTTCGTTACGGTTGACCTGGGCAAGGTAGTCGACGGTCAGCTCGCCGAAGATGTTCTCGCCGCCCGCCGCGATCGAGGAGACAGTCTTGTCGGCGTATTCAAGGCGGATGTTCGCGAGAATGCGGTCCGCAGCCTGCGTGCCGGTCGCCGGCGATGTCAGCGTCACTTTCGAACCGGAGAGGTTCTGCTCATAGCGGTTGCGGTGCTGGTACTCGTCCCAGCTGCCATAGAAGCCGCGCACGAAATACGACGCGTCCTCGGTCGGGCGGAACTCCAGCGCGCCGTTCACGTTGATCCGCTCACGGCCGATGACGTAATAGTTGTTCTTGACGTTGACCGGCAGGAAAGTCCCCGGCGCCGAAGCAAGTTCGGTCCAGTCATCCTGGTAGACGCCCGTCGAGATGTACTCGCGGTCAGACCATGTGGCCCCGAGCAGCCAGCCAAACGTGTCGCCAACCTTGCCCGACACCGTTGCGTCCAGGGCATAGGGGTCGTGGCCGCCGAACGCTTCATTCTCCGGGCGGATGCTTTCATAACCGGCGCGGGCAGTAACGTTGCCATAGAAGTCGTCTTCGCGGTCGAACGGCATCGCCGTGTCGACGTTGACCGTGCCGCCGATGCCCTGGGCGTCCATGTCCGGGGTCGGGGTCTTGATCACCTGGACACTGCTGAGGACGCCGCCCGAGATGATGTCGAGTGGGGCCTGGCGCCCGCCAAGCTCGACCTCCGGAGACCCCATCTGCACGCCGTTGATGGTGACATTGTTGAGGTTCGCGGCCACACCGCGGACCTGCACATACCGGCCTTCGCCTTTTTCGACGAGCATCGTGACGCCCGGCAGACGGTTGAGGCTTTCGCCGACATTCTTGTCCGGCAGCTGCCCGAGTTCATCGACGCCGAGGGCTTCGATGATCCGGTCGTCTTCCCGCTTCTGGTCGAGCGCGTCCTGACGCGACTTCGCCGTTCCTGTCACGACAACTGTTTCCATGCGCACCGCGCCCTCGCCGGCCGGCGCGGTTTGCGCCCAGACCGGACAGGCGATCGCCAGCAGGCCGGCCGAATTCAAAAGCAAAGACGAAATTTTCATATCCAGCTCCACGTCCCAAATCGTGGATCGCCGCTTAGGCGCCGAAAGTGACAGTTGGTTCACAACATCGTGAAGGTTTGTGCGCGGTGCGTGCAGCCGGTGCATTGCTGCTACTTGTGGGCGTCAATCGCCGCGCTGACTGCGCTTTCAGGTTCAACAGCGCCCCGCGGCCAGCGCCGTTTCGCGCCGCGCATGATTGCCATCCGGATTTTTATGCCGCTGCGCCGACGGACAACGCCGCGCAAACCGTTTATGATGGATTGACATGCCTTAACCGGATCGCGGCCCCTATTGCCTTGATCCGTAAGGTTCGTCGTCTATCTATCGAGGCAAATGACACCGTTATTCTCCTCCCGGCCGGTCCGCCTTGCGGGCGCCCTGCTCGCTGCCTTCATGGCGAGCGCGTGCGCCGGCGTGCCCGCCGCCCCCGTCGATGCAGCGCCTTCGGCCGAAACCGGCCCGGTCTTTCCGGCTCTGTCCGGTGGCAGCGCCCCGGATGCGGCCTGGTGGACAGGTTTTGACGATCCCGAACTCCAGCGCCTCGTCGAAGCGGCCCTGAAGGCCTCGCCGGTCCTGCGCGGCGCGGACTATTCGGTTGCCGAGGCCGAGGCTCTGCTTCGTCTCGCCCTGCTCAGCCGCAGCCCCAGCCTCTCTGCCTCGGCCAGTGCAACGGCCGAACGCCTCACTGGCGGCAATGACGATTTTGAAGCCAGCGGCACCGCCGGGCTCGCCTCAGCGTGGGAGCTCGATGCCTTCGGCCGTCTCGGCGCCGCCATCGACGCGGCCCGCTATGACGAAACTGCAGCGCGCGAACTGCGCCGCGACCTTGCCGTCACGGCCGCCTCGGAAACCGCCCTCGCCTATATCGACCTGCGCAGCGCCGAGGCCCGCCTGCGCGTCGCCGAGTCCAATGCGGCAGTCCAGAAGGAAAGCCTCGATCTCGTCCGCACGCTGTTCGAGAACGGCCGCGCCAATGAGCTCGACCTCAACCGGTCCGAGACCCAGTACCGCACCACACTTGCCTCCCTGCCCGCCTTCGAGGCGAGCATCACCGGTGCCCGCAGCCGCCTCGCCGCGCTCACCGGCAATGCCGCAACGCTGCCCGGCCTCGGCGCTAGCCTCAACCCTCAGCGCGCCGCCCGCGTGCCGCGCCTCGCCGGAACGCTCAGCGCCGGCGCACCGGAAGACATGCTGCGCCGCCGACCGGACGTGCGCCTCGCCGAAGCCCGCATCGGCGCCGCCCTCGCCCTCGGCCAGGCCGCACGCGCCAACCTCTTTCCCCGCATCACGCTGAACGCCAACCTGTTCGGCATCATCAGCGACACGGGCGTTGCCTTCAACGAGGACTCGATCGGCCTGTCCTTCGGCCCCGCCATCAGCTGGGCCGGGCCGGACCTGCGCCGCGTCTATGCCCAGATCGATGTCAACGATGCCCGCACGCTCGCCGCTGTTGCCAATTATGAAGCGACCGTGCTCGACGCCCTCTCGGAGGCCGAAACGGCCCTCTCCGATTACGTGACCGAACGCCAGCGCCGCGCCGACCTTGAGGCAGCCCTCGCCTCCGCGCGCCGCGCTTTTGAGCTGGCGCGCCTGCGCTACGAGGAAGGACTGGACTCCTCCCTTGACGTGCTCGACGCCCAGCGCACCCTGCTGGACGCCGAAGACCGCCTTGCAGTGAACGAAGCCGAGATAGCCCGGCGCGCGGTGCGTGCCTATCGCAGCCTCGGCGGCATATGGACCGACGAAGAACTCGCCGCCTTCCGGGCGGAGTAGGAACCAGCCATGATACGCCTGATCAGGAACCCCGTCACAGTCTCCGCCGCGATCATCGCGCTCAGCGCCCTGCTCGCGGCGCCGGCCTTGACCCAGCAACGCGGCGGCGGACCGGGTGGCGGATCGCCCCCGCCGCCCAGCGTGTTCGTGGAAGCCGCCCGCATCCAGACCTTTGCCAACCGCGTCGAAGCGATCGGCACGCTGGAAGCCAACGAGCGCGCCGATCTGACGCTTTCGGCCTCGGACCGTGTCACTGCCGTCTATTTCGAGGACGGCGAGCGCGTGAAGGCGGGCAAGACGCTGATCTCCCTGGCTCAACGTGAACAGAGCGCGCTTGTGGAAAGCGCCGAAGCCGATCTCGACCAGGCGAGCCAGGAACTCGCGCGCCTCGAGCCGCTCGCCGCGCAGGGCGCTGTCTCGAAAGCCGAGCTCGACATCGCCCGCCGCAACGCCAATTCCGCCGCCGCCCAGCTGCGCGCCGTCCAGTCCCGCCAGCGTGACCGTGTCCTTGTCGCCCCGTTCGACGGCGTCCTCGGTTTCCGGCAGGTCAGCGTCGGCTCCTTCGTGCGCCCCGGCGATGTTGTCGCCACGCTGATTGACGACAGTGTCATGCGGCTCGACTTTGCCGTTCCCTCGATCTTCCTGACCAGCTTGCAGCCCGGTCTCGCCATCGAAGCCCGCTCCGGCGACCTTCCCGGCCGCACCTTCAAGGGCACCGTCGCCAGCATCAACAACATGATCGATCCGGTCACGCGCTCCGTCCGGGTACGGGCGATGATCCCGAACAAGGACGCCATTCTGAAGGCCGGCATGTTCGTCGAGGTCACCCTTCTGGCAGCGCCGCGCGAAGCATTGTCGGTGCCGGAGGTGGCGTTGCAGCCTCGCGGTCCGGACACCTATGTCTGGGTCGCCTCCCGGTCGGGCAAGGACACGCTCGCCAACCAGGTGAAGGTTGAAGTCGGCCTGCGCCAGGCCGGCCGCGCCGAAATCCTCGCCGGCCTTGAAACCGGCCAGCTGGTCATCACCGAAGGCGCCCTGCGGCTGCGCGAAGGCGGCGCCATCACGGTGAGGGACGAGTCCATTCTCAAACCGTCGCTTTCCGGCGGCACCGGCGGAGGCGGCGATCCGTCTGCGGCGAACCGGGAGTAGGCGCCATGCTGCTGTCGGATACCTCGATCAAGCGGCCGGTCTTCGCATCGGTGCTGGCCCTGATCCTCATCGTGTTCGGGCTGGTCGCGTTCACGCGCCTGTCGCTCCGCGAGTATCCGGATATCGACCCGCCAGTCGTTTCGATTTCGACAAGCTATCCGGGCGCCTCGGCCTCGGTCATCGAGACCCGCATCACGCAGATCATCGAAGACCGCATCGCCGGGATTGAAGGCGTGCGATTCATCAACTCGCGCTCCTCCGATGGCCGGTCCAACATCTCGATCGAGTTTCGCATCGACCGCGACATTGAATCGGCGGCCAATGACGTGCGCGACCGGGTCGCCGGCATTGTCGACCTGCTTCCCGATGAAGCCGATCCGCCGGAAGTCGAGAAAGCCGATGCCGACGACGATGTGATCCTCTGGATGAACCTTGCGAGCGAAAAGCTCGCGACACCTGAACTCACTGACTATGCGAACCGCTATCTCGTTGACCGCTTCTCGGCTCTCGACGGCGTCGCCCGGATGCAGGTCGGCGGCGCGCGCGAATACGCGATGCGTGTCTGGATCGACCGCCGCGCCCTCGCGGCGCGCGGCCTGACCTCGAGCGACATCGAACGCGCGCTGCGCTCCGAGAATATCGAAGCGCCCGCCGGCAACCTCGAATCCGGCGACCTCTATTACACGATGCGGATCGACCGCGCCTTCCGCACGGCGGATGATTTCGCCGGCCTCGTGATCGCGCAGGGCGAGGGCTATCTCGTCCGCCTCGGCGATGTCGCCCGTGTCGAGCGCGGCACCGTGGACGACCGGACGACCTTCCGCGGCAACGGCCAGCCGATGGTCGGTCTCGGCGTTGTCAAACAGTCGACCGCCAATACGGTCGAGGTCGCCAAGGCCGCCAAGGTCCTCGCGGCGCAGCTCAACACTTCGCTGCCCGACGGCATGCAGATCTACATGTCGTTCGACAGCTCGGTCTTCATCGAAGCCTCGATCGAGGAAGTCTGGACGACGCTCGCGATTGCCGTCGGGCTGGTGACGCTGGTGATCTTCCTGTTCCTCGGCAGCGTCCGGGCGACCATCATTCCGGCCGTCACCGTGCCGGTCTCGATCATCGCCACCTTCATCATCATGTATGCGCTCGGCCTGTCGCTGAACCTGCTGACCCTCCTGGCGCTGGTGCTCGCGATCGGGCTGATTGTGGATGACGCCATCGTCGTGCTCGAGAATATCCACCGGCGCATGGAAGAGCTGGGCGAGACCCCATTGGTTGCAGCCTTCAAGGGTACGCGCCAGGTCGGCTTCGCCGTCATCGCGACCACGATGGTGCTGATGGCCGTGTTCATCCCGATCACCTTCATGCAAGGCAATACGGGCCGTCTGTTCACGGAATTTGCCGTCGCCATCGCGGCCTCCGTCGCCTTTTCGAGTTTCGTCGCCCTTTCCCTCTCCCCGATGATCGCCTCGAAGATCCTGCAGCCGCACGAGGAAAACCGCAAAGGCGTCCTCTCGGCGCTTCCGCGCGCGGTCGATGCCGTGTTCGACGGCGTCAAATGGGGCTACGGGCACATCTTCGACATCATCGTGAAATTCCCGGTGATCATGATGGCCGCCCTGCTGGCCGCCTTTGCCGCCATCTGGTTGCTGTACCAGGCGCTCGGCCAGGAATACGCGCCGCGCGAAGACCGCGGCAGCTTCATCATCTCCGTGCGCGGACCCGAAGGCGCCTCGTTCGACTACATGTCGAAATACCTCGACGAGATCGAGCGCCGCCTCACGCCCTACACCGAATCCGGTGAGATCAGCCGCCTGCTCGTGCGCGCGCCCGGCTTCGGCTCGAATGCCTACAACCAGGGCAACGTCATCGCCGTGCTCGACGACTGGGCAAGCCGCCGCCCGGCCGATGAGGTGATCGGCGAGATCAATGCCAGGATGTCGGACCTTCCGGGCATCCGCGCCTTTGCCATCATGCGCCAGGGCCTTGCCGGCGGCGGCGGGAAGCCCGTCCAGTTCGTGATCGGCGGCCCGTCCTATGAACAGGTCGCCGAATGGCGCGACACGTTCCTGGCCGCCGTCGAAGCGGACAATCCGGGCCTCACCGACATCGACTGGGACTATAAGGAGACCCAGCCGCAATACCGGATCCAGATCAACTACCAGCGCGCCGCCGATCTCGGCGTCACGGTCTCGGAAATCGGCTCGACACTCCAGACCATGCTCGGCTCGCGGCGCGTCACCACCTATATCGATGGCGGCGAAGAATATGACGTGATCCTCGAGGGCCTGCGCTCCGAGCAGAGCACGCCGAACGATGTCCAGAACATCTATGTGCGCTCGGCCCGTTCCGGCGAACTGATCCCGCTCTCCAGTGTCGTGACCATCGAGCCTTTTGCCGACAGCCCAACGCTTAACCGCTATAACCGCGTGCGCGCCATCACGATCGACGCAAACCTCGC
>Ga0214472_10004231_pt1 | contig 15129 bp, 11 predicted proteins | sample RVTome_6_FD_207662 | JGI IMG/M metagenome (GOLD analysis project Ga0214472, IMG submission 207662) | Soil microbial communities from uranium-contaminated site in the Upper Colorado River Basin, Wyoming, United States - RVT140D175 | ecosystem: Environmental > Terrestrial > Soil > Contaminated >...
CCTTCTTGATGAACCGTGAGGAGAGGCTTGCAGAGTTCCGCGACGTAGGGAGACCGTGGGCGCAGCGCCTGAGGGCGGGAGCCGAGGCAAATCGGATTCTCGAGTTCCTCATAACCGATCGCCCGCAGGACCGACGGTGGGCCGACTGGCTCTTCACGCTCGCCCACTCGCTGCTGTACGACGAAGGCGAGCCGTTCGCGACGGCCATCCTTTTTCGCGAGGCAAGCGAATCGGACCGCCGCGAGCTCACCAGCCGCGCCTCCCGCGCCGTGAAAGTGCTGGAATCGCTGCTCTCCGAACTGGAGCTCGAAAGTCAGCGGCTCGACACGCTTTCCGTTGAAGACTTCGAGCGTTTGGAGCGAAACGGATTCATCACCCGAATCGACCAGCTTCTTCCGCGGGCGCGATATCTTCACCTCTGGGCGCTCTACTTCGACTCCGTAGCGCGTCCGCCGGGCGACGCGACGCAGGTCGCGCATCTCAACCGCATCCTCGTTGGCCTTTCGGCCACGCCGGCGCTGCTTCAGACTCCCCACGAAGAAAGCCAGGTGCAAGCTCAGGCCCTGCTGCTCGCCGGGATGACCCATCGGCTCCTCAATCAACATGGTGACGCCCGGCGTTTCCTCGATCGGGCGATTCGAACGGTGGAAGGACTAAGCGACTCCGCTCAACGGGCGCCGCTCGAATGGGCGGTCACGCTGGCCAGGCTGGAGCGAATCCGCACGGAGCGGGACGCCAGGCGATGGGAGTCGGCGTATCGGCTGCTCAGTGAACTGCAACGCGACCTGCCCGAGGACGCCGAGCGGAGCTTCGCCCTGAGGCTCAGCGCCGCGCTGCTCGAGCGGTCGGTCCGGCGTGCCCACGCGCGCGACCTGGCCACCGATCCTGCGTCCGCCGCGGACGCTCGTGCCGCGGTTCCCTGGGCGCCGCTTGCCGAGCTGGCCAGCGCGCTGCCCGAGCGTCGGAATGAGATCTACGCCGTACTCAGGGAGATCATGGGTCCGGCACCGGTATCGACCGACCTGGACTCTTTCGAGCAGTGCGTTCTGCTCGCCAGCTTGCTCAACGAGGCCGCCGAGCTTCGGCCGTCCCTGGTTTCGGGGCAGAACGGCGATTCGGAAGTGCCGGCGCCGGACCCGGCCGTTCAACGGTTGGAGGAGGCCATTGCGCTTGCAGAGGCCTTCCTCGCGAGCGCCACGGGGGCCGCGGAGGAACTGGTCCCGGAGGTTCGGTTCAACCTGGCCGTGGCGCGCTCCCGCCGCGGACAGGCTCCACAGGCGATTCGTACGTTTCTCGCGGTGGTGCAGAAGCACCCTGGCTTCTCGCAAAGTCTCCGAGCGGCGGAGTATGCCGTCCAGCTCGCTGCCGGACTCGTTGCTGACGAGAACTTGCGACGGGACGCACAAGTGCAACAACTGTACGAAGAGGCCCTTCGCGTCCTGATCGAGACATTTCCGGAGTCGCCGATCGCCGGAGAATGGCGCTTCTACTACGCACGACTGCTGGAAGAGCGTAAGGCCTACGAGGCGGCCGCGGCGCAATACGCCCAGGTGGGAGCTACACACGAGCATCATCTCGACGCGACGTTCTTCCGCCTGCGAAGCCTCGCGTTGCTGATCATCGAGGCGGTCGGGAATTTGGAGGCCGAGGGTGCGGCCTGGCAGCGCCGGGCAGACGCGCTGCTCGAACTCCAGCGCGAACTGGTGTCCACCCTCCGCTCCGCCGCCGACGAAGGCCCGGTCGCCACGGCTCGAAAGAAGGCCATCCTGGCGGAGGCACAACTCCTGACCGCCGAGGTGCTGGTCGCTCCGGTTGTTGCGCGTCCCGCCCGGGCACTGGATGTTCTCCTCGACTTCGATCGCGATTACGCCGACCAGACGGACCTCCAGAGTCGCGTTTGGCGCGTGCGTCTTCTTGCGTACGAACGACTCGGTCGGCTGGACGAAGCCCAGAAGGCGATCCCGGCATTCATCAGCGCGGATCCGCAAGGCGCCCGACCCACGCTTCAAACCCTGCTGGAGAGCGTCGTTGCTGAGGTGACGATTCTGGAGGAACGTGGCGACGCCGAAAAGGCACGCGCCAAGGCCCAGGTGGCGCTCGTGCTGGCGGAGCAGATTCACGCGGGGACCGCGAGCGAAGCTACTGAAGATCGTGTTGCCTCCGTTCAATTTGCCGAGGCCCACCTGCGCGCCGGCGAGGTCGGCCGTGCCCGCGAGCTGTTTGAAGCCTTGGGAACCTCCGTCCTGGCGGTACCCGACCTGGCCGATTCGATGGACCGGCGCGTCGTGTGGGGGTACGCGGAGGCCCTGTATCAGCAGCGTGAATGGGTGAGCGCCCTGCCCCATTTCAACCGCCTATCGACGCGACTGACCGTCGACGACCCCCTGCGCTGGAAAGCCCTGCTGCGCGATCTGCAATGCCGGAAGGAGCTGGGGGAAGCGCCGCAGCGGATCGTTCAGGTCATCGACCAGCAAGCCTATCTCTATCCCAAGCTGGGCGGAGCGCCGGTGGCCGATGAACTGATGGCCCTGCGTCGCGAGGCGCAACGCGCCGCGGGAAAAGGGAATCCTTGACCCGGGAACCGTCGCGCGGTCGGCGGAGTCAATCTGTGTCGGCTGGGGGATCGCCCAGGGGCAACAGCGCGGCCGCGGCGCAGACCGCGATGGCGGCGGTCTCAATGCGCAACACGTGCGGCCCGAGGCTGACGGTTGTGAGCCGCACTTCTTGCGCCTGGTGCCGCTCCGTGTCACTCCATCCGCCTTCCGGTCCGATCAGGATCAACAGGGGATCGCCGACCGGCCGGCCGGCGAAGAACGAAACCAGGGGGACAGGTAGGCGCGAATCTTGACCACGCTCGCTCCGGGCCTCGGAAGCAACCGCATTCGTCTTTGTGTTCTTTGCCATGATGTCGGCTTGTGCATTCGGCCCCGACCCCGGCGCAAAAGGTGGCGGGCCTGCACTGCACGCCGATTCATCAGCGATCGCCGCGGCCGCAAACTCGGAGACGCGCGACAGCACTTCGGTGAAGCTCTGTGGCCCGGCGACCGCAGGCACGTACGACCTTTCCGACTGCTTGGCCGCCTCGATGGCCCGCCGCGACCACTTGAGGCTCAGGGCGTCCGTCGGTTGGACCACGCCGCGCGCACACCGCATCGGCCAGAGCGCTGCGGCGCCGAGTTCAACGCACTTCTCGACCAGAATGCCTTGCCGCGGTGTGCGTGGCGGGGCGACGGCCAGCGTAAGCGTACGAGTCGTCCCGACGGCATCCCGGTACAACTCACGAACCTCCACGTACACCTGGCGGCGCCCGGTACGAACGACCGTGGCCAGCGCACGTGTGCCCTGGCCGTTGAACAGATACACGTCCTCGCCCACGCGCACCCGAAGCACGGCAAGGGCGTGGTGCGATTCTTCGCGGGTCAGACCCACCTCTCCGGTGGCAAGCTCTGGACAGTAGAGCTGGTGAAGAGACATGGAGGGTCATTATCGACCGCTCGCGGGCCGGGGCAATCTCAGGTCGCCCTGCGCATCGACCGATAAGAGCGATGGTCGAGCGCGGAAGCCGGCGGACGCCAGGGCAGCCGCGAAGTGTCGCGGGCGTCACCTGACGCCGCGAACGGCCGGGCTGCGATCCTGACCGGCGTGCATGACATGGAACAACCGGAGTCCATGGCCGACACCCCTTCGCCAGACTCGTCGTCCCCTCCGCCCGACGGCTTCAACGCCGACGCGCTGAGCGAAGAGGAGATCGACAAGCTCTTGACCGATGCGTCAGCACTGGCCAGTGAACTGGCCGCCGAGCTCGGCGAGTCCGAGGTCCGCGCGCATCCGCCGATCGTGGACACGCCGGCCGGTGCGGAGCAGGCATCCGTCGACGAGAGCCTGGCCCAGACCGAGTCGCTGATCGGAGAGGCCAAGGCTGAGCTCGCGGACGAGCCAACGTCCGATGCTCGCACCGACGGCCCCGTTTCGAGCTCCACCAAGACGAATCAGGAAGTCGGCCCTACCTCCGCAGGCGGCCGGCACGAAGGACCGCCCGACCCCAGCACCGCGGACCCGGCGGCGATTCCGGACTTCATGCAGGAATTCACTCGTCCGGCCGACACGATACCGGCCACTGCGCCTGACGCTACGCCCCAAGCCCCATCCGGAGACGCGCAGCCCGTTCCCGACTTCATGGCGGAGTTCACCCGGCCAGAGGAGGAATCGTCTTCGCATGAATCCGAACAAAACACGGAGGACGAACGACAAGCGGCCGGGGCTGGCGCATTCAACAGGACGAAGGACACATCGACGAGCCAGACGAAACCGCTCGGCGTCGTAGGAAACATTCCACACCCGGCGCGGCGCGAGCCGACCAGCGTGCACGACGACGAAGCGATAGAGGCGGTCGGAGAAGAGCCGCGCGTACCAGGCTTGGCTGACGTACCTGATCGGCCGCGGACACCTTCGCGAATCGGTGCCCTTGCGGCTCGCAGCATCGGGCCGCCAGTCTGGTCGGGCCTCGAACGAGCGGCCTGGATGCTGGAACGGATGGATCGACCGCTGCGTTTTGTCGGCCAGCGGGCCCGCGTCGCCATCGGCTACCTGGCCTTGGCCACGTTCGGCACCTCTCTGATTACGCTGCTGATCTCCCTCCTCTGACAACCGCTTCACGACGCGGCTGACTGAGAAATCGCCCGAAGAACGACGGCCCGGTCGGCACAGTTACGTCCACGCTGGATAGCGCGGCGCCTCGCCCCGCAGGACGCGGATCACGTCGTCGACCACGTCGTTCATGCCGGACAGCGCGCGGACGGTTCGCGCTCCGATGTGTGGAGTAAAGACGGCTCGCGGAGCGCCGAGCAACGGATGGCCCGCTGGGAGCGGCTCGGGATCGACCACGTCCAGGGCCGCAGCCCCGAGCTGGCCGGTGGTAAGCGCCACCGCCAAAGCGACACTGTCCACCACGCCTCCGCGCGCGGTGTTGATGAGAAGCGCGCCGCGGCGGAATTGTGCCAGCGTGTGGTCATTCAGTAGGCGCCGCGTTGCATCGGTAAGCGGAACGTGAAGGCTCACCACGTCGCTCGCCGCGTAAAGCTCCTCTTTGGCGACCGACCGGGCCGGGAAGTCCAATGGCCCGACGGGCTCGATGTCGTTGTAGAGGATGGTCATCCCGAAACCGACCTGGCAGCGGCACGCGACCGCCCGGCCGATGCGGCCGAGACCGATGATTCCCAGGGTCAGCTCGGACAGCTCGCGTCCGGCACACTGTTCGCGCGTTTCGAAGAATCGTCCGGCGCGCACGCCGGCGTCCGCCGCGACGATGTGTCGGGCCACGGCGAGCAGCAGTCCAACGGTCAGGTCCGCGACCGCCTCAGTCGCGGCCTGCGGCGTATAGACGACTTGGATTCCTCGGCGACGAGCGGCGTCGAGGTCCACGTTGTCCAGGCCGGCGCCGCCCCGGCCAACGACCTTCAAACGCGCTGCACTTTCCAGGAGTTCCGCCGTTACCGGAGTGTACGTTCGTACCAGCAGGGCGTCGGCGTCGGCCAGCGCAGCGCGGAGACTCGCTGCATCCGGGTCGTCCAGAACGATGATGTCGGCGAGTGCTTCGAGCTTGCGCACGGCCTGCGGACCATACCGCTCCGCGAAAACTGCCGACAATCGCTGACGGGCCACGGCGCGGATCATCCGGGGTCCGTTGCCGATCGTCAACCGACATCCGCCGGCGCGCATCCCAGTACCAGCCGCGAATGCACCGCCCGATCGCGATTGCCGCCCCACAGCGGGGCGGTTACGATCGCCGCGGCGCGAAAGAGGGAACGTTCACGCGGACGACCGCATGGAGGATGGCTCCATCCCATGACCGACGAACACACGCTGCAAGTCCAGCGCATCCGCAAACGCGACGCCCTGCGAGACCTCGGCATCGACCCCTACGGCGGAAGGTTTGCCGACGTCACCGCGACATCCCACGTCCATCGCCAGGCGGACACGCTGTCGCTTACCGCTGGCGAAAAAAGCAGCCTGCGGTTCCGCGTCGCCGGGCGCATCGTCCTGCTCCGATTGATGGGCAAGCTGGCCTTCGTCACCCTTCGCGACGGCACCGGGACGCTCCAGTTGGGCCTCAGCCAGAGCGTTCTGGATACCCAGTGGTCCGTCGTCAAGCTGCTCGACCTGGGTGATATCGTTGGCGCCGAAGGCATCCTCGGACGCACCAGGACCGGGGAACTGACCGTGTGGGCCGACGGCCTCACCGTGCTCACGAAGGCCCTTCTGCCGCCTCCGGAAAAGTGGCACGGCCTGACCGACGTCGACCTTCGCTACCGCCGCCGCTACGTCGACCTCTTCGCCAATCCGGACGTCCGCGAAGTGTTCCGCCAGCGCAGCGCCATCGTTCAAGCCGTCCGCGAGTACCTCGTCGGCGAAGGGTACTACGAAGTCGAAACGCCGGTGCTCCAGCCGATTTACGGAGGCGCCGCGGCACGCCCCTTCACCACGCATCACAACACGCTGGACCTGGACCTTTTTCTACGAATCAGCCCGGAGCTCTATCTGAAGCGCCTGCTGGTCGGTGGACTGGAGCGCGTCTTTGAGGTCTCTCGCAACTTCCGCAACGAGGGCATCTCCACGCGGCACAACCCTGAGTTCACCATGATCGAGCTCTACGAAGCCTACGCCGACTACCACGTCATGATGGAGCGCGTCGAGCAGATGGCGGCGGCGGCGTTTCGCGCCTCGGCCTTAAACGGGGTACCCGCTCGGGCCGAGGCCCTCGAGCGGGAGGTCAGCCGACTTGCCAGTGAGCAGGGCGAGCAGGCCGCCCGCGCTTTTGCGGAGGAAAACCACGTTCGGGTGTACGCTTCAGCCCGCGAGAAAATCCAGGCTGGACGCCTGGCGGGGGTCTTCGGCCGGGAAGTGCTCGATTTCACTCCTCCCTGGCCGCGACGCCGCTACGCGGAGCTTTTCGAGGAGCACGCCGGTGTCAGCATCAAAGATCCGCCAGCCGTGCGGGTCCTTGCCACAACGCTCGGGCTGGAGCCGGCCGGCAAGGACGATGCGGTAGTGATCAACGAGGTCTTCGAGCGGACCGTCGAGCACCGGCTGATCCAGCCAACGCTGGTCTGCGACTATCCGGCCGCCATTTGCCCGCTGACCCGGCGCCATCCGCAGGATCCCTCCGTGGCTCTTCGCTTCGAGGCCTTCGTGGCCGGGATGGAGCTGGGCAACGCATACACGGAACTGAACGATCCAGCGGTCCAGCGCGAGAACTTCTCCCGCAAGGTGGCCGGCGAAGGGGACGAAACAATGGCCGTGATGGATGAGGACTTCGTCACCGCCCTGGAGTACGGAATGCCTCCGGCCGGCGGATTGGGCGTGGGCCTCGATCGCCTGGTCATGCTGCTCACCGACAGCTCGAGCATTCGTGACGTGATCCTGTTCCCGCTCCAGCGGCCGGCCCGCGCCACGGGTCCGTTGAACCCCGCAGGCGGCGAGGATCTCTGAGGCATGTACAAGTGGTTCTTCGCCTGGCGCTATCTGCACACCAAGCTCATCGCGTTCTTCGGAGTGGCCAGCGTGATGTTGTGCGTGGCCATGGTGCTCGTCGTGATGAGCGTCATGGGCGGATTCCTGGACACGATTCGTGCTCGCTCCCGCGGGCTGCACAGTGAAATCGTGCTCGAAGGTCGCACCGCTCAGGGCTTCCCGTTCTACAAAGAGTTCGCGGACCTGCTGGTGCGGGAGCACGCCGACTCCGTCCGGCTGGCCACCCCGGCGATCTACACCTACGGCATTTTCCGCGTGCCGTTGACCACGTTTACGCAGCCGGCGAGGGTCCTGGGCGTTCGCCTCGAGGAATACGTCCAGATCAACGACTTTGGGCGGGGGCTCCAGTACGATCGCTACTATCCCGGCACCACCCGCCTGGCGCCCCAGCGCATGGCCGTCGCCGGTATCAACGATGCGGGCGAATTGGTGTTGCCCGCGGACCTGGAAGCGGCCAACGCCCGCTGGCGCGCTGCGGAGAATGATCGTGGGGAGATCGAGGCGTTCTGGCGCCGGCCGTTTGAGCCCGCGCTCATGCCGGAGGCCTTGCCAGTAACCGGGGGAGAGCGCGTCTTCGCGGCCGACGTAACTGAACCAACCTACGCTGGCGAGGAGCGCTACGGCATCATCGTGGGGTGCGATCTGCTCAATGAGCGCCGCCCGGATGGCAAGTTCGACCGCTACCTTCCCCGCGGCACGGACATCGCTCTGACGCTCATGCCCCTCAGTCCGACCGGGAACCCCACCGGCGAACCGCCGGTCCGCGTGCCCCTGCGCTACGTGGACGATTCGCGGACCGGGATCTTCGAGATCGACAAGATCAACGTCTACGTCGACTTCGACATGTTGCAGCACAAGCTGGCCATGGACCCCCAGCCGATGGTTGGCGGCGGCGCGACGCGCGCCCGCACCAATCAACTCCTCATCGGGCTCGCCCCCGGCGTCAACCTGGACGACGCCTGCACACGCATCCGCGGCGCATGGGAACGCTTCGTCGAAGACTTTCCCGAAGAACTCTCGGACGCGGATGCCAAGGCCCTGCACTTCGTCGAAGTCTATACCTGGGAGGACCTCCAGCGGCCTTTCATCGCCGCCGTGGAAAAGGAGAAGGTGCTGGTGACGTTTCTCTTCGCGCTCATCAGCGTAGTGGCCATTGTGCTCCTGGGTTGCATCTTCTACATGATCGTCGAGAAAAAGACGCGGGACATCGGTGTCCTCAAGGCGATTGGCGCTTCCGCACGGGGGACCGCGGCCCTGTTCATCGCCTATGCCGCGGTGATCGGAGTGGTCGGCTCGATCCTGGGAACACTGATCGGTTCTTTGTTTGTCTGGAACATCAACGACATCCAGGACCTGCTGGCTTCCGTCAATCCCCAGCTTCGCGTCTGGAGCCCGGATATCTACTCCTTCGACCGCATTCCCGAGGTCGTCAAGCGGGGCGATGCCCTCTGGATTGCCTCGGTCGCGGTGCTGGCTTCCATGGTGGGCTCGGTGATTCCGGCGTGGATCGCCGGCCGCGTCTGGCCGGTGCAGGCGTTGCGATATGAATGAGCTCCGGAAACCCTCATGAGCCGACCTCTGCTGGTGGCACGGGGATTGCAGAAATCCTATCGCATGGACCGCACGGAAGTGAAGGTCCTTCGCGGGGCATCGCTCTCGGCCGAGCGCGGACAGTACTTGGTTGTCACCGGGGCCAGCGGGTCGGGAAAGAGCACGCTGTTGCACCTGCTGGGGGCCCTGGATGTGCCCGACGCGGGCAGCGTGGAGTTCGACGAACGGAACGTGTTTGACGGTTCGGCACTGCACCGCGACCACTACCGCAATCGGCACGTGGGCTTCGTGTTCCAGTTCTATCACCTGCTGCCCGAACTGAGCGTCGTGGAGAACGTGATGATGCCGCGCATGGTATCGAGTTCCGCTTGGCACTGGCTGGCCGCCCGCCGCCCCGCCCGTCGCGACGCCGAAGAGGTGCTCGGCCGCGTGGGGCTTTCGCACCGCGTCCGCCATCGACCCGCGGAACTCTCCGGCGGGGAGCGGCAGCGCGCCGCCATTGCCCGGGCGCTCATCAATCGCCCCTTGCTCTTGCTTGCCGATGAGCCAACCGGTAACTTGGACGAGCGGATTGGAGGGGAGATTCTCAAGCTGCTGGCCGAGCTGAATCAGCAGGGCCAGACGATCATCATGGTCACGCACGACGAGCGGGTCGCCGCCAACGCCCACCGTCGCGTGCGCCTGTTCAATGGAGTCATTCACGAAGCCGACGGACGGCACGCGCCCTGACCGGCCGGTTCGTGATTCACCGAGGAAGGGGTTCCGATGAGCACCGTGACCATCAAGGCCCAGGACGTTCTCAACCATCCTTTTGCGCCGCGCGCCGACCTCCAGGTCTGGCTGGGCAACGAACTGGTCCCCGTGCAGGACGCGAAGGTCAGCGTCTTCGATCACGCCCTGCTCTATGGCGACGGCGTCTTCGAGGGCATCCGCATCTACAACGGGCGCATTTTCAAAGAAGCCGAGCACATCAGGCGCTTCTTCGAGTCGGCCAAGGCCATCCGGCTCGAGATTCCCATGACGCCCGAGCAGGTCAGCCAGGCGATGCACAAAACGATGCAGGCCAACGGCATCACCGGCGACGGCTACATCCGCCTGGTGGTCACCCGCGGGATCGGTTCGCTGGGCATCTCCGTCGTCCACACCGCCCATCCCACGGTCTTTGTGATCGCCGACCGCATCGCGCTCTATCCGCCGGAGGTGTATCAGCGCGGCCTGCACTGCATCATCTCCAGCATCACCCGCAATCACCCCAACAGCACCAGCCCGCGCGTGAAATCGCTGAACTACCTGAACAACGTCATGGCCAAGATGGAGGCCCGCGACAACGGCGCCGACGAGGCCATCATGCTCACCGCCGAAGGTCACGTCTGCGAGTGCACGGGGGACAACATCTTCCTGGTCCGCAACGGAGAGCTGCTCACGCCGCCCACCTCGGAGGGCATCCTGGAGGGCGTCACCCGCGGATTGGTCATGGAGCTGGCCCGCAAGCGCGGCATCGGCGTCCAGGAAAAACTGCTCATCCGCCACGACCTGTACATTGCCGAGGAGTGCTTCGCCACGGGCACGGCCGCGGAGATCATTCCCATCGTCATGATCGACAAGCGCCCCGTCGGTGACGCCAAACCGGGTCCGATCACCCGCCAGCTCATCCAGGACTTTGTCGAATATCGCACCCGGTCCTGACGTTTTTCCCCTCGGGGCGTACGACCGTTGACGACCGGCGTGCCACGGGACGCGCTCCCACAAAACATGGGAATGAGGGTCGCGGGATACTTCCCAGCACTGCCGCGACGATTCAACGTCTCCGGACCGCAGGTAAACCCCTCCGCCGCGTGCCCATGTCGCGCCGGCGACTCGCCGATAGATCATTCAACTTCCGGAGCATCTTCCGACGTGAACGGATGGCACACACTGAGCTGGCTCGCGACTTGCGCAGGTGGGGCGGTGATCTTCCTGAAGCTCTCGGCCGACGCCGTGGCCGCCTCCAACACCGGGCTCGAGGAGTTCATCCGGCACCTTCGTCGACAGCAACTCCGCCGTTCCGAGGATGCCACCCCGGTGGCGGAAGTGGACCGCAGCGCATCGTCGGCGCGACCGGGCAAGGCGGCCTCGTGACGATCCTTCCGTGCCATGACGACCGCCGATGTTCCATCCAGGTCCAGGCGCCAGGTTGACGCCGCCGGGTCGCCGATTACGATGAAGAAACAGGAAGGATGTGAGCCAGTCCCGCCCGGCCATCGTGCGTCTTCCGCAAGCCCGGCGAATCTCAGGCTGGACGCATCGACCCGAGGGATGCGCTGATGGCCACCCCACCCGTACGGTTCTCTCAGCTTCGCTGGCTTCATAACGCCGCCTGTGCGCTGGGCATCATGGGCGGCGGGGTTGTGATGCTGCTTGGGCTGGCCGGGTTCGGGCGATCGTCCGACCTCTGGATGGTGCTGGCCGGGGCCTTCGCCGTACTGCTGACGGTGGCCGTCATGACCCTCATGCCCTTGCTGGTCAAGATGGAGGCCACGTTTGCCCGGGAGCTCGGCGAGATTCGCGACCTGCGTGAGCATCTCGAACGGCACCTCGCCCAGCTTCAGTCCATCGCTGAGAACTCGCGTATTTCCGACTCCGCCAAAGCGCTCGCTCATCGCCACCAGGAAGCCGAAGCCCTCCGCGCCGCGATTCGCGAAGAAATTACGCAAAAGAACTGGGAGGCAGCGCTCAACCTGATCGAGGAAGTGGAAGATCGGTTCGGCTTTCGGCAGGAGGCAGAATCGCTTCGTGAGGAACTCGACGACGCCCGCCGCGAGGCCATCCAGTCCAAGCTCGCCGAGGCCATCGAACGGATCGAGAGGCAGTTCGCCGCCCACGACTGGGGCCGCGCTCAGTCCGAGATTGACCGGCTGTCCGCGGCCCTCCCCGGCGACGCCAAGGTGCTCTCGCTTCAGGACCGGCTCAAGGCCATGCGCGAGCAACACAAGAACGAACTCAAGCTCGCCTGGGACGAGGCCGTCCGCCGCAGCGACACCGATCACGCCATCGAAGTCCTGCGTGAGCTGGACCAGTACCTGTCGCCTGCCGAGGCCCATGCCCTCCAGGCTTCCGCCCGCCACGTCTTCAAGGAAAAGCTTCTCCAACTGGGCGTACAGTTCCGCTTCGCCGTTACCGAGAAACGCTGGCAGGACGCGCTCACCATCGGCCTGGAACTTACCCGCGACTTCCCCAACGCTCGAATGGCCGCGGAAGTCCGCGAGGTCATGGGCACCATCCGCGAGCGAGCTAAACAGGTCTCCGGCTCCGAACTTCCGGCCGAACCCACGCCCACTTGAGAGAGCGCACGGTGCCTGGCCGGCATCACGCGCCACGGGGCGAACGTCGATCCAGCGACACGTTTCGACTGAACCGGGGTTCCGGTCGCCGGGTATAATCCCTGCGTTCCGACTTCACGACTCCGGGTGACACCCGCAGCAGCCCCGCCACGGGTGACAGACAGGAGGGCTTCCGATGGACATTCTGAGCATGTTGCTTCCTTTCGCCCTGGCGATCGCCGCGGTTCCCGATCCGGCCAGGCGGGACGATCGTCCGCTGGCCCCGGCGGAGGCCGACGCCACCCGGCAGGCCGTTCGCCGCGGCCTGGAGTACCTGCTCGCTTCCCAGCGTCCCGACGGCGGCTGGGAGGCCTTCGAGAAGCCCCACCCCGCGATCACGGCGCTGGCCATCAAGTGTGTCGCCCAGGATGACGCCCTGGGTCCCGGCCATTCCGCGGCGCAGCAGGGGCTCGCGTTTCTACGGCGCTTTGTGCAGGAAGACGGCGGCATTTACGTGCCCGGCGAGGGCATGATGAACTACCACACCAGTGTCGCCCTGATGGCGTTGTCCTCCTTCACAGATCCAAAACTGGCGCCGATCATCCGCAACGCGCAGGACTTCCTGCGAAAGCTTCAATGGGACGAGGGCGAGGGACACGAACGCTCCAGCCCCTTCTACGGCGGCCAGGGCTACGGGCAGCACAAGCGCCCGGACCTTTCCAACACCCAGTTGATGCTCGAGGCCCTTCGCGACAGCGGCCTTCCGCCCGACGATCCCGTGTACGAGAAGGCCATGCTCTTCGTCAGTCGCTGCCAGATGCTCGACGCCACCAACGATCAGATCTTTGCCGACGAAAGCGTGGACGGCGGCTTCGTGTACAGCCCCGCCAACGGCGGCGAGTCCCAGGCCGGGACGGTCGTCGTGGGCGATCGTCCGCGCCTCCGCAGCTACGGCTCCATGACCTACGCGGGCTTCAAGAGCCTCCTCTACGCCAACGTCGATCGCGAAGACGACCGCGTCCAGCGCGCCGTAGAATGGATTCGCAGGCATTACACCCTCGACGAGAATCCCAATATGCCCGGGGCGCAGTCCAGGCAGGGACTTTTCTACTACTACCACGTCTTCGCCCGTGCCATGTTCGCCTGGGGCGAGGAGATCGTTCCCGACGAAGGTGGACGGCCGCGCTCCTGGCGCAGCGAGCTGAGCCGCAAGCTGATCGGCCTCCAGCGCAGCGACGGTAGCTGGATCAACGAGGCCGACCGCTGGTACGAAGGCAACCCCCACCTGGTCACCGCCTACGCGGTCCTTGCCCTCCAGACCGCCCTGGCCAAAAACTGAACCCATTTCGGCCTTGGCGCTTCTTTGGGAGCGGTCACGTGCGCAGGCGCGACGTGAGCGGGCCGCCCAGCACCGCCCGCGATCCCACGAGCGCCAACACCGCCGGCTCCACGTCGATCCTGCCGAACCCGCCACCCACACCGTGAGCGCCCACTTGGCCGCGTAAGAGTTGACCTTCGAACGGGATGGGAGTAGCTTGCGGCGTCGCCGCCGGACCGGGCGCGCCGTCCGGCCGCCCTGCGCAGCCGCCCCCATCGTCTAGAGGCCCAGGACACCGGCTTTTCATGCCGGCAACAGGGGTTCGAATCCCCTTGGGGGTGTACACTCGGGCGAGGCCAACGGCTGAGTGTCTTTCGATGGCACCGATGCGCCGCGACGATACCCGCGCGTGGGCCGGGTCGCGGCCCGCGGCCGTGTGCAAGGAAACGGCAGGAGAGAGGAGGAACCATGAAGCGACACGTGTTTGCCGGACTGGCAGCGGGAATAGCCCTCGCTTCCTGGCTGGTCCCGGCCGGCGCCCAGCAGGACTTCTCCGATGTTTCGATCAAGTCCACGCACGTCGCCGGGAAGGTGTACATGCTGGAAGGCCGCGGCGGGAACATCGGCGTCTCCATCGGCGAGGACGGCGTGCTGATCGTCGACGATCAGTTCGCCCTGCTTTCGGGCAAGATCCGCGAGGCCATCGAGAAGCTCGGACCCGGCAAGCTCAAGTTCGTGCTCAACACCCACTGGCACGCGGACCACGTGGGCGGCAACCCGAGCTTCGGCAAGGAGGCGACCATCGTCGCCCACACCAACGTCCGCAAGCGGCTGACCACAAAGCAGGAGCTCTTCGGCCGGGTGGTCGAGCCCATGGAAAAGGACGGCCTGCCGGTGGTGACCTTCGACCAGTCGCTCTCCATTCACTTCAACGGCGAGGAGATCAAAGTCTTGCATTTCCCCCGTGGCCACACCGACGGCGACAGCGTGATCCTGTTTACCGGCTCCAACGTGGTCCACATGGGCGACCACCTGTTCGCCGGCACGTTCCCGTTTATCGATCTGGAGCACGGCGGCGACGTGGAAGGATTCACGCGGAACGTCGAGCGGCTCATCGAACAACTTCCGGCCGACATGAAGGTGATCCCCGGCCACGGGCCCCTGGGAACGATCGACACCGTCAAGACGTTTCACCGTATGTTGGTGGAGACGACGGACGTGGTGCGAAAGTCCATCGCGCTGGGCAAGTCGCTGGCGGAGATCCAGACGGAGGGCGTTCCCGCGGAGTGGCAAGGTTGGGGCGCGGGGTTCATTCCCACGGACCGCTGGCTGGAGACCATCCACAAGAGCCTCACGCGGAAGTGACGCGAAGAGACCAGCGACTCGTACTCGTCATTCCCACGAATAAACGGCGCCCTTGCAGAGAAACGT
>Ga0214472_10004232_pt1 | contig 15127 bp, 14 predicted proteins | sample RVTome_6_FD_207662 | JGI IMG/M metagenome (GOLD analysis project Ga0214472, IMG submission 207662) | Soil microbial communities from uranium-contaminated site in the Upper Colorado River Basin, Wyoming, United States - RVT140D175 | ecosystem: Environmental > Terrestrial > Soil > Contaminated >...
TACAAGACGGCATGGTTCATGACCCATCGTATCCGTGAGGCCATGCGCGAGATCAACCCCGATCCGCTCGGCGGCAAGGGCAAGGTGGTCGAAGCCGACGAAACCTACTGGGGTGGCGACAAGGACGTATTTGTCTCAGAAAAAGGTTGGGTCAAAGGCCGTGGCACCAAGAATTCCTGGAAAGTCCTAACCTTGGTCGAGCGCGAAGGCCGCGCCCGCTCTTTCCATGTCCCCGACGTGAAGGCCGCAACCCTGCGCCAGCATATCGTGACCAACGTGCGCCGCGACTCCGACCTGATGACCGACGAAGCCCGCTGGTACAAGAAAGTCGGCAAGGAATTCGCCAGCCATGAGTCGGTCAACCACTCGATTTCCGAGTATGTGCGCGGCAACGCCGGGACCCAGGTGGTGGAAAACTTCTATTCCATTCTCAAGCGCGGCCTGACCGGCGTTTATCAGCATGTCGGCAAGCAACACCTGAAACGCTACATATGCGAATTCGATTTCCGCTACAACACCCGCTCACGCCTGGGCGTATCGGATGCCGAGCGTGCCGAAAAGGCCCTCAAGGGCATCACCGGCAAGCGCCTGACCTATCGGCGGACTGGTGAAAGGCGAGTTGCCTAAGAGGCTCAATATGGCGCGCGAGATTATCAACGCAATGCGCTGTTTTCTCTATCGAGATTGACAGCGCGCCGAGCATTGACACCCCTGACCGAATCCCACATAAGGCAAGGTTGACTGCCAGAAGAAAGGCCGGGGCTGTAACCCCGGCCTCAATTTGGTGCCCCGCATTGATTAGAGTCGTCGCGGGACAAGTCGAATAAGCACGGCCCGTTCATTAGGCCAGATTTGGCTTTCGGTCAAGACGGCTCCTTAACTAGCCGGGTCAGCCCCGGCGTAGGGTACAAGGAGTACCGTGCTATGGGGAACTTTATCGTTTCCTACGATCTAAACGGCCCAGCCCCAACCCACGCCCAGATGGATGCTCATATCCGTGCGGGATGCCTTCAATACGGGCGCATCCTAGAAACGGTGTGGTATGTACGAGCCAATACAAACGCGGACCAGTTGTTCGCCTACCTCGGCCAAATTCTAACACCGAACGACCGACTCATGGTGGTCGAGGGTGGTCGAATCGTTGTCAGGAATCTCTTGATTGACGACAAGGCACTTATCAATGCCTGGAACGGCCAGCACGCAGCGTAGCTGAGCCAGGAGACGGCGGCGGGGCACCATACGCCCCGCCGTCAATCCTTATGCTTACGCCGAGGGCTTTTGCGAGTAGGTGTAGTAGGACGTTTCGGATTCCCATCCTGACTTTCCTTATGCGGCTTCGGTGGCGTTTTCAGCATCCGCCGCAGGACCTTATCGCGCTCTTTATCGTCATCTTTTTGATCTGACATGAAATGGAAATACCATGTTTGAGAACGCCTACCTAAGTATTGATCGGGCTACGGAATGCATCACTCAACTTAACGAACTGTTCCGCGAACATCGCCCCTTTTCTTACGTCCTCGAAACAAACACAGAGACCGGCCAGCGCGCCACGTTCGCCAAAAAGAACAAACCCATCATAGACCGTGCGGCCATTATCGCTCGCGATGCAGTCCACACCCTTAGAGTGGCGCTGGATTACACCTATTGGGAAATCACATCCCCATTCGCCAAGACCGCGAAGGAAAAGCGGGCCGTCCAGTTTCCCTTTTGTGAACGCGCGAACGGGCTTAACGAAGCCGTGAAGAACCGACTCGCCAACAGGGTAAGCCAGCGATTTTTCGACGCCATAATCGGCCTCAAACCCTACGGAGAACCGGGAGGGAACACACTTCTCTACCTCATCCATAGTATGGATGTCCCCAATAAGCACAGATTCCCCCCCCCAACGGGAGACTACACCCGGATTTCCTCCGAGATCATTCGGTGGCAAGTCCCCGACTTCCCTAGCGGACTCGTAGATAACTGCTTCGGCCAAAACCACAGGGATGTGGTTTGGTACAACAGGCATGTTGACCCGAGTGAACTCGGTATTGCCCAGCCCCCCACCACGAACATATTCGAAAAGGAGCTTGATGTGCCCGTTGACATAATTTTCGTAGTCACTGAGCCCGATTATCGAGGCCCAGTGATTCCAACGATCAACGAGTTTGTCGATGTCACGAAGAAAACCATCGCCATCATGAAATCGGCCATCTAAAGCACCGGCCTGTCCCTGTTCCACACAATGCTCCAAATCTGGTATGTCAAGTATACAATCGCCTAAAAACCGCTTGGCGAATGAGAACAAAGCGGGTACAGTGCGTTCATTGCAGTCACGCCAGCCGGTATGAGATAAGAAAGGGCATGTCATGGCACGGAACGCTTTGCGTCTGGTCGAAGGGGAAAACGTGGATAAGCAGAAGGCATTGGAGGCGGCGCTGGGACAGATCGAGCGCGCCTTCGGCAAGGGTTCGATCATGCGCCTGGGCGATGACCGGGCGGTGGAGACCGAGGTGGTGCCCAGCGGTTCCCTCGGCCTCGATATTGCCCTGGGCATCGGCGGCCTGCCGCGCGGCCGGGTGGTGGAGATCTACGGCCCGGAAAGCTCCGGCAAGACCACGCTGGCCCTGCATGTGATCGCCGAGGCGCAGAAGCGCGGCGGCACCTGTGCCTTCATCGACGCCGAGCATGCCCTCGACCCGGCCTATGCCGGCAAGCTTGGGGTGAATGTTGGCGAACTCCTTATTTCTCAACCGGATACGGGCGAGCAGGGCTTGGAAATCGTCGATACCCTGGTCCGCTCCGGGGCCATCGACGTGCTGGTCATCGATTCGGTGGCGGCGTTGGTGCCCCGGGCCGAGCTGGAAGGCGAGATGGGCGACCAGTTGCCCGGCCTGCACGCCCGGCTGATGAGCCAAGCCCTGCGCAAGCTGACCAGCTCCATCTCCCGCTCGCGCACCATGGTGCTGTTCATCAACCAGATGCGCATGAAGATCGGCGTGATGTTCGGCAATCCGGAGACCACCACCGGCGGCAACGCCCTGAAATTCTACGCCTCCGTGCGCCTGGATATCCGGCGCATCGGCGCCATCAAGGACCGGGACGTGGTGGTCGGCAACCAGACCAAGGTCAAGGTGGTGAAGAACAAGATGGCGCCGCCGTTCCGCGTGGTCGAATTCGACATCATGTACGGCCAAGGCATTTCCAAGACCGGCGAGCTGCTCGATCTGGGGGTGCAGGCGAATATTGTGGAAAAATCCGGCGCCTGGTTCTCCTTCGACGGCCAGCGCATCGGCCAAGGCCGCGAAAACGCCAAGACGTTCCTCAGGGAGCACCCGGACGTCGCCGCCACCATCGAGGCCAAGATTCGGGCGAATGCCGGGCTGGTCGCCGCGGCCATGCTCGAAGGCCCCGACGATGAGGCCGGCGATGGCGACGGCGATGCCGCGGCCGAGGCGTAGCCCCAGGACTTAACGGAAGATCGGATCGGCCAAGCGGATCGGATTGTTTCAATCCGATCCGTGACTCTCGCCTCCGGCCCACCCCACGCGGATGGTATCGCCGCCGTCGCCGTTGCCGCCGTCGGCGCCGGTCAGGGCAGTTTAGCCAGCGCCGCCGTGAAGCCCTGGAGGGAGAAGGGAACGGCCACCGCGCGCCCGGTGGCATCCTCGAAGGTCACCTCACCGCCGTTGCCGGCCTTGAAGGTGGTCAGGAAAGGCTCCGCCAAGGCGATCTGCGTCTGGCACCCCTTGGATGTGCACCGCTCGATTGGCAGGTGTATGGGTTCGTTCTTGTCAATTTGCAGAGTCAGGCCGGGGGGCAGCCGAATGCCCAACGGAACGAAAAACAATGCGCCCAGCAGGTTTTCCGCACCGAACCGTCCGACAACCATTTGCAGAATGCGGACGTTTTCTTCGTTGGGGTAAACATCATGAATCAGGAAGCAACTGCGAGGCTTGTCGGCCTGCGGCTGGGTGCATTGCAACGACCAGTCCTTGATTCGCTCGATCTCTGGTGTTTTTTGCGCCGGATCGGTGGCCGGGGCGGGCGCTGGCACCTGGGTCTGGGCGATGGCGGGCGAGGAAGCGGCCGCACACACCAGGGCCATGAGGCTCAACACGGTCCAGAAGGCTTGCCGGAAGCGGCGAGACGTCCATGCGGCGGAGGGCCGGCGGGCGCCGGAACGCCGCCGTTTGTAGGCTTGCTGTATCATCATGGGGCGGGACATTAGCTGAGCGGATCGGGTTCGGCCACCGCCAAATGGCGATAATTTCGATTGGGGTCCGAAACGGTCGGCCGGCCCAGGGCAAGCCGGATGGGCATCAATCCGCCGCGGGCCTCAGGCCAAACGAGCCGTTCGAACGGGCCATCCGGTACCCCACGGGCCGGTCCAACGTATCGCCAATGAGCTTTGCCATGTCGCCGTCCGGTGCGGCAACCGGACCCGCGCCCGGTCCCGGGCGCCGCTGGACAGCCCACGGGCCCCGCGTTACAACGCTTGCGCGCCCTACGCCGGACACGGTCCGGTCCGGCTCGGGCGGCATCTCCGCCGCTCGTCACGGTCCCGGGCGCGGTCGTTGAAGCGATCCGTGGCGGGTGTGCCGGGCACCGGAGTGGTAGGCATCGAGAGCACGTATGAAAGTCACAGCCACCGGCAACGAGGTGCGCAGCGCCTTTCTCGAATATTTCGCCCGCAACGATCATCGGATCGTGGCGTCCTCGCCGCTGGTGCCGCGCAACGATCCGACCCTGCTGTTCACCAACGCCGGCATGGTGCAGTTCAAGAATGTCTTCACGGGCCAGGAAACCCGGCCCTATCAGCGCGCGGTGACGTCGCAGAAATGCGTGCGCGCCGGGGGCAAGCACAACGATCTGGAAAACGTCGGCTACACCGCGCGGCATCACACCTTCTTCGAGATGCTCGGCAACTTCTCGTTCGGCGACTATTTCAAGGATCGGGCGATCGAGCTGGCCTGGACCCTGATCACCAAGGAATACGCCCTGCCGGCGGACCGGCTGCTGGTCACGGTCTATGCCGAGGATGACGATGCGGCGAAACTGTGGCGCAAGATCGCCGGCCTGCCCGAGGACCGGATCCTCCGCATTCCCACCTCGGACAATTTCTGGCAGATGGGCGAGACCGGCCCGTGCGGGCCGTGTTCCGAGATTTTCTTCGACCATGGCCCCGCCATACCCGGCGGCCCGCCCGGCAGCGCCGACGAGGATGGCGACCGGTTCATCGAAATCTGGAACCTGGTCTTCATGCAGTTTGAGCAGACGGAACCGGGCAAGCGCGTGCCGCTGCCCAAGCCGTCCATCGACACGGGCATGGGGCTGGAGCGGATCACCGCCGTGCTTTCCGGCCAGCACGACAACTACGACACCGATCTGTTGCGCACCTTGATCGAGGCGTCCGCCGAAACCTCGAAGACTGCGCCGGATGGCGACCATGCAGTGTCGCACCGGGTGATCGCCGATCATCTGCGGGCCACCGCGTTCCTGGTGGCCGATGGGGTGCTGCCGGCCAACGACGGTCGCGGTTATGTGCTCCGCCGGATCATGCGCCGGGCCATGCGCCATGTGCACCATCTGGGTGTCAAGGAGCCGATGATCTGGCGTCTGGTGCCAAAGCTTACTGCCTTGATGGGCAAGGCTTATCCGGAACTGTTGCGGGCCGAGGCGTTGATCGCGGAAACCCTGAAACTCGAGGAAGGCCGCTTCATCCAGACCCTGGACCGGGGCATCCGGCTGCTGCAGGACGAAACCGGCAAGCTGGGCGGCGGCCAGCCGTTGTCCGGCGAGGTCGCCTTCAAGCTCTACGATACCTTCGGCTTCCCCCTGGATCTGACCCAGGACATCTTGCGCGGCCAGGGCCGGGCGGTCGATCAGGCCGGCTTCGATGCCGCCATGGCCCGCCAGCGTCAGGCGGCGCGCAAGGCCTGGGCCGGCTCCGGCGAGGCGGCTACGGAAAGCCTGTGGTTCGACCTGCGCGATCAATTCGGCGCCACCGAATTTCTCGGCTACGACACGGAATCGGCCGAGGGTCAGGTGCAGGCCATTGTCGCCGGTGGAAAGCCGGTCGATGCGGCCAAGGCGGGCGACGAGGTGCAGGTGCTGGCCAACCAGACGCCGTTCTATGGCGAATCCGGCGGCCAGATGGGCGACACCGGCTTGCTCTTCACCGCCGCCGGCGGCGAGATCGAAATCACCGACACGCAAAAGAAGCTTGGCGTCCTGCACATCCACATGGGTCGCGTCCGCCGCGGCTCGGTCAAGATGGGCGATGCGGTCGAGATGAAGGTGGACGGCGCCCGCCGCACCGCTTTGCGCGTGCACCATTCGGTGACCCATCTGCTGCACGAGGCCCTGCGCCGGCGCCTGGGGGCGCACGTCACGCAAAAGGGATCATTGGTGGCGCCGGACCGCCTGCGCTTCGACGTCAGCCATCCCAAGCCCATGACATCCGAGGACCTGCGGGCGGTGGAGGCGGACGTGAACAATCGAATCCGCGTCAACGCCGCCGTCGACACCCACTTCATGACCCCGGACGAAGCCATCGAGGCCGGCGCCCTGGCCCTGTTCGGCGAGAAGTATGGCGATGAAGTGCGCGTCGTCTCCATGGGAGGAGAGGACGCGACACACCCCGGCCACGCGTTTTCCACCGAACTCTGCGGCGGCACGCACGTGCGCCGCACCGGCGATATCGGCTTCCTCAAGATCATCGGCGAAAGCGCCTTGGCCGCTGGTGTGCGCCGCATCGAGGCGGTGGCTGGTGCCGCGGCCCTGGACCATGTGGCCCGTCAGGAGGCCCTGCTGGCCGAGGCCGCCGAGGCGATCAAGGCGCCGCCGGTGCAACTCGCCGAACGGATCACGAGCCTGGTGGAGGAACGCCGCCGCTTGGAGCGGGAGCTGACGGATCTTCGCCGCAAGCTGGCCACCGGCGGCGGTGGCAACGGCGCGGCGACCCAGGCGCGCGACGTGGCCGGCATTCGCTTCGCCGCCCGGGTGCTGCCCGATGTGCCGGCGAAAGATCTCAAATCCATGGCCGATGACCTTAAAAAGCAGGTGGGCAGCGGCGTGGTCGCCCTGGTGGCGGTCAGCGACGGCAAGGCGTCATTGGTGGTTGGCGTCACCGCCGATCTGACCGACCGGTTCAGCGCCGTCGATCTGGTACGGGTCGGCGCCGCCGCCCTGGGCGGCAAGGGCGGGGGCGGCCGCCCGGACATGGCCCAGGCCGGCGGGCCCGATGGTGCCGCCGCCGATGCGGCCATGGCCGCCATCGAGGCGGCGCTGGCGACAGTGCCCGCGGCCTGAATCGGCCGCGCCCGGCGACCGAGCCCAGCCATGACCAACCCGCACCTCGCCACCCCCTCCGGCAAGACCCGCGCCCGGGCGCTGGGCATTCCCTTCGATGGCGAGCCCGGGCCGCTCAACGCCATCACCGACGTGGCCGGGGTCGAGGTCGGCTATGCCACCCTGATTCGCGGTGAGGGGCCGCTGGTGGTGGGGCAGGGACCGGTGCGCACCGGGGTGACCGCGATCCTGCCGCGCGGCCGCGCCGGAGCCGGCGGTGCGGTCTTTGCCGGCGGGCACAGCCTGAATGGCAACGGCGAGATGACCGGATTCATCTGGCTGCAGGAAGCTGGCAGGGTCGAGGGGCCGATCACCATCACCAACACCCACGCCGTCGGCGTGGCTCGCGATGCCACCTTGCGGTGGCTGCTGCGTCATGGCCTGCATGGCCGCGGCCAGCTTTGGGGCCTGCCCGTGGCGGCGGAAACCTATGATGGCCACCTCAATGATATCAACGGCTTTCACGTCACCGATGTGGATGTTTTCGCGGCCCTCGACGGGGCCCGCGGCGGACCGGTCGAGGAGGGGAGCGTGGGCGGCGGCACCGGCATGATCTGCTATGGCTTCAAGGGCGGTTCCGGCACCGCCAGCCGCCGGGTGGCGTGCGCCGGGGCGGGCTTTACCCTGGGGGCATTCGTGCAAGCCAACTTTGGCCAGCGCACGCAACTGACCATCGCCGGCGTCCCGGTGGGCCGGCATCTGAACGCCACCGGGCCGGATGCGGATCTGGGTTCGATCATCGGCATTGTCGCCACCGATGCGCCGCTCATGCCGCATCAGCTGCGGCGGCTGGCGCAACGGTGCGGTCTGGGCATTGCCCGCTCCGGTTCCGTGGCGGCGCATACCTCGGGCGATATATTCCTGGCCTTGTCGACGGCGAATGCAACCGCCATCGATGCGGTGGGCGGGGTGCAGACCGCGGCCTTCGTGCCGGATGCCGACATCACGCCGCTGTTCGAGGCGGCGGTGCAGGCCACCGACGAGGCGGTCATCAACGCCATGATCGCCAACCGGTCCATGACCGGCCGGGATGGTCACACGGTGCCCGCCTTGCCCCATGCGCCGCTGGTTGATCTGCTCAAGTCGTTTGGCCGGATACCGGCCTAACTTTTTTCTTTGCTGGATTTTTTTGATTTCGACGTGGCTTCGTGCACATGCACGTCCCGCTGCGGGAAGGGGATGCTGATACCGGCCGCGTCCAGACGCACTTTCGCCGCCTTGGTGGTCTCGAACAACAACGCCCAATAGTCGCCGGCCTTGGTCCAGCAGCGCAGGTTGAGATTGACCGCGCTGTCCGCCAGTTCCTTGACCAAAACCTCCGGCGCCGGTTCGCCGAGGACGCGCGAATCGTCCCGCAACAGCTTCAGCAGTATGCTCTGCGCCTGGTCGATGTCATCGCCATAGGAGATGCCGATGACGATATCCAGGCGCCGGGTCGGCAGGCGCGTGAAGTTCTTGATGGTGCGTCCCCAAAGCTGCGAGTTGGGAACCTCCTGATAGACACCATCGAAGGTGTGCATCTGCGTGGTGAACAGGCCCACTTGGTCCACGGTGCCGGCGATGCCCTCGGCATCGATGTAGTCGTTGACCCGGAAGGGGCGCAGGAACAGCAGCATGATGCCGGCGGCGATGTTCTGCAGGGTGCCCTGCATGGCCAAGCCGATGGCCAGGCCGGCGGCGCCGAGCACGGTGATGATGCTGGCGGTCTGCACCCCGAATTGGGCCAGAACCACCACCACGACCAAGATCAGAATCGCATAGCGCGTGGTCTGGGCGATGATCGGCTTGAGCGTGGCGTCCAGATGCGGGGTCCGGGCCAACATGCGCGATACGCTGCGGCTGGCCCAGCCCGCCAACACCCAGCCGCCGATCAACAGGATCACGGCGCCGAGGACGTCCAGCCCGTATTGCACCAACAGGGCGCTGGTCTGGGCTAGCAGCTCGTAAAGCTTATCGGTCGTCATTCGTCCGTTTTATTGGGCGTCCGTATTATCGGGCGTTGCGGGTCCGACAGATCAGTCCTTGATGTCGGCCATGACGCGCATGCGGATGATCTTGTCCGGATTGTCGACCTGACCGCTCTGGCTGCCGGCGGGCGCCTTCTTGATGGCATCCACATGTTCCATGCCTTCAACCACTCGTCCCCAAACGGTGTACTGCTTGTCCAGGAAACGGGCCGGGGCGAAGGTGATGAAGAATTGGCTGTCGGCGCTATCCGGGCTTTGCGCCCGCGCCATGCCGGCGGTGCCGCGCAAGAACGGCTCGGCGGAAAACTCGGCCTTGATGTTTTGGCCGGACCCGCCCGTGCCGGTTCCCGTGGGATCGCCGGTTTGCGCCATGAAACCCTCCATCACGCGGTGAAAGACGATGCCGTCGTAGAAGCCGGCACGGGTCAATTCCTTGATCCGGGCGACGTGCTTGGGGGCGACATCGGGCAGCATTGCGATGACGACGCGGCCGCCCTCGATCTCCATGACCAGTGTGTTCTCGGGGTCCGGCGCGGCGCCGGCTTCGACCGTTGAAGTTGCCATTACGAATCCTATTATTGATAATAATTTCAAGATTTTGCGCAGCATCGTTTTCTCTTCACCTTATTTTAGGACGCGCCGCAAGTTTACGGCCAGGGAGTCCATGAATTCTTCGGTGGTCAGCCACTTCTGCGAATCGCCGATCAGCAGCGCCAGATCCTTGGTCATCTGCCCGCCCTCGACCGTATCGACGCATACCTTTTCCAAAGTATCGGCGAATTTCACCACGTCCGGCGTGCCGTCGAATTCGCCACGATAGTGCAGGCCGCGGGTCCAGGCATAGATCGAAGCGATGGGGTTGGTCGACGTGGGCTTACCCTGCTGGTGCAGGCGGTAGTGGCGGGTGACGGTGCCATGCGCCGCTTCCGCCTCGACGGTTTTGCCGTCGGGCGTCATCAAGACCGAGGTCATCAGGCCAAGCGAGCCAAAGCCTTGCGCCACCGTATCGGATTGCACGTCGCCATCGTAATTCTTGCATGCCCAGACAAAGCCGCCGGACCATTTCATCGCCGCGGCCACCATGTCGTCGATCAGGCGGTGTTCGTAGGTGATCTTCTTGGCGGCGAATTTGTCCTTGAACTCGGCATCGAAAATTTCCTGGAACAAGTCCTTGAACCGGCCGTCATAGACTTTGAGGATGGTGTTCTTGGTCGACAGATAGACCGGCCAACCCAGGCTGAGACCGTAGTTCAGGCAGGCGCGGGCGAAGCCGCGAATCGATTCGTCCAGGTTGTACATGCCCAGGGCGACGCCGCTTTCAGGAAAGTCGAAGACGTCATATGTGGTGGCCTTGCCGCCGTCGGCCGGCTGGAAGGTCATGGTCAGTTTGCCCTTGCCGGGCACGAGGAAATCCTTGGCCCTGTATTGATCGCCGAAGGCATGGCGGCCGATGACGATGGGCTGGGTCCAGCTTGGCACCAAGCGCGGCACGTTGCGCATGAGAATAGGCTGGCGAAACACCGTGCCGCCCAGGATGTTGCGGATGGTGCCGTTGGGCGATACCCACATCTTCTTCAGCTTGAATTCGGCCACCCGCGCCTCGTCCGGGGTGATGGTCGCGCATTTTACACCGACCCGGTGCTGCTTGATGGCATTCGCCGAATCCACGGTAACCTGGTCGTTGGTTGCATCACGATTCTCGATTGACAGGTCGAAATACTTCAGGTCGATGTCCAGGAAGGGCAGGATGAGCTTGTCTTTGATCATCGCCCAGATGATGCGCGTCATTTCGTCGCCGTCGATCTCGACGACCGGGTTGCGAACCTTGATCTTGGCCATCACTCTCTCCTGCACGCATAGGCTGTACGGCGCCGGCCGGCGCGCGGCGGCAAGATAGCAGTCTTTCGCGTGGGGGCAAGCGGCGGAATTGGCGGCTGCACCCTCGTGCCAGCCGCTGTGGCCGTCATATTACAGGCGTGAGATGTCGCTGGGCCGGCACGGTGACGGGGCGGCCGACACGGCGTCGAAAACCTGCTCCGGCCGGGTGACCACCTGCCAAAGGCGGGCATGTTCATGATGGGTGTATCCGGCGCTGACCAGATGGTCGAGCAGGTGCACCAACGGCTCCCAAAAGCCATCGAAATTGAGCACCACCACGGGCTTGTCGTGCAACCCAAGTTGCCGCCAGGTGAGAATCTCGAACAACTCGTCCAGGGTGCCGAGTCCGCCGGGCAGGATGCAGAAGGCATCCGAAAGCTCGACCATGCGTTGTTTGCGGATGTGCATGGACTCGACCACGACCATCTCGGTCAGACCGCGATGCTCAACCTCGCGCACCAGAAGGTGCCGGGGAATGACGCCGGTCACCCGGCCGCCGGCCGCCAGGGCCCCGTCGGCGACGGCGCCCATCATCCCCACATGGCCGCCGCCAAAGACGATGCCGACGCCGTGCTGGGCCGCCATGCGCCCCAATTCCGCTGCCATATCCCGGTGTCGCGGGTCGCCGCGGCCGGAGGCCCCGCAATAGACACACAACGCGCGAAGTTGGGCCATCCGTTTCTCTCCATCACTGTTTTGTGAACCGCTCTTCACCCGGGCCGGGAAATCTGATTAGCTTACAACGAGCTGGACGGCACACTAACGGTGCTCGTGGGGGGGCAAACGGTTAGTCTACGGGTGTTTTCCAACAATATCACGAGCAACAAGGAGTGTGCGCACATGAACAAATTTTCGCTTGCGGTGACGGCGGGTCTGCTCGCCGCTGCCGTCTCACCAGTGTTCGCCGCCGATGAGCCGCTGAATGTCATCAAGTACCGTCAGAACGTCATGAAAGCCGTTGGTGGCCATACTGGCGCCATCGCCGCGGTGGTCAAGGGCGAGGTCAGCTTCGTTGGCGACGTGGAAGCCCATGCACGCGGCATCAATGCGATGAGCATGCAGCTTGGCCATCTGTTCCCGAAGGGCACCGACAACGGCGCGTTCAAGGAGACTCGTGCACTGCCCGCGATCTGGGAGGACATGGGCAAATTCGATGCGGCGGTGAAGGGGTTGCAAGCGGAAAGCGCGAAGATGATCGAAGTGGCCCAAGGCGGCGACGTGGCGGCCATCGGGGCGCAGTTGCAGAACCTGGGCACGGCTTGCGGCGCTTGCCACAAGCCATTCCGCGCCGAAGCACAATAGCTGGCCACGCCGGCGGGCGATGACTGGGCCGGGGCGGCTGTTCGCGGGTCTGGCCGCGGTCGTGTGCTTGGCCGCCGGTGTATCGGCCAGTGGCCCAAGACCGGCGGCGGCCCAGGCCAGCACGCAACCTGCCGGTGGGGCCGATGGCGGGGGTGGAGATGTGGTTGCCCGCGGGACTGTTGTGTTCCGGGCCGCGGGCTGCATGTCCTGCCACACGGATAGCAAGAACCTGGGGCGGCCGCTGGCGGGCGGCCGCCCCTTGATCACGCCGTTTGGGACCTTCTATACCCCCAATATTACGCCCGACCGGGACACCGGGATCGGCAACTGGTCGGTCGCCGATTTGAGCCGGTCCCTGCACGAGGGCCTGTCCCCGGCCGGCAGCCACTATTACCCGGCCTTTCCCTACACGTCCTATACGGGCATGACCGACCAGGATGTCGGCGATCTGTGGGCCTTTTTGATGGCGCAGCCGCCGGTCATACAGGCGAACCGGCCGCATGAACTCTCCCTTCCGTTCCGCTTCCGCGCCTCGCTTGGAGTGTGGAAGGGGTTGTTTTTTTCCGCCGGCCGGTTTGCCCCGGATCCGGGTCGGGACGCGGCCTGGAATCGCGGCGCCTATCTGGTCCAGGTTATGGGCCATTGCGGAGAATGCCATACGCCGCGCGGCGCCCTGGGCGGACTGGACGGGGACAAGCGACTGGCCGGGACCGCCAAAGGGCCGGACGGCAAAAAGGTGCCAAACATCACGCCGCACCCTCAGGACGGCATCGGGAAATGGACCGAATCGGATATAAGTTATTTCCTGAAGACGGGAATTTTCCCGGATGGCGACGCCGCTGGCGGGGCCATGGTCGAGGTCATAGAGGACGGGACCAGCTTTCTTGACGACTCCGACCGGTCGGCGATCGCCAGGTATCTCCTTGATTTGCCGCCCATTGCAGGGCCATAAGCCGCAAATCCAGCCTTGGCCTCATGCCGCATCAGGCGTGATTGCGCCGGAACCGTTCAAAGATTAGGCTGTCCGTCGATTGCCAGGGGACGTGCCCGAGGGGATGTGCTGTTGAATCGCACCCGGACCATCATTGCCGCCGTTGCCGTACTGATCGCCGTGCTGCTCGGCTTTCTTTTGTTTTGGCCAGTGGAGCAGACAGAGACGACGACCGCCGCGGTGCAAGCCGTACCCGCCGAAACACCGGCCGCACCCGAAACAGCGGCACAGCCTGAAACGCCGGCCGAGACCGCCACGGCCGCGGCGCCAAGCGAACCGGCCAAACAGGCCGAGCCCATGGCCAGCGCCGAACCGACTCAACAAGCCGCCCCGGCCCCCGCTGCGACAACGGCAGCCCCGGCACCAGCAACGGCCGAGGCGCCTGCAACAGCGCCAGCGCCATCATCGACCCAAATGGCGACCCTGGTGCCGCCGGCCTTCGACGTGGTTCGCGTGGAGCCCAATGGCGAGGCGGTCATTGCCGGGCGGGCCATGGCCGGCAGTCAGGTCACGGTCTTGGACGGCAGCATATCCCTGGGCGGCGTTGCCGCCGATGGACGCGGGCAGTGGGTTTTCGTCGTCGACCCGCCCCTGACACCCGGCGGTCACGAGCTGAGTCTGGAAGCGCGCCTGGCCGACGGCCGGGTGGTGGCCTCGACCGATGTGGTGGTGGTCAACGTGCCGCTGCCGCAGATCGCCGTCGCCCCGCAAGCCAGTCCCGAGCCATCGACGACCACGACCGCCGATGCGTCCTCCGCCGTCACCGGCAGCGGCACGAAGCTGTCGCCGGAAGCGGCAACCGCCGAAAAGCCGCTGGCTGTCCTGATGCCGCGCACGGGGCAGGGGACCAGCCAGGTCTTGCAACAGTCCGTATCGCGGCAGGATGGGCTGGCCAAGGGAACATTGATCCTCGAGTCCATCGACTATGACGAGCGCGGCGCCATCATTGGTGGCCGGGCCGAGCCGGGCACCCGCCTGATTGTGTATTTGGACGATGCCGCGCTGGGAGAAACCACCGCCGGTGCCGACGGGCGCTGGAACCTGGTGCTGGACCGGCCGTTGGAAACCGGACTGCATCGCCTGCGCGTCGATGCGGTCGATGGTCAGGGCACGGTCATTGCCCGGGTCGAAACGCCGTTCTCACGGGCGTCTCTGGCCGAAGCCTTGCCGGATGAAACGTCAGTCATCGTGCAACCCGGCAACAGCCTGTGGCGCATCGCCCGCCGGGTCTATGGCGAGGGCATTCGCTATGCGCTCATTTTCGAGGCAAACCAGGAACAGATTCGCAATCCCGATCTGATCTATCCTGGGCAAATCTTCAAGATGCCGATGACGACACCGGCGGCGGCACCGACGAATTAAAGATCGGCTGACGCGCGCCCGGCTAACTCGCGTCCGGAGATCCAGAGTCTGGCGTACCGGAGATCGGCACAGCCGTGGCGTATCCCGGCATGTTCGTGCCGTTCGCGTCTTCGATGACCCAGCGCAGCAGATCGATGTAGGGGCTCAGGCCCAGAAGCAGCGACGTGATCGTCGCCATGACGCTGGCGGGCGTCAGCGGCAGCGGCGGCCGCGCGGTCGCCACAATGGACATGTCCTGTGCGGCCGATACATCGATGCGCCCCCCCGGTAAATCGGCGGTGGCATTGACGATGCG
>Ga0214472_10004233_pt1 | contig 15127 bp, 11 predicted proteins | sample RVTome_6_FD_207662 | JGI IMG/M metagenome (GOLD analysis project Ga0214472, IMG submission 207662) | Soil microbial communities from uranium-contaminated site in the Upper Colorado River Basin, Wyoming, United States - RVT140D175 | ecosystem: Environmental > Terrestrial > Soil > Contaminated >...
GTGCTCAAGGGAATCAACTTCAACAAGAAGATCGGCCAGCGCTCCCTCGATGACGACACCCTCGCCAACTTTATCCAGAACTTCGAGAAGATTCCTTTGCGCGACGAGAACTTCGAGTTCCCCGACCTCCTCGGCGCCGCCTACGAATATCTGATCAAATACTTTGCCGATTCCGCCGGTAAGAAGGCAGGCGAGTTCTACACCCCGGCGGATGTGGTGCGCACTCTGGTGGAGATCGTCGCGCCGCAACCGGGCATGAGTATCTACGACCCGACCTGCGGCTCGGGCGGTATGCTCATCCAGACCCGCGACTATGTCCGCGAGTGCGGCGGCGATCCTCGCGATCTGGCGCTGGCCGGGCAGGAGAGTATTGGCACCACCTGGTCGATCTGCAAAATGAACATGCTCCTGCACGGCATCGAACACGCCGACATCCGCCAGGAGGACACTCTGCGCCGGCCGCAGCACAAGGCCGAGAGCGGCGAACTGGCGCGTTACGATCGCGTCCTCGCCAATCCCCCCTTTTCGCAGAACTACATCAAAAAAGATATCGACTACCCAGGCCGCTTTGCCGTGTGGATGCCGGAGAAGGGGAAGAAGGCCGACCTGATGTTCGTCCAGCACATGCTGGCGGTCCTCAAGGCTGACGGCAAGATGGCGACGGTCATGCCGCATGGGGTTCTCTTTCGCGGCGGCGAGGAGAAGGCGGCGCGCAGGCACTTCATCGAGCGCGGCTGGCTGGACGCGATCATCGGCCTGCCCGCCGGGCTCTTTTATGGTACGGGCATCCCCGCCTGCGTGCTGGTGATGAACAAGCAGGACGCAGCCAACCGCGACCACGTCCTCTTCATCAACGCCGACCGCGAATATCGCGAAGGGAAGGCGCAGAACTTCCTGCGTCCCGAGGATCTTTCCAAGATCGTGCACACCTATCACGAACAGCAGGATGTCCCCGGCTACGCCCGCCGGGTGCCAAGAAGCGAGATTATCGCCGAGGACTTTAACTGCAACATTCGCCGTTATGTCGACAACGCTCCACCCCCCGAGCCCCACGATGTGCGCGCGCATCTGCATGGCGGTGTGCCAGTGGTGGAGATTGAGACTTTGTCCCGTTACTGGAACAACTACCCCGGATTGCGGGAACGCTGTTTTGTCGGTCGGGCAGGTTCATCCGACCGATCCGTCGGATCGGACCGATCGGTGACGGTCCACGAGCAAGTGGCTACCTACTCCGCGCTCACACCGCAAGGGTTTTCTCCCTCTCCCCTGGTGGACCCCAAAAGTGGGCCTAAAGGAGAGGGTCGTGGTGAGGGGGAGAAATACGCCGACTTCACCCCCGCCGTCACCGACCGCCGCGCCCTGGCCGAACTGGTCAAAACCGACTCTGGCGTCGCTGCGGCGCAGAGCCGCATTCTGCAGACGCTGGAGATCTGGTGGAAGGAGAACCTGCCCCTGATCCAGGACCTCGCCGCCACCAACGGCAAAAAGGGAAACGTCTACGAACTGCGCCGCCGGCTCCTTGCCAGCATCAACGAGGCGTTTGCCGGGCAGACATTGTTGACCGATCACCAGATTCGCGGTGCCTTTGCCCGCTATGTGGATGAACTCAAGGCAGACCTCAAATCGATTGCCGCCAGCGGCTGGGGGGCGGAGTTGATCCCTGACGCCGATATTCTGGAGAGCCAGTTCCCAGAGTTGCTCGCCGAGATGGAACAGAAACGCCTGCGGCTGGCCGAACTCTCGGCGCTGTTTGCCGCTGCCGATGAAGAGGACTACGAGGATAGCGACGACACCGGGGTGCTCCCCGCCGAGGAGGTCAAGGCGCTCAAGGCCGAACTCAAAGAGGCCAAGGCCCAGGCCAAGTTGGCCAAGCGGGAGGGAAGGAGTACGAAAGAGTTTCTTGCCCGGGCCGAGGTTGCCGAGGCGCGGCTGGCGCGGCACAAGGCGCTGGAGGATGAGGTGAAGCAGTTGAAGACGGAGCTGCGGGCGACGGAGAAGAAGCAGGAGGAACTGGTGGCCGCCGCGCGGGAGAAGATCGACCGTGACGAGGCTCGGCGGGTCATCCTCGACCGCCTGCACCGGCTGCTGGTGCAAACCTATGAAGGGTATCTGCGAGCCGATCAGCGGGCGTGTCTCGCGGCGCTGGAGAATCTGCATCGGAAGTATGCCGTGACGGCGAAGGAGATTGAGGCGCGGCGGGATGCGGCGGCGGCGAGGTTGAAGGGGTTTTTGGTGGAGTTGGGGTATGAGTGAGGTCTGGCCGCTCACAAAAGTCGGGGACTGCTGCGATATTCTCGACAATTTGAGGGTGCCTCTGAACGCCGAAGAGCGTGAGGGGATGCCTGGCGATATCCCCTATTACGGAGCGAACGGGCTTCAAGGGTATATCGACAATTTCATTTTTGACGAGCCTCTGATCCTACTGGCTGAGGATGGGGGTTATTTCGACGAGCACGAAACTCGCCCAATCGCCTATCGCATTTATGGCAAGAGTTGGGTGAATAATCACGCACATGTTTTACGGGTAAAGACAGGTTGCCCGTTTTGCCAGGATTTCATTTTCTACAGTCTCCAACATAAGAACATTACGCCATACATCAAAGGCGGTACTCGAGCAAAACTTAATCAGAGTGAGCTCCGGGATATCCTGATCCCATCTCCGCCAGATACAACGCAGCACCGCATCGCCGAAATCCTTTCGACGCTGGACGAAGCGATTGAGCAGACCGAGTCGCTGATTGCGAAGATGCAGCAGGTCAAGGCGGGGATGATGCACGACCTTTTCACCCGCGGGGTCACCCCCAATGGTCGGCTTCGCCCGACCCGTGAGCAGGCGCCTGAGCTTTACAAGGAATCGCCGCTTGGGTGGATTCCGCAGGAGTGGGAGGTTGCTTTGATTTCGGAGGCTTTTGACATACAGCTCGGCAAGATGTTGAACAAACTCGCGAAAACAGGTAAAGGGAGCGCCCCTTACTTGGGTAATCGCGCCGTGAAGTGGGATTTTGTTGATTGCACAGAAATAGAGGTGATGGACTTTACGGCATCAGAACGAGTGAAATTCTCCCTCAATCCTGGCGATTTGCTGGTCTGTGAGGGCGGAGACGTAGGCCGAACTGCAATTTGGCGGGGCGAAATGAAGGAGTGCTTCTACCAAAAAGCCATTCACCGCCTCAGACCGAAATCGGGAGCAGCTTTGCCTGCATTCATGCTTCGGTTCATGAGGTTCGCAAAGGAAAGCGGTTGCTTCCGGGAGTTCACGTCTCAATCGAGTATCGCACATCTAACTCAGGAGAAATTAGGGGCGATACCAATGCTGCTCCCGAGGCCGGATGAGCAGAGCAGGATCGCTAAACGCTTTGATGCTGTTGATGAACAGATCCAGAACGAAATTTCGAAATTGGCGAAACTAAGGGACCAAAAACACGGCCTCATGCACGACCTGCTGACCGGCCGTGTACAAGCGTCAAGCACTGCATCCGACCGATCTGACCGATCCGACTGATCGGTCAGATGAAAAAACGGGTCTCGGTCCGATCGATCTGATGAGAAGAGGAGAGGGTACCCATGACCAACCGCCCACCCACACTTCGCCCCAGCGGCGGCTACCGCCGCCTGCGGTCATTCCAGGTGGCCGAGATCGTCTACGACGGAACGGTATCGTTCTGCGACCGGTTCGTGAACAAGCGCTCGCGAACCCATGACCAGATGGTGCAGGCGGCGCGTAGCGGGCGGCAGAACATTGCCGAAGGGAGCCGGGCCTCGGCGACTTCGAGCCAGACCGAGCTGCGGCTGGTGAACGTGGCGCGGGCCAGTCTGGATGAGCTGCTGCTTGACTATGAAGATTTCCTGCGCCAGCGAGGATTACCGCTGTGGGGAAAGGATGATCCGCAGGCGCGCAAGGTGCGGGCGGTGGGGCGGGTAAATCGGACTGATCCGTCGGATCGGACCGATCGGTCGGATGCAAAGGCTTACGACCCCTGGCTCACCCACGCCGACCCGGCGGTGGTCGCCAATACCCTGATCTGCCTGATCCACCAGGCCAACTACCTGCTCGATCGACAGATTGCGGGCCTGGAGAAGCAATTCATCGAAGAAGGCGGCTACAGTGAACGGCTGTACGCTGCCCGGCTTGAGAATCGGCGAAACCAAGATCGGACCGATCCGTCGGATCAGACCGATCGGTCAGATGAGCCTTGCCCTGCCTGTGGAAAGCCTATGATCCTGCGCACGGCACGCAAGGGACCCAATGCCGGATCGCAGTTCCGGGGATGCTCGGGGTACCCCGAGTGCAAGATGACTCTGCAAGGGGATACCCAATGACCAGCAAACTCCCCATCAACCTCCACGCCCTCCTCCGCCAACGCACCGTCGAAAGCGAGCGCATCGAATACAAAGCCGGGTGGAACCCTGACCCGATCATCCGCACCCTCTGCGCCTTTGCCAACGACTTTGAAAACCTCGGCGGCGGCAATGTCATCATCGGCCAGGATTACGACGCATCGGGCAAACCGCTCTTTCCCCGGTCGGCATACCCGAACATCAGCTCGACAAGATCCAGCAAGAGCTGATCGGTTACTGCAACCAGAGTCTCCGGGGTCGGAGTCTCCGGGGTCGTGCTTGACATTTGTGGGGCTCTGGGGTCGGGTTTAACATTTGGACATTCGTAAACCGACCAGGTCCGTCACTTTCAGCGCCACAACAAGATTAAGCCTTGAATACCGCGCATTCCTGGTGCCTCGATAGTCATGCCTTCCCCTAAGGTGAAATGCCAATGTTGACAAAACTTTTATTTCATATAAAACTGTCAACATTCAATGCAGCGTTTCTTGACCAGCTGGACGGGCGCAGAATGCGGAGGTAAACGTGAAACAACAAGATCCGAAAGAAATTTTCGGGCGACGGCTGTCGCAAGCGCGGCGGATGCGCGGCATGTCGCTGCGGGCCGTGGCTGAGGCCATTGGCGGCAAAGTCTCCTACAATGCCCTGCATCGTTACGAGTGCGGGGAGATGATGCCGGGCGATGAGGTTCTGATTGCGGTCGCGGACGTGCTGGACAAGTCGCTCGATTTCTTCTTTCGCCCCTTCACCGTGGAGTTGAGCGAGCTACGCTTCCGCAAGACCACCGGCCTGGGAGCCAAGTCCGAAGATGCCATCAAGGAACAGGCCACCGACTTTTTCGAGCGCTACTGCGAAATCGAGCAAATACTTGCCGTGCACTCCAGCTTCAAGGACCCTTTGGGTGATGATCGGTATACTTCTATTGAAGAAGCCGAGAAAGCCGCCGCCAAGATCCGTGAATCGTGGAAACTTGGCCAGGACCCGCTGCCGAATGTCATTGAAACCCTGGAAGGCAACGGATTCAAGGTCTTCGAGGTGGAAGCGCCGGAGAGCTTCGACGGCTTCTCGGGTTGGGCTGACGGCCATCCCGTGACGGTTTTGGCCAACTGGCTGAACCAGGACATCCCTCGTAAGCGCTTCACCTCGTTGCACGAAGCGGCGCATCTGCTGGTCGCCCCGCATACCGATTTGAGCGGCAAAGATCTTGAGTCGTTCTGCAACCGTTTCGCAGGCGCCATGTTGATCCCGGCGGATGTTTTTACGGCGGATTTAGGCGGATTCAGGCATCGGATCAGCCTGGAGGAGTTGATTGATCTGAAGCGGCGTTACGGCATGTCGATTGCGGCGATCATGCACCGCGCCCATGACTTGAAGTTGATCGATGCTTCCTCCTACCGGCAGTTTTGCATCATCCGCAATAAAAAGGGGTGGCGACGCGACGAACCGGGGAAATATCCTGGCGACGAGAAATCGAGCCGCTTCGAACAGTTGGTGCTGCGCGCCACGGCGGAAGATCAGATCAGCTTTGACAAGGGGGCGGCCCTGCTCAACGTGCCTCTGGTCGAATTCCAGCAGACACTGAGCGAGTTTCTGTGAAGATCGTCATTCAGGATGCGTCGGTCCTTATCGACCTGGCCGACGGTGGACTGCTCGATCTCTGGTTCGGACTCGGCTTCGACCTGCGCACCACCAGCCTTATCCTGCGCGAGATTAGCCGGAAGAATCAGAAGATAAAGCTGCAACCATACGTGCTAAGCGGGCAGTTACAGATCGAATCTTCATCAGGTGAAGTGCTCACCGAGATGGCGAAACTACATGCCGCCCTGTCGTCACGGCTGAGCATCGAAGATGTCTCGGCCCTGCATTTCGCCGGGAAATTGAATAGTGTCCTGCTGACCGGCGACAGGCGGCTGCGCCTGCATGCCGAGGAGCGCGGCATCGAGACACACGGTCTGTTGTGGGTGTTCGATACTCTTGTTGCTCGTGGCGCGCTCCTCCCCGGTGTGGCCGCCGATCGGCTGGAGAAGCTGCTTGAGCGAGGGACCAGCCGCCAGCCGTTGCACGAATGTGAACAGAGGATCAGGAAGTGGCGCCGGTAGTTTGGGTCGTTTTTTGTACATAGGAAAATAATGTCCGAATACCTCCACGTCGAAAAGCCGTTCCTCGACCAACTCGCCGCTCTCGGCTGGACGGTCATCGATCAGGGCCAATGGTTCATCCCCTCTGACCCGACGGCGAGCCTGCGCGATACCTTCCGCGAATGGCTCCTCCCCGAGGTCTTCCGCGACGCCGTGCGCGACATCAACCGCACCACCGATGGCACCACCTGGCTGACCGACCGCCAGCTCGACGACCTGCGCTCCCAGATCCTGCGCCAGCCCAACCGCACCCTGCTCGAAGCCAACGAAGCGATCCAGGCCCTTTTCCTCAAGGCCCAGGTCGATCGTAACGAGATCACCGGCGAGAGTGACCCGGTTGTACAACTGATCGACTTCGCCCACCCCGAACGCAACCAATTTTACGCCATCAACCAGTTCCGCATCGACACCCCCGGCTGCGTGAAGCAGTGCATCATTCCCGATATTGTCCTCTTCGTGAATGGCATCCCGCTGGTGGTAATCGAGGCCAAGATCGGCGACGCCACCACTGCCAATCCAATGCACGCTGCCTTCGAGCAACTGCTGCGCTACCGCAACGGCCGCACCGAAACGCATGCTGCCGGTCTGCGCGAAGGGGAACCGCGCCTCTACCACACCAACCTGCTGCTGATCCGCACTTGCGGCGAGAAGGCCGAGTTCGGCAGTATCACCTCAGGTCATGAGCACTTTTGCGCCTGGAAGTTCCCCCTCACCCCGGCCCTCTCCCACAAAGGGGAGAGGGAGCAATACACTTTGCCACTCGGGGTTGAGCGCGAGCAGGAGCAGCTGATCCAGGGGCTGCTCGCTCCGGCAACCCTGATTGATGTATTGCGCACCTGCACCGTTTTCATGGACACCGACTCCGGCAAGCGGGCCAAGGTCGTCTGCCGCTACCAGCAATACCGCGCTGCCCGCCGCATCGTCGAGCGCCTGCGCACTGGAATGACAGCCGATGAACGCTCGGGGGTGGTCTGGCATACCCAGGGCTCGGGGAAGTCGCTGACCATGGTCTTTGTCGCCCGCATGCTGCGCGCCTCGCAGGACCTGGCCGATTTCAAAATCCTGCTGGTCAACGACCGTGTCGATCTGGAGGATCAGCTTGCCGCTACCGCCAAACTGATCGGCGGTAAGGTCAATGTCATCGAGAGCACAGCGGAGCTGCGTGAGCACCTGGGTACCGATGCCTCTGATATCAACATGGTCATGGTGCACAAGTTCATGGAGCGGGCCGAACCGCTGCCGATGATGGTCGCCGAGGCTCTGGCCAGCTACCGCCCGGTCCCCTCGGGTGAAAGTTTCGGCGTCGTCAACCCCTCCGAGCGCATCCTGCTGATGATCGACGAGGCGCACCGCACCCAGGGTTCCGACCTCGGGGAAAACATCTTCGAGGCTTTTCCCAACGCCACCCGCATTGCCTTTACCGGCACCCCGTTGATCAGTGAGCAGCACGGCAGCAAGCGCACGGTAAAACGCTTCGGTGAATACATCGACACCTACAAACTGATGGACGCGGTGCATGACGGCGCGACGCTGCAGATCCTCTACGAGGGGCGCACGGCCGACACCGCCCTCAAGGACAAGCACGGCTTCGACACCAAGTTCGAGGATCTCTTCGGTAACCGCAGCGAGGAGGAACTGGCCGCCATCAAGAAGAAGTACGGCGCCAGCGGCGACATCCTTGAAGCCGAGCAGCGCATTGCCGCCATCGCCCGCGATCTGGTGGCGCACTACATCGACAATATCCTCCCCGACGGCTTCAAGGCCCAGGTGGTCTGCCATTCGAAGCTGGCGGCGCTCCGCTACCGGACCGCGATCCGCGAGGCGCTGGCCGAACGCTGCGACCGCGAGAAGCTCCAGCCGACGCCCGACCTGAATCTGATCCGCCGCATCGCCTTTTTGAAAGCGGTGGTGGTGATCTCTTCCGACTCCACCAACGAACTCGCCGCCATTACCGAGGCCCGCAAGGAGGCGAAGCGCTGGAACGCCGTGGAGAACTTCTGTAAACCCTTCGACTTCGACGATCCGGACAAAGATCTGACCGGTATCGCCTTCCTCATCGTCTGCGACATGCTGCTGACTGGCTTCGACGCGCCGGTGGAGCAGGTGATGTATATCGACAAGCGGCTGCGCGAACACAACCTGTTGCAGGCCATCGCCCGCGTCAACCGGGTGACCAAGAATAAGCATCGCGGTTTCATCGTCGATTACATCGGCCTGGCCAACCACTTGATGGAGGCGCTCAGCATCTATTCCGATGAGGACGCCGAGGACATTCGCCAGGGGCTTCGGAACCGGCTCAGCGAGCTGCCGATCCTGGAGGAGCGCTACCAGCGCCTGCTGCAACATTTTCGTAGCGCCGGGGTAGGGGAAATCGAAGCGTTTGTGAAGGGGGAACAGACCACCCCCGAAGCCGATGTGGCGGTGGTCCATGGGGCAGTCAGGGCGATGCAGGAGATCAAACGCCGCGCCGACTTCGAGGTCTACCTGAAGAAATTCCTCCAGAGCCTCAACCTGATCCTCCCCCATGGGGCCGGGCATCCCTATCGTGGACCGGCGCGGCGCTTTGGCTATCTGCTGCGCATGGTCAAGGAACGCTACAAGGACGACTCCCTCGACATCGCCGACGCAGGAGCCAAGGTCAAGGCGCTGATCAACGAGCATCTCATCGACCTCGGCATCAACCCCAAGATCCCGCCGATCGAGCTGCTCTCGGATGACTTTATCGCCAATGTGCAGAAGCATGCCCAAGGGAACCCGGAAGCGAAAGCAAGCGAGATGGAACACGCCATCCGCAAGCATTGCACGGTGCACTTTGACGAAGACCCGGCCTTCTACAAGCGCCTGAGCGAGAAGTTGGAAAAGTTGATTCAGGAGCACAAAGAGAATTGGGAGGTGTTGGCCGAAGGGTACGAACATCTCCGGAACGAAGCCTTGGCGGGTCGGACTCATCCCGAGGAGGGCTTGACTCGGGAGGCGACGACCTTCTACGACTATGTGGTGCAGCTCGCCTTTGATAATAACGAAATGCCGGTTGCACACCGGCAGCGGTTGAAGAAGCTGTTGGCTGAAATTGTCGAGATGTTGCAAGGAACCATCGGCATTATCGACTTCTGGAAAAAACCGATCGAGGTGAAGAAGTTGCGGGGAAATATCGATACGGAGATCCTGCTGACCGAGATCCCGGAGTTGGTCGCGAAGCACGAACGGATCGCGGTGGAGATCGTGAAACTTGCGGAGAAGCGCCACCAGGAGCTGACCCGATGATCGCCAAAAAGAAGGACGACATCACTTATCAGGTCATCCGCAGCCGCCGCGCCACGGCCGACATCGTCATCGAGCGTGATGGCAGCATCGTCGTCCGGGCACCGGAGACGATCCCCGACGAACGCATCGAGGACATGGTCGAGGCGAAGCGTCTCTGGATCTACAAGAACCTCGCCGAGTGGCGCGACCTCAACGCCACCCGCGTGCTGCGGGAATACAAGAACGGCGAAGGTTTTCTTTATCTCGGCCGTTCCTACCGCCTGCTACTGGCCGCCGAGCAGAACGATCCGCTGCTGCTCAAGAATGGCCGTTTCTCCCTGCGCCGCGATCTGGTCGATGCCGGGTCGATCGAAGCGGCGCAGGCGGCCTTCCGCGATTACTACATTGCCCGTGGTCAGGAACGCATCCGGCAACGTGTGAGCTACTATGCCCCGAAGGTCGACGTTGAGCCCCGCGACATAAACGTCCGGGAACTCGGCAATCGCTGGGCCTCCTGTTCCCCCACCGGCAACCTCGCCTTCCACTGGAAGTGCATGATGGCCCCGCAGACGATCATCGACTACATCGTCGTCCACGAACTTTGCCACTTTCACCATCTCGACCACACCGACGCCTTCTGGAATGAAGTCGACAAGGTCATTCCGAACTACGGCGAACGCAAGGAGTGGCTGCGGAAGAATGGGGCGGGGTTGGATGTCTGATGCAATGTGTCCGCCAGCAAGAATACCCCATGTCCAGGTTGTCCAGCGGACCCCCCCGGTGGACAGAATTTTGACTTTTCCATTTTTCCCTATTGGAAATTGACACCCGGGGATGTCCCTTGACCCCCTCTCCTTTGCCCAACCAGAATCAGCCCGGCGATTGACCGCTGACGGTCTGGTCAGATGTCTTTTGGCCGGGGAGTTTGGGGGAGCAGGCAGTGCTCCATGCGATTTCGGCCCAGGTCCTTGGCCTGGTAGAGAAGCTCGTCCGCCCTTTTCAGCAGCGATTCGAGGGCCTCGCCGGCGTACTGCACCACGCCGCCGCTCAGGGCCATCCGGAAACCTCCCCGCTCCCAGCGATAGGCCTGAATGCTTTCCCGGATGCGTTGGGCCACCATAATGCCGTGGTCCAGATCCGTATCGGGAAGGATCACCAGAAATTCTTCTCCTCCATACCGGCCGACCAGATCCTTGTCCCGCAGGGACGATCTGAGAAGGTCACTGACCTGCTTCAAAACCTTGTCGCCGAAATCGTGGCCGAAGGTGTCGTTAATCCATTTGAAGCTGTCCACGTCGGCCAGGATGATCGACAAATCGCCGCCCTGACTGTCTACCGTTTCGATATAGCCGGCAAGCTGTTTCATCATATAGCCGCGGTTGTAGAGGCCGGTAAGATCATCGGTGATGGCGATTTTTTGCAAGGCCAGGTTGGTGGCCTGCAGGCGGGCGGTCTTCTGCTCGACGAGTTTGTCCAGGGCGACGTTCATTTCCATCAGCCGGACCTGCTCGCGCTTCTGCCTGAACAGCCGCCACCAGAAAAATGCGAGCAGAAAAATAGTAGCCAGACAGATACCAAGCACCATCCGGTGGTATTTTTCATAAAAACCGGGCGGGCTGTTGATGATGAGCGCATCCTCCGGCAACCGGCGAGGCTCGATGTTGAAGGTCTGCAACTGGTTGTAATCGACCATGACGCGGGCGCTCGACCCGGTGACGATGGGTATGTTCCGCGGATTTTCCCCGCGCAGAATTCGCAGCGCCAGCCGGGCGGCGATGGTCCCCTGGTGAAAACCCGAGGAAATCATGCCGCCGACGATACCCCTGCCAAGGTAGAAATCCCAGGGGCCGTAAATCGGCGCCTTGGATGCCTCTGTCAACAGGGCGATTCCTTCGGAATAGGAAATGAAATTATCGTTCCGGTCACGATTGAAGGTAAGGAGGCAGATTATATCCTCGGGCCCCAGGCCGGCCACGAAAGAGGCCGCTTCCTCCAGGGTGAAGTTCTGCAGGATGTCGATTTTGACCTTGTGGCGATACTCCGCGACCGTTTCGGCCAGGGTCTTTTCCAGGGCCTGCCCGGTTGGGGTCTTGTCCAGAATCACCACGATCCGTTTGCGTTCCGGATGAAGCCGCAGCATCAGATCGAAATTCGCGGCGATAGCCACTTCCTCGGTAACTCCCGTCACGGAGGGCAGGGTATCTATAAGGTCGGGTTGAAAATGATTGATGCCGCAAAAAATAATCGGCGGCTGCCCATGGAGCAGATTATAGTATCTTTTTATAAAATCCAACCCGTTGTTGTCCGCGACGATCACCGCCTTGAACTGCACGTTTTTCATTTTGGCGGTAAAAAGCTCTGTCAACTTTTTGTCGTAGTCATCCCCGGTATTTCTTTTCGTATCGAGATACTCATAATAAATTTCATAGTGCTTATCCAGCGGGTTGAAAACGGATTGGATACCGGCCGTTATGCTGTCTGTCCATTCCAGGCCTTGATGATAGGAATGCAAAACCAGGATTTTCTCCTTCCGAGCCCCTTCCGCCGACAATGGCAAGGCAAAGAGGACAAACAAAAATATAAAAATACCGATTCTGACTAAATGGTTGAAAATAAACATCTTGAGGGAAAACACTTTTAAAAAAGATTGCGCCATACTCACAAAAAGATTAGTGATATTAGTGGTATACATAAAGATATTATGCATTAATTGTGCCGCGGCGGAAAGTTGGGGGGACATGCGTCCTGGCGGTTTTCTCCCCGACACGCGAATTGACATTACCCGAACGGCACCTGATAATGGCCTGTCAATCGATCAGCAGGTTGTGGATTGTATTGTTCTGGCCTCTGTTGGAGCCTATTTGAATTGCGGAGAATAAAATGCAACTGATCTATATCGCTGTTTTTGGCGCATTGGGTTGCCTGTTGCGATTTTTCGTCTCCGGTTGGGTCTATGCACTTATTGGCAGAGGGCTGCCTTACGGGACGCTGGCAGTCAACGTTATCGGCTCCCTGCTCCTCGGCCTGATCATGGAAGGCGGCCTGCGCAGCGCCCTGCTGCCGGCCGATGTGCGAATGGGCATCACCACCGGTTTGATGGGCGGATTCACGACTTTTTCGACTTTTTCCTATGAAACCATCCGCCTGCTCGAAGACGGCAGCTTTCTTGCCGCCGGCGCCAATATTCTGCTGAATGTTCTCGTTTGTGTCCTGTTTGCCGGCCTTGGGATTTTCCTGGCAAGGCACTTATATACCTGAATCAGGGAGACCGATTTATGAAACTCGAAGGGGAACAGACCTTGATGCGCATCTTCATCGGTGAAAGCGACCGCTGGAAAATGAAGCCCCTGCACGAGGCGCTGGTCGATATGCTGCGCCAGGAAGGTTTCGCCGGGGCCACGGTGCTCAAGGGGATCATGGGATTCGGCTGTCACAGCAGGCTCCATACCGACAAGTTGCTGCGTCTGTCCGCCGACCTGCCCGTCATTGTGGAGGTGGTTGACAAGCCCGAGAAAATCCAGGCCATCATGCCGCGCATCGACAGCATGATGAATGGCGGAATGATCACTTTGGAGAATACCCATGTGATCCGTTACCGCAAGGGAGACGGCACCTGCGGTTAAGAGTCCCATTAAATATATTCTTGCCTTACCCGGCTTTAGCGCGTTAGATTAACCGCAAATTTTATAAAGGATGGTTTCCCCCAGCGGGGAAACAGCGGAGAATTTTTCGGTCGGATATCTCCCGGTGACCGGCAGCATCCACGGAACCAGTGTACGCCCGCCAGTTTTTCTCCCTCAACCAGCCTTTGCCCAACCTCGATTCAGGCCGGCCGGATCGTCCCCTGCGCCGTGGAATGGGCTCTACCGTCCGGGTTCCGTCCCCGGTTTCCGGCGGAAACCATCCGATTTCGTGGAGCGTTGAATCTGTCATGCCGATACGTTGGGACGTCAAGGAACACCTTTCCCTGGGCAAGTATGTTGTCCGCTGGTTTCTCCTCACCTTGCCGATGGCGGCCGTGGTCGGCTCGGCCGTGGCGTTTTTTCTCTGGCTGCTGCACGAAGCGACGGTGCTGCGCTGGGAACACCCCTGGCTGGTCTATTTACTCCCCCTGGCCGGGATCGCCATTGTCGTCAGCTATACCCGCTTGGGCAAAAACGCCGACGGGGGCAACAACCTGGTCATGGAGCAGATCCACCAGCCCGGGGGCGGCATTCCGAAACGCATGACCCCGCTGGTGCTCCTCGGCACCGTGGCCACTCACCTGTTCGGCGGCTCTGCCGGCCGTGAGGGTACGGCGGTTCAGATGGGCGGCAGTATCGCCCAGGTGTTCGTTCGTCCCTTCAAGCTCAACGAGGAAGACACCCGCATCCTGCTTTCTGCCGGAGTCGCCGCCGGTTTCGGCGCGGTGTTCGGTACCCCCCTGACCGGGGCGGTCTTCGCCCTCGAAGTCCTGGCCCTGGGAAGCATGCGCTACAACGCTTTGATCCCCTGCCTGATGGGCAGTATCCTGGGGGATTTCTTCTGCACCGCCTGGGGCATCGGCCACACGCCCTACTTCATCAGCGGGGCGGCCATGCAGATCACCATGCCGGCCTTCCGCATCGATCCCCTGTTGGCGGGCAAGATCGTACTCGCCTCGGTGGCCTTCGGCCTGGCCGGTTTTCTCTTTGCCGAACTGACTCACACCTTTCAGAAGCTGTTCAAGCGATTCGTCTCCGTCTACTGGTTGCGGCCGGTGATCGGCGCCGTTCTGGTGCTGGCGATCACCTGGCTGCTCGGCACCCGCGATTACCTGGGCATCGGCGTTACCACCGCCACCGGCGAGGGGGTCTCCATCGTCAATGCTTTTACCGGCGGCGTCACCCCCTGGAGTTGGTTCTGGAAGCTGTTGCTGACCGCCATTACCCTGAGCAGCGGATTCAAAGGCGGCGAGGTAACGCCGCTGTTTTTCGTCGGCGCCACCCTGGGCGCAGCCCTGGCCAACCTGCTGGGGGTGCCCATCGACCTTCTGGCCGGGATCGGCTTCATTGCTGTCTTTGCCGGGGCCACCAACACCCCGCTGGCCTGTACCATCATGGGCGTCGAGCTGTTCGGCTCCGAGTATCTGATTTATTTCGCCACGGCCTGCTTTTTCTCCTACCTCTTCAGCGGCCATTCCGGCATCTATCTCTCGCAACGGATCGGCATCGCCAAGGGCGACCATCTCGAACACGACGGCCAGGCCTCCTTGCGCAAGGTCAGGGAAGGACGCCCCGCGCTGCTGGCGAAACTATTCCACCCCAAAGGATGACCATGACCCCGACACGGTACATTGCTGCCAATGAAATCGGGCACCTCTGCATCTACCTGGCCCGCAAGGACCGCATGCCGGCCCGAGGCTGGCTGAATTTCCTGCCCCGCCGGTC
>Ga0214472_10004234_pt1 | contig 15127 bp, 17 predicted proteins | sample RVTome_6_FD_207662 | JGI IMG/M metagenome (GOLD analysis project Ga0214472, IMG submission 207662) | Soil microbial communities from uranium-contaminated site in the Upper Colorado River Basin, Wyoming, United States - RVT140D175 | ecosystem: Environmental > Terrestrial > Soil > Contaminated >...
AGCCTGGTGTTCACCGGGTTTAGGCAGAATAAAGCAAGTAAATTCGGAATAATCGTATTATCGAGCAGCTATTTCGCCACAGCCCATATCTATTTCACACTGGCCCCTTTTCAAATAACGCATATTGATTATCTGCAAATTGTTACGGCCGTTGCCTGTGGTGCATTTTATGCAGTTGTCTATTTGAAAACAGAAAGTTTGCTGGCGCCTTTTCTGGCCCACAACTTTTCGAACACAAGTGCAACCCTATGCGGCTATATCATTTCTGGAGTATAAAAAGATGAAGATCACTGTGTTTGCCGCCGGTTCAAGAGGGGATATTCAACCCTGTGTTGTTTTGTGCAAAGGGCTGCAGCAGGCAGGGTACTGTGTGCGTCTGGCGGCTCCTAAAGATTTTGCCGACTTCGCGCAGGCGCATGAAGTTGACTTTTATCCACTGCGCGGGGATGTGCAGGAGATTATGGCCAGCGACACCGGGCAGAAGTTCATGGAGAGCGGGGGGTCAAATCCATTCAAGTCCATTGGCGCTGTCCGGAAAATGATTGCCCCTGTCATTAAACAAATGGCAGAGGACGCTTATGCAGCCTGCCGGGATGCGCAGGCAATCATCTGCCTGGGTGTTTTTAGCGCTTTTGGGCAATCCATTGCCGAAGCGTTGGGTATTCCCATCGTCCACATTGAACCGACGCCGCTGCTGCCGACGAGCGCATTCCCTGCCCCATCATGGCCGCTTCAAAGAAATTTGGGTGGACTGCATAACCATTTATCTGGCACAATGATGCTCAGGGTGATTTGGCTGTGGTACGCTCCATTCGTCAATGATTTTAGACAAAGCCTGGGATTACCACGGTATACCTTTGCTAATTTCATCCACGCCTTACGATCAACGCCGATGCTGAGCGCTTACAGCCCCAACATCATTCCCCACCCGGCAGATTGGCTCGACCATATCCACATCACGGGTTATTTTTTTCTAGACACAACCGCCGACTGGCAACCCTCAGCCGAGCTGAACAAATTTTTAGAAGCAGGCGATCCGCCCGTTTACTTTGGATTTGGCAGTATGGCGGGTCGTAACCCGGAACGGCTGGCCAAACTCATCCTGGAGGCGCTGGCCAGGAGTGGTCAACGGGGCGTGCTGCTCACTGGCTGGGGCGGCTTGCGCACTGAGTCAGCGCCAGACAATGTGTTCGTTTTGGATGCTGCGCCCCACGCCTGGCTGTTCCCCCGCATGGCCGCCGTGGTACATCACGGCGGCGCCGGAACGACTGCCGAAGGACTGCGTGCGGGGGTGCCTTCAATCATTGTTCCTTTTGTGCTTGACCAACCCTTCTGGGGGGCACGCATCAAAGCGTTGGGTTTGGGGCCGGAGCCAATCCCGCAAAAGCACCTGACGGCGGACCGTTTGGCCCAGGTTATCAATACGGCCGTTTCAGACGCGAATATGCGGCAGCGGGCTTATTCATACGGCGCACGCATTCGTGCCGAAAATGGCGTGGGCAACGCCGTCAAAATCGTCAGACACTATTTGGGAGCATAAGCATGACAAACGCAGATTATCAGGTTATTCCTTTCCCCAAAATCCGCCACCTGATGGAAGATGGCGGGCGGTTGGGCCGCCAGAAACACCTTGTCCACGGCCTGTTCGAGGTGGATGTCACCGAGGCGCGCCGGTTGATTCATGAACATCGTGCCCAGACCGGCGAGGCACTCTCTTTCACGGCCTTTATCATGGCCTGCCTGGGCCGGGCTATTGACAAAGACAAATCCATGCAGGCTTACCGTACCTGGCGGGAAAAACTGGTCATCTTTGACGATGTAGATGTCAACACCATGTTTGAAGTCGAGGTAGCTGGTCAAAAAATCATTCGCCCTCATATCATTCGTGCCGCGAATAAAAAGACGCTGCGGGAAATCCACAATGAAATTCGGGCATTCCAGGCCAATCACACGGAGAGTCGAGAGGGGAAATTTATCGGCTGGTTTGTCTTGCTGCCTGGGTTTCTCAGGCGCTTCTTTTTGCGGATCTTGTTCAAGAATCCGCACTGGCTGAAGCAGATGAACGGGACGGTCTCCCTGACCTCGGTGGGCATGTTTGGCCAGGGGGGTGGATGGGGAATTCCGGTTTCCAACCATACGCTTCAGATTACCCTCGGCGGCATCGCCCAGCGGCCGGCCCTGGTCAACGGCCAGATTGAAACCCGCCAGGTTCTTTGCCTAACCATCAGTTTTGACCATGATATTGTTGACGGCGCGCCGGCAGCTCGTTTTGCGCAAAGCCTGAAGGAACTCATTGAAGGCAGGGCTGTCTTTGACGAGTTAACCGTGCCAGACGCAAATAAGGAAGGATGAATATGAACATTGATGTGATCAAACAGTTGCAAGAGAAACCCGCGCCTTTCACCCCTGGCGAGCCGCTCTTTTGGGACGACCCGCACATCTCGGCGCAGATGCTCAAGGTGCATCTAGACCCCAATCACGACCTTGCCAGCCGCCGCCCGGAAACCATCCAGCGCTCGGTGGAGTGGCTGGTTGCCTCTCTCGGACTTCAGGCTGGTGACACCGTGCTCGATCTGGGCTGCGGACCTGGCCTGTATGCGGCGTGCCTGGCCAAGAAAGGTCTGCGCGTCACAGGCGTGGACTATTCCCGCCGCTCGATTGACTATGCCACGCAGGTCGCCCGTGAACATGATCTTGATATTCACTATCGCTACCAGGATTACCTGACGCTGGAAGACAAGAACCAATACGCCGCCGCCCTGCTGATTTACGGAGACTTTTGCCCGCTTTCACCCGAACAGCGCAGCCGACTGCTCGGCAATGTTCGCCGCGCCCTCAAGCCCGGCGGTTATTTTGTTTTCGATGTCACCACGTGGGCCCATCGTCAAAAACACGGCAACCGCAACGGCTGGTACGCGGTCGAAGCGGGCTTCTGGAAGCCGACCCCGCACCTGGTTCTGGAAGAAGGTTTCGATTATCCTGAGCAGTCCATTTATTTGGATCAAGCCATCGTAATTGAAGAAGGCGGCAAGGTTTCAGTGTATCGCAATTGGTTTCAGGATTACAGCCGCGAATCGATTACGCGTGAGTTGGCGGCGGGAGGCTTTGTGGTTCAAAGTGTGTGGAACGACCTCACCGGGACGCCTGATACGGAAGATACCGAATGGATTGGCGTTATTGCACAAAAAGAGTAGCCATATGGAGAGAGCAGCCTTTACAGAATGTTAAATGTGCTTGCCGGGATTTGTCAGGCGACTGAATGACGGTTACGGCCGTTCCCTCACCTAGCCAAAAACCTGGTCATCTGACCAGGAGAAACTCCCCTCCACAGACCAGCCGAAACGCTCCCCAGATACCCGATGTATCTGGGGAGCGTTTGCTTTAAGCTGCATAGTATCTAACCAATTACCAATTTTGAGGAATTCAATATGTTGCGTATTGCTTATTTTGTAACCATTGGCATCGTCGTCATTCACGGGCTGATTCATTTGATGGGGTTTGTGGCTTATTGGCCGCTGGGGGAAATTGCTGAATTGCCCTACAAAACAACCCTGCTCGGCAACAGGTGGGATGTCGGGGCAGCCGGAATGCGGCTGTTTAGCGTCCTCTGGCTGGCGGCGGCCGTCGGTCTGGTTGTGGCGTCGGTGGGCGTTATGACAGGCCAGACGTGGTGGTTCTATGTGATGTGGCCTGCCGTTCTCCTTTCGCTGCTTGTCTGTGTGCTGGATTGGAGCAATGCGTTTCGTGGCGCTCTCCTCAGCCTAGTGATGTTGGTTCCCTTGCTGCTGGTCGCCGGTTTGCGCATGCAGCCACGGCCGTTTTCAGCCTATCCACAGCCCACCCAACCTTTGAGCACCACAGCCCTGCCTGCCGATTTACCCGCACCTGTGGCTCGCTACTATCAAACGATGATGGGGGACAAGGTATCGGTGGTGGAAACGGCCGTTATCACCGGTCGTGGCACACTGCGCTTCATGGGCATCACCTTTCCCGCCCGACTGCGTTTTACACACGATGCCGGACAGGGCTACCGGCACTACATCGAAGCCACTATTTTTGGCTATCCCTTGATGAAGATAAACGAGCGTTACCTTGACGGGCAGGCTCGGATGAAACTGCCGGTAGGCGTTATCGAAAACGAACCCAAAGTAGACATGGCCGCCAATCTTGGCCTCTGGGGCGAATCGATCTGGCTGCCTTCAATCTATTTGACTGATCCCCGCGCGCGCTGGCAAGCCATCGACGAGACATCTGCCCGGCTAATCGTCCCTTTTGAGATGAGTGAAGATGCGTTCACCGTCTTCTTTGACCCCGAAACGGGTCTGATCAAACGCATGGAAGCGCTGCGCTATCGAGAAGCAGCAGATGCAGAAAAAATTCTGTGGCAGCTAGACATTCTAGCTTGGGACGAATACCAGGGCATCTTGATTCCGTCTCGCTCAACCGTTACCTGGGCCGATGAAGGGTCGCCCTGGCTGGTGATTGAGCTGGATGACATTACCTACAATGCAGATGTAAAAGAGTACATCCGGGCTGAAGGCCCATAGAAACCATCAAAAGGAAATTTACCATGTCAACCATTTCGACAAGACAGCTTTTCACAAAAGCACAAACCAAATATTTCGTTCCACTGACATTGGGACTGTTCATCATTGTTCTGCTTACTGTCAGTTGTGCAGCAGACCAGGCCCAGCAGATGCCACCACCGGATTTTCAACTTGTGGCCGAGGTTGACCTTTCTACCCAGCCTCATGATGCAGAAACGGTGGGGGAATTTACGTTGACGGAAACGGCCGTTGTCACCATTCTCTACACCATTCCCAACATCGACACGGCCATTTTCGATCTCAGACTAAGCGGGCCAGATAGCGAAAGCTTTGTGATTTTGCACAGCGAGAATTTTCGGACGGATGAGAATGGGGGCGGCGCCTGGGAACAGAGCTTGCCAGCGGGCAATTACCGGCTGGTGCTCACGGTCCCCCAAACCCCCGGCACCCTTTCTGTTTATTGGAATTACAAATAATCTTTTTAAGGAGAAACCAAAATGGAATCGATAGATACGGCCGTTATTCAAACCAACGGCCTCAGCAAAAATTACGACGGGGTTTCTGTGCTCAATGGCTTGAACCTGAAGGTCCCCCAGCATTCGATCTTTGGTTTTCTAGGGCCGAACGGCGCAGGTAAGACCACCGCCATGAAGTTGCTGCTAGGGCTGATTAAGCCCAGCAGCGGGCAAGGCACCGTTTTCGGTTATGACATTGTGCGCGACAGCCTGGCTATTCGCGCTCGCATTGGCTACATGCCCCAGCAGCCACTTTTTTACCCGACCATGACCGCTCGCGAAACGGTGCGCTTTACGGCACGTTTCTTCTTTCAGGGGCCACAGGCCAAGATTGAAGCGCGCGTCAATGAGGTCCTCGATCTGGTGGGATTAGCCGACAAAGCCGACCGGCCGGTCAAAGGGTTCTCCGGTGGCGAACGGCAGCGGCTGGGGCTGGCCCAGGCGCAGGTCAACTATCCGGATTTGCTCATTCTGGACGAGCCGGCCGCCGCGCTGGACCCCATCGGGCGGCATGATGTGCTGGTGATCATGGAAAAGCTGCGCAAATATGCCACCGTCTTTTACTCCACGCACATTCTGGACGACGTGCAGCAGGTAAGCGACACGGTTGCCATTTTGAATGACGGCAAATTGATTTCGCAAGGACCTATCGAGCAATTGCTCAACGGCGAAGGCAAGACGATTTACATCGTTGCTTTGCAGGGTGATCTGGCAGCGGTGCAGGCACGTATTACCCAAGAGCCGTGGGTTGAGCAGATTACGCCGCAAGGGCGGAACGGGCAAACGGCCTGGCAGGTGACGGTATCAGATGAAGCAGTAGCCGAGGCAAAGTTATTACGCCTGCTGCTGGCTGATGAACAAACGACAGTGACCGCTTTTGGCCGTAAAAAAGTGGAGCTTGAAGAGGCGTTTATGACGCTGGTAAAAGGAGCAAATAATGAGCAGTAATGCTGAATTTCAGATGGTTTTGGGGAACGGCCCCCACCGTCGCGGGGGCTTCCGCGGCTTTAACAATTTATTACGGCGAGAAAACCAGAAATGGTGGCCTTTGCGCCCCGCCCTGACGCGTGCCTTACTGTGGATACTTTTGCTCAATGGGATTTTGGCGCTCTCCCTCTTTCTTTTCCCCACACTCACCGACCCAAATGGGAATCCGGTGATGGACGAAGATCCGTTGCAAATGAGCAGCCAGCTTTTTGCGGGGCTGGCGGCCGTCGGCCTGGCCATTGGCGTCATTGTGACCATGCAAGACAGTATTATTGAAGAAGTGCAGTCGGGCACAGCCGCCTGGGTGTTGTCCAAGCCCGTCTCGCGCACCGCTTTTGTAGCTGCCAAACTGGCAGCCAACGTCGTCGGCCTGCTGTTCCTGATGATTTTGCCGTCAGCGTTGGCCGCCTATGGCTTGTTCTGGCTGTATGAGCCAGGCACCTTCACCTGGCTCAACTTTGCCGGCATGATGGCCGTGGTCACGCTGCACGCCTTGTTTTACCTGACGCTGGCGCTGCTCATGGGCACGCTGACCACCCGTCGCGGCGTCTTGCTGGCGGTGACCTTGGGGTCGCTGCTGGGCGGCGGCATGGTGCCCATTAAAGCGTTGGTGCAAATTTCGCCCTGGCAGCTGCAGCAGGTGGGGCTGATGATCCTTTACGATATGCCGCTGGACAGCCTGGCGCTGACAATGATTGGGGCCACGGCCGTTTGGTCTGTCATCTTTTTGGTAACGGCCGTCTGGCGCTTTGAACGCTCCGAATTTTGATACGAGGTGGAGGTTAAACATGAAACAAAACACCATGACGCTTGCCCATGCTTTTAATGAAGTCAGCGACAGTTCGGCTGGCGGTGCGCCCTTCCTCATTGCTTATGGCGCTACCTTTATCCTGAGTGGGATTTTATCGTTTGTGCTGCCGGAAGAAACGGCCGCACTCATCGTCCTGTTTCAGGGAGGAGTGGCGCTGCCAGTTGCCTTTTGGCTAGAACGTCGCATGGGCTGGGGGCGCATGGCCGCAGACAACCCACTGCGGGCGCTGTCTGTACAGTTGGCGGTATCGCAGGCATTGGCGCTGCCCGCCTTGATTGTGGCCTTTAACTTGAATCCCCGCTCCATCCCCGTGATTCTCGCCGGATTGGGCGGCGTGCACTTCCTGCCATATGCCTGGCTGCATCGTACAAAACTGTACACTGCGTTGGCCGTGGCAATCTCTTTCGGTGCTTTTGGGTTGCAGCTTCTTTTGGGGCCGGTTGCGTTTCACATCATCTTGTTTTATGTGGGCGTGGTTTACTGGCTGGCCGCGCCATTTGTTTACCGACATGCAGCGAATTTTGGGAAGACGGAAGTGGGAACGGCCGTTTGATAGAGTGGGATTTATTCATTTATTGAATCACTGCAATAAGCAAAAGGAATCTCAAGATGACCCGAACTTTATTTCCCGAACGACATCCTTACACAGCAGCAGCTCTGCTCTTTATGGCCGCCATCGTTATTTTTCTGGTTTCTGGCACGGCCGTTACTTTGTTATCACTTCCTTCGGCGAGCCTGTACATCATTGCCTTTATGCTCCTGGGTATAGCCTGCGTTAGCTTGCTGGCCAAAAACGGATGGTGGCGCGAAGTGGGGTTTCGCCCGCCTTATGAACGTCGGCTGCTTTGGCTGTTCTGGCTGCCCTTTGTCCCGGTGGTTGGCAATCTGCTTGATGGCCTTAGCTCGACCGACCCGAGGCAAATAATGCTCTTTTTTATTATGGCTGTTCTCTCTGGCTTTGTGGAAGAGACACTCTTTCGCGGCTTGATGTTGCGGGCGCTGCTGCCCACCGGCATCTGGCGGGCGGCGCTGATCTCCGCAGCCCTCTTTGGCGGGATGCATATCCTCAATGTGCTGTCGATTTCCAGCCCGGCTTACGCGCTGCTGCAAGTGGGATATGCTGCGGCTATTGGGTTTGGCTATGCAGCGTTGGTCATCCGTACCGGCACCATCTGGCCGCTGATTCTGGCCCATTTCCTTACCAACTTTGCTGGTTTCATGGCCGCTGGCAGCGCTGGGTTAGATGGACCAATCGCATTGCGCGAGTTTGTGTTTGCCGCCACGTATATTGTTCTGTTTAGTGTGTACGGCATTTACTTGTTACGTTTTGATAAGGCCAGGTAGACCAATCGCAGCGTGCTTGAGCTATTTTCAGCCCTGCACCAGACTCTGGCCGAGGCAATTTTTTTTACCGGAGATATATCCAAGTGGGAGGCAGTAATACAATGATTGAAATTAGATTGGAAAGCGTCGGCGAAGCGGCAGCGATTCGCCAGGTGAACGAGCGGGCATTCGCCCGGCAAAATGAAGCTAATTTGGTGGATGCATTGCGCGACAGTGGGGAGTTTATTATTTCCATGGTTGCTCTGGATGAGGGTCAGATTGTAGGGCATATCCTGTTTAGTCCGATTCTTATTGAATCGAGTGAAGGTGCTAAGGAAGCGATGGGATTAGGGCCGGTGGCAGTGCTGCCAACTTCTCAGGGTCACGGCATTGGCTCGCAGCTAGTGGCAAAAGGGCTGCAAGCGTGCCAGGAAGCTGGTTTTACCATTGCCGTCGTCCTGGGACATCCTGCTTATTACCCTCGCTTCGGCTTTGTGCCCGCCAAACCATTGGGCATTCAATGGGAACATGATGTGCCCGAGGATGTTTTCATGGTGACGGCGCTGACTGAAAATGCCCTGGCAGGCGTCAAGGGTGTTGTTAAATACCATCCGGCCTTCAACGGAGTCTGAACATGAACCATCACTCCCTGCTACCGGCGTCTGACAATCAAGCCGCAGGTGAAAATAAGCGAGATAACACAGGTATTCGATTATGCAAACGATACCCGCTGGCAATGTACTTTATTTTAGCCTTCGCTTTCACCTGGTTAATTTTAAGCCCTGGCGTGGCCGCTACACTTGGCCTGCTGAACTTTGAATTCGAGGGCACTGTATTAACTATTGTGAGTGGGATTGGCCCCCTTTTGGCAGCTATCCTTGTGACTGGGGCCATTGAAGGCAAATCAGGAGTCCGTAAGATTTTTGCCAGTATGTTTAACTGGCAGGTAAAAGCAAGATGGTGGGCAGCTTCAATTGTACTGCTCGCCGGTTTGTTCGCCATTGCAACTGCGCTCAGCGCGTTGATAACCGGAGCTGTCCCAGACGCCAGTGCAGGAATCTATCTCAATGGCGGGAACGTGATTATCGTACTTCTGCTGCTGCTGTTCGGATCTTTTGGTGAAGAACCGGGCTGGCGCGGCTTTGCCTTGCCCAGGTTACAGCAAGGGCGAACGCCGTTGAAAGCAACCTTGATTCTGACTCTGTTTTGGTGGCTCTGGCATCTACCCACTTATTGGACCTTACCCCTGGCTGTAAACGCCGTTGAGCAATATGGTTTTTTAGCTGCTTTTGGCATTCAGTTTGTTGTTCTATTGGCTTTGAGTCTGTTATGCACCTGGGTTTACAACGGCAGTGGTCGAGTTGTTTTAATGCCTGTGCTGTTACATGCCAGCTGGAATTTTTGGTCGGGTGCTTTTGGTCAGGAAGCCGCCTTGTTCTTGTTACCGCTGCTTTTGTTAACTATGATTGTCGTTGGCTTTGTCACCAGAGGGAAACTTGGTTTTGTTGCAAGAGATTCCTCAGCCGCCTGAACTGAAGGTAAATGCCTGGATTTTTACGCCGTAGTGACTTTCATCAATCTCATAGATAACTTTCATCACCACCGGCGATCAGTCAATCATCGTATGATTAAGGCTGGCTTTTAGTTTTTGAGAGAAGGTGGAGATTATCCGAAGCGAGATTAATAAGCTAACACGTCTGTTAATAGAAGAACAAAGCGGCGTTCTGCGTTTTGGCGGCGCGCGCATGGCTTTGCTGGACATTGAAGCCGGCTTTTGGGGGCTGCGCCGCCAGATGGAAGCCATGGTTGGCCACCACCTGACGGATAACGCCATGCAGCAGGCTGGGGCCAACGGCGGCGCTTCCTTTGCTCGCGCCTTCGTGCCGGACGTGACTGGTGAAGCCGAAGTGGCCGTTTCCGCCTTCCGTGAGTGTGTGGCTGCTTATCAGACGGCCGGATTTGGCCGGTTTGAGGTGGAAATACGGGAATGGCCGATTGGCCGGGTGTTGGTCCACGGTTACGATACCTTTGAAGCCTGGATGATGCAGCAGCACGACCAGCCAACTGATCATTCGGCTTGCGCTTATACATCCGGCGTGCTGGTTGGCTTTATCAACGCCCTTACCCACCGGCGCGACATTGTTTGTATCCAGCACAGTTGTCAGGCCCAGGGCGCAGCAACCTGCCTGTTTGAACTGCTCCCGGCGGCTGAAGCGGATAGAACGGCCGTTGTCGCCTTCGACCCCAATCCCGGATTAACCAACCTGCCAACGCCGGCGCCGCAAACAGAAACCAACGAACTCTCTACCCTGCTGGCCGTCACCCAAAACGTCGCTTCCACGCTAGAACTGGAACCGCTGCTAGGATTGATTCTGGATCAGTTCAAGGCCATCGTGGATTATGATGGCGCATCCATCCTGATCCGAGAAGGGGAACTGCTGAAAGTGCTGGCCTACCGCGGCCCCATCCCCCAGGCGGACGCTTTGCAACTGCGCTTTCCCCTGAGCGCCGCCGGGGCCAATCAAACCGTCATTCAGCGCCGCGAACCGGTCATTATCTCCGACGTGCGCGGCGACACCCCGCTGGCGCACGCTTTTCAGGCAACGGCCGGTGCGCAGTTGACCGGCGTGTTTGGCTACGTCCGCTCCTGGATGGGTATCCCGTTGATCGTCAGGGGCGAAGTGATCGGCATGTTGAGTCTGGACCATCGCCACCCGGATGCTTACACCGGCCGCCACAGCCTGCTGGCGTTGACCATTGCCAATAAAGTGGCCGTGGCCATTGAAAATGCGCGTCTTTACCAGGCCGAACAAGAGCGGCGGCGTGAGCTGCAAACGCTGCTGGACGTGACGGCCGCTGCCAACAGTTCGTTGAATCTGGACGAAATGTTAGCGACGACGCTGGATCGCCTGGTGACGTTAGCGGGCGTTTCGCGGGCCGGCGTGCTGTTGGTTAATGACGCAACAGGAGAATTGGAACCGCGCATGATCCGGCCAGAGCGCACGATTGCCGCGGAAGAACTTGCGGAAATGGTGCGGGCCTGCCAGGAGATCATCGCCGGCGGTGAGCCGCAATACGTGGCTCCGGATGTCGCCCAGGGCTATCTGGAACCAGGCGCATTTATCCCCCTGCACATCCGCAGCCGAACTCTGGGCCTGATCGCGATCATTGGTGAAACCGGGAGCCAATTCAATCAGGGTCAATTGGCGCTTTTTAAATCCATTGCCGATCAACTGGCCGTGGCTGTGGAAAATGCCCGGCTTTACGAACAGGCACAGCAGGCGGCGGTGACCGAGGAGCGTCATCGGCTGGCCCGCGAACTGCACGATGCGGTGACGCAGACGCTATTTTCGGCCAGCCTTATCGCCGAGGTGCTGCCCCGTATCTGGGAACGCGATCAACAATTAGGCGAGCAGAGGCTGGAGGATTTGCGCGAATTGACGCGGGGGGCGCTGGCGGAGATGCGGGCGCTGCTGTTGGAGCTGCGCCCGGCGACGCTGACGGAATCGAGCCTGGGCGACCTGCTGCGCCAACTACGGGAAGCATTTGTCGGCCGTGCGCGATTGGCGATTGATCTGGTGGTGGAAGGGGAACGGCCGTTACCGCCTGACGTTCAGATCGCTTTTTACCGGATTGCTCAAGAGGCGCTGAATAACGTCACCAAACATGCCGGGGCTGACGCAGTGACCATTCGGCTCCAGTTTACGCCTGAGTCGGTGCAGATGATGATTCAGGATAACGGCCGTGGCTTTGACGTGAGCGATATTTCTCCCAATTCGCTGGGCGTGGGCATTATGCGCGAACGCGCCGGCAAAATTGGGGCGGCTATCCGGATAGACAGCCAGGTTGGCATAGGCACAGCGATAATTGTGCGATGGGGACGGTAATCGGTCATCAGTTATCGGTAATCGGTGCTACAGTTCACCGTTCATCGATTACCCGATTACCGAACACGGACACCAGAGGAAACGAAAAATGAGTAAAGAACAACCGATTCGAGTCATGATTGTTGACGATCATGCAGTGGTACGCAGCGGCCTGGCTACCTTTTTGCTGGCCTTTGATGATTTGGAACCGGCGGCGGAAGCGGGCAGCGGGGAAGAGGCGATTCGTTTATGCGCCGCACATGATCTGGACGTGGTGTTGATGGATTTGGTGATGCCGGACATGGATGGCGTGGCCACGACGCGTGCCATTCGAGAAAAGTATCCGCACATCCAGGTGATCGCCCTCACCAGCTTCAAGGAAGACGACCTGGTGCAAGGCGTGCTGCAAGCCGGGGCCATCAGCTACCTGCTGAAGAACGTGACCGCTGCTGAACTGGCCGGCGCCATTCGCGCTGCCCACGCCGGACGGCCGACGCTGGCTCCGGAAGCCACGGCCGCTCTGATTCACGTTGCCACCCAGCCCCAGGAACTCGATTACGCGTTAACCTCACGGGAGCAAGAGGTGTTGGACTTGATGGCTCAGGGGTTGAGCAACCCGGAAATCGCCGGGAAGCTGGTGGTCAGCCGTTCGACGATCAAGTTTCACGTCAGCAGCATTTTGTCGAAGTTGGGGGTAAACGGCCGTACCGAAGCCGTTGCAGTCGCGCTACAAAAAAACCTGGTCACCTGATCAGGGTTGGGTTTGCCACGTTATGGGTTAAGTGCCGGGTAAGGAATCGGTGAAGGTTTTGTTGATCGCTTCTTGTAGCGCCTGATCTTCAAAAGTATCAGCCAGGAAAACCATTCGTTCCAGGAAATTTTCCTCTTCCAGGATAACGATATTGCGTGATTGCACTTCTCGCAGAAAGCGATTATAAGATACGCCGGCCATGGACGCAGCCCCCCGTAAATCGGTCTTCCGCTCCATGTAAGACTGGATGGACAGTTCGATTTTTTTGGCAAGCATCCCTTCACGGATCCACTGTTTCATCAATCCCGCTTCTGTAACGGCCGTTCTTTGGCTTAATTTGGCCAGTTCTTTTGATTCATCGGGTGACAATCTGATCGATTTGGTTACTGCTATTGTACTCATGTTATCTCACCTCGTTTGCCAGCGATTTCATGGACTATTTGTTCAGCATTCTGAATCACTGCTTGAGCGGTTGTTGGCGCCAGACGGCGCAAATACCCCCGAGTAGCGGGAAAGGTAATCTTGCCTTGAGAATAGAGCAAAACACAGAAATCCGGCACAGCTACACAATGAATACCCAATGATTGGGCATACTGTAACGGCCGGGTATCATTGATGAGCAAGACCCAGGAACGTTCCCGCGCTAAGGCGATAGCATGGCTTTCGCCGATCCCAAACAGTTCCAGGGGCGCTTCTGCTTCAGTCTGATGGAGTCGTCCGTCTTCTTTTAATACCAGAAAAAGCATCGCCTGCGGATAAATGAGAGGCGTTTCGTCAGGATCGGTAGTAACGATTTCTTGCTCCACAACCTGGCAATAGTGTATTCTAAAGTAAGAAAACAGATAAGGTATGATGCCAATCTGAGCACCAATACTCCAAAAAGATGTGTCTAAAGAAGCATTTAGCAACGCCATGCATACATTTTATTCAATTTGATGGTAAAATCAATAGCAATTTCTGGTGCGGAAAAACCTGCGGCATATCCTGGTCACCTGACCAGGCAAAACCCTCGCCATTGGCTTAATCCATGTCTCCCCAGTCACCCAGTGTGTTTGGGGAGACTTTGTTTTATACTCCTGGAAAAGGAGTGAAAATGTCAGACACAAAATCCAAATCCGCCTATGTTCTTACCATCCGGCGCATCCCAAGACCTGTCGCAGGTAGGGCTGTGGGCGTTTATTTGTGCGGGCAGTCTGATAGCCAGCCTCGTTTTGCTGGTGAATTTACGCCAACCCTCGTAGGTCAAGGAGCAGATTTACAATGAAAATCGTAGTTCGTAGTGCGTAACAGACTGTCTCAACTACGCACTACGAACTACGCACTATTTTTAAGGGAGTTGTGATCATGAATAATGGCTATGCCATCGAAATACACGAGCTAGACAAGAATTTTGGCAGCGTCCACGCCGTGCGCGGCATCAATTTTAACGTGCGCAAAGGGGAAGTCTTTAGCCTGCTGGGGCCAAATGGAGCCGGGAAAAGCACGACGATTTCCATGCTGTGCTGCCTGCTGAAACCATCTTCAGGCGACGCCCTGGTCATGGGACATTCGGTCTCCCAGGAGCCAATGGCCGTGAAACGAGCCATCGGCGTTGTGCCCCAGGAGATTGCCCTCTATCCCGACCTGACGGCGCGGGAGAACTTGAATTTCTGGGGCAAGATGGTGGGCCTGCGCGGCCGGGCACTGCAGCAGCGGGTCGATGAAGTGCTGGACACCATCGGCCTGGCCGACCGGCAGAAAGACCGGGTAGACACCTTTTCCGGCGGCATGAAGCGGCGGGTAAACATCGGCATCGCCCTGCTGCATCAACCGGAACTTATTATCATGGACGAGCCGACAGTGGGCATTGACCCGCAAAGCCGCCGCCACATCCTGGACAACGTGAAGGCGCTCAATGAAGCGGGGATGACGGTTCTCTACACCACCCACTACATGGAAGAGGCGCAGGAGCTGTCGGACACGATTGCGATTATGGATCACGGCCGTTTAATCTCCTGCGGCACGCACGATGAACTGGTCAAAATTGTCGGCGAGCAAGACCGGGTAGACTTGACGATTAACGCCGAAGCCGACCGGGTGGTGAACCGCTGGCAGCAGGTGGCCGGCGTGCACCAGATTTCGGCCGAAAACGGTACCCTGACGCTGCTGGTTGATGACAGTAACCGGGTGCTGCCTCACCTGTTCGAAACGGCCGCTGATGCCGGTGTGCGCATCACCTCGGTCAACATCCTGGAGCCGAATCTGGAAGCCGTCTTCCTGCACCTCACCGGCCGGGCCTTACGTGATTGACCCGAGCAGTGCCAGGCACGGGGCATCAGGCCAGCAGT
>Ga0214472_10004235_pt1 | contig 15127 bp, 14 predicted proteins | sample RVTome_6_FD_207662 | JGI IMG/M metagenome (GOLD analysis project Ga0214472, IMG submission 207662) | Soil microbial communities from uranium-contaminated site in the Upper Colorado River Basin, Wyoming, United States - RVT140D175 | ecosystem: Environmental > Terrestrial > Soil > Contaminated >...
GGGGGGGGGGGGGGGGCGGGGGGGGGGGGGCGGGGGGGGGGGGGGCGGGGGGGGGGGGGGGGGCCGGGGGGGGGGGGGGGTGGACTAGCCGCGGGCGTTGACGAAGACGACGACCGGCAGCAGGAATGCGACCGCCGACAACAAGATGGGGATCACCAGCACATACTGCGAGCGGAGCGCCAACGGCAGCGTGATGTTGGTGAGGAGGCCAGCCAGTGCGGCCGGCACCACGAAGTTCACCAGAGGGATCCACCACGGCACCGGCATCGTGACGATCGCGAAGAGGGCCGGGACCAGGCCCAACACCGCGCCTGCGGCCGCGAATCGCCACGCGGAATCCCGCAGCGGGATCTCCGCCGTGAGACGGTCGATGCGGCGTCCAGCCGTGTGCACCACGACGGGTATCGCGACCCACACCAACGCCCACAGCCCCAGCAACAGGGACACGAAGTACCCGAGCGAGGCCCACCCGTCGTTGCCGTCACCCACGAACTGCGCGAGCGGCCACGTCGCCACATAGAGGACCGAGAAATACGCGATCGCGAGCGCCATCGAGACCCAGGCGCGCTTGTTGAAGGAATCGGTGCGGCCGTTCACGGTCACCGTCTTGGGCTTGTCCACGCATTCCTCCTGGTTTCACCGGTACGACGCGGCTACGTGCGCGCGACTCCGGGCGCCGTGCGAGCACACTATCGCCCGCACCGCCTCGCGCGCGCGGTCAGCCAGCGCATGTCGCTCGCTGAACTCGTGAGTGAAGGCGCACCGCCTCGCGCGCGCGGTCAGCCAACCGGACTGGCAGCGCCGAACGCAAAGATCACGACCGCCTCACCCTCACGTCTCCTGCAAGGATGACGCGGTCCTCGCCTGTCGCGGTCCGCACCACCAGCCCGCCCTCGTCGCTCAGCCCCACGGCCGTGCCGCTGACGGGGCTGCCGCCGGGCACGTCCACGGCGACGTCCCAGCCGATCGTGGCGCACGCGTTGGTGATGTCGCGAGCGATCGGCAGGCCCCGCTCCCACTGGCCGACGGCGTCGGCCAACTCGGCGCCGACCGAGCGCAGCAGCGCCACGCGGTCGAGCGAGGCGGCGCCCAGGGTCGCCAACGACGCCGCGTGCGGAACGGGTAGCTCGCTCGCGTCCTGCGACACGTTGATGCCGATGCCGGCCACGATCGCGTCCTGACCGGGCACCGTCTCGCACAGGATGCCCACGCACTTTCTCCATCGGCCCCACTCAGGAATGTCACGCGCACCGGCCTCGACAACCACGTCGTTTGGCCACTTGAGATAGGCGCCAACGCCCGCGCGGCGCAGGGCACGCACCACCGCCAGCCCTGCCACCAGGGGCGCCCACCCGTAGCCCGCCCGGTCCACGTTGGGCCGGAGCACGAGGCTGCCGGTCAGCGCCGCGCCCTGCGGCGTGGCCCACGAGCGGCCGGCACGGCCGCGGCCGGCTGTCTGGTGGTCGGCCACAAGCGCGCTGAGGTGCGGCCAGTCGTCGGGATCGGCCGCTGCGGCCGCGAGCAGGGCGGTGTTGGTAGACGGGGACGCGGGCACCACGTCGAGCCTGCTCAGCGGCCTGCCCTCGCCCACCATGTCGCCGAAGAGCGCGGCATCTAGCGGGACGCGGGACGCGGCGACGGCTGCGGGCGATGGAAGACTCACCGGGCTAGGCTATCTGGCAGTCCACCCGAGGGAGAGTTGTGCCTGAGACGCCACGCATAAAGTCCACCGCGGCCGCGCTGGATCAGCTCCGCGAGAAGGTCGACGCCGCCGTCGCCACCCCCGAGGCCGCCGCACAAGAGAAGCAGCACGCGCGCGGCAAGAAGACCGCCCGCGAGCGCGTGGACCTGCTGCTCGACGAGGACTCGTTCGTCGAACTCGACAGACTCAACCGTCACCGCTCCACGAACTTTGGACTCGAGAAGAACCGGCCCTTCGGAGACGGTGTCGTGACCGGCTACGGCACCATCGACGGGCGTCAGGTCGCCGTCTACTCGCAGGACTTCACGGTGTTCGGCGGTTCCCTTGGCGAGGTACACGGGCAGAAGATCGCCAAGATCCAGGACTTCGCCCTGCGCACCGGCGTGCCGCTCATCGGCATCTCCGACGGCGGCGGCGCGCGCATCCAGGAGGGTGTCGCTGCGCTGACCCAGTTCGCCGAGATCTTCCGCCGCAATGTGGCCAGCTCGGGCGTCATCCCGCAGATCTCGATCATCCTCGGCCCCTCGGCCGGCGGCGCCGTCTACTCCCCCGCCCTCACCGACTTCATCGTGATGGCCGACGGCACGTCGCAGATGTTCATCACCGGGCCCGACGTCATCAAGGCCGTCACCGGCGAGACCGTTACGTTCGAGGAACTCGGCGGCGGTCAGACCCACAACGTCAAGTCCGGCGTGGCGCACTACCTCGCCTCCGACGAGGAGGACGCGATCGAGTACGTGCAGCACCTGCTGCAGTTCCTGCCGCAGAATAACTTGCAGGATCCGCCGTCGTGGGCGTACGAGGCCGACCTGGACCTCACCGAGCATGACGAGTCGCTCAACACGTTGATCCCCGACTCCGACAACCAGCCGTACGACATGAAGACCGCGATCGAGGCCGTGGTCGACGACGGCGACTTTTTCGAGATCCAGCCGCTCTTCGCGCCGAACATCGTGGTCGGCTTCGGTCACGTCGAGGGCCACTCGGTGGGCATCGTCGCCAATCAGCCCCAGTCGATGGCGGGCACCCTCGACATCAACGCCGCCGAGAAGGCTGCCCGGTTCGTGCGCACCTGCGACGCCTTCAACATTCCCGTGATTACCTTCGTCGACGTGCCCGGTTTCTTGCCGGGCACTGACCAGGAGTACCAGGGCATCATCCGCCGTGGAGCCAAGCTGATCTTCGCGTACGCCGAGGCGACAGTTCCGCTCGTCACGATCATCACCCGCAAGGCATACGGCGGCGCCTACATCGTGATGGCCTCCAAGCAGTTGGGAGCCGACGTCAATCTCGCGTGGCCCACGGCGCAGATCGCGGTCATGGGTGCCGGCGGCGCGGTGAACATCCTGCAACGGCGCGCGCTGGCATCGGTGGCCGACGCGGGCGGCGACGTCGACGCCGAGCGCTCGCGCCTCACCGGCGAGTATGAGGACCACTTCGTCAATCCCTACGACGCGGCCGACCGCGGCTACGTCGACGCGGTTATCGAGCCGGCCGAGACTCGCGCCCAGGTGGTCCACGCCCTCCGCGCGCTGCGCACCAAGCGCGCCTCGCTGCCGCCGAAGAAGCACGGAAACATCCCGCTGTGACGGAAGCACGGGACCCCTCGGCCGCCACCGCGGGCATGCGTGTGGTGCGCGGCACCCCCGATGACTCCGAACTCGCGGCGCTCGTCGCGGGAATGGTGGCGATGGCTCAGGCGGGGGCCGACGATGATGAGCCGGGCGCCCCAACGTCGGCGTGGATGGATCGCACGCGCACCATGCGCGGTCGCCGCCTGATGCTGCCCCTCGGGCGTGGCGAGGCCGCCTGGCGCAACTCTCTGCGATGACGCGCGCACGGCTGCCGCCTCGCTACCGCTGGGTCATTGCCACGCTGATGTTCGTGCCCGCGATCGTCGCGACGCCGTGGGGCATCGTTCGCGCGACCGCAGCCGACGCCGTGCGGCGAGATGACCAGTCGTTCCAGCACGCGGATGCGGCCGTGGTGCTCGGGGCACGCGTGTACGCGGATGGCCGGGCGTCCCGATTCCTGCGCGAGCGCGTCACCGTGGGCGCCCACCTCTACTTGGACGGGGTGGTCGACGCGCTCATCATGAGCGGAGATGGCAAGGACAGCTCCGGATACGGCGAACCGACCGTCATGCGCAAGGTCGCCGAGGATCTCGGCGTGCCACCCGACGCCATCATTGAGGACCCGCTGGGCGTGGACACCTACTCGTCGTGCCACAACGCCCGCGACACGTTCGGGGTGTCGTCGGTGATCGTGGTCAGTCAGGAGTTCCACGTGCCCCGTGCGGTATGGCTGTGTCGCAGGGTTGGTCTGGAGGCGCAGGGCGCATATCCGCCGCAGCGCCTCACCAAGTCAACGCTCTTCGGGCACGCACGCGAGGTCGCGGCAGACGCGAAGGCGATGATCGATGTGGCGCGGGGCAGGGAGCCCCAGGGGTAGCGTCGGGCGGGCATGCCGCGGGGCTAGCCGCGGTGCTCGGGCAGCCCGTCGCGGAGCACGTTCGCAATCTCGGTCAGCTGCGCGAGTTGCGCGTCGGACAGCACCGACAATTGGACGCGCCGCTGGCTCTTGGCCGCCCCGACCGCCTCTTCGATGACGGCCTGGCCACGGCCACTCGGCACGAGGCGACGAATGCGGCGATCGGATGCATCGTCACGGCGTTCAACGAGCCCCTCGGACACCAGGCGCTGAACGATGCCGGTGCCGACGCTGGGCTGCACGCCCACCGCCTCCGCGATCTCGCTCGTGGTTGGGGCGTCGAGGTTCGAGATATGCGCGAGCGCGCGGAACTGGTGCAGCGTGAGATTCAGATTGGCGATGTTTTCGCCCTGACGCGGCGCGGACGCCCGCAGATAACTGACGAGAGCATCGACTGCTCCGTTCAGGGTCTCTTCGCGGTCCGACACGTGTCCCTCCTTGCAAGGTAAGTGGCGCCAACTCTAACCCCAAGCGATACCTCCGGATCGTCGACTGTTCGTTCACCGGCAAGCACACGTGACTCATGATGCCGCGCCCCTCCTGCTGCAGCAGATCCGTGCCGACGTGCAGGCCGTGCTCGGCTTGACGATCCACAGCGATGTGGGCGCTGGCCCGCACCGCCTGATCGCTAGGCTCGCGGCATGCCCTTGAGCCTCGTCCTCGCGTCCCGGTCCCCCGCACGCCTGTCCACGCTCCGATCGGCAGGCATCGAGCCCACGGTGATCGTCAGCACCGTGGACGAAGACGCCGCCCTCGCCGCCGCGTCGGACCGCCATGCCGCACAGGGGTGGGGGCACCTAGGCCCGGCCGACGCCGTCCTCACCCTTGCGCGTGCGAAGGCCGAGGACGTCGCCCGCGTGCACGACACCGACGCGATCGTCCTGGGCTGCGACTCGATGCTGGAGTTCGCCGGGGACGTGCTCGGCAAGCCCGCGGATGCGGCGACGGCGCGCGAGCGTTGGCGCGCCATGCGCAACCACACGGGCGTGCTCCACACCGGCCATTGGCTCGTCGACGATCGCGCGGGCGGCACAGGCGCCACCCTTGGCGCCACGTCGTCGACCGTCGTGCGCTTCGCGGATCTGACGGACGCGGAGGTCGACGCATACGTCGCGACCGGCGAGCCGCTGAACGTCGCCGGTGCGTTCACCGTGGACGGCCTGGGCGGGCCGTACGTGGAGGCGATCGAGGGTGACTATCACGGCGTCGTCGGGGTGAGTCTGCCCTTGCTGCGGCACTTGCTCGCAGACGTCGGCGTCGCGATCCACGAACTACGCGGCTAGCGCGTTTGTAGGCGCGCCACAACCTACGGCGGCGTAGCCAGCCCGTGGGCCCACTTTGTTGTTGATACCCCACAAACCTCTGGGTCGCTCGTTAGCGCCACGCGCAAAGTTGCCGCGCGGCGGCGGTGATCGCTAGAGACCCGAGGGGCACGCACGCTAGGTTGGCACGGTGACTGCCTTCTCCTCTGTTCTAATCGCCAATCGCGGCGAGATCGCAGTTCGCATCATCCGCGCGTGCGCCGATGCGGGCCTCACCTCGGTGGCCGTGTATGCCGATCCCGACCGCGACGCGCCACACGTGCGACTCGCCGACGAGGCGTACGCCCTCGGCGGCTCCCTCGCCAGGGACACATACCTGGACATGGGCAAGATCATCGACGTGGCCCGACGCTCCGGCGCCGAGGCCATCCACCCCGGCTACGGCTTCCTCGCCGAGAACGCCGGTTTCGCTCGTGCCGTGATCGACGCGGGCCTGACCTGGATAGGACCCAGCCCCGACGCGATCGAGTCGCTCGGCGACAAGGTGAGCGCGCGTCACATCGCGCAGCGCGCCGGGGCCCCCCTGGTGCCCGGTACAGCCAACCCCGTGGCGTCCGCGACCGAAATCATCGCGTTCGCCCAAGAGCACGGGCTGCCCGTCGCCATCAAGGCGGCCTTCGGTGGAGGCGGACGCGGCCTCAAGGTGGCGCGCACGCTCGAGGACATCCCCGAACTCTTCGACTCCGCCACCCGCGAGGCGGTCGCGGCGTTCGGGCGTGGTGAGTGCTTCGTCGAACGCTTCCTCGATCGCCCCCGCCACGTCGAGACCCAGTGCCTCGCGGACAGCCACGGCAACGTCGTGGTGGTGTCCACGCGCGACTGCTCGCTCCAGCGCCGCCACCAGAAGCTCGTCGAGGAGGCACCCGCTCCGTTCCTGAGCGACGACCAGAACGCTCGCCTGATCGAGTCCAGCAAAGCGATCCTGCGCGAGGCGCATTACGAGGGCGCCGGAACCTGCGAGTTCCTCGTCGGCATCGACGGCACCATCAGCTTCCTCGAGGTCAACACCCGCCTGCAGGTGGAGCACCCGGTGACCGAGGAGGTCACCGGCGTGGACCTCGTGCGTGAGCAGTTCCGCATCGCCGCCGGGGAGGCGATCTCGGACCTCCACCCCGTCACCCGCGGACACTCGATTGAGTTCCGGATCAACGGTGAGGACCCAGCGGCCGGCTTCATGCCGGCACCCGGCACCATCTCCACGCTGCGCTTCCCCGGCGGGCCCGGTGTCCGCATCGACGCCGGCGTCTCTCAGGGCGACACCGTGTCCGGCAACTTCGACTCGATGGTGGCCAAGGTCATCGTCACTGGCTCCACCCGCGAGCAGGCGATCGCGCGCGCGCGCCGCGCGCTCGCCGAGATGGACCTCGAGGGCATCCCCACGGTTCTGCCCTTCCATCGCGCCGTCCTCGACGCACCCGCGTTCGCGGCGCCCGACGGCAACTTTGGGGTCTTCACCACCTGGATCGAGAGCGACTTCGCGGCAACCGTGGCCGGTCTGGGCCGTGGCGGCTCGGGGACCGATGCTGCGGGTGAGCAGGCAACCGAGCGGGTAATCGTCGAGGTGGGCGGCAAACGCCTCGAGGTGGTCTTGCCCGCCGCGCTTGCGCAGGCTGGTCGCGCCAACGCCCGCTCGGCCGGGCCTGCCCGCCGCGGCGCCCGGCGTTCGGCCGGGGCCACGCGTTCAAACACCGGGACAACACTGTCGTCGCCCATGCAGGGCACCATCGTTAAGGTTGCGGTCATCGACGGTGCGATCGTCGCCGAGGGCGACCTGGTTGTCGTGCTCGAGGCGATGAAGATGGAGCAGCCCCTCACCGCGCATCGCGCCGGGATTGTGCGCGGATTCGCCCTCGAGGTGGGCGCCGGCGTGAGCGCCGGCACGATCATCTGCGACATCGCCGACGCCGAATAAGTTCGCCGCCGCTCCTCGACAATACGGGCTTTATCAGGCGCTTTTGCATGCCCCCCTCGAATTACGCAACACCGATGTTTCTTATATTTGACAGGTGCGGACGCCCTCCCTTACGCTCGTTTTAGTAAGGCATGCCTTACCTCACCACCACGAAAGGCGTTCCATGCTTGCGAACTACCTCATCGGGCTCCGCGAGGGGCTTGAGGCGGCACTCGTCGTCGGAATCCTCGTCGCGTACCTGGTGCGCACCGAACGCCGGCACATGCTGCGCTACGTGTGGTTCGGGGTAGGCATCGCCGCAGGCGTCTCCCTCGCCCTCGGCGCCGCCCTCACGTTAGGCCCGCGGGGCCTCAGCTTTCAGGCGCAGGAGGCCATCGGCGGCTTCCTCAGTATCGGGGCTGTCGCCCTCATCACGTGGATGATTTTCTGGATGGCGAAAACCGCTGGTCACCTCAAAGGAAACCTCGAGGGTGCCATGGAGAATGCGCTCAACGTGGGCAGTGGTGCAGTCCTCGCGATGGCCCTGATTGCCGTTGGCCGCGAGGGCCTCGAGACCGCGCTGTTCCTGTGGGCCGGCATCACCGCGTCGGGCTCCTCGACAGCACCCATCACGGGCGCCGTCCTCGGCCTCGCGACAGCGTTGGCGCTTGGCCTCCTCATCTACCGCGGCGCGATCAAGCTCAACCTGCGCACCTTCTTCCAATGGACCGGCGTGTTCCTCATCATCATCGCTGGCGGGGTCCTCGCGTACGGCATCCACGACCTCCAGGAGGCCGGCATCCTGCCGGGCGAACACACCGTGTTGTTCGACGTCAGCGCACAGATCCCAGGATCCTCCGTGCCAGGCACCATCCTCAAGGGCGTTTTCAACTTCTCACCCGAGACCACGGTGTTCCAGGCCGTGGCGTGGATCGGGTATGTCGTCCCCGTCATGTGGATGTTCGTCCGCACGGCATTCCGCACGTCCGCCCCCAAGCCCGCATCCACCGACGAGCGCGCACTCGCGCACGCCTGAGCCCCAGGAACTAACCGCATGAAGGCCTACCTTGTCCTGCCCTCGCTCGCCCTCACGGCACTCGCCCTCACGGGCTGTGTCGCCACCAGCGAGTCCGACGCGGGGACATCCGTCGCCGTCAGTTCCACCGACGACGCGTGTACGCTCACCGCGTCGACCGCGCCCGCCGGCGCCGTGACGTTCCGCGTCGCGAACGACGGCACGGACGTGACGGAGTTCTACCTGTACGCGGAGGACGGCACCACGGTCGTCGGCGAACTCGAGGATGTGGGCCCGGGCATTGCGCGGAGCTTCACGGTCACGCTCGACGCGGGCACGTACGTCGCGGCTTGCAAGCCCGGCATGACCGGTGACGGCATCCGCTCGCCATTCACCGCGAACTGACCCTTGGGCGCACGGCCCGCGGCGGCCCAGGCGCCGACGGGGCGGCCGCGCGTTCGGCACCCGGCCCCCGGGGCCGCCCGCCGCGCTAGGTTGAGGTGCATGGACACCGCTCAACGACGAGCCCTCGGTCTCGTGGCCCTGTCGGCCTGGCTCCTCATCGACTCCGTGCGTGCCGCGGGCCCCCTCCTCAGCGACCTCTTCGATATCGGCGTTACCGTCGCGGCCGGCGTGGGCGTCGGCACCTTCCTGCTCGGTGCGGTCCTTGCGTGGGTGGCATCGCTCACATCTCGGAGGGCCGCCCCGAGCGCGGTGCTCATGACGCTCACGATCGCCACCGTGGGTTTGCGCCTGCTCCTGCCTCCCCTGACCGACACCACGCTCATCGCCGCGGGGCTCGTCACCGCGGCCCTGGCCCTTGCCCTTGTGATCACTGCCGCGCGCATCGGGGTGGGCGCCGGCGGCGGTCCCACCGTGCTGGTCGGCACCGCTCTCGGCGCGGTCGCGGCGCTCGTCGAACAGGCCATGTTGCGAACCTGGGACGCCGTGTGGCGCGACGACTGGCTCGGCTGGGTTTCCCTGATCGGGGTCGGCGCGCTCGCGGTGGTCAACGCGTGGCGCTGTCGCGATCTCGAAACTGCTCCCCGCGTGCGCGGCTGGTGGGTGCTGGGGCTCACGTGGTCCCTACTCCTGTACGCCTTCGCCAACGTCGCGTTCGCAAACTCACAGACGACCCTGCGCATGTCGCTCGGGCTAACGACCGCCGCCCTGGGGCTGCTTGCTGGCGCGTGGCTCGCCTCACGCCCGCTCGAGCGATCGTTGCGCGTCGCCGCCGCCGTGCTGGCTCCGCTCACAACCGCGGTGGTCATGTTCGCGCCCGGCGCGGCAGCCGCCATCGCGTTGCCGGTCGCGAGCGCGAGCGTCATCGTGTCCGCGTCGCTCGCCCTGCGGGCCGCCGGCACTCGCGCGTTGGCCGGCAGGGACCTCGGCGGGTACGCGGCGTTCGCCCTGCTCACGTTGCTGCCCTTCATGCTGGTCCAGCTGGACTACGACATCCCGCTGGGCTTTCGCCACGTGACCGTCGTGGTCGCGGCCGCCCTCGGCGTAGGCCTGGCCGCGCTGCCGCGGCGCGACGCCACGCCCGCCCTGACCGGCGTGCGGCGCCGCGTCGGAATCGGCATCGTCGTCGTCGGCGCCGCGGCCGTCTACACGTTTTCGGTATTCGAGCTCCCAAAGAGCGCCACAACGAACATTGTCCTTGTGAAAGAGGTCGTGTCGTGGAACCTGCACTACGGGGTCACCCCCGGCACCGACGGCGGGCCTGACGTGGGCATCGACCAAATCGCGCAGGTGCTCCGCGAGCAGAGCCCGCAGATCATGCTGCTGCAAGAGGTGGACCGCGGATGGATCCTCGCCGGCGGCGTCGACATTCTCGAATACCTTGCCGGCGAGCTCGGCGTCGACTACGCCTACGCGCCCGCCCACGACCCGCAATTCGGGAACGCGGTCCTCGCTCACCCGCATGTCGTCATGACGGATCCTCGTGTGATCGTGTTGCCGTACGGCGATGGCCCCCAGGGCAGGTCGGCGATAGCGGTTACCACGGCGTCGGGCACCTTCGTGTCCGCGCACCTCCAGCACAAGGAACGCGATCAGACTCGCAAGGACGAGGCCGACGTGCTGATCGCCGCTCTCGCCGGGGATGGGCCCATCGTCGTCGGTGGTGACTTCAATGCAACGGATGATTCGGCGGCGATCAGCGCCTTCCAGGACGCCGGATACACCAGCGCGCAGGATCTATTCGGCGTCAGACAGGACACCTACGTGGGCGCCGACTTCCAGGCACGGATCGACTATGTCTGGGGCAAGGACGTCACGTTCGCCACATTCGCGATTCTCGACGAGCCCTGGTCGGATCATCTGCCGCTGAGGGTGGAGCTAGCCATCAACCCCTAGGTGCGGTGCACCGGATCCGTCATGTTGTGCAGGCGGCGTGCGGCCTCGGCGATCGTGCCGCTCAGGGACGGGTAGACGGTGAAGGCGTTGGCTACCTCGTCCACGGTGAGGTGATGCGTCACCGCGAGCGACAGCGGGAAGATGTGCTCGCTCGCGCGCGAGCCGACCATGACGGCACCGAGCACCTGGCCGGTGACGGTGTGGCCGAAGATCTTGACGAAGCCCTCGTCGATACCGAGCATCTTGGCGCGCGGGTTGCGGGCCAAGTCCAGACGAGATACCTGGTAGAAGATGCCTCGGTCCTTTAGCTGTTGTTCGGTGGCGCCCACGGAAGCGATCTCCGGCGCCGTGAAGACGTTCGCGGCGACCTGCCGCACGTCGATGGGCGTCACGGCGTCGCCGAGCGCGTGAGCCATGGCAATGCGGCCCTGTGTCGCGGCGACGGATGCGAGAGGGAACACCCCCGTGCAGTCGCCCGCCGCGTAGACGCCGCGGGCCGTGGTTCGCGAGACCTTGTCGACGGTGATGTAGCCGCGGGAGTTGAGTTCGACGCCGGCCTCCTCCAGGCCGACGCCCGACGTGTTCGGGATCGAGCCGACCGCCATGAGGCAGTGCGAGCCCTCGATCACGCGCCCATCCTCGAGGATCACCATGACGCCGTCGCCCATGGTCTTGACCGCATCGGCGCGTGCGCCGCCAAGCACCGTCATGCCGCGCCTGGCGAAGACCTCGGTGATGTGCGCCGAGGCCTCGGGGTCCTGGTTCGCTAGCACACGGTCACCCGACGAGATCAGGGTGACTTCGCTGCCGAGAATCCGGTAGGCGCCTGCGAACTCTGCGCCGGTCACTCCCGAACCGACGACGATCAAGTGCCGGGGCAGTTCCTTGAGGTCGTACAACTGCGTCCACGTCAGGATGCGCTCGCCGTCGGGCTCCGCGCCGGGAACGACGCGTGGGCGTGCGCCAAGCGCGAGGAGTACCGCGTCCGCCTCGAACTCGTCGTCGGCGGTCGCGACGCGCGTAGCAGAGACGAGGCGTCCCTCGCCTTCGATCACCGTGACGTCGTTCTTCGCCATGCGAACTGCGATGTCGTGCGACTGCTTGAGGACGAGCTTGCGGATTCGCTCGTTGACCGCCGCCATGTCCACGCGTTGCGTGAGCCGCGCCGCGACGTCCTCCGCGTCGCGGAGGCCCAGGTCGGGTGCGCGCTGAGCGATGGTCAGCCACTCGGCCGTGGCGATGATGGTCTTCGAGGGCACAACGTCGGTCAACACCGCGTTGCCCCCGAGCCCCTGCCGCTCGATGAGGGTTACCTCGGCGCCCTCCTTGGAGGCGACGATCGCCGCCTCGTAGCCTCCGGGCCCCCCGCCGACGATCACCACGCGCACAGTCATGCCCGCCATTGTGGCGTAAGAGGCATCCGCACCGCACTTCGACGGCCCCCCGCCCGGTCTACGCTGACAAACATGGACACTGCCAGCACTGCTGCGGCCGAGGCCGCGGCCACCCTCGCCGCACTCACCGGCGTCGACCACCACGACGTCGCGCTCGTGCTCGGTTCCGGCTGGGGCGGCGCCGCAGACCTGATCGGCGAGGAGGTGGCGGCTGTCGACGCGGCGGACGTCCCGGGATTCGATGCCCACGCCGTCGCCGGCCACAGTTCGACGTTCCGTTCGCTGCGCACCGCGGATGGGCGAGCGGTGCTCGTGCTCGGCGCACGCCAGCACTACTACCAGGTGCGGGACGCCGGCAAGGTCGCCCATGGCGTGCGCATGGCTGCGGCCGCGGGCTGCACGCAGCTGGTGATGACCAACGGGTGCGGCTCCACCCGCACGGAGGTGGGGCCCGGATCCGTCGTCCTCATCGAGGACCACATCAACTTCACCGGCGCCACTCCGCTCGAGGGAGCCACGTTCGTGGACCTCACCGCGGTCTACTCCCCGCGGCTGCGGGAGATCGCCCGCGGCGTCGATCCGACGCTGCCCGACGGCGTCTACATCCAGTTCATGGGACCGCAGTACGAGACGCCTGCGGAGGTCCGGATGGCAGCCCGCATGGGAGCGAACCTCATTGGAATGTCGACCGCGCTCGAGGCGATCGCCGCCCGCGAGCGCGGCATGGAGATCCTGGGTCTGTCCCTCGTCACCAACCTGGCCGCCGGGATCGGCGGCGACACCCTCAACCACCAGGAGGTGCTCGACGCCGGGCGTGACGCCGGACCGCGCATCTCCGCGCTCCTCGCGAGCATCGTTACGGAGATGGCATGAGCGATCTCACCGAACGCGCCCGCATCTGGCAAGACGACGACCCTGACGAGGTCACACGCGCCGAGCTCGGCGCGGTGATCACCGCCGTCGAGGCCGGGGACCCGGCCGCCCTCGCCGACCTTGAGGACCGGTTCTCGAGAAATCTCGAGTTCGGCACCGCCGGACTGCGCGGCCGCATCGGCGCCGGGCCCAACCGCATGAACCGCTCCGTCGTGATTCGCACCGCCGCAGGTCTCGCAACGTACCTGACCGACGCAGTCGGCGCCCGCGCACGCGTGGCAATCGGCTACGACGCGCGTCACGGCTCGGCGCAGTTCGCGCGTGACACCGCCGCCGTGATGACCGCCGCCGGCCACCACGCGATGATCCTGCCGCGGGCGCTGCCCACGCCCGTGCTGGCCTACGCCACGCGCGCGCTCGACGCCGACGCAGGCGTGATGGTGACCGCCTCCCATAACCCGCCTCAAGACAACGGGTACAAGGTCTACCTGGGCGGACGCGCAGTAGGCGAGGAGGGCCGGGGCGCGCAGATTGTGCCGCCATACGACGCCCACATTGCGTCGAAGATCGCCCAGGTGCGGACCGTGCGCGATGTGGCCCGCTCCACCGAGGGGTGGGAGATCCTCGGCGAGGACCTCATCGACGACTACATCGCGGCGGCGGCGGGACTCGCGGGGCGCCCCGTGCCCGCGCGCGCCGAGCTGAGGATTGCCCTCACATCACTCCACGGCGTCGGCGGCGACACCGCGACCCGTGCGCTCGTCGGGGCGGGATTCACCGACCTTCACCAGGTGGCGGAACAGGCCGAGCCGGATCCCGACTTTCCCACCGTCGACTTCCCCAACCCCGAGGAGCCGGGAGCGATGGATCTCGCGCTGGAGCTGGCGCGCGACGTCGACGCCGACGTGGTGATCGCGAACGACCCTGATGCCGATCGCTGCGCGGTCGCGACGGTCGTTGACGGTGAATGGCGCATGCTCCACGGCGACGTGGTGGGCTCCCTGCTGGGCGAACGCATCGCGACTCGCCGCGCGCTGCTGCGCAAGGCTCCCGGCTCACAGGTGCTGGCCAACTCCATCGTGTCGTCCCGGCAGTTGGCGGCCATCGCCGAGCGCCACGGGCTCGCGCACGCGAACACGCTCACCGGGTTCAAGTGGATCGGCCGCGTGGAGTACCTGGTCTACGGATACGAGGAGGCGATCGGCTATTGCGTCGCCCCCGAATTGGTCCGCGACAAGGATGGCATCACGGCGGCGGTGCTCATCGCGGAATTCGTCTCCGAGCTCAAGACGCAGGGCCGCACCCTGGCCGACGCGATCGACGACCTCGCGCGCACCTACGGCGTGTACCTGACGCGACAGGTGTCGGCACGCTACGCGGACCTGGCCGAAATCCCCGTGACCATGTCACGGCTACTTGATTCGCCGCCCGAGCGGATGGCAGGGTCGCGCGTGACCGCGACCGACGACATGAGCAAGGGCTTCGCGGGACTGCCGCCGACCGCCGGGCTCCACCTTGCCACCGAATCGGGAGCCCGCGTCATCATCCGGCCGTCGGGCACGGAGCCCAAGGTCAAGGCCTACCTCGAGGTGATTGTTCATGTCGACGGCGACGTCGCGGCGGCGCGCCGCGCGGCGGAAGACACGATGGCGTCACTCGAGGCCAACGTCAGGGTCGCATTGGGTATTGAGTAGCCTGACTTAGTAGGCGCCGTCCCCACGGCTTCCGGTGGCGCGGCGGATGAACGCCACGGGCCCGCCGATGCCTTGCCCGTCGACGATTAGATAAGAGCCTTGGTGTGCCAGACAGTCTTCGTCTCGGTGAAGAAGACCACCCGCGCCACGCTCATGTCCGGCACCCCGTCCTCCGGCGGCAGCACCCGCTTGACCGTCTCGGCCGCGGCGATCTGCAGGTCAACCCAGTCCATCGATTCGGCCCCGGACAGATCGATCGCGTTGACGTCTGCGTGGCCGGCAAGCCAGGGAGCGATCTCGGCCGCGGAGCCGGTGAGCACGTTGACCACGCCACCTGGCACGTCGCTCGTCGCAAGCACCTCCGAGAGACTGATCGCGCTCAGCGGCG
>Ga0214472_10004236_pt1 | contig 15126 bp, 17 predicted proteins | sample RVTome_6_FD_207662 | JGI IMG/M metagenome (GOLD analysis project Ga0214472, IMG submission 207662) | Soil microbial communities from uranium-contaminated site in the Upper Colorado River Basin, Wyoming, United States - RVT140D175 | ecosystem: Environmental > Terrestrial > Soil > Contaminated >...
GATGACCAGGTGGATGTGCTGGTGGATCTGAACGGCTACACCGACGGCGGACGCCCCGAGGTGCTGGCGCTTGGTGCCGCGCCGGTGCAGGTCGCCTGGTTAGCCTACCCGGGCACGCAGGGTGGCATCACCCAGTACCTGGTCGCGGATCCGCAGCTGGTGCGCGCCGGTGAGCAAGCTGATTACGACGAAGCGCTGATCCTGATGCCCGGCTGCTACCAGCCGACCGACCCCACCCGCGAGATCGCAGCGACGCCCGAGCGGGCTGCGGTCGGCCTGCCGGATGATGCGGTGGTGCTGGCCTGCTTCAACAACGGCTACAAGATCAGCCCCGAGGTGTTCGCCGACTGGATGGCGATCTTGGATGCCGTGCCCGATGCGGTGCTGTGGTTGCTGGACACCAGCCCGGATGCATCGCTGCGTGCGTCGCTCACGGCTGCCGCCATAGCGCGCGGCATGGATCCCTCGCGCCTGGTGTTCGCGGGCAAGGCCCCGCACGCCGAGTACCTCGCGCGCTACCGCCTCGCCGACCTGGTCCTCGATACCTTCCCCTACACCGCACACACCACGGCCAGCGATGCGCTGTTCGCAGGTTGCCCGCTGCTCACACGGGAGGGCGCCAGCTACGCCTCGCGGGTCGCCGCCAGCATCCTCGGCAGCCTCGGCTTGAATGAGCTGATCACGCGGGACGCCGCCAGCTACCGCGATCGCGCGATCGCGCTGGCGCGGGATCCGGCGGAGCGCGCTTCGCTGCGTGAACGCATCGCTGCCAGCCGCGGCGGCGGCTCGGTCCCGCCGGCCGAACTCTGGGACCCGGCGCGCTACGCGCGGCGCTGGGAGGCCGCGTTGGAGACGGTGCACCAGCGCTGGCTGGACGATGAGAGCCCCCTGTCCTTCAGCGTGGATCCCAGCATCTGAGCCGTTCACACCGGGTTCATCCGTCTGGGCTATCCTCATCCTCCATGAAGACCCTGATCACGATGCTCTCCCTCCTGCTGGCGCTGACGGCTTCCGCGCGGGTCATCGCAACGGATACGACCTACCGCTGTCCGCAGGCGGACGGCAGCGTCGAGTACTCGGATCGCGCCTGCGAGGATGGTCAGGGTGAGGTGGTGGAGTTGCCCGCGGTGAACACCTTCGAAGGTCGCCCCGCGCCGCAGCGTACTGCTCGCGACGAACAGGCTGCTGATCCGGCGGGTCCGGATCAGGCCGATGAGGCCCCGGCGTTCGCTGGCTACGCCCGCTTCGAGATCACCGATCCCACCCAGGACAAGATCTACTGGAACGTGGGTGGGAACATCGGTGTGAGCATCAGCATCTCGCCCCGCCTGCAGGCCGGTCACGGCATCAACTTGTACCTGGATGGCCAGCCCGTGAACTCGCGGCCGGAGACCAGCACCAGCTTCCAGCTGACCGAGGTCTGGCCGGTGACGCACTCGGTCCGGGCCGAGGTGGTGGTGATCGACGGCGGACGGGTCGTCGCGACCACCCCGGACATCCAGTTCCAGGTCCGTCAGCGCCGGGTCAACTGAGCGCCACCGGCCTGCACTATACTGGTGCATCCGCACCAGCATCGTCCAAGGCCCGTGAACCGACCCCACCCCAACCCTGACCAGCGCGGCGCGCCCATCGACCGCGCCCGCCTGCTCGATGCCATGAGCCAGGGCGTGTTGCTGCTGGGTGCGGACGATCGCGTGCTGTACCTGAACCCGGCTGCCGAGGACCTGCTCGGTCTGGGCGGGCGCGACGCACTCGGCCGCGACCTGGTCGCGATGGCACCCGCATCTCCCCTGGCGGAACTCATCCAGCGCGCGCGCCGCGGCCTGGAGACCCTGAGCCAGCGTGACCTGCAGATGGAGACGCCGACCGGTCGCCGGCGCATGGACTGCGTGACCGTGCCCGATCCCGACGGCACGGTGCTGGTGGAACTGCGCGATCGCGATCGTGCCAGCAAGATCCGCGGCGAGCACCGCCTGCAGGAGGCGCGCGAAGCGGCGCGCGGTCTGGCGCGGCGCTTGGCCCACGAGGTCAAGAACCCGCTGGGCGGGATGCGCGGCGCAGCACAGTTGCTGGCGCGACGCCTGGCGGATCCGGACCAGACCCGCTTCACCGATCTCATCATCGAGGAGGCTGATCGCCTCAGTGCGCTGGTGGATTCGTTGCTGGGACCCCGGCAGCCGCCCGCCTTGGAGGCGGTGAACGTGCATCAGGTGCTGCAGCGCGTGATCGATCTGATCAGCGCCGAGGCGGGCCCCGAACTCATCATGCAGCGCGACTACGATCCGAGCCTGCCGGACCTCACCGGGGATCCGGCGCTGCTGACGCAGGTGTTCCTGAACCTGGCGGCGAACGCGGCGCAGGCGCTGGGTGAGCGCGGCACCATCACCTTCAGCACGCGCGCACTGCGCCGCTACACCATCGGTGATACCGAGCATCGGCTGTGCGCGGCGATCACGGTGGCGGACGATGGACCGGGGGTGCCGGAGACCATCGCCGACAGCATCTTCCTGCCACTGGTCAGCGGGTCGGAACGCGGTACCGGCCTCGGACTGTCGCTGGCGCAGGAGCTGGTGCATCGGCACGGTGGCCTGATCGAGTTCCAGAGCGAACCGGGCGATACGCGCTTCACGGTGATGTTGCCGTACGGGGAAGCCGCGAGCCGCGAGCCGCGAACCCCGAGCCAGAGCGGCGGAGGCTCATCGTGAACCCATCGATGATCGGCCGCGCTCTGGAAAGTCAGACATCAGTGCACCATGCGCACTTGTGGCTTCTGGCCCGAGGCCCGCGGCCCGAGGCCCGAGGCAAGACGCGATGAGCAAGGACACCATCACCAATCTGTGGTTAGTCGAGGACGATGCCGGCATGCGCATGGTGCTGGAGGCGGCGATGCAGGACTCGGGCATCGCGGTGCGCGTGTTCGAGACGCTGGACGACGCGCGGGTCGCGCTGGATCAGGGGCCGCTGCCCTCGGTGTTGATGACCGATCTGATGTTGCCGGACGGCGATGGCTTCGAGCTCCTGGATCGCGCGCATGCGCAGGGTGTTCCGGTGATCGTCATCACTGCGCACTCCGACCTCGAGAATGCGGTGACCGCTTACGGACGCGGTGCGTTCGAGTACCTGGCCAAACCGTTCGACCTGGACCAGGCGGTATCCCTGGTGCGGCGTGCTACACCTACCTCCGCGGATCGCGGTGACGCGCCGGCAACTGCGGGTGCCAAGCGTCACGCCATCGTCGGGCGCTCCCCGGCGATGCAGTCGCTGTTCCGCGCCATCGGCAGGTTGGCAGGCTCAGCGATGCCGGTGCTGATCCAAGGCGAGTCCGGGACCGGCAAGGAACTGGTCGCGCGCGCGCTGCATGAGCACAGCCCGCGAGCCACGGGGCCCTTCGTCGCGATGAACACCGCAGCGGTGCCGGCGGAGTTGCTCGAGTCGGAGCTGTTCGGGCATGAGCGCGGCGCGTTCACAGGCGCGGATCGCCAGCGCAAGGGTCGCTTCGAGGAAGCCGACGGCGGCACCCTGTTCCTGGACGAGATCGGCGACATGCCCGTGCCCCTGCAGACGCGGATGCTGCGCGCCTTGGCCGAAGGCGAGTTCCACCGCCTCGGTGGACAGCACGCGATCCGGGTGGACGTGCGCATCGTCGCCGCGACGCATCAGGATCTGAACGCACTGGTCGCTGATGGCCGCTTCCGTGAGGACCTGTTGCATCGCCTCGATGTGATCCGACTGCAGGTGCCTGCACTGCGCGAGCGGCCAGAGGATGTGCCTGAGCTGCTCACCGTCTACCTGCGGGCGGCGGCGGACGAGGCGGGCGTGCCGCTGAAGCACCTCAGCAGCAAGGCCGAGGTTGCGCTCGTGCGCTTCGCTTGGCCGGGCAACGTGCGCCAGTTGATCAACCTATGTCGGCGCCTGACCGCGCTGGTGGCCGGTCGCGAGATCCGCGTCACCGATCTGCCCAGCGAGGTGCGCGGGCGTAGCGACGCTGCTCCGGACTGGATCGTCGGCCTGCGTCGCTGGGCGACGGCGCGCTGGGATGCCGGTGATGCCAGCGTCGCCAGCGATGCGGTCAGTGCTGCGGAGGACGCTCTGCTGGCGGCTGCGCTGGAGCGCACCGAGGGGCATAAGCAGAAGGCGGCTAAGCTGCTGGGTTGGGGCAGGAACACGCTGACGCGGAAACTCAAGGATTGAGGGGGTCTAGCGCCGCACGCCGCACGCCGCACGTAGATCAGCCGAGCAGCTGGGTCCAGCGTTCGGGGCTGATGTTGGAGCCGCAGAACAGGATCCCGACGCGCTGGTGGTGCAGGCGGCTGGCCAGTGGGCCGAGCAGGGCGGCGGTCGCCGCCGCGCAAGCCGGTTCGATCGCGAGCTTGAGGTCCGCATGGATCAGGCGCATCGCGGCCCGCAGCGCATCGTCGTCCACGATCACCAGGTCATCCAGGTAACGCTCGCAGAGCGCGAAGCTCATCGGCGCCGCGTAGGGTGCGCCCAGGCTGTCCGCGATCGTGGCGACCCGCTCGATCGACTGCGGTTCACCGGCAGCGAGGCTGCGACGCATGGAGTCAGCGCCTTCGGGCTCGACGCCGTAGACCTTCACCTCGGGCTTGAGCTGCTTGATCGCCGCACTCATGCCGCCCGCGAGCCCGCCACCACCGACCGGGATGATCACCGCATCCAAGCGATCCACCTGATCCAACCACTCCATCGCGACGGTGGCGGTACCGGTGAGCGTGTGCTCGCCCTCGAAGGGATGCACGAAGGTCCGCCCTTCCTCCTCCTGGATGCGCTGCGACTCAGCGAAGGCCGCGTGTACGTCGGGCACGCTGATGACCTCGCCGCCGACCGCACGGCAGCGCGCGACCCGGAACGGGTCGGCGTTCTCCGGCATCACCAGCTTGGCGGTGGTGCCGACGCTCTGCGCCGCCATCGCGAGTGCGATCGCGTGGTTGCCGGCGGAGACGCCGGTCACGCCACGCGCGCGCTGGTCCGCATCCAGCGCCATCGCGTTCAGCAGCGCGCCGCGGATCTTGAAGCTGCCGCTGCGCTGGAGCATCTCCATCTTCACCTGCACCTGGACGCCGGGCACGCGTGCATCGAGGTCGGATGAGCGCCACCACCAGACCGGGGTGGTGCGGATGCGGGTGCCGAGGTCGCCCAGCGCCTGCCGGATCGCCGCGATGCTGGGGACGAAACCATCAGCCATCACTGGCCTCCGTGATGCGGTCCGCGAGCGGTCCGATGATGTCACCGTCGGTCCCGAGTTCGGGGTAGGGCAGGTCCCGTCGGTCGCAGTAGTCCGCGATCTGCGGGTAGCAGCCGCGGAACAGCAGCTGCGCGCGCAGCGCAGGATCCATCCGGGCCTGACTGTAGAGGCCGGCAGCCTGACGCTGGCGGCGCGCCTCGTACAGCACCAGCGCGGTCGCTACCGACACGTTCAGGCTCTGCACCAGACCGTGCATGGGGATGACCACGTGCTGGTCCACGAGTTCGGCGGTCGCTGCGCTGATCCCGAACAGCTCGGTGCCGGAGACCAGCGCGGTGGGTCGCGTGTAATCCACATCCAGGTAACTCACCGCACGCTCCGACAGGTGCGCAGCCAGCAGATGGAAGCCGCCGGCGCGCAGATCAGCGAGGCAGCTGGCTGCATCCGTGTGGCGATGTACCTGGATCCAACGGCTGGCACCGGCCGCGGCATCCTGCTTGAGGCGGACCTTGGCATCGCTGGCCACTGCGTGGATCTCGCCGATGCCCACCGCGTCGCAGCTGCGCGCGATCGCGGCGAGGTTGTGCGGCTTGTGCACATCCTCCAGCACCAGCGTCAGGTCAGGTTGACGCTGATCCAACATATGGCTGATGCGGTGGTAGCGCTCCGGACTCATCGCGGTGCTCCGTCGATGCGTGGGCGCTCAGGGGTCCTGCGGTCGCTGTTCCTCATCCGGCGTGAGCCTATCAGCGGGGCTCGGCATCGCGCCATGACAAGCCATGAGTTCCTGGACCTGACCGCAGACCACGCCGATCACCGCGGGCGTAGCTTCACCCGGGAGCGGTCTGTCGTAGATGCGCTGCAGGGTGCCGATGAATCCCTCGCAGCTGCCGTAATCCACATCCGCATCGTCCACCGCAGCTGCGCGCGCACTGAAGTCGGCGAGCATGGATCCGTCCAGCCCGGCAGCGCGCAGGTTCTCCAGCGCGCCCTGATGCAGGAACCAGCGCGCGGTGCCCGCGGTGCGGGCAGCGGCTTCCGGATCACCGGCAATCGTGTCCACCCGTGCCAGCCAGGCCGGGTCGGTGGCGCCGACGCGGCAGCGGCGTACGCGCAGTTCGGCGCCTCGCCACAGCGTCTCCACGACCTCGCCGGGGAAGCCGGCGATCAGGTCCGCATCGGTCTGCAGCAGGGTCAGGAACACCGGGTCAGAGGCGCGCGCAGCGCCAGCCATGCCGACCAGTGCCACGACCGGTAGGAGCGCCTTACCCAGGCGCGATCCGAAGCCTTCTCTCTTCCCCATGCATCTCATGATGCGCCGAGGGCCTCGATGGCCGCACGGTAGCCGGCTTCGATGATGTCGGGCACCGCGCTGGTATCCAGGCGATTGAAGCTGGAAGTGTCGGGGCAGATCATCAGGTCGCCACGGTCGTCGCCCAGCTGGCGACCGGCATGGACCGCGATGTCGATGGCGTTCGACAGCACCTCCAACATGCCTTCGGGTTCGCTGAAGCCGCGGCGTTCGCTGACATCGACGCCGATCCGGTAGCTCGCGCCAAGCTCGGTGAGGGCCCGCAGCGGTAGGTTCTCGACCAGACCGCCGTCCACCAGCATCCGCCCGGCGTGCCGCACCGGGTGGAAGAAGCCCGGGATGCAGGCGCTGGCCATCACCGCGGAGCCGGCATCACCGTCGCGGACGAGCACGCGCTCGCCGGCTGCGATGTCGGTGGCGATGACCGCCACCGGCACGCGGGCCTCGCTGAGGTCCTTGCTGCCGATCGCTTCCCGGACCAGTTCGCCGATCTTGTCGTTGCTCATCAGGCCGAGGCGACCGAGCTTCACGCCGGAGATGTTCCACCAGCTGAGGTCGCGGGTGATGGTCTCGATCTCGTCTATGGGTACGCCGAAGGCTGCGAGCACCGCGTACATCGCGCCGGAGCTGGTGCCGGTGTAGTAGCCAGGTTGCAGCTCGCGCTCATGGAGGGCGCGCAGCACGCCTGCATGGGAGGCACCGAGCACGCCACCGCCGGAGAACGCGATCCCCGTATCCTCATCTCGCCGTGCGCGCTTGAACCAATCGCTGAACATCAGCTGATGCTACGCCAGCTCAGCGTGTCGCGGGCAGGTCACCAGATGGTCGTTGACGATGCCCACCGCCTGCATGAAGGCGTAGATGATGGTCGGGCCGACGAAGCGGAAGTCGCGGCGTTTGAGATCGCGCGAGATGGTCTTGGACAGCTCGGTCTCAGCAGGCACATCGGCCATGCGGCGACGCCGGTTGATGATCGGGCTGCCGTCCACGAAGGCCCAGAGGTAGGCATCGAAGCTGCCGTGCTCAGCCTGCACGGCGAGGAAAGCCTCGGCGTTGCTGACGCTGGACTCGACCTTGAGACGGTTGCGCACGATGCCGGCGTCACGCAGCAGGCGCGCCCGGTCGCGCGCACCGAACGCCGCCACCGCACGCGGGTCGAAGCCCGCGTACACCTCGCGGTAGCGATCGCGCTTCTTGAGGATCGTGTCCCATGACAACCCGGCTTGCGCACCCTCCAGGATCAGGAACTCGAACAGCGTGCGGTCATCGTGGACCGGGCTGCCCCATTCGGCGTCGTGGTACGCGATCCCGAGTTCGTTCTTCGCCCAGGGGCAGCGCGGCATGATCAGGCGTGACCCGGCGGGACCGAGTCGTCGCGCTCGGCGCGCACGAAGATGATCCGGGAGAACTGCAGGCCAGCGTGGAACACCAACCACAGCAAGCCGATGTAGTAGGGACCGATGCTGGGCGTCCACAGCAGTCCCGAGAGGTTCATGACCTGCAGCACGGTGTTGGCGATGTACATCGTGAGGATGGGGATCAGCACGCCCAGGTTGACGATGTGGCGGTGGCTGCGGAAGAAGCGGCGCGTGAAGATGATCACGCCGGCCAGCTGCAGGCCGGAGATCACCGCGTGGAAGGCGCTGGCGGTGGACCACAGGCGAGGATCGTCCAGGTGAAAGCTGAGCAGTGCGAAGGGGAGCAGGGCGAGGAACACCGCACCGAAGGCCGCCGAGAGCAGCACGCCGAGGCGCAGCTTATCCAGGGTGGTCATCACGCCCTTGCGGTGGATGAACGCCACCACGATGCCGCTGAACCCCGCGAGGCCGATGCCGACCTCAGCGATCGAGTCCATGCCTTGGGTCCAGTCCATCATCGTCGGGTCGCGCTCCATCCGTGCTCGGGGGACGCGGATGATAGGCCTGAAACCTGATGATTCAAGGGCGCAGGTCACATCATCTGGATCAGATGTCGAATTGATCCCGCAGCGCGTCCAGCCGTGCGCGTAGCTCCAGGGTCATGGTCTCCGGCTCCATGGCCTCGATGACCTCGCGCAGGATGCCGCGCTCCTCGTCATCCACGATGCCGTCGCGCAGGGCGATGGCCATCAGCTCGTCCAGGCCGGCCGCTGCGATCTTGCCGCTCTGTAGCAGTTGATGGGCGCGGTGGGCCAGTTCGCCGGAATCGCTCATGCCACCCCCTCACCCGCGAACAGGGCGGCCACATCAGATCGGGTCAGGCGCCACATGACCCACCCGAACAGGACCACGGTGGTCCCGGTCAGCAGGTAACCGGAGATCACGATGGCGCTGGCAGCCTGCGCGAAGCCAGGATCGCCGAGCTCAGCAGCGAAGTCCTGGGCCATCGAGTCCACCAGCCCCAGGGCCAGCAAACCGAATAGATGCAGGGCGATGGTCGCGCCGACCAGCAGCAGGAACAGCAGCCTGGCCCATTCACGGAACCGCGCGAGTCCGACCGAGGCGATCAGGAACAGCAGACCGGACGCCAGGGTCCACCAACCCGCGACCACGAAGCGTTCCGCGCCGATGCCGAGCTGTTGGAACAGGGTGTCCGGATCCACACCCTGCGCGGGCAGTGAGACCGCCACCATGTACCAAGGTAGGCAGCCCAGCAGGATGATCATCAAGGAGAGGGCGGCGGTGCTCCAACCGAGCGCTCGCACAGCGCCGGCGGCTCTGGCGAGGTCAGTCTCAGCAGCTGCCACAGCTCGCGGGCTCGCTGCCCGGGATGCTCAGGGAGCCGACCAGATGGTCGATGCTGCCGAGGCCTTGCTCGCGCAGGTAAGCAGCGAGGCCTTCGTTGATCCGGCGACAAGCGAGCGGGTCGTAGAACAGCGCGGTGCCGATGCCGACCGCGCTGGCGCCGGCGATGATGAACTCGGCCGCATCCTTCCAGTCGCAGATCCCACCCTGGCCGATGATCGGCACGCCGTGCGCCTTGGCGACCTGGTACACCTGGTGCGTCTTCAGCAGGGCGATCGGTTTGATCGCGGGGCCGGACAGGCCGCCCTGGATGTTGCCGAGCACGGGTTCGCGACGCTTCACATCGATCGCCATGCCCATGATCGTGTTGATCACCGCCAGGCCATCGCTGCCCGCCTCGATGCAGCGGCGCGCGTTCTCCTGGATGTCGGTCTGGTTGGGCGACAGCTTGGTGATCAGCGGCTTGCTGGTCACCGCGCGGCAGGCTTCGACCACGCGCGCGCTCATCTCGGGCACGTTGCCGAACTGGACGCCGCCCTCCTTGATGTTCGGGCAGGAGATGTTGATCTCGATGGCGTCGATCGCTGAGTCGTCGAAGCGCGCGGTGACCGCGACGTAGTCGTCGATGGTCGAGCCGCAGACGTTGGCGATGAAGCGCGTCTCGCTGAAATCGAGTTCGGGCAGGATCCCGTCCACCACGCGATCCATGCCGGGGTTCTGCAGGCCGATCGCGTTGAGCATGCCCATCGGGGTCTCGCTGACCCGGTGCGGGCGGTTGCCCGGACGCGGCTCGCGCGTGGTGCCCTTGAGGCAGATGGCGCCCACATCGCGGTTGGAGAAGCCGATGATCCGGGTGTACTCCTCGCCGAAGCCCACGCAGCCCGAGAGCAGGACGATCGGCGAGGCGAAGTCCAGGCCCAGGAAGCTGGAGCGCAGGATCGGATCGGGGCCCTGGCGGTCGGCGTCGCTCATGGGGTGGGGATTCTACAGGTGGTCCCGGGATACCGCTCGGCGCGCCTTGTGGGAGCAGCGATGCCGCGACGCTCAACGTGGGAGCGGCTCTGCCGCGACAGCTGCGGCGTCGGCGTACCGCGTTGTGGTCCGAGCAGGCGATCAGGCAGCCCCGAGCGACTTACGCCGCTCGATGGCGAGGCGGTCGGGGCATAGCCCCTCCCACAACCCAGCCACAGCGAGCCCGAGCCGCAGCCTAGTGCTCGTCCCGTAGTTCACGCCCCATGAGTTCGTCCACCGCAGCGCGCGGGGCCAAGCCCTCGTGCAGCACGCGGTAGACCTGGGTGCAGATCGGCATCTCCACCCCCAGCCGATCCGCGACCTCGTGTACGGCGCGGGCAGCGAGCACGCCCTCGACCACCTGCCCGATCTCGGCGGCGGCGTCGTCCATGCCACGGCCGCGCGCCAGGGCCAGGCCCATGCGCCGGTTGCGCGACTGGTCGTCGGTGCAGGTCAGGATCAGGTCGCCCATGCCGGACAGGCCCATCAGGGTCTCGCGGCGGGCACCCAATGCCTCGGCCAGGCGGCTGAGCTCGACCAGGCCGCGCGTGATGACCGCGGTGCGGGCGTTGGCACCGTAGCCCAGCCCATCCGAGATGCCCGCACCGATGGCGAGCACGTTCTTGACCGCAGCGCCGACCTCGACGCCGATCACATCGTCAGAGGTGTAGGTGCGGAAGCGGGGGGTGGAGAACAGCTCGGCCAGGGCGCGGGCGTAGTCCGCATCGGCGCTGGCGGCGGTGATCGCGGTCGGGAGGCCAGCGGCGACCTCGCGGGCGAAGCTGGGCCCGGACAGCACTGCGCCCGGGCGCGCACCGTCCATGACCTCGGCCACGACCTGGTGTGGCAGCGCGCCGGTGCTGAGCTCGAAGCCCTTGGTGGCCCAGGCGAGCCGGGTGTCGGCGGCCAGTAGCGGGCGCATCAGGGTCAGGGTCTCGCGCAGCGCGTGGCTGGGCACCACGACCAGGGCGAGGCCGACACCGGTCAGTGCCTGCGCCAGGTCGGTCTCGATGCTGAGCTCATCCGGGAAGCGTTCGCCCGGGAGGTAGCGCGTGTTCTCGCGCGTCTCGCCCATGGCCCGCAGCCGGTCGGCATCGCGGGCCCAGAGCCGGACCGGGTGGCCCTGATGGGCGAGGTGCAGCGCGAGTGCGGTACCCCATGAACCGGCACCGATCACCGCGATCGGCGTCAGTCGCTCGCTGGCGGTGGGGCCGGTCATGGTCATCGCGGGGTCAGCCGTTGGCTGCCTTGGCCTGCTGCTTCATATACATCTCCTCGAAGCTGATCGGCTGCAGCATCAAGGTCGGGAAGCCACCCTTGGAGACCAGGCTGCACACCTGCTCGCGCGCGTAAGGGTAGAGGATCCCGGGGCAGTAGACGGCGAGCAGCTGGCGCTGCGCTTCCTCATCGAAGCCCTTCACGATGAACACGCCGCCCTGCTCGACCTCGCAGATGAACGCGGTCTTGTCGTCCTGCTTGGCCTCGACGGTGATCTTAAGCAGCACTTCGAAGCGATCGTCGTTCCCCGGCCGCACCTTGGTGTCCACGTGCAGGTTCAGCTTCGGCTCCCACTTCTCGATCGCGAAGACCTTGGGGCTATCCGGGCTCTCGAAGGAGCAATCCTTCAGGTAGAGCTTCTGGATCCCGATCCCGCGCTCGGCGCCGGCGTCCACATCTGCGCTCAGCTTGTCGTTCTCAGCCATATCTCCGATCCGTCCCTTCTCTGTGTTCCAGATTCCGAACCGCTGCCAGGCGCTCGTCGCGTCAGGCTGCGGGCTCAAGCAGGTTGCGGAGCTCGCCGGTCTCCTCCATCGCCATCAGCTCATCGAGGCTCCCGATGTGCTGATCCTCGATGAAGATCTGCGGCACGTTGCGACGCCCGACCGAGCGCATCACCATCTCCGAGCGGCGCGCCTTGTCGCCATCCACGGAGATCTCGTCGTAAGCGAACCCGAGCTCGTCCAGCATCAGCACGGCACGCCGGCAGATGGTGCATGCGCTCTCGGTGTAGATCTCGATCCTCGCCATCACCTGAAGACCTCCTCAGCCCTTCGCGGTGCCTTCGACCAGCGGCAGGTTCTCCCTGCGCCAGCCAGCGACACCATCCTTCAATCCGTAAGCCTGCTCGAACCCCGAATCGCGCAGCGCGCGCACCGCGCGGATGCTGTCGCTACCGGTCTCGCAACAGATCAGCACCGGCTTGGCACGGTGCTTGCTCAGCTCGGCCGCCGCCGCCGGCAGCTCCTTCAACGGGACGTGGCGGGCGCCAGCCAGGTGGCCTCGCGCGTAGTTCTCCGCATCCCGGACATCGATGATCAGGCCGCCGCGGTTGGCCGCGCGGGTGGCGTCCATCGCCCCGAGCATCAAGCCCTGGGCGGCGCGCGCCTTGATCTCCGCCACGACCGTAGCCGCGAGCAGGACCACCGCAGCGGTCACCAGGTAGGGGTGGTTCCCCGCGAACTCCAGCAGCTGGTCCATGAGTCTCCGACTAGGGTCAGGTCGCGGGACCCGGTCCCGTCGCCGAAAGGCCGCGGAGTATATCAGCCCCGCGCCGGCCGCCCTCGCAACCGTCAGCCCTAGCTGGGAGAATGCCCGTCCGTAGGGGCTCCCGGACCGGCCGGGGCCCGAGGTCCGCCCGCCCCAGGAGCCCCCACAGCGACATGCGCGAGCGCCGACGACCACTGATCCTGACCATCCTCGACGGCTGGGGTCAGCGCGACGAACCTGAGAGCAACGCCATCGCTGCCGCGCGCAAGCCCGGATGGGATCGCCTGCTGGCCAGCTACCCGCACAGCACGCTGCACACCGATGGCGATTTCGTCGGCCTGCCCGACGGGCAGATGGGCAACTCCGAGGTCGGCCACCTGAACCTGGGCGCGGGGCGCATCGTGTACCAGGAGTTCACCCGCATCACCAAGGCGATCGAGGACGGCAGCTTCAACAGCAACCCCGCCCTGATGGCTGCCGTGGATGCCGCGGTGGCGACCAGTGGCGCGGTACATGTGCTGGGGCTGCTCTCACCCGGCGGCGTCCACAGCCACGAGTTGCACATCCACGCGATGGTGCGCTTGGCGGCAGCGCGTGGTGCGACCCGCATCCGCGTGCACGGCATCCTGGATGGCCGCGATACGCCGCCGCGTTCCGCTGCCACCTCGCTGGCAGCGCTGGAGACGCTGTACGCCGGCATGGCGCCCGGCACTGACGCGCGTACTGCCAGCGTGATCGGGCGCTACTTCGCGATGGACCGCGACCGTCGCTGGGACCGCATGCAGCAGGCCTGGTCGCTGTACGCGCACGCCGAGGCGAACTACACCGCGGCGAGCGCCGAGCAAGCGCTGAGTGATGCTTACGCGCGTGGCGAGGATGACGAGTTCGTGAAGGCTACCGTGGTCGGCGATCCGGCACCGGTGAGCGACGGGGACGCGGTGGTGTTCATGAACTTCCGCGCGGACCGCGCGCGCCAGCTCACACGCATCTTCGTGGACGACGCCTTCGACGGCTTCGATCGTGGCCAGCGTCCCGCGCTCAGCGATTTCGTATGCCTGACCGAGTACGCCGCAGACATCCCGGCTACGGTGGCTTACCCGACCATGGATCTGCCGAACACCCTGGGCGAGTACGCCGCCGCGAACGGCCTGCGCCAGCTCCGTATCGCGGAGACCGAGAAGTACGCGCACGTCACCTTCTTCTTCAACGGTGGGCGTGAGGACACCTTCGAAGGCGAGGACAGGATCCTGATCGATTCGCCGCGGGTCGCGACCTACGACCTGGCCCCGGCCATGAGCGCGCCCGAGGTCACCGATGCATTGATCGAAGCCGTGCGCAGCGACACATACGACCTGATCATCTGCAACTACGCGAACGCGGACATGGTGGGACATACCGGCCGCTTCGACGCCGCGGTGCAGGCGATCGAGGCGTTGGACGCCTGCATGGACCGGCTCTCGAAGGTCGTGATCGAGGTCGGCGGCGAGATGCTGATCACCGCAGATCATGGCAACGCGGAGCAGATGCAGGATGCGGGTACCGGCCAGGCCCACACCGCGCACACCAACTTCGTGGTGCCGCTGGTCTACGTGGGAGACCGCGCGCTGGAGTTGGCAGACGGTGGGCGACTGTGCGACGTCGCGCCGTCCCTGCTCACGCTGCTCGACCTCCCACAGCCCGCCGAGATGACCGGACGCTCTCTGATCCGGCTGCGCTGAGGCTGCATGCGCTCCACCACCCGCGCCCTCGTCCTGCTGCTGGTCCTCATCGCGTCCACGGCCTGGGCTGAGACGGCGGAGGAGCATGCCGAGGCACTGGATACGCTGCGCGATCGCATCGCTGCGCTGGTGCGAAACGTGCAGGCGGATGTCGCACGCCGCGGGCAGGCGAGCACCGCGCTGCGCGACGCCGAGCGTGCGGCCGGGCGATCCAACGTGCAGCTGCGCCAGGTCGAAAGGCAGCTGACCGAAGTGCGTGCGCGTCTGCGCGCGCTCCACGAGCAGGGTGTCGTCGTCAGTGCGCGCCGTGATGAGGAGCGCGCCGCGCTCGCGCGTGAGGTTGCGTTGGCTTACCGCACCGGCAGCGAGGAGCCGCTGAAGCTGATCCTCAACCAGGAGGACCCCGCGGAGTTCGCCCGCATGCTGGCTTACTACGGTTACTTCACCGAGCGTCGCGCGGAGCGCATCCAGGCGGTGATGGCGACGTTGGAGGAGCTGGCGCAGCTCGAGAATCAGGTCAGCGAGGAGGATGCGCGCGTCGCCGCCCTGGCCGAGGAGGCGCGCGCGACCCATGCCGAGCTCGAGGCGGCTCGCGGTGAGCGGGCGACGGCGCTGGCGGCGTTGGAGCGTGAGATCCGCGACGACAACTCGCGCATCGAGCGGATGCGACGC
>Ga0214472_10004237_pt1 | contig 15126 bp, 18 predicted proteins | sample RVTome_6_FD_207662 | JGI IMG/M metagenome (GOLD analysis project Ga0214472, IMG submission 207662) | Soil microbial communities from uranium-contaminated site in the Upper Colorado River Basin, Wyoming, United States - RVT140D175 | ecosystem: Environmental > Terrestrial > Soil > Contaminated >...
TTATGAAAGAAGACACATTTAATAGACAAATACAGATGTTTGGTGAAGTAGGGAATAAAAAATTAATGAACACAGTGGTCTCAATAGTTGGATGTGGCGGTATAGGAAGTGTTGTATTACAGCAACTTGCTTATCTGGGAGTAAATAAAATATTTATTATTGATCATGAGGAACTAGATGAATCTAATAAAAATAGATATGTCACATCAAAAGAAAAAGATATTGTACCAGGCACTTCAAAAATAGAAATAGCTAAAAGAATGGTGTCAGAAATTAACAGTAATATAGAAACATATGGCATCAAAAAGAATTTATGTTCATTAGATGCCTTTAATGCTTTAAAAAAATCAGATTTCATATTTTGTTGTGTAGATAACGATGGTGCTAGATTAGTTTTTAATGAATTATGTTGCGCCTATTGTATTCCATATATTGATGTAGCAACGGAAGTATTTAATGATTCACCAATTAGATACGGAGGTCACGTTTTTACAAATATAAATGGGTATAGTTGTTTGTTTTGTGAAAACTTAATAGATAAAAGTGAAGCATGGAAATATTTAGCATCAGAAGAAACTATTCAAGATATAGACAATATATATGGAGTGTCAAAAATATTCCTGGGTGTGTCTGGTCCAGCTGTTATTAATTTAAATAGTGCAGTTGCTTCATTGGCTGTAACAGAATTCATTTGTCATGTATTAAATTTAAGGAATGTGGCAAAAAAAATAACTTATTACGCACATATTCCAAGAATTTCTGTCATAAATGAGGTTGAAAAAAATAATGATTGTTACTACTGCAATATCGTGCGGGGAACTAAAAATAAATCAAATATTGATAAATATATAGATTTGAAAAATGTGAGTTGAGAATAATTCAATATCTATAAAAAAATGTTGAATTGGAGGCTGACAACATAAACAAATGTAGCTAAATATGGGAGAAATGCCCATTTATGGGAGAGCTAAAAATATCGATGTTCTGATAGCCCTAGTATTGGTGGCTATGGGTGGAATTGAACCACCGACCCCAGCGTTATGAGTGCTGTGCTCTAACCATCTGAGCTACATAGCCATATATTTTTTAAGGAACGGGATTGTCTTTTCTATGAGAGGTCTTGTCAAGAATAGGATTACCGGAGACCTGCAATTATCTCCTTCAATATCTTTAGTCAACGCGTGCCAAAGATCACCATGGTTTTGCCTGAAACAGCAATCAAATGATCTTCTTCCAGACTTTTTAGTACACGACCGACCATTTCACGGGAACAGCCTACAATTCGTCCTAATTCCTGTCGGGTGATACGGATCTGCATACCATCGGGATGGGTCATGGCATCGGGTTCTTTACAAAGATCCAATAAAGTACGAGCAACGCGGCCTTTTACGTCGGTAAAGGCTAAATCACTGACTTTACGGCTGGTGCGGCGCAGGCGCATGGCCATTTGCGAGGCTATTGAAAAGAGTAATTCCGGGAAAATAGTGTGTAAGTTCTGTAATTTTTCGTAACTGATCTTGGCGATATCAGATTTCGTTTTTGCGCGAACAAATGCGGTACGGTTGCTATTACCTATTTCTGAAAATAGTCCTATTTCACCGAAAAATTCGCCCGCATTTAGGTAAGCCAGTACAATTTCATTACCTTTGATGTCTTCTATCATTACGGTCACAGAGCCGCTGATGATGTAATATAAATCATTTGAAGGGTCACCTTCTTTAATGATTAACTGTTTTGCGGCATAAGTTTTGTGGTGGCAATGTTCTAGAAAACGAGATGTTATCGAATCCCCTGTTTGAGAGGTTGGAATTGCCATAATGATTGTCCCCCGACTATTCACGGCTGCTAACTAAGTATGAACTATGTTACTCTTTTTTCAGAAAATCAACCGCTTGGAGTATGAAATTGGATATTAAGGTCAGTTGGGCTGGCGAAGCCGCATTTATAGGTGAATCGGGGTCGGGACATAAAGTTGTGATGGATGGGCCGCCTGAAGGTGGTGGACGCGATCTTGGGCCGCGACCAATGGAGATGCTGTTATTGGGAACAGGTGCTTGCAGTAGTTATGATGTTATTTCTATTTTGAAAAAGTCTCGTCAGGATGTTCGATCTTGTGAAGTTGAAATCAAAGCAGAGCGCGCTGAGACTGAACCTAAGGTATTTACCAGGATTCATATCCATTTCAGGATATCGGGTGTTGATCTAAAGGAAAAACAGGTTGAAAGAGCGGTTTCACTCTCCGCTGAAAAGTACTGTTCGGCTTCGATTATGCTCGCTGCAACTGCCGAGATATCTCATGATTACGAAATTTTAGAAGCCGTAGGTACTTTGTAACGATGTTCGTTTAATTGTTCGGTAACGCGTTTTAATAAATTCGACTCATCTTCACCTTTGCGCCAGGAGGATACGGCTATTGAAGTTGGAATTTTCTTGTGGTTTTCAGGTAGTTTGAAACGATTGAGTTGAAATTTTATTTTTCTGGCAAGTTTGTTCGCCGCCGCTTCACCTGTTTCCGGCAGGATGAGAAGAAAGTCTGACATGTTCCAGTGACCAACATCGTCTACCCAACGCAGTTTGTCTCTGAGTATCATGGCGATAGCATGATTAATACTTTCGTTATTCACTTCGGAATCAGGTGCAACTCTTAGCATAATGATTGAAAGCGGATTGAAGTAGCGACGGCTTCGAGAGACATGCAATGATAATTTTTTCAAAATGCCATGTCGGGTATACAGACCTGTTTGTTCTTCAACCTGCTCAAAACCAAATTGCATCTGGTTCTCTGACAGGTTGTTAAATTTAACCAGACAACCTATTTCAGCAATGTCCTCAAATTCTTTTTCCAATGATTTAGACAGATAATTAAAATTAAACAGTGTTTCGTTTTTTGGACTATTGATATGTTGTCGGGCAATTCTTTCGGAAATAGGAAAAATATTGGTGCCCGGTAGTTCGGAGCGCATATGTCCTATAAGTTGACGGGCTTCAAGTCCGACTTGTTCGCAAAGTGTTTTGTTTACCCAAATGATTCTATTATCAGAATTAATCAGAAAAATTCCGACAGGCATGAGATGCAGCAAGGATAAAACGTTATCTGAATTTAATTTTGGTAGTTGAATCACGGCTGACACCTTTAAAGTTAAATTTGTTGTTAAGAGATATATCGACGATTCGTTGGAAAACTTTAGCCCTAAATGGACTTGTTTTGGACTAATAAAAACTCTAATTTCGCCAAAAAATAAATTTCAGGAGTGGCTTGAAAACGTTTGTAGATAAGTGTTTTAGGAAAAAGGTGCCTTTATTCTGTGGCGTCGGTTCGCATCATCATGGCGACAGGGCCAGTGACTATTTTATGAAACAGGGAAGATTGACGGTTTGTGTCCGTTTTTCGATAAATATGCTTTAGATGAGTACGCACGGTAGAAATGCTGATGTGTAATGCTTCTGCTGCTGTTTCAACGTCCGGGTTTTCAAGTAATTGTGACATGACCCGCGATTCAGCAGGGGTTAGATTGTAGACTTGATTGAGAACATCTTCGAGTAATGGCGTATTTTTCTTGACAGGGCTTGTCTGGTTTTTATCAAGTGCAAAGCGAACCGTTGTTTTTAGATCGGTATCTCTCAACGGCTTATTGATAAACCCATAAGGGTTAGTCATTTGTGCACGTGCAAGCGTTTTCTCATCACTATGTGCCGTGACATAGATGACAGGGGTCTGAAAATTTTGCATGATAATTTCAGCGGTATCGATGCCATCCAGTCCTTTGCCCAGACTGACATCCATTAAAATCAGATCGGGTTTTATTTTTTTTGCTTTTTCTATTGCTTCAGTACCTGAACAAGCAATATCGGGAACAACAAAGCCAAAATTCTCAAGATATAGTTGCATGACACTGGCCGTAGTACGGTCATCATCAACTACAAGTATGCGTTCTCCTGACATTACTCCTCCCTGAATTGCATTAGCCAAGTGCTTCATTATAACGGACTATTTGAAAAAAATTCTACTCTGAATTGGCTGTGTTTATTTAATAGACAGTAATGCTCAGCTAATTGAAGTATTGTTGAAAACAGGAACTAGATATTTTTTGGATTTTTAGCCCGTCTTATATAAAAGCGATAAACATCATTAGAAATATCAGATTTTATAATCTCATGTTCAGTACGTGCACAATAAGCTTCGAAATCAACTTGCGAATGCGGATCGGTTGCTTCAACAAAAAGGATTTCGCCAGCATTCATTTTGTTTAATAGTACCTTGGTCTTCAGAATAGGTAGGGGACAATTCAATCCCTTTGCATCAAGTGACTGGTCGAATTCTTGTTGATTGTCTGTTTCTGTATTCACCAAGGTACTGTACATTGAATGTTGAAGTGCGGCTATTGTATTAAAAAGCCGCCTGGAACCCAAGCATAACGGATCTTCCCATAATAGGTGCACGATCTTTTATGAACGAAGTGTGTAATCGTCCATCTTCATCGAGCAGGTTCGTTGCTTTAGCGAAGATGTTTAAACTTCGCTCACCTTCAAAAACCTTATAGTTTGTATTGAAATCAAGAACAGAATAACCGCCAGTATCGGTTTCCAGTTGTCCATTATCATTTTGTGCGAGTACGTTGGTGAGATTGATTTCGGAACTAAATTTTTGATATTGATAATCAAGTCCTAAGCCTGTTTTTGCCGGGGATATTCTTGATAGATTATCGCCATTACTACGTTCGGCGCGTACATAATCAGCAAATAGATTGAAATCAAGTTGATGACTGTTTTTTGAAAAAAGATTAAATGTTGTTGCTGCTTCGAAACCATAAAAGATAGCATTATCCTGTTGGTATTGAACCAGTTGAAATTCACCTGCCGCAGTTCCGGTTTCATCAACCAGATCGACAACACCATCATTGTTTCTATCTAATCCTTGTAAAAAGATAAAGTCTTCAATGTAGTTTGCAAACAGACTCATGTTCCATTGCCATCTTCCTCGTTCATGAGCTAAAGACAGATCCAGACTATTGGCTGTTTCTACATCCAGTCCTGATTGCCCTGTTTCAAAAGTGCCGGTAGCAACATGAGGACCATTAGCAAACAGTTCTTCAGCTGAAGGCGCACGTTGGCTTCGTCCGATACTCAAGCTCAATGCAGTGTCATTTAGAAAGTGCCAATGGATGCCGGAAGAAACGCTATATAAATCTTTGCTGACTTCATTTGCGTTGTCTGGCTTGCTCTTTTGATTTTCTAAACGTCCACCTACTTCAATGTGTAGTGTGTCAGTAATGTCTGACTCTTCCAGAATGAATAAGGCCATTGTTTTTGTTGTCGTCTTTGGAATAAAGGCTTCATCTCCAACAGCACTGACATCGCGATAACCAAATTGTGTTCCGATAACGCCATTGAGCATGCCTAATGGCGCATGTTGAATTTCGATGCGGCTATCAAGTTGTTCATTGTTAAACACAGTTCCCGGCGTTAGCGCATCTTCAAATTCGGTATGCGTATAGTCGTTATAGCCCGCTTGCAGATTAATGGCTTTTATACCTGCAAAAGGATTAAAGAGTTGTCCGGATAAATCAATCCGATCCTGTTGTGAAACAATAAAAGGTAATTCTGTTGGATCAGCCGGATTTATGGGCACGCCATGTGTGGAATCAAATCGTCCATAAGACATTCCAATAAATCCCCGGCTGTCGACAAAAGAACTGCCAAAATTCAGGTTTTTGCTGTCGTAAAAGCTGTTATCTATTTGCCCATTTTTGGCAGAGAAATTTTTTGCATCGCGTTTTGTTCCGTCAAGATGAAATGCCAGTTTTTCATAACCAGCCTCAGTTTGAAATGAAAATAGTTTCTCAAGTGAGTTGCTGTTATAGCTGGAATAAACTGTTGAAGAAAAATCGGGAACGCTGTCGGGAATTCGATTGCTAACAATATTAACCAGTCCACCAGATGCTTCACTTCCATAAAGTAAAGTTGAAGGGCCGCGAAATATTTCAATCTGTTCGGCCTGAATGGGATCAATGGTCACAGCATGATCAACGCTAACGGTTGATACATCCATTGAACTGATACCATTTTCCAATACAAGTACACGCGAACCGCCGAGGCCACGAATAACAGGCCGACTGGCCAGTGGACTAAAGCGGTTAGTTGTTACACCGGGAACATTGGATAATGTTTCGCCGATAGTGGACGACTGCTTTTTAGCAAGTTCATCTTTATTTAAAACAGTTATCGCTTGTGCGATATGTTCAATACTTTGTAGCCCGGCAGGTCTTGCTGTAACGGTAACTTCGTCCAGCGTTGTTGTTTCTTCTGCATAGACGAATTGACTGATACTAAATGGGATAATGATCCCGACTAAAAATAATTTCATTTAAATCACCTCAATAACAAATGGACGGGTTCGAAAATCAAACCAGTAAAATTTATGGGTTGTTATTTGAGACTTAAGGGAGGACTGCGAATATTAAGGAGAGAAGAAGTTACTGAATAAAATTCATGCTGTTCATAGCAGCAGATTTCAAACGTGTTGTCGCTAAAGTTTATTTGAGAAAATGTACCAACAAGACTATTTTTTGAATCAACTTCATGTAGACAGATTAAGCATGGCTCATTTACATCCTGTACAAACTGATGTTCGATAGCATGCGCAAGCGTCGCGAATTGCGACAGCAATAAAAATAAAATTAGCGGTTTAATGATGTTATTTTTTAGCATTTCCAGTATTAAATACATGAAATTAATGTTACATTATAACATTACATTTTTAGTGTCAATTTTATTCCGATATGAAAAAAAATAAGGTTCTTAATCCGTTTAAGCCGGCTGCACATAAGCATCAGGATTGCCTAAAGTCTGCAATTAAAGTTGCCAAAGCGCATTGTGATGTTTCAGGTTTACGCCTAACGCCGCTCAGACAGCGTGTATTAGAGCTAGTCTGGCAAAGTCATGAGCCAGTAAAAGCTTATGATGTACTTGATGAATTGAAACAGGGTCATTCATCCTCAGCGCCGCCGACGGTTTATCGTGCTCTGGATTTTCTTCGGGAACAGGGTCTGGTTCATAAGATTGAATCATTAAATTCCTATGTAGGTTGTGGTAATCCGGAAGAGTTACATACTGGACAATTCTTTATTTGTCGTGATTGTGGTTCTGTCGCAGAAGTTGATGATGCAGACATTAGTGGATTAATAGAAAAAAAAGCGAATCGCTTTGGCTTCAAGATTGATAATGAAATGGTTGAGATCAAAGGTCATTGTCAGGAATGTCGTGAGTCAGACAAATGATCATAATGATTTTTTTAAAGAGACTATTTTTAGTCGTGACCTTGCTTATAACATCGCTAACAAATGTTAATGCAGAAAATAAAATTAATGTTTTTGTTAGTATTTTGCCGCAGCAATATTTTGTAGAGCAGGTAGGCGGTGAAAACGTTGATGTCCATGTTATGGTTGGTCCAGGCCAAAAACCGGAAACCTATGAACCTACACCAAAACAAATGTCCACACTGGCGCAAGCTGATATTTATTTCAGCATTGGCGTGCCTTTTGAAAAAGCGTGGCTAGCTAATATTAAAGAAAGTAATAGTGAACTTATGTTTGTTGAATGTTGTAACTCAATTTCGGATTTAGATGGACATTCACATGATGATAACCTTGATCCACATGTCTGGACCAGTCCGAAGAAAGTAATTCAGATAGTGAAGTTGATTGAAAAATCATTGATAGAGATTGATCGCGAAAATAAGGCAAGTTATGAAAAGTCTGCTGCTGATTTTATTAGTGAACTAAACAAGCTTGATGATGAAATAAAAACTAAATTGTCTCAGCTAAAACAAAGAAACCTGATTGTTTCTCATCCATCGTGGGGTTACTTTGCTGAAGAATATGGTTTAACGCAAATATCTATCGAGCAGCAAGGTAAAGAGATTCAGGCTAAATCGATGGTGAAATTAATTAAATTAGCCAAAGAAAAAAATATCAAAGCGGTATTCGTGCAATCACAGTTTAATAGCAAAGCGGCAAAGACTATTGCAAAAGAAATTGGTGCAATAACGCTTGTGCTGGATCCATTGGCGTTCAACTATATTGAAAATATGAATGATGTTACGGATAAAATAGTGGAAGGTTTATCTTATGAGTAATGTTGCTATTGATATTGATAATGTCAGTTTTAATTATGGTGCTGTGCCGGTGTTAGAGGATATTTCCTTAAAGATTCATGAAGAAGAATTCATCGGTATTATCGGGCCAAATGCCAGTGGCAAAAGCACTTTGCTTAAATTAATACTGGGTTTATTAGAGCCTGATAAGGGTACGATTAAAAGGTATAATCAGAAATGTGAACATAAAAATAATCATATTGGCTATGTTCCGCAACATGTTAATTTTTCCCGCGACTTTCCTGTAACTGTCGAAGAAGTTGTTATGATGGGGCACATTTCGTCTAAATCAACATTTTTTAAATTTAATGAAAATGAAATTGCCAGTGGCAAGGAAGTCATGCAGGTACTGGAACTGGACGGTATTGCTAAAAGACAAATAGGAACATTGTCGGGCGGACAGTTACAACGTGTATTGATTGCCAGGGCATTAGTATGCAAGCCTAACGTTTTAATATTAGATGAACCCACCTCGAATGTAGACATGCGAGTTGAAGAAGATATTTTTGCCTTATTAAAAAATTACAGCGAGCATATGACCATTATTGTTGTGTCACATGATATTGCCTTTATTTCAGGCTATGTTGACCGTGTTGCCTGTTTAAATCGAACACTTGTTTGCCATGATACCGAGTCGATCAGTGGTAAGATGATTGAAGAATTGTATGATGCCCCCGTTAAAATGATACACCACCACCATTGATATGAATGAATTCTTTACAGCTTTAAGTGAATATACATTTTTGCAAAATGCAATTATAGCTTGTCTATTGGCGAGTATAGGTTGTGGCGTTATTGGCAGTTATATCGTTGTTAAAAAAATTAGTTTCCTGACGGGCGGTATAGCACATTCAGTATTAGCCGGTATGGGCATGGCTTATTTTTATAACGCTTCACCAATTATGGGAGCGATGATCGCTGCACTTTTTTCCAGCATTCTGATCGGCTGGATTAGTCTTCGTTGGAAAGAACATGAAGATGTCTTGATTGCCGCTTTCTGGTCAGCAGGAATGGCGATAGGAATTTTATTTTTGTCACGTACTCCTGGTTATAACGTCGACTTAATGAGTTATCTGTTTGGTAATATATTATTAATTACTAATAAAGATTTATGGTTAATGTTGTTGCTGGATGTCGTTGTGCTGAGTGTTGTGCTGGTATTTTACAAACATTTTCTAATTAGTGTGTTTGATGAGGAATTTGCCAGATTGCGCGGAATCAATACCGAGTTCATCTATATTTTATTGTTATGTTTAATTTCAATAACCATTGTTACCTTGATTCAACTGGTAGGTTTAATATTAGTGATTGCACTTTTGACCTTGCCGGCTGCAATTGCTAACCAATATGTCGCTTCACTGTATAAAATGTTTTTTCTTTCCGCGGCCATTTGCGCAACCATTAGTATGAGCGGTGTTGCCATATCATATGAACCTGATTTACCGACAGGTTCAGTTATTGTTTTATTAGCCTGTGTTTCTTATTTTGTTTCAGTTTTTATAAAGCATTATCTAAACAAGAGAACATCAGTTTAAAAATTATTTATTTTTTCTGGCTTTGCTAGCGTCGGCCAGCGTTTTTATAAGTTCAACAGTATTATCCCAACCTAGACAGGCATCAGTAATACTTTGACCATAGACCAGTTCCTGACCAGGTTTTGCATCTTGTCTGCCGGCAACTAAATGACTCTCAATCATCACGCCGATAATACGTCTATCGCCGTTTGCAATTTGTTCTGCTACGTTATTACCTACATCGACTTGTAGCTCATGTTGTTTTTTACTATTTGCATGGCTTAAATCAATCATGATAGTTGCAGGTAGATTTGCCGCTTCCAGTTCTTTTGAAACCTTGTCTATGTTAGCTGCATCGTAATTAGGTTCCTGGCCACCACGTAAAATGATATGGCTATCAGGGTTTCCTGTGGTTGAAAAAATAGCGGCATTGCCTTCTTTTGTTACTGATAGAAAATTATGTGGACGTATGGCTGCTCCAATTGCATCAACCGCAATTTTGGTTGTGCCATAGGTTCCATTCTTGAATCCAACCGGGCATGACAAACCCGATGCTAATTCACGATGAACCTGACTCTCGGTTGTACGGGCGCCAATGGCACCCCAACTGATTAAGTCGGTAACGTATTGTGGCGTGATCAAATCAAGATATTCCGTTGCCGCAGGGACGCCCATGTTATTTAGATCAAGCAACAGTTGTCTGGCTAAATGTAAACCTTTATTGATATTGTAACTGTCATCCAAGTCAGGATCGTTAATGAGGCCTTTCCAGCCAACAGTGGTACGTGGTTTTTCAAAATAAACGCGCATGATGATAAGCAGATCATTAGAGTACTCATCAATTAAAGGTTTTAATTTATTGGCGTATTCTTTTGCTGCATTTATATCGTGAATAGAGCAAGGGCCGGTAATTACGATTAAGCGATCATCTTGTCCATGCAATATGTCATGAATAGCATTACGTGTAAGTGCTGTTGTTTTTGCTGCTTCTTCTGTTACTCGAATTTCTTCAGCAATAACAGCCGGAGAAATAACCGGTTTAATCGAATTGATTCTTAAATCATCAGTTTTATAATTCATAGTGCTTGAGTCTTATTGTTATATTGGTATTTAAATTGTTATTAACCGGCAGGCCAACTGAAAGGCCTGCCTGCCAGAATATGTACATGTAAATGGAAAACAGTTTGCCCTGCTGCTTCGCCATTATTTATCACGAGACGAAATGCATCGGCATAGCCTTGTTCTCTGGCAATATCTCCCGCTTTAAGCAAAAGATAACCTAATAAAGCTTGATCAGTTTCTGTTGCGTCGGCCACTTTTTCAATGGCTTTTTTCGGAATAAGTAAAATATGTAAAGGCGCTTGCGGGTTAATATCTCTAAACGCGAGACATAAGTCATCTTCATAAACGATATCTGCCGGTATTTCGCGATTTATAATTTTACTAAATAAAGTTTCTGCCATTGTAATTCCCGGGTAATACATAAAATAATTACGAGCAGCGATTATAGCCTCTATTGAGCGAGAATAAACAACTTTGCCGAAATCAGCTAACAGCTATAGTGTCTAATGTGAGGGTGAAGCCTCAGGGGAAGGATTTTCTATTTCTCAAATAAAGCCATGCATGATCAAGCATTGTTTGGTGAGTAGGTGCATCCAGAATTAAATACTTATCAAAATTGACAGTGTTTAGTTCATATGATGTTTTGTTTGCAACTACTTCAGGTAAGGTAAAATGACTTGCCTGACGAATATCGAATTTTTTAATGAGTTCATCTTCAAATATTTGGCGTCGTGCTTTATTAACCGCCAAAAGAATATCCTCTGAGACAAGCTCAGGTTGATCCAGATGAATAACATGTCCGCTATTATAAGCCATGAAATGATCAGGTTTGATGCCGATATTTTCCAAATCATTCTGTAAATTTGACCATTGTTGTTCGCGACGATCACCCAATTCGTTATGAGGCCATACCCGTTTTCCGCGAGTGATGATAACAACGGGAAATGTATAAGGCTTATGACTGCTACGTGTAGCAACTTGTTTTGCACTGATCTCCATGTAGTCGGACTCATTTAGTAAAGTCATTTTTGACTTTAGAGTCGTCATTAAACGATAAGCCATGTGCATTTTTTCTCGAGGATAATTTTCTGAAATAATCGGACGGATTACGCGTAGGCGAAAACTGTTTTGATACTTTGAGGCCACAGGTTTTGCTTCAACACGTTTGAATTCTTCAGTATTAAACTGTTCAGGGTGAGATGAATCGATAAATACCAGGCCAGCAACAAGTTCGGGATGTTCACTGGCAAAATAACGAATGTTATAGCCACCGAAAGAATGTCCGACCAGTAAATAAGGTCCAGGTATTTTTGCTTCTGTTAATAATGCGCGCAGTTCTCTGGCAATACGCGCTGTAGTTCTCGGTCTTGGACCGGGGTCACTCCAGCCATAACCGGCCCGATCATAACTACAGACCCGGACATCTTTTGATAAATTATTTTGTATTTTGAACCATTCCAGAGAAAACCCGCCTATACCTGAATCAATGATGACCGAAGGTGATCCTTCGCCTACGCAGTTTATGTGTAAACGATGCGAACCAATGTTTACCAGTTGTCCTGGATAAGCTTTTTCTTTTGCTTGAACATTAATTGAAAGAGAAAGAGCTGTAATCAAAAGCAAAAGCAGGATGAGTCTGAAATGCAGCACATTCAGTCTTTTTGCCTTATATTTTCTCATACTCGTTCTCCTTATGGTTAATTCAGGAGGCTTTTAACGGCCTCCTGATAGAGGAGTGTCATAAGTTTTAACGGCGTATTTGTCTTAATCTTAATGAATTGTGTCAGTTCATTCGATTTTGTGTGCAAGACAAAATCCGTTAAATACTCGTTACAGATATAACTAAGCAATAGACATGCCATAGTAGAAAATTTCTATTTATATATATAAATCAAATAGATAAAATTTTATAAGAATTTGTGAATTCGGGATTTGTAAAGTAAACGGACAAAAATTGTGCACTGCAATAAAATGCTGGTGCAATTTATAGATAAAACCGTTGTCTCAAAGTTCATACTATAACGTTGATTCCCGAGAGCTGGATAAGCAATTTATAACATTAATAATAGATTTATTACATAAAATATCTGTCCTGAACTATTTATAAAGGCAATTAAATGATCAATAAAAACCAGACTGTTTTTTTTATATCGCTATTATTTTTATGCGCCACATTAATGTCTTGTCAATCCAGCAACACACCTTTGCAAGTCAGTGAACATTTCTGGCTCGGTATGCAGACCAAAAATGTTGCCCTGGTGAAAAAATACAGTTTAGTTAATTCGATTGAAGAGTCTGAAGATTTAGCGCGGTTTGAAAAAATAGCAGGAGCTACTTTCGGTAAAATTATTATTGATGGTAATACCGCTGAAATTGAAACAAAGGTGATGATGTCATCAAATGAAAAAAACAATGAGATAAGTTTAAATACTTATCTGGAAAATAATAATGAAGTCTGGAAAGTTAATTATAGAAAGACAGCGCTTCAGTTAATTGTTAATCAAAATATGGCAGAAGCATTTGATGATATTGATAAGATAACGGCAGAAATTACCGAGCAACTGGAAGAGTCCGTTGAAAAGATTAAAGAAAAAGTTCTCCCTGAAATACAATCAAGGGCTGAAGAAATCAAAGAAAAGGTTCTTCCTGAAATCGAATCGAAAATTGAACAAACCGAAAAAGAAGTCTTAAAAAAACTTCCCGAGTTGAAAACTCTGTTTGATGAATTCTTGAAAGAATTGCAAAAATCGCTTGAAGAATTAATCCCGGAACAAAAGGAAGAAGAAGTTAAAACACAGGAAACCTGAGTTATCCAGGTGCAATTCATTTAATCAGGCTGATGCGGTATTTACAGTTCTGGTTATTTTCTTTACCCTAGGCTTAGTCGTTAAGTCCAAATCAAAAGGGGAGTGGGCTATGTTAAAGGTATTCTCATTGTTTTTATCATTGATCGCCGTATCAATAAATTCATATGCGGTAGAGCCCGTTCTAGATCAGCAAGGTATGTTTTATTTTAATATGACGTTTGATGCAGGATCTTCTGCAAAGACGGAACATGATTTTGGATTTAGATTAGATAGAACATTAATGCAACCGGGCGAGACCATGACAATGAACCAACTGACAGATAAGCCAGCGGTATTTAATCTGAAATTAAATAATAATGGTTTAAAAGCATTTGAACTAAACGGGATCGATTATTCTACCGAGTATTATGTTGCTCGTGCTGATGGTGAAGAGACTGGAGCTGAAGCGCAACCGAAAAAAGCGCTGGATGTTCCTGTTGGGGTAATTATTGGTGTTCTTATTGGTGCCGTTGCTGTTGCTTCCGGTTTTTAAAACTAACAAAAAAAGTCATTATTAAAAAAGCCAGTGCATAATCCTATGCACTGGCTTTTTTGTATGGTGGGCCCGGAGTGACTTGAACACTCGACCTGCCGATTATGAGTCCAAGAGCTTAATGTTTTCATTGAGTTTCATTCTTTTTCAATCTATCCTATATCCACAATGAAATAGACTGATATAGCGGCTTTTCAGCCAATTATTTGTTTTAAAGTATTTCAATTTGTTTCATTAAGTTTAGGCGTTAACTGCCAACACAACTGCCAACAGATTGAGGACATGAATTTGTGGAACGATAAGTCAATTAAAGCCATAAAACCCCGTAAAACTCGTTTTAGAGTATCCGAACCTGTCAACAAGAGGGGTTCTGGTCGTTTAGTTCTTGACGTTCAGTCTAATGGTGTAAAAACGTTCTTTTTCCAGTACTTCAGAAAACAAGATGGCAAATCAAAACGAACTTTAATTAATATAGGTCCATATAAGAAGACGTTAGCAAGTTCAGGCAGGACACTTGAGGAAGCAGGAAGAAAGGCCAGAGAATATGCCGACATGCTACATGACAATAAAGATCCAAAATTAGTCATTGAAGAGCAGGAATATGAGCAACAGGAAAAGTTCAGACTGATCGAAGTTGCTAAGAATCAAGGTTCTTTTGAACAATTATTAGAATCCTATACTTTGGCAATGGAAGCAGATGGGAAAAGAAGTTATAAAGCTGTCAAACAGGCATTAGATAAATATGTAATTAATGCTTTCCCTGAAATAGCAAGGCGTAAGGCCAATACTATTGAGGCGGATAACATTCGCTTAATACTTTCAAGGATGATCGACAATGGCGTGACGACTCATACCAATAGGGTCAGATCATATCTTCATGCGGCTTTCGCTCACGGTTTAAAACAGGATAATAATCCAAGACGATACTCGGCTGGTCTTACCCCGAATATACGCACACTTAGTTAAGCAACACTCTTTCTTCAAACGCTACCGGTGATAGATAGCCGATTGTCGAATGTTTACGTTGCCGGTTATAAAACAGTTCAATGTACTCAAATA
>Ga0214472_10004238_pt1 | contig 15125 bp, 18 predicted proteins | sample RVTome_6_FD_207662 | JGI IMG/M metagenome (GOLD analysis project Ga0214472, IMG submission 207662) | Soil microbial communities from uranium-contaminated site in the Upper Colorado River Basin, Wyoming, United States - RVT140D175 | ecosystem: Environmental > Terrestrial > Soil > Contaminated >...
CGTTATGCCGTCGCGCTGGAGCTGGGCGCCCATGCGCGTGATCAGGTTGGCGCCGTAGCTGATGCCGATCAGGTTGATTTCAACCGCTGGATTGCGCCGAATCGCGTCGCGTATTTCGTTCATGATCTTCGGCTGGATAATGGCCGCACCCTCGACCGGGGTGAGATAGCTGTAGAGTTCGGCGCCCGGGATCTTCTTTTTCAGGTTGGCGAAGCCGTAGCCGATGAACGGCACCGCACTAGCCAGGCCATTGATCAGGAATGTTCGGGATTCGGGACTTTGCTGGGCTTTTGCCTGCAACGGCATCGCAACCATCGCGGCAATCGCCGCCGCTGCGATCAAATGTCCCCGATTCCAGCCCAACGCCATATCCCGCTCCACTCGCCGCCAACACCCACCCGCTTTGGCGATTATGCGATTATCAGCCTTAATACTTTGTAAAGCGGTGATTTTGTGGCGGCGCGAGAATTATCCAAAGCGATTCGGCTCTTTGCTTCCTTTCGCGACCAGCCACCAGGCAAGCGGCAGAACGGTCAGGGCCCACCAGCCGGAATATCCGTGATCGTGCACGCGGCGGGCGACGAGGCTCACGAAGGGAACGATGCAGATCAGCGCCCAGGCGTTAGAAAAATAGCGCGGCGCACCTTCTTCCATCGGCATGAAGCCCAGCCAATCTGCCATGAAATCAAGGTCGAAGGTCAGCAGCGCCAGCCAGACGATGACCGCAAACAACAGAAAATACCAGAATTCGCGCCGGTTGGCCCGCCCGCGAAAATCGAAGGCATGGGAAAAGGCAGTAACGATCGCGTGCGGAAGGGACATGAGCTTGAGGGGAGAGCCTGGAGAATTCCGGAAGGTGTTTCGAATCCAAGGCATCATAGCCACCGGCTGCAATGACGCAATCCGCAGGCGCGTTGCGCCGTCGCCGCTATTGCAGCCGATTTACTTTTACGTAAAATGATGATCGTAGAGTCGCGGGCGAACAGCGAAAGAACGGCCAATGGCTGCCTCCGGCGACAGTGCGGAGTATTATTCGATCACCGATCTGACCCGCGAATTCGGCGTCTCAACCCGGACGATCCGGTTCTATGAGGACGAGGCGCTGATCAAGCCGGTGCGGCGCGGACGCACACGCCTGTTCCGCCCGAGCGACCGGCGGCTTCTGGCCATGATCCTGCGCGGGAAAAGGCTCGGCTTTTCGATCGCCGAAATCCGGGAAATCCTGAACATGTACAGGGAGCCGCCGGGTGAGGAGGGGCAATTGCGCCTGCTGCTGAGGCGGGTCAAGGAAAAGCGCGCCGAACTGGAGCAAAAGCGGCGCGACATCGAAGAAACGCTGAGCGAGCTCGATCTCGTCGACGAGCAGGTTTTGGCGCGCCTCGCCGAACTCGGCGTTCCAAGGTAGCGATCAGATCCAGGCGCGGACGCGTTTCCGGTAGTCGCGCCAGGCCTTGCCGAACTGGTGTTCGAGATGGGCCTCCTCGCGAACCACGGCGAGGCGCTGCTCGCCGATGCCGTTCAGGATGGCGATCGGAAAGAACCAGGGCAGGCCGAACATGGCGCCGATCCCGAGCAGCAACAGCACATTGGCGAGATAGATCGGGTTGCGCGTGAAACGATACGGTCCGGTGGTGATCAGGTGCGATGCGGTTCCGGTCGGCAGGATTGTCGTATTCGCACGGCGGAATTCGCGAAAGCTGGTCGCGTAGAGAAGCACGGCGGTCGCGGCAAGCGCGAAGCCGACGGCCTGGATCACGCCGCCGGCGGCGCCGCCGAACCAGGCCAGCGGCCAGAATACCGACAGCAGAATGCCGACGGCCAGCGCCGAAAGCGTCAATATCGGCGGCCACGGAATGCGGTTGGGCCGGTCCTTGCCGTGTCTGGCTGGCTGGTTCATCGTGGCAATCCGTTGAAAGAAAAAACTAGCGCACAGGGAAACACCGTGTCCATCAGGATCAGGGCTGTCGAGGCCAAAGATCGCAAGCAGTGGGAAATCCTGTGGCGGGGATACTACACCTTCTACGAATCCGACCTGGAAGCGGGTACGGATGCGCTGTGGCGTCGGCTGATGGCGCCGAGTAGCGACGGTCCGTTCGCGCTGGCGGCGGAGGATGGCGGCGCCGGACTAGTCGGGCTTGCGCAGTACCTGTTCCACCAGACCACGTGGTCGCAAGCGCCGCGCTGCTATCTGAACGACCTTTTCACCAGCGACGCCGCGCGTGGCCAAGGCGTCGGTCGCAAGTTGATCGAGGCAGTCTATGCGGCGGCGGATGCGCGCGGCGCCAGCCAGGTCTACTGGACGACGCAGCAGTTCAATCATGCCGGCCGGCTGCTGTACGATCGAATTGGAAAGCTCACGCCGTTTATCAAATATGTCCGATAAGCTTCAGAAATATAAATAGAATCGCCAACATCGCTGGCTGATGCAGAAGGTAGTAGGCGAGGCTGTGACGGCCGATAAAGCGCAAACCGCGCGCCGGCGGTGCATCGATTTCGACATGCGCCAACCGGGCCATCGCACCCTTGTCGATGGCCCATCGGCCCAGCGCCACGCCGAGCAGGACCGGTCCGAAATAGGGGAACAGGGGCACGTAGTCGTTCGAGGTAGGGATGAACTCGGACAGCCCGGTCCACCACCACCAGGGATCGTCGAGCGCGGGCGTATACCAATAGGCTCCGAGCAGAATGGTTGCCACTCCCGTTAGCGCCGTCAACCAGACGGGCAGGCGCAGGAAGGCGAGCGCCAGGATGCTGCCGACGGCAATCGAATGCAGGATACCGAAGAAAATGAAGGCCTCGGGAAAGGCAAACCAGGTCGCCAGCGTGATCAGGGCGGCGGCGCCGGCGACCATCAGCCAGCGACGCCAAAACGGCCGCCAGCGGATTTCGTTCCGGTGCGCAAGGGCGAGGCTGACGCCGACGAGAACGAGAAACGTGCCCGCGATCAGATGCGCCGAATGAATCGCGACCGGACCCGCCATCGTTCCCACCGGCAGGATACGGAACAGTTCCAAATCCCAGCAAAAGTGAAAAACCGTCATGGCGATCAGCGCGACGCCGCGCGAAAAATCGATCAGCGATACGCGAGCGATTGCGGTTTGGAACGGGACGCTTGCATCTGGCTTCATGCGGGTGAATGCACTAACACGCAAACGACAGCCGATACAGAAGGTCAACACGACGCATGCAACACGTTGCATCCGACGGTGCTGAAATACCGGCGATCGGATTGGGCACGTGGACGCTGTCGGGCGATACCTGCCGGAGCCTCGTCGCCGAGGCGATCCGGTCGGGCTATCGCCATATCGACACCGCCGCCATCTATGACAACGAAGCCGAAGTCGGCGCTGGCATTCGCGCCAGCGGAATTGCGCGCGAGGAAATCTTCCTGACCACCAAGGTCTGGTACACCGATCTGGCGCCGCGCGACGCCCGGCGCTCGGTCGAAAGTTCGCTGAAGCGCCTGGGCCTCGATTATGTCGATCTGATCCTGATCCACTGGCCGTCGAATGCCGCGCCGCTGGCCGATACGCTCGAAGCGCTCCACAAAGTGCGCGAGGATGGCCTGGCGCGACATATCGGTGTTTCGAATTTTCCCTCGGCATTGCTTCGCGATGCGGTCGCGGTATCCAGATCGCCGATCGTCTGCAACCAGGTCGAATACCATCCCCATCTCGGCCAGACCAAAGTGCTGTCGGCATGTCGCGAACTTGGGCTGGCGCTGGTTTCCTATTGTCCGCTCGGCCGCGGCGCCGAATTGTTCGGCGAACCGGTCATTCAGGCGGCGGCGAGGGCGCATGCTCGCACGCCGGCCCAAATTGTCCTGCGCTGGCATGTGCAGCAAGAGGGCGTGGCGGCAATTCCGCGCTCGTCTCGGATCGGCAACATCCGCGCCAACCTGGACGTCTTCGACTTTCGTCTGAGCGACGACGAAATGCGGCAGGTTTCCAGACTCGCGCGGCGCAACCGAAGAATCTGCGACTTCGCGTTCTCACCGCGGTGGGACGCCGCATAATTGGGCTCACGGTCATGCAACCGGAGCAGGTCGGCTTTGCACACCATGCACAGTTCGGCGTCGATTTGATGCTTGCCTGGGCGCACGCGCGGGAATATATCGCCGCCGCTCGAATTCGCAGCCGCGGAAGAAAAAACGCGCGGGCAACGCACAGGGTTTAAGTACAGGGAATGCGGTTCGACCTCCCACGAACCGCGCATTCGACTCGCACAGGGGCGTATTCATGGATGATCTCACGATCGGCTCGCGTCCACGCAAATCGGTGTGGACGGTGGCTGTCGTCACGGTCGCGGTATTCGTGGCCATCTGCCTGATCGCAGCAATCTTCACCACCGACTTCTCTGTCGCCGGCTGATCGTCCGCCGCGGCGGCTCATGCGCCGGTTTGCGGCCACGCCAAATTCTTCTTGCGAATTTGCGGGCATTCGGCCAAAGCGGGTCGCTCTGACCGAGGCGGATTGCAAAAATGCCGATCACGCCGATCAAGGAACTCGTCAACCGCGCCAACGCGCAGGTACGCATTCTAAGGCCCGGCGAAGCGCTGCAATTGCAGCGCGACGGGTCTGCGACCCTGGTCGATGTGCGCGACATTCGCGAACTTGACCGCGAGGGACGGATTGCCGGGGCCATTCACGCACCGCGCGGCATGCTCGAATTCTGGTTCGAGCCGACCAGCCCCTATTACCGCGAAGTGTTCGGCGATTCGGCCAAGACCTATGTGCTGTTTTGCGCCGCGGGCTGGCGTTCGGCGCTTGCCGCCAAGGCGCTCGAAGACATGGGATTTGAGAATATTGCCCATGTCGAGGGCGGGTTTGCCGCGCTGACGGAGGCAGGCGCCAGCCTGGAAGCGGGCGCCGCCGAGCGGAATTCGCCACGCAAACCGGTTGGGGAAAAGCGCGTCTGACCGTGGCGCGCGCTTGCGCGCAGGGCCGACGATTTCTAAACCTTGGGTATGACGCTGCACCTGGTGAAATTGTGCGTCGGCGTTTCGACGATCGACGAACTGGTCGAATACATCGAAAGCGATCTTGCCGATCAGCGCCGCCGCGGCTTGGATCCGGAAGACACGCACACCACGCGCATGTTTCCGCAACGGGCCGGTGAATTGCTCGATGGCGGATCGCTCTATTGGGTAATCCGGGGCAATATCCAGGCGCGCCAGCGGCTGCTGGCGATTCGCCCGGTCATCGGCCGCGATGGCATCCAGCGATGCCAACTCGTCTTCGAGCCGAGGGTGGTCGCGACCGAATGGCAGCCGCGCCGCGCTTTCCAGGGCTGGCGCTACCTGCCGGCAGAAGACGCGCCGCGCGACCTATCCGAATCGGGGAAGCGCTTGCTTCCGGCCCAGCTTCGCAGCGAATTGGCGGACCTCGGTCTGCTCTAGGAAATACGCGCCGGCGCGTTGAAAGCGGGGTCGCCCGGTGTGTGACAAAGTTAACTGCGCAAGAAAATATTGGAACCCAAGTACCGTTCATCCGTTGCGCTCCGAGTGATTCTAGACCAAATTGTGGTGGGGCGCGTTCGATTGTGTGGATCGCATTTCGATGAACATATTGGGTCCCGATAACGGGTTGCCGAGGCAGGCATACGTTATCGTCTGCGGCAACGAGAAGGGCGGGTCGGGTAAAACGACGACCGCAATGCATCTCGTTGTGTCGTTGCTGAACAGCGGCCACAAGGTCGTGAGCATCGACCTCGACAGCCGCCAGATGAGTCTCACACGCTACGTCCAGAACCGCATGGCGTCGATCCGCCGCCACGGCCTGCGCTTGCCGATGCCCGACCATTTCCGCCTGCAATTGTCGTCGGGCGACAGCATTGCCGAGAACGAGAACGCCGAGCTCGATTCGTTCCAGCGCATCCTGCAACAGGTGGAAAACACCCACGATTTCATCGTTATCGACACGCCCGGTCATGACAGCTACGCCATGCGCCTAGCCCATTCCATGGCAGATACGCTGATTACGCCGATCAACGATTCCTATGTCGATTTCGATGTGCTCGGTCATGTCGATCCGGCAACCGGCGAAGTCATCAATATCTCGCACTATGCGGCGATGGTCCGCGAGGCCCGCCGCCAGCGGCGGACGGTCGACAACGGCCTGATGGATTGGGTGGTCGTCCGCAATCGCCTGGCGCAGGTCGCTTCGCGCAACAACAAGAGCGTCTCCGACAGTCTGCTCAATCTCTCGATGCGCCTCGGCTGCCGGCTTGCCGACGGCATTTCCGAACGGGTAATCTTTCGCGAACTGTTTCCGGTAGGCTTCACCGCGCTCGACGAGATCCCGTCGCAATTGCTGGGCGGCGGGCTTACGCTTTCCCACCTTTCGGCGCGCCAGGAAGTGCGGGCGCTGGTGGCGACGCTCAAGCTTCCGATCGACGATGTCGGCCGCAGGCGCGCGCAGGCGCGGCGAACCTGGGTCGACAACGCCAACCGGCCGATCGAAGGCCTCGACTTGCTGGCGGATTAAGCCACCTCTGGGGGCAAATTCGCCAACTCCGTTCTTGCAAGGCGTTCCGGCAATGCCAAATATGAGGCATGGCCGATCCAAAAGTGCCAACTTCGCGAACCGCAAAGCCCCCGTCGCCTTCGAGCCGGGTGGAAATCGGCCGGTTTTTGTCACAAGCAAGCCAGCTTAATCCGACGGCCGGCGGCCGCCTGATCTTCGCGCTCGACGCCACCATGAGCCGCCAACCAACCTGGGATCGTGCGATGGAACACCAGGCGGCGATGTTCGGCGCGGTCGGTAAAGCGGGAAAGTCGGCCGGCCGGAGCCTGGCCGTTCAGCTCGTCTATTTCCGTGGTGCGGGCGAGTGCCGCGCATCGAAATGGGTTGTCAACGCGAAGGCGCTGCGTGACCTGATGACCGGCATCCAGTGTCGCGGCGGCCAGACGCAAATTGCCAAAGTGTTCGTCCATGCCGGGCGCGAGGCGGCCGCGCAAAAGGTCGATGCGCTCGTCTATATCGGCGATGCGATGGAGGAAAACCCGGACCGGCTATGCCATCTGGCGGCCGAGTTCGGAATGCGCGGTACCAGGGCGTTCCTGTTCCAGGAAGGCCATGATCCGGCCGCCGAGCGCACCTTCAGGGAGGTGGCACGGCTGACGGGCGGCGCCTGGTTCCGGTTGGGTCCGGAATCGGCTTCGCAGCTTGCCGAATTGCTTGGCGCGATCGCAGTCTATGCGGCAGGCGGTCGCCCGGCGCTCGAAGCGCAGCGCGATCGCGGATCGAAATTGCTGATCCAGAGCCTGGCGAGAAAGTAGCGACGATGCCCTACGTGTTCGGCTTTCTGGTCATGCTGCTAATCGCAGGCGGAGTCGTTGCGCTGGTGCTGACGGTGCCGGCAAAGTCGCAGGCTGCGTTCCTGCGGGCCGCCGGGCCCGGATTTGCGGTTGCCACGGGCGCCGCGCTCACGCTGTTCGGACGGGCTGGCATCGGCTTGCCGCTGATCGGCGCCGGCGTGGCCTGGTGGCTGCGGAACCGTGGCGTGCGTCCTGTGCCGGGCGGCGCGAGCCGGAAATCCACGGTCAGAAGCGCGACGCTGGAAATGGAGCTCGATCACGACAGCGGCGAACTCGACGGCATCGTCCTGGCCGGCCCGATGGAGGGGAAAAGACTGTCCGGCTTGCGTGACCGGCAATTGCTGGAGATGTGGCGGAACTGCGCCGGCGACGACGAGAGCCGCCAGTTACTGGAAGCATATCTTGACCGCAGGATTCCCGGCTGGCGTGAAAACGCGAAGGCGGAAGGCGGCGCGAGGCAGGCTGGCCCGGCGCGCTCGGGCGCCATGACAAAGCAGGAGGCCTACCAGATCCTTGGCCTTCAACCCGGAGCCGGGCCTCAGGAAGTCCGAGACGCGCATCGCCGGCTTATGAAGCGTGTGCATCCCGATCACGGCGGCTCGACCTTTCTGGCCGCCCGGATCAACGAAGCCAAGGATCTTCTTCTCCACTGACATTTTCATTCCCTCACTCACTACCCGTCCGGAACGGCGGCCATGGGGTCAGTTCTGGAGCGCCAGACACCCGACCTTTTGCCGCTTGAGCTGGTTGCAGGCATCCCGGGCCTGCGCCTTGGAATCGAAACCGGCGAAGCGCGCGCGGTAGAGCGTGGTCCCGTCCTTGTCGACCGGTTCGGTATAGTCGGAATAGCCCGACAGCAGTTTTGGCAGCTTGTCGCGCGCGGCGCGGAGTATGTTGCGTGCTGCGTTACGTTCCGGCACGGCGGCGATCTGGACCTGCCAGCCGCGGACGATTTCTTCTTCCTGGCGTGGTTCGGGCGCGGTTTCCATTTCGGCGACGGCTGCGGTACGGACCGGATCGACAACGCCGGTTTGCCGGATTGCGCCAGCGCCGCGCGCGGGCACCGGCACCTTGCCGATCTTCATGTCGCGAAGCTTCTGTTCGATGGCGGCAACAAGCGCCGGTTTGATCGGAACTGCGCTGGATTGCGAAATTTCGCGGCGACCGATTTCATGGGCGACCACGATGCGATCGCGCTCGCGGCTGGCGACCCAATCCGTGGAGGCGGCTTCGCTTGCCATATTTGCGACGGCAACTACGCCCGAACGTGGTTGCGGTACCGGAATTTTGGTTGCGGTGAGGATATTTTCCGACCGGGCCTGCGGAATCGCCGGCGATTTAGCCATCAAAAACTGATCTGCGCCGCTAGAGGCACGCGGCAGGTATTTTGCGATGATGCCGTGCATGCGCGCATTGCGTGCCTTGCCGGTCGGTTCGCCCATCACCACCGCGACGATCGACCGGTTTCCCCGACGCACGGAAGAAACGAGGTTGTAGCCGGAGGCGCGCGTATAGCCGGTCTTGATGCCGTCCATGCCGGCGACGCGGCCGAGCAATCGGTTGTGGTTGGCCATGCGCTTGCGGCCATAGGTGAAGCTGCGCGTTGAAAAGTAGCGGTAAAATTGCGGGAAATGCTCGCGCAGCGCGATGCCGAGCAGCGCCATGTCGCGCGCAGTCGTCACCTGGTTCGGGTCCGGCAGGCCCGAAGCATTTCGGAAGGTGGTGTTGCGCATGCCAAGCTGGTGGGCCTTGCGCGTCATGGCGATAGCGAAGGCCGCTTCGCTGCCGGACAGATGTTCGGCGACCGCGGCGGCGACGTCGTTTGCCGATTTGGTGACGAGTACCAGGATCGCCTGTTCGGCCGTCACCGAGCCGCCCGGCTTGATGCCGAGCTTGGATGGCGGCCTGGCCGCCGCGCCCGCCGATATCCTGATCCGGGTCGATTTCGATACTTTACCCGTCTCCATTGCCTCGAAGAGCAGGTAGAGCGTCATCATCTTGGTGAGGGAGGCGGGAAATGCTCGCGCATCGCCGCGATGGCTGTAGAGCACCTTGCCGGTCTTGGCGTCCATGACGATGCCGGAATAGGTCGCCGCATTGCCTGGCGCGGCCGCAAAAAGCGCGGCCGAAAAGACGACGAGCGCGAAAACGCGCGAAATCAGGGTACGCAATACCTTTTCCCCGAAACTCGTGTTCTGCGCGGGAACCGGCCGCGCGTTTCGGGCAATCTAGGCGGACGTGGTTACCATTCGGTTTATGCCTAACGCGGTCTTGCCAAAATCGGGAGAATTCGAACGAATTGTGCATCGCACAAAAAATACTTGACAATATTGTGCAACGCACATAAAAACGATTCATCGAAACCGGGGAGGCCCGACCGCTGCGGTCCCGGCCCGTCAACGGCTTCGGTTCCACCGTCATCCGTTCAGAAGGACCCCTCCATGTTCGCCAATTTCGAGGCTCTCCAGAAGCAGGGCCAGGAAAATTTCGATGTCGCCATGAAGTCGGCAGCTGCCGTTTCCAAGAGCCTGCAGGATTTGGCCAAGGAAACCGCCGACTATTCTCGCAAGAGCCTCGAGACGTCCACGGCAGCCGCCGAGAAGCTGTTTGCCACCAAGAGCCTGGAGAAGGCTTTTGAGGTGCAGAGCGATTTTGCCAAGTCGGCGTATGAGGCGTTCGTGACGCAGGCCAACAAGGTCGGCTCGATCTACGCCGACATCGCCAAGGAAGCCTACAAGCCGTTCGAACGCGCGTTGCCGAAAGCTGCAAAGTAAAGCTCTGGCCGCAATCCTCATTCTCCCGAGTAGCTGACCCGGCTGGCGACAGCCGGGTTCTTTTTTTCGTCTGGCGGCTGCTGTCGGTGCAGCGCAGATACGAAGATTTGTGCGGCGCAACGCTACCAAATGCCGGAATTTTTCCTATCTCTATGGCGGAATGGCGTATCCGTCAGCGAAATTGTTTTGAAGGAAACGCGCGGCGGGGGCATACTTCAGGCAAGTGATTTGCGGCTCGGGGCACGGCTGCAGACCGGTGTGCCTTTGGACGTGAGATCGGGATGGCTCCGCTGCGGAAAAAGGATGCAATCGGTCCGATGAAACCGTGGACGCAACGCGCGCCGTTGCATCTTGCCGATCGGGACCGGGAACGCGACGACAAGGATGGCGGCGACGGCCGTCCCGGCGTCGGTGTGGTCACGCGCGTCAAGCCGAAGACCAAGCGCCCCAACCTTTATCGAGTCCTGCTTCTGAACGACGACTACACGCCGATGGAGTTCGTCGTGCATGTGCTGGAACGGTTTTTTTCGAAAAGCCGCGAAGCCGCCACACAAATCATGCTGCATGTGCATCACCATGGCGTCGGCGAATGCGGCACCTACACCTACGAAGTTGCCGAGACGAAAGTGACGCAGGTCATGGACTTTGCGCGCAAACACCAGCATCCTCTACAGTGCGTGATGGAAAAGAAGTAACCAGGAGCGCTTCGTGCCAGCCTTTACCGACAGCCTCGAAAAATCCCTGCACAAGGCGCTGAGCTACGCCAGCGAGCGCCGGCAGGAATATGCGACACTGGAGCATCTGCTGTTGGCGCTGATCGACGATGTCGACGCGGCGTCGGTGATGAAGGCGTGCAATGTCGATCTGGAGGCGTTGCGGCGCAGCCTGGTCGACTACATCGATACCGAACTCGCAAATCTGGTTACCGACCTGGATGACGACGCAAAGCCGACGGCCGGCTTCCAGCGCGTAATCCAGCGCGCGGTTATTCACGTCCAGTCGTCGGGGCGCGACGAGGTTTCGGGCGCCAATGTGCTGATTGCGATCTTTGCCGAACGCGAAAGCCACGCGGCCTATTTCCTGCAGGAGCAGGAAATGACGCGATACGACGCCGTCAATTTCATTTCGCACGGCATCGCCAAGCGGCCTGGAGCAACCGAGGCGCGGCCGGTGCGCGGCGTCGAGGACAACGAGGCGGCAAGCGAACCCGGCGGCGAAGGCAAATCGAAGGGCGATGTGCTCGAAGCCTATTGCGTCAACCTCAACAAGAAAGCCAGGAAGGGCAAGATCGATCCGCTGATCGGCCGCGAGGCCGAGGTTTCGCGCACGATCCAGATCCTGTGCCGGCGCAACAAGAACAATCCGCTTTATGTCGGCGATCCCGGCGTCGGCAAGACGGCGATCGCCGAGGGTCTGGCAAAGCGGATCGTCGAGGGCCAGGTGCCGGAGGTGTTGCGCGGTTCCACGATATTCGCCCTCGACATGGGTGCGCTGCTTGCCGGCACGCGTTATCGCGGCGATTTCGAAGAACGCCTAAAACAGGTGATCAAGGAGATCGAGGCCAAGGACGGCGCGATCCTGTTCATCGACGAGATCCACACGGTGATCGGCGCCGGCGCTACATCGGGCGGCGCGATGGACGCATCGAATCTGCTGAAGCCGGCGCTCGCCTCCGGGACGATCCGCTGCATCGGCTCGACGACCTACAAGGAATATCGCCAGTTCTTCGAAAAGGATCGCGCGCTGGTGCGCCGCTTCCAGAAGATCGACATCAACGAGCCGACGGTCGAGGACGCCATCGCGATCATGAAGGGCCTGAAGCCCTATTACGAGGAGTTCCACAAGGTCAAATACACCAACGACGCGGTCAAGGCCGCAGTCGAATTGTCGGCGCGATACATCAACGACCGCAAACTGCCCGACAAGGCGATCGACGTCATCGACGAGACCGGCGCCTCGCAAATGCTGCTGCCGGAATCGCGCCGTCGCAAGACCATCGGCCAGAAGGAAATCGAGGCTACGGTGGCGACGATGGCGCGGATACCGCCAAAATCGGTCTCCAAGGACGACGCCACCGTGCTGGCCAATCTTGAGGAGCAGCTGAAGCGCGTCGTCTACGGCCAGGACAAGGCGATCGAGGCGCTGGCCGCGGCGATCAAGCTGGCACGGGCCGGCTTGCGCGAACCCGACAAGCCGATCGGCGCCTATCTGTTTTCCGGACCGACCGGCGTCGGCAAGACCGAGGTGGCGCGGCAGCTGGCGGCGACGCTCGGCGTCAACCTGCTGCGCTTCGACATGTCGGAATACATGGAGCGGCACACCGTATCGCGGCTGATCGGCGCGCCTCCGGGCTATGTCGGCTTCGACCAGGGCGGCCTGCTGACCGACGGTATCGACCAGCATCCGCATTGCGTGCTGCTGCTCGACGAAATCGAGAAGGCGCATCCCGACCTGTTCAACATCCTGTTGCAGGTGATGGATCACGGCAAACTGACCGACCACAACGGCAAACAGGTCGATTTCCGCAACGTGATCATCATCATGACAACCAATGCCGGCGCCTCCGAAATGCAGAAAGCGGCAATCGGCTTCGGTTCGACAAAACGCACCGGCGATGACGAGGAAGCGATCAACCGGCTGTTCGCGCCGGAATTCCGCAACCGGCTCGATGCGATCATAGCCTTCGCCTCGCTGCCGACCGAGATCGTCCATCGCGTCGTCGAGAAATTCATCATGCAGCTCGAAGCACAGTTGAGCGAGCGTGGCGTGGTCTTCGAGCTCACGCCGGAGGCGATCGACTGGCTTGCGAAAAAGGGCTTCGACGAGCGCATGGGCGCACGGCCTCTGGCGCGCGTCATCCAGGAGCATATCAAGAAGCCGCTGGCCGACGAAGTGCTGTTCGGCAGGCTCAAGACCGGCGGCACCGTCAGGGTCGCGGTCGAGACGGGCACGGACGACGGCGAAAAGCTCAAACTCGAACTGGTCGACGACAAGCCGATCAAGCCGCAGCCGCCGGCCGAGGCGCGAATCAAACCGGCCGCGAAGAAGGCCCGGTCGGCCAAATCGGCTCCGGCCAGGGCCAAGCCAAATACCAAGGGCGTCGGCAAAGGCGGCAGTGGGCTCGTGCCGAAAGTACCGTTGAAAACCTGACAAGACCGGCGATCCGGTCTGACGACGGAAAACGGCAACCCTGGCGCTGTGGAAAAGCGGGTTCCAGCAGAGCTCGACTTGCCTTAGTCTTGGCTCGACGCCATACGCTTATGCTGGCGCTTGTGCTGGCGCATTTGCCGCCATATCTGGCAGGCGGGCGGCAGCGGGCGAGGGGACCGGAGCATGGAACAGATCAAGCAACTCAGGCAAATGCGCGATGCAGCCAGGGCGCGCATCGAGGCAACGCCCGACTACAAGCTGATGACGTCGCTGGACGCCCTGATCACCGATCTCGAAAAAGCGTTCGGACAAGTCCCCGGCGACGGCGAGGCGACCGGCGGAAGCAGCGCGCCTTCGGCGGGCGGCGGATCCGGACCGGCCGGGCAGAGTGGTGCCGGCGAGCAGCAGGCGCGAGCCGAGAAGGCCGCGGGCAAGGCGCCGCCGAGCGGAATTTTCAATGGTGACGCGGCGAAAGCCGCCAATCCCGAAGAAGACGCCATCGACCAGGCGGTCGCCGAACTTGAGGCCGAACTCGTCTCCGTCAACGTCGGCGACAAGAACCACTAGAACGGCATCCACGTTTCCTGGGACTGCCCTAAGCGTTGTTCAGCGCGGCCCTGATCTTCTCGGCGTTGGCTGCGAGCACTGCCGGTTCTTCCATTTTCGAAGCGGGCGGCATCAGCGTGACCCCGTCGAAGCGCGGAATCACATGCACATGCAGGTGAAAGACGACCTGGCCGCCGGCTGCTTCATTGAATTGCTGGATGGTGGCACCGTCGGCGTCGAACGCCTTCTTGGCGGCACGGGCGATCCTGGCCACAACAGGCATGAGTTTGACGAGCACTTCATTGCCGGCGTCGAAGATGTTGCGCACCGGCGCCTTCGGAATAACCAGGCTGTGGCCGGGGCCGCGCGGCATGATGTCGAGAAACGCGAAATTGTCGGCATCCTCGTAGATCTTGTGGCACGGCATCTCGCCGCGCAGGATCTTGGCGAAGATATTGGTTGGGTCGTAAGTGGGCATCGGCGACTAAGGGTGAATGATGAATGGGTGAACGGTGAATAGCGGATGGGAGGCCGAGGGTCCATATTTGATCCTGCCATTCCCTATTCGCCATTCGCTTTCTTGAACGGCGCGTGTTCGGACAGCACCTGCGCGGCCTTCTCGACATGCCGGCGCTCGTCGTGAAGAAAATCGGCAACGGCGCGGCGCAGTCCGGGATGCTGAATGTAATGTGCCGAGTGGGTCAATACCGGAACATAGCCGCGCGCGAGCTTGTGCTCGCCCTGGGCGCCGGCTTCGACGCGTCCGATCCGGTTCTCGATTGCGAACTCGATGGCCTGGTAATAGCAGACCTCGAAATGCAGACACGGATGGTCCTCGGTGCAGCCCCAATGCCGTCCGAACACGCCATCGTCGCCCAGGAAATTGATCGCTCCTGCAATGTATTTCCCGTTGCGCTTTGCCATGACGAGCAGGACTCGGTCGGCCATCGATTCGCCGATGAGCGAATAGAATTTTCGCGTGAGATATGGCTGGCCCCATTTGCGCGAACCGGTGTCCATGTAGAAGGCAAAGAACCGATCCCATACCGCTTCGGTAAGATCGCGGCCGGTCAACCGGTCGATCGTGATGCCGCCGGCGGCGGTTGCGGTTTCGCGCTCCTTGCGGATGTTCTTGCGCTTGCGCGAGGAAAGCGCGGCAAGGAAATCGGCAAAATCGCGATAGCCTTCGTTGCGCCAATGAAATTGCTGGTCGGTTCGCAGCAGGAAGCCCGCCTGCTCGCAAATCTGCCATTCGTCCGGTGGCAGGAAGGTCAGATGCGCCGATGATGCGTTGCTCTGCTGTGTCAACAGCTTCAAACCCTCGACGAGCTGGCGCT
>Ga0214472_10004239_pt1 | contig 15121 bp, 16 predicted proteins | sample RVTome_6_FD_207662 | JGI IMG/M metagenome (GOLD analysis project Ga0214472, IMG submission 207662) | Soil microbial communities from uranium-contaminated site in the Upper Colorado River Basin, Wyoming, United States - RVT140D175 | ecosystem: Environmental > Terrestrial > Soil > Contaminated >...
GGCGGCGACCGCCTTTTCCCGTTGCAACGCGGTCAGTACGCGCTGGCTCTCCTGATACGAAAAATAGAGGCTGATCGTGCTCGACGCGATGAGCGCGCCCGAGACCAGCGCGACGATCAGCGCGAAGTACTTGGTGAATAGCCGGCGCCGTGGCGTCACTCGATCACCCGGTCCGCGCGCACCACCTTCATGTTCCCTCCCCCTTCATGGGGGAGGGCTAGGGTGGGGGTCAGCACCACGGAAGCTCTCGTAATCATTCGATCACCCGGTTGGCGCGCAGCAGCATTTCCTGCGGGAGCGTGAGCCCGAGCGCCTTGGCGGTCTTGAGGTTGATGACAAGTTCCACCCGCATCGGCTGCTCAATGGGGAGATCTCCCGGTTTCGCTCCCTTCAGAATGCGGTCCACGTAGTAGGCGGCGCGGCGGTGGTTCGCCGATGTATCGATGCCGTAGCTTAACAGCGCGCCATCCTGAGGCCATGCGCGGCCACTCGAAATGACCGGCCAGCGGTGCGCTAGTGCGAGCTTGAGAATGTGCCGCCGCTCGGCCGCCAACAACGGGCTGGACATCACGACCAGCGCCTGTGCTCCTGCATTAGCCAGACGCGAAATCGCAATTTCAAGTTCTACCGGGCGGGCTACCTCGGCGAAACGCGCCTCGACCGAATACTGCGCCGCCGAACGCTGCGCAGCTTTTCTTAGGGAGGCAATAGTCAGGTTCTTCGAGTCAGCCAGAAAACCGACACGCTTTACCTTGGGCGCGGCGGCGAGCAGCAATTCGAGGTATTTCTCGGTGAGATCGGCCGTGATATTGGAGAGCCCGGTGATCATCCCGCCGGGACGCGCAAGACTCGCGGCGAATCCCGAGATCACCGGGTCAGCGCCCTGAGCCTGGACGATCGGCGTGCTCGGGCCCGCCTTAGCTGCTGCGGCAGTTGCCTGCGCCGTCACCGTAACGATCAACGCCGGCTTCTTCGCGGCAAGCTCGCCTGCGAGAGACGGCAGCCGGTCCGTCCGGCCGTCGGCCACCCGCTCCTCGACCACGAATTGCACACCTTCCTTCCAACCCAGCCCCGCAAGTCCTTCCTTGAAAGCGGCAAGAAAGCGTGGATTCGCTTCGTGCGAGCCCGCGTTGAGCCAGCCGATCACGATCGGCGGCTTCTTCGACTGGCCGAAGGCCGCGCCCGTCCACGCGAGCACGGGCCATGCCGCCGCCGCAATGATGAAAGTTCGCCGTGAACCCAACCTGAGCGACACGGCGGCATGGGAATGCCGCCCTACGCGAAATTCCATGATCTCGTAGGCCGGCAATCCTTTGCCAGCATCGTTTCGATAGCGCTTCGTGCTCACTCGATCACCCGGTCGGCGCGGAGCAGGATCGATTGCGGAACCGAAACCCCGAGTTCTCGCGCCGCCTTCATGTTGACCACCAGCTCGATCTTCGTCGGCTGCTCGATCGGGAGATCGCCGGGCTTAGCGCCTTTCAAGATGCGGTCAACGAAGTAGGCCGCGCGGCGGTAGCTCGCCACGACGTCCACGCCATAGCTCAACACCGCCCCGGACTCTGGCCACTCTCTGGAAAACCCAAGCACCGGCCAGCGGTGCACCAGCGCGAGTTTGACGATGCGCCCGCGCTCGGCACTGAGCAACTGGGTCGGCAGCACGACTAGGGCTTGCACACCCTGCTTCGCGAGACCGGAAATAGCTGCCTCGATGTCTTCGGGTTTGGTCGCTTCTTCGATTCGTGCGTCGACCGAGTGATGCTCGGCTGAACGAAGCACTGCCTCGCGCAGCGCTTTCCCTCCCGCAGTGCGCGTACTGCTGCCTAGGACGCCCACGCGCTGCGGCCTGGGCGTCAGCGCAATCAGGAACTCGAGATACTTCTCACTGATTTCGCTCACGACATTGCTTAACCCGGTGACCATGCCGCCCGGTCGCGCAAGACTCTTTGCCAAACCGGCCAACACAGGATCGCCACCGGTCGCCTGGACGATTGGGGTCATGGGGGCCGCATTTGCGGCTGCCGCCACCGTCGGGTTCGGCGCGGCGACGATGACGGCTGGCATCATGGCAGCAAGCTCTTCGGCAAGAGGCCGCACCCGCTCTCTTCGGCCATACGCCCAGCGCGCTTCGATCACGTACTGCTGGCCCTCCTTGTAACCCAGCGCAGCAAGTCCCTCCTTGAATGCCATGAATCGAGGCAGGTTGACCTCGCGTGAGCCAAATTGCAGCCAGCCGATGACCACCGGTTTCTGCTTCGCTTGCGCGAAGACTGTGCCGATCCACCATAGCGGAGACCATGCCACCGCGGCGACCACCGATCTGCGCCGCGCTGAGCGGCTCGCAGCGTCCGCTCCTGCGCGGCGACGCGAACCGACACGCGAGTGTCCGGATTCGCGGTTCATTCGATCACCCGCGCGACGTGGCCCACGCAAATGACGCATCGGCGCTCATCCATACGCCCTCCGCGCGAGTACCTCGCCGTAAAACCGCCGGCACAGTTCGCGTTTGCGCTCCTGCGCGCCCAGGCCCTCCGGAAGCGATGACAACACGATGCGCTGCGCCGTCTCGAACATTTGCAGCGCCATCAACGCACGTTCGGTTCCGCTCATCGCGGCGTAGCGCGCGCGAAGGATGGCCTCGATTGCGGGTGACGTGTCATTCACGCCGCACCTCCTCAAGCAACTGTTCCACTCCCAGATGAGCGGCCCACCGTTGCAGATAGTCCGCGTCGAGCGGCCCTTCCAGCAGATGCCGGACATCGCGCAGCTGCAGCTCCGAGCGGGACTCGCGCGCCCAGTCGAGCTTGGAGAGTATCAGGTCCTCGCGGCTCACGATCCACAGATCGATCCCGGCGAAATTCACTCGTTGACGGCGCTCGAACTCGGTGCGCCGATACTCTCCCGGCTTGCGTGGAATGAGGTCGATCTTGACCACCGTGGGAAGATGGATCACGTTGCACGGCCGCGCCTGGCGAACGGCATCGGCAACCGCTTCGGCGTCCACGTGGTAGTCCGCGCCGAGCGCCGTTTCAAGCACCGGCGCCGCATCCAGCGCAAGCTCGATCACGAGGTCGATATCCCGCGTCATGCGGGGACGGGCGTAGTACGCCATCGCAAGCGAGCCGGTCAGCATGTACGCGACTCCCGCAGCCTCGATCCTCGCGCATAAGTCCTGCAGCGCCAGCAACTCGGGCGTTGTCGTCATGCGTTTACGCTCACTCGATCACCCGGTCCGCGCGCAGGAGGATCGACTGCGGGATGGTAATCCCGAGGGATCGCGCGGCCCTCATGTTTACAAGCAGCTCGACTTTGGTTGCCTGCTCGATCGGCAGTTCGGCCGCTTTGGCGCCCTTCAAGATCTTGTCCACGTAGGTCGCAGTGTAGCGGGTAATGTCGCGCAGATCCGCGCCGTAGGACATCAAGCCGCCGGCGTCCACGTATGCGGGCGCGTCGTAGACCGCGGGCAGCCGGAACTTCGCGGCGAGGCTCGCGATCCGGCCCACGTTGCTGCCCGCGAGCACGGGGTTGCGGATCAGCAGCAGGCCATTCGCCCCCTCGCGCACTCCGTTCATGAACGCGCGCTCGAAGTCGGCCGCGCCCTGAACTTCCTGGGGCAGCAACTGCAGTCCGAGCGGCGCCGATAACTTCTCCATCTGCGCGAGCCGATTCCGCGCTTCCCTGACCTTGGGGTTGAACAGCACCAGCACCCGCGACACGGACGGCGCGGCCTCCTTGAGGACCTCCATGCGTTTGCCGATCAGCGCGGAGTAAAGACTGTAGACGCCCGTCACGTTGCCTCCGGGGCGGGCGAGGCTGGCCGCGACGCCCTCCGCCACCGGGTCGGTGCTGCTTCGCATCACGATCGGGATGGTCCGGGTCGCCCGCACCGCAGCCTGGTACGCGGGCGGGTCGGGCGCTACGAGCACCGTGATATCGAGTTTCACCAGCTCGGCGGCGAGGGCAGGCAGCCGCTCCGCGCGCTCCTGCGCGAAGCGGTACTCGACGAGGATGTTTTTTCCCTCGATGTAGCCGAGTTCGCGCAAGCCCTGCTGGAACGCCTTCGCGGGGCCCGCGCCGTAACTGAGGTAGCCGATGCGAGCAATTTTCGCCGGGCTCTGCGCGGGCGCCGTGCCGGCGCACGCGAGCCCGATCCACGCCGCCGCAGCAAAGAGAAACCTCCGACGCCTTGAACGGGACGGCGTGCCCACTCCGGCGCACCCCCGCACCTCAATCCTCCCCCGCAGGCGGGGGAGGGCGCGCGCGCGGGCGAACTCAGAGCAAGTTCTCAGCCTCACTCTATCACCTTGTCTGCCCGCACCATGATGGACTGCGGGATCGTGAGGTCGAGCGCCTTGGCGGTCTTCATGTTGACCACGAGTTTGAAGTTAGTCGACTGCTCGATCGGCAGGTCGCCCGGCTTCGCGCCCTTCAGGATCCGGTCCACGTAGTAGGCCGCGCGGCGGAAATTCGCCAAAGCATCGGCGTTGTAGCTGAGCAAAGCCCCTGCCTCGGCGAACTCGCCCGCCCCTGCGACAACCGGCCAGCGTTGCGCCAGCGCGAGCTTCACGATGCGCCGCCGCTCGACCCTTAATATCGGGCTCAATGTCACGACAAGGGCCTGCGCGCCCTCCTTCGCCAGGTGCGGGATCGCCTGCTCGATTTCTTCCGGACTCGCTACCTCGGCAAAGCGCGCTTCCACCGAGTATTGCACTGCCGAGCGGCGCACCGCTGCCCTCACCCGGGCGGGGTAGGGAGAGTTGGAGTCGACCAAAAAACCGACGCGATTCACCTTCGGCGCGGCGGCGAGCAATAACTCGAGATACTTCTCTGTAATACTAAGGTTGAAATTGGTAAGCCCGGTGATCATGCCGCCGGGGCGCGCGAAACTTTTCACGAGCCCCGCCGCTACCGGGTCGCCCCCGGTGGCGATCACGATCGGGGTCTTAGGCGCGGCCTTGGCCGCAGCGGGCACTGATTGCAACGGCGCAGCTACGATGAGCGCCGGATTTCTGGCGGCGAGCTCTTCGGCCAGTGGCTGCAATCGGGCATGCCGTCCGTCTGCCCAGCGCTCTTCAATGACGAGTTGAGAACCGTCCTTCCAGCCGAGCGCTGCGAGCCCCTCCTTGAACGCGGCAAGGTAGTGCCCACTCGACTTGCGTGAATCCGAATGCAGCCAGCCGATCAGAATCGGCTGCTTCGATTGCGCGAACACCGCCCGCGGCGTCACTGCGGCGGCGCCGAGCAACACTAGCAGATCGCGGCGGTTGTTCACTCGATCACCCTGTCCGCGCGCAGGAGGATCGACTGCGGGATCGTGATCCCGAGCGCCTTCGCGGTTTTCATGTTGATCACGAGTTCGAACTTGGTCGGCTGTTCGATCGGCAGATCGGCTGGCTTCGCGCCCTTGAGGATCTTGTCCACGAAGGTGGCGGCGCGCCGGTAGATGTCGTCACGGTCGGGCCCATAGGTCACAAGACCGCCGGCTTCCGCGAATTCCGACCATTGATGTATCGACGGCAGGCGGTTCTTTGCTGCAAGGCCCGCGATTCGTTTTAGATTCGGACCGATCAGTGTGTTTGGAATAATAAGAATCGCGCCAGCGCGCGCGCTGGTCGCGTCTTCGAACGCTTTGTCGAAATCGTCGGCGCTCCGTAGCTCCAGCGAAAGGAGCTGGACGCCCAACTGCCGTGCCGGGAGTTGAACTTCTTTCCAGGCAAGTTGGGCGGGTCTGCTCTGTGGATTCCAGAGCACACCCACGCGGGAGAGCTTGGGAACCATTTCCTTGAGCAGCTCCAGCCGTTTTCCGCTCAACTCGATGCTCAGATGGGTTAACCCCGTGACGTTGCCGCCGGGCCGCGCCAGGCTCTCAACCAGCCCCAATGCAATAGGGTCAGCCGCACCCGCCATAACGATCGGGATAGCCTTGGTCGCTCTTTGGGCGGCCCGAGCATCGCCAACAAGGGGGGCGACGATGACGTCCACCTTGAGACGGACCAGATCGGCTGCGAGGTCAGGAATACGGGCTCTCTTACCCTCCGCATAGCGGTACTCGATGCTGATGTTCTTGCCCTCAACCCAGCCGAGGTCGCGGAGACCCGCCTGGAATGCCTGGAGCCAGGCCGCGACACCGGACGGCGAGCGTGAGGAGAGAAATCCTATCCGCGGGACTTTTGCCGGCGCCTGCGCGCGTGCTGCGCCCGCCCACGCGAGTGCGGGCCACGCCGCCGCGGCGAGGAGGAGGGCACGTCGCGTTGAGCGGCACGCAGCGTCGACTCGACGCTCCCCTCGCCCTCCGGGAGAGGGGCGGGGGGTGAGGGCTACGCGTCCGTCTTTAACGTTCATTTGAGCACCTCGTTCGTTGACATCGGCCGGCTCTGCGGATAACGTACAGGAATCCTGTGCATGTCTGAGGACGAGTCAGTGACCGAAACCGCAACGACATATACCCAGGCGCGCGCGCGCCTCGCCACCCTGTGCGATGCCGTGACGGGTAACCGCGACGCCATCATCATTCGGCGCCGGGGCAAGGAGGACGTTGCATTGATCGCGGCGTCCGAATTGCGCAGCCTCCTGGAAACCGCGCACCTGGCGGCCTCGCCCGCGAATGCGCGGCGCCTCGATCGCGCGCTGCGCGATGCCAAGGCGGGCCGGCATATGACCCGCATGTCGGCGCCGCAGCTTCGCGCCTGGGCTGAGGTGGTGGCAAAAGGCGAGAAGCGTGCCCGCCGCAAGGCGTAGTACGTCATTTCACGCTGCATTTCTTGACGATCTGCGGTTCTGGATCGAGACCGACCGCGCACTCGCGCTGCGGATCCTCGATCTGGTGGAAGCGGTGTTACGGGACCCGTTCCGGGGAATCGGCAAACCCGAGCCGCTGCGCCACCAGTATGCCGGGTGCTGGTCGCGACGGGTGTCGCGAGAACACCGTCTGGTGTATCGGGTGACCTCGAGTACCGTCGAATTCCTTCAGGCGCGCTACCACTATCGTTAGGCTGGTCAACTCGATTACTTCGTCCTCGTATTTCTCGCCCCGACCGTTCATGGCCCCGGCTGGTGGCGAGGATGAACGCCCGGCGCGTTGAGCAGCGCGGTGCGTCCGATCGAACAGGCGCCCCCACCCTAACCCTCCCCCGCAAGCAGGGGAGGGGAGTAGGCTTTGGCTGCTTCGGAATCTTCGCGCTCACTCGATCACCTTGTCTGCGCGCACCAGGATCGACTGTGGGATCGTGATTCCGAGCGCCCTGGCGGTTTTCAGGTTCACCAGCTCGAACTTGGTCGGCTGTTCGATCGGCAGGTCGGCGGGTTCCGCGCCTCTCAGGGGCGTGGCACGGGTCGGTCCCGTGCCGCGGCCAACCGCTCGCGCACCAGTGGCAGCGGTAACACCTCGACCCCGGGTCTCAACGCATACGCCTCGGTCCCGGGGTAGATGACGTAGAGCTGGTCGAGCTTGAGGCTCTCGATGCTGACGTGCATCGAACGGGTCATGGGAGGCGCGTCGGCGTACTTTACCTCGACGCCGATGCGGCGCCCGCGCAGGAGGAGCAGCAGGTCCAGCTCCGCGCCCACCTGCGTGCGCCAGTAATACGCGTTGCGCTCGCCCGCGAGCCCGATCAATTCCTCGATCACGAATCCTTCCCAGGACGCGCCCACCTTGGGGTGCGCGTCGAGCGCTGCAGAGGAGGGTAGACCGAGCAGCGTGTGCAGCAGCCCGGTATCGCGCACGTAAACCTTCGGTGCCTTGACCTGGCGCTTGCCGAGATTCTCGAACCAGGGCTGCAACTGCCGCACCATGAGTGCGCCGGTAAGCGCGTCGAGGTGCCGCTTCACCGTCACATGAGCCTCGCCGAGTGAGCGCCCGATCTCGGAAGCGTTCCAGATCTGCCCGTGCCAGTGCGCGATCATGGTCCAGAGCCTGCGCAAGACGGGCGGCGGGACGCGCACTCCCAGTTGCAGCATGTCGCGCTCGAGAAAGGTGCGGATGAAGTCCTGCCGCCAGGCGATGCTCGCCGCGCTGCTGCGCGCGAGAAACGAGCGCGGGAACCGGCCCCGCCACCACAGCCTGCCCAGCGTCGCGGTGCCTGCCTCGCCCAGATCGAATCCCGCCATGTCGATGACCGCGATGCGTCCAGCGAGCGTCTCCGAGCCCTGTCGCAGCAGATCCGGAGAGGCGCTGCCGAGTATCAGGAAGCGCCGGCCCGGGCGCGCCGCGTCGGCCAGCACGCGCAACACCGGGAACAGGTCCGGCCGGCGCTGCACCTCGTCGATCACGATGAGCCCGCCGAGCGATTCGAGCACCGTCTTCGGCTCCGCGAGCCGTTGCAGGCTCACAGGATCCTCGAGGTCGAAGTACGTCCCGCGCCGGCTGCCGGCGATTTCCCGCGCGAGCGTCGTCTTGCCGCACTGGCGCGGGCCGACGAGCGCCACGACCGGACTGTCGCGCAGGCCGCGCTGTACGCGCTCCCGGAGCGCGCGCCGATCGATACCGGAGCTCGTCATCCTCGCATTTTGAACGCATCATGTTCAATATTCAACTTTTAGCGGATTCCTGCCCCGGGGCCGCAGCGCTGAATGGGGTTCGCCGCGTTGAGCGGCGCGCAGCGTCGACTCGAAGGCAGTGACGCGAACCGGCAGGGCCGTGTCCGGATTCGCGCTTCATTCGATCACCCTGCCCGCGCGCAGGAGGATCGACTGTGGCATCGTCAGCCCGAGCGCCTTGGCGGTTTTCAAGTTCACCACAAGCTCGAATTTGGTCGCCCGCTCGATCGGCAGGTCTCCCGGCTTCGTGCCCTTCAGTATCCGATCCACGTAGTCGGCTGCGCGGCGGAAGTTCGCCGCAGCGTCAGCGCTGTATGTGAGCAGGGCGCCGTTGTCGGCGAAAGTCGAGGGGCCGGCAATGATTGGCCAGCGCTGCGCCAGCGCAAGTTTCACGATCCGGCGCCGTTCGGAGGTGAACCAGGTGCTGGGCATGACCACGAGCCCCTGCACACCCTCTTTGGCGAGATGCGTTATGGCCGGATCGATCTCCTCAGGCTTCGCGGCTTCAGCAAAGCGCGCCTCGACCGCGAATCGTGTTGCCGAGCGACGCACCATCTCCATGTCCGCGGCGCGCCGCACGTGGCTGGAATCAACCAGGAAACCGATGCGCTTGAGCTTGGGTGCGGCTTCGAGCAACAGTTCGAGGTACTTCTCGGACACTTCGGTGATGACGTTAATCACGCCAGTCACCATCCCACCGGGCCGCGCGAGGCTCGCCGCGAGTCCGTAAGCAACCGGCGACTCTCCCTGCACCTGCACTACCGGGACATTCGGCGCGGCCTTGGCGGCAGCGATGACCGATGGGCCCAGCACGGCAACAATCACCGACGGCTTAGCCGCCTTGAGTTCCTCGGCAAGGGCCGGCAGGCGCTTCACCTGTGCTTCACCCCAGCGTTCTTCGACGACGTAGTTCAAACCGTCCTTCCAGCCGAGCGCCGCCATTCTCTCCTTGAGCGTCATAAGGCCCCGCCCACTCTTAGCGCGCGATCCCGGGTGGAGCCAGCCGATCACCACCGGCTTCGGTTTGGGCTGCGTGAGCGCCATGCGCGTCCATGCGAGCGCCGGCCACGCCGCCGCGGCGATGACAACCCTCCGTCGCGTTGATCGGCACAGCGTGTCCGCTCGAACGCGACGACGCGAACCGGCATGGCCATGTCCGGATTCGCGGTTCATTCGATCACCCTGTCCGCGTGCAGGGCGCGCTCGCGCGGGGTTTCGATCCTGATCAGCCGCTCGGTCGCCAGCGCCATTGGGTGGGTTCGACACGGGCGTGTCATTAACTCGCGGCACGGCTCTTGCAACGAGCATCCGGGGCGATATAATTCATTTCGCCTTGATGCTCACTGTTGGTCGAAAATCATGGGTACATTTTCCGTCGGGTGCCGCATCGAAAACTCCGTCGATCGGTCAAGAGGTACAAGCGTCCGCCGCATCCTGGTCGATACCGGCAGCGAATACACCTGGGTGTCGGGCGCGATGCTTGACAAGATTGGCATTGCGCGCGAAAAGAAGGATGTCGAATTTGTCATGGCCAACGGCCAGCGCATCACGCGCAGTGTGGGTTTTGCCATCGTCCGGGTGGAGAAGTCCTTTACCATAGACGAGATCGTCTTCGCTGAAAAAGGGGATCTGCTGCTGCTGGGCGCGCGCAGCCTCGAGGGCCTGAACTTGACGGTGGATCCGCGCCGCAAGAGATTGGTCGCTGCCGGCCCCGTGCTGGCCGCGTGACCGCGGGATGCGCATTTTAGTCCGGCACGAAGCGCAGTGTGGTCCAATACCGCCGCCGAGCTTGTTCCTTGGACTGCGTCCGCATGCCACACCGCCACGCCAAAGCATTTTACCCGTCGCGTTGAGCGGCGCGGCGTGTCGGCTCGGACGCGATTCCCCACCCCCGGATCATGTCCGGGGCAGGCTCTAACCCTCCCCCGCAAGCGAGGGAGGGAAACAGGAGTGGGCCGCTTCAGGCGCTTCGCTCTCATTCGATCACCCGGTCCGCGCGCAGCAGCAGCGACTGGGGAATCGTAAGTCCCAGAGCCTTTGCCGTCTTGAGATTGATCAGGAGGGAGAAACGGCCCATCTGTTCCACCGGTAAGTCGCCAGGTTTCGCTCCCTTGAGAATCTTGTCGACGTAGACCGCCGCTCGACGATAGATCTCATCAAAGCTCGGGCCGTATGCCATCAGTCCGCCCTCCAGGACCAGGGAGCCAAACTCATACATGGCGGGAATGCGGTGTGTCGCGGTGAACTCGATCACCCGTTTTCGGTTCAGGGAGGTCAGTGTATCCGTCACCATGAAGAGGGCGTCGGGGCGCTCCCGCGTCATCGCGGAAAAGGCTACTTCGAAGTCATCGGGTTCGCGCACGCCCAGCGGCTGGACGGCCACGCGCAGGATGCGGGCGGCCTTCTCGATCTCCCGATAACGCAGCGTCATCGCGGGATTGTCCGCATTCCAGAGCACGGCAATGCGCGAGGCCTTCGGCACCGCCTCCTTGATTATTTCGAGCCGCTTTGCGCTCAACTCGGTGGCCTGAGCGCTGGTTCCGGTGATGTTTCCGCCCGGTCGGGCGAGGCTCGCGATCATCCCGGTGCCCACCGGATCGCCGGCACCGGCGATGATGATCGGGATGGTCGAGGTCGCCTCCTTGGCAGCCGCTGCCGCAGGGTTGCCGGTTACGACGATCGCATCAACCCGGAGCCGCACCAACTCGGCTGCCAGCTCGGGAAGTTGCCCGGACTTGGCTTCGGCCCAGCGCCCCTCGTACACCACGTTACGGCCTTCGCCGTAACCCAGCTCGGCGAGACCCTGGCGGAGCGCGATGGGCGGCAACCCGTCCGGGGGACGGGAACCGCGCTGCAAAAACCCGATGCGCCATAATTTACGTTGTTGTTGCGCGAACGCACCGAGCGGCGTTGCGACTAGATTTGCGCCAAGCGCGATGAGCAGTTTCCGGCGCGATAAGCGGCGCCGATCGACCGCTTCGAAATCGAATGATGATTTGGGTTCGCCCCACGCTACCCGCGCCCTTTGGGCATTGGTATCTACACATGTTGGCTTTCTCTCCCGCAGGCGGGGGAGGGAAGTAAGAGGGGGCCACTTCCAGCGCTTCGCTCTCACTCGATCACCCGGTCGGCGCGCACCAGGATCGATTGCGGGATCTTGATGCCGAGCGCCTTGGCGGTCTTCATGTTTATCACCATGTCGAACTTCGTCGGCTGCTCGATGGCGAGATCGGCAGGCCTCGCGCCCTTGAGGATCCGGTCCACGTACATGGCGGCGCGCCGGTACATCTCGGGGATGCTGCCGCCATAGAACATCAGGCCCCCGGCGTCCACGAACTCCATGCTCGGGTACATCGAAGGCAGGCGGTGTTTCGCGGCGAAGTCGACGATGCGTGCGCGATAGGAGGCGATGAGCGGATCGGCCGTGGTCATGAGCGCGTCGGGCCGCTTTCCGGCGATCGCCCCAAATACGCGCTCGAAATCCTGGGGACCCCGAAACCCGTGAGGCTCAAGACTTATATGCAGAGCGGTCGTCCACCGTTGCGTCTCTTTGAGTGCCAGGACGCTTCCGGAATTGTCCGGGTTGTAGATCAGCGCGACGCGGGAAAGCCTGGGTTGGGCCTCCTTGAGCAATTCCAGCCGCTTTCCGTATTCAGGGCCCATGAACGCGACGCCCGTGATGTTGCCGCCGGGCCTCGCGTAGCTCGCGACGAGGCCGGTCTGGTCGGGAAACGCGACCGTCGCGAACACGATCGGGATCGCGGACGTCGCCTGCTTGGCTGCGCCGGTCGCCTGCGACCCCGCGGTGCAGAGTATCTCCACGGGAAGACGGACCAACTCGGTCGCGAGGCGGGGCAGGCGCTCGATGCGCCCATCGGCCCAGCGAGCCTCAATGCTGAGGTTCCGGCCCTCGACGTAACCGAGCCCGCGCAGCCCCGCTCGAAGCGCCTCCAGGTTCGGGAGGCCGTCCTCGGCCGAGGCAGGGGAAAGCCAGCCGATTCGATGCGCACCCTTGGTTTTCTGCGCGTCGGCCAAGCGCGATGCCAGAAGAGCGCCGACGGCGAGGCTCGTGATGAACGCGCGGCGGTCGATCACTGAATGACCTCGGTCGCCCGCAGGAGCACCGAAGGCGGAATGGTCAGCCCGAGCGCCTTGGCCGCCTTGAGGTTGACGACCAGTTCGAAAGATGCGGGCCGCTCCACGGGCAAGTCGCCCGGATTCGCGCCCTTCAGGATTCGGTCGACGAAGTAAGCGGCTCGCCGGTGCATGCCCGCGTAACTCGGCCCGAAGGACATCAAACCGCCCGCTTCCACCAACTCCCGGTAGGCGTACACCCCTGGGAGGCGGTGCCTGGTGGCGAAGTCCATGATAAGCTTGCGGTGGTGAAGGAACAGCCGGTCCGCCAGTACGAGGAGTGCGCCCGGTTGCTCTTTGACTATCGTGGCAAATGCTTTCTCGAGCCCTTCCTCGGTCTGAACTCCATAAGACAATATTGTCATGCGCAGCGCTTGGGCCGCGGCCCGCACCCTGTTCTGCTCGATCGCCTGAAGCGGACTCACCGAATTCCAGAGCACGGCGATGTGCGACAGGTTGGGAATCACTTCCCTCAGCAATTCCAACCGTTTCGCATCCAGTTCCTGCGCGATCGAGGTCAAGCCGGTGATATTCCCGCCGGGCCGGTTGAGAGAGGGGACGATGCCCGTGCCGACGGGATCGCCGACGGCGACCATGACGAGGGGTACTGATGCGGTCGCCTTTTTGACAGCGAGGGTGGCGGGTGTCCCGGCGGTAACGATCACATTGACCTTGAGGGCAATCAGTTCCGCGATGAGAGCAGGGAACCGCTCGTACTTCCCTTCCGCCCATCGATACTCGATCCGAAGGTTCTGGCCCTCGACGTAGCCGAAGTCACGTAAGCCCTCGCGGAACGGCCCGACGAGATGCGCTTCGAGCGTGGCGGTGGAATTGCCGAGGAAACCTACGCGATAAACCTTCTGCTGCTGGGCGAGCGGCGCAAGCGGCGCGGTCAGCAGTACGCTCGCGGCAAGCGCGATCACCCATCTGCGGCGCGTGATCACTCGATCACCTCGGCGGCGCACGGTCCAAACGGAGCGTTACCATCGACCGGCCGCGACCCGCTGCAGGCCGGCAAGAAGCGTGCGGGTATCGGTCAGGTTGAGCGCGGCGGCGCAGCGCCGGCGCCATGCCGGGTGTTCAAGCAGTTTCGTTGCCGCCTGCTTCGCGGCGCGCGCGACCACATTTCCGTAAGCCTTCACCGCAACCCCCAGTCCCGCCCGTACCGGTTCCCGTCCCCAGCGCGCCGCCATGAACGCGAGATCGATCGCGTCGCGGCCCAGCGCCGATTCGTCGCCCCAGCGGTCGGCATTGGCCAGGAATTTTTCCGCGCAGCATGAAACGGCATCCAGCGCCGGGACCGGCAGTCCGTTCACGGCGCCGCCGTAAAGTTCGATCCGGCCTTCCAGAATGATCTCGAGCTTGAGCTTCTCGCCGCCCACGTCGAGGAACGTGCGGATGCCGTAGCGGTCGGCGATCACCTCACGCGCGAGCTTGAGGCCGGGTTTCGCGATCCGGCCGAGCGATGTGTCGCTTACCGCACCGCGCAACGCCCGGTAGCCCTCCCGGCTCGCGCACAGAAAATCGACGTCGGCGGATTCCCGGTATTCATCCAGTTCGAGCACGATCCGCGTGCCCCCCCCAAAGTAACACTCGCTGCGCGCGAGGAACTCAGCATCCAGCGCGCGGAGCGCGGAGAGCACCGTCCGGTGCCGGGGGCGCGCGGGCTCAGACATTGAGCACTCCGTTGCCGTAGCGCGTGGCAAGCCGCTCGATGAGCGCGCGCTCGGCTGGCTGCATACGGTGCCGATCCACCAGGCGCCAGTTGCGCTCGTAGAGACGGAACGCCTCCTCGGCGCCGAGATACCGGTCGCCGCGGTTCCAGCACAGCGCCGCGAGGTTCTCGTAGGCTGCGACCTCGATCAGGGTATCGTCGAGCAGGCCGCGCAGTTGGCGCGCGAATTCGGGCCGTATCATGGCGGCGCGGAGCCGCTCCGCGTCGCGCGCCGCAAGCTTGAGCGGGACGGCGATCATCCCGGCGGCGCGCTCGCGCTCACGCTGCGCGCGCTTGGCGAGCCGCAACTGCTCGCTGCGCGACAGCGGGCTCGTCTTCGGCCGCCCCGGGCGCCTGGGCTGGTCTCGCCTCATCGACCCGAGACTAGCCATATTATGATGACTAGTCAACGTAATAAACGCACTCGATCACCCGCTCCGCCTGTGGTCCCGTGTTCCGCGATCTTCACTGCAGGGTTCCTTGTCAGACCGCCGGCGCGAGGTCGATGATGTTGTACGCCGCCACCGCGCGGTGCAGGCCCTTCAACGTGAGTTCGCCGATCGGCTCGGCATGCACCCTGGTTTCGATCTTGGCGTAGGCCCGCTGCGCCAGCAGGATCTGGCCGGATTTCGCCTCGGAGCACAGGCGCGCGGCGAGATTGCAGACGGTGCCGGCCGCGACGTAGTCCCGGCGGCCCTCGATGCCCACCGCGCCCATCGTCGCGTAGCCGCTCGCCAT
>Ga0214472_10004240_pt1 | contig 15121 bp, 9 predicted proteins | sample RVTome_6_FD_207662 | JGI IMG/M metagenome (GOLD analysis project Ga0214472, IMG submission 207662) | Soil microbial communities from uranium-contaminated site in the Upper Colorado River Basin, Wyoming, United States - RVT140D175 | ecosystem: Environmental > Terrestrial > Soil > Contaminated >...
GTGATCCTGAGAAGCGAGATAACCCCCTGGTCCTGCTGCTGGACGGGATGCTGCGACGCGCCGTCCTGGCGGGCGCATCCGACATCGCGTTCCAGCCGGGTAGCGATCGGATCTCGGTGACCATGCGTATCAATGGCGCGGTGGAGTTGGAACGCACATTACCCATCGGCATCATGGACTCGCTCGCCAACCGAGTGCGCGCGATGGCCTCGATGCTGAGCCCCAAGCGCAACCAGGCTGAGGATGGGAGCATGCTGATCCGGGTCGGCGCGCGCGCACTGAACGTGCGCGTCTCCATCCTGCCGTCGGTGTTCGGCCCGAACCTCTCGCTCAGGATCCTGGATGACAGCCGGAACCTGCGGACCCTAGCGCAGATGCGCTACCCCGACCCGGTGGTCCGGAACCTCCGGCAGGTCCTCAGGCAGCACTCCGGTCTGCTGCTGGTCACGGGCGCGACCGGCCATGGCAAGAGCACGGCGATGTTCGCCATGCTGCGCGAGATGATGCAGCGCCAGATGCACATCGTCACGGTCGAGGACCCGGTCGAGTGCACCTTGGAGGGTCTCACCCAGGTCGAGGTCGAGCCGCGCCACGGCATGAACTTCCCGACGGTGCTCCGCCATGTGCTGCGCCATGATCCCGATGTGATCATGGTCGGCGAGATCCGTGACTCGGAGACTGCCAACCTCGCGGTGCGTGCTGCTAGCACCGGTCACCTGGTGCTCACCACGCTCCATACCGCCAATGCGGTGGATGCGATCGTCCGCCTCCGTGACCTCGAGGTCGAAGCGAGCGAGATCGCCACCGCGCTGTCCGGCGTCCTCACCCAGCGCCTGGTCCGGGAGAACTGCCCGAACTGCCTGGTCCCTGATCCAGCGTCGAACGAAGCAGTCCGGGAGCTGGGGATCGATTTAGGCGGCGGGGCATCCGTGAGCACCGGCTGCGCCGCCTGCGGTGAGCGCGGCTACATCGGGCGCATCCCGATCGTTGAGTTCCTGCATGTGGACGCGAAGCTGCGCGAACTGATCAGCGCGGACAAGCCCAGCCGCGAGCTGCTCCAGCACGCGTACCAGACCGGCATGCGGTCGCTGGGAGAGAACGCCGTGGACCTGCTACGCCAGGGTCAGGTCTCGATGTCGGAGATCGCGCCGCTACTGCAGAGGGAGCGCCAGGGCTGGTTGCGTCACGATGGGCCGGACCCGCAGCTGCGGCTGATCACGCCGCATCTAGGCCCGACGGACCCCAATCTCGCGCACTGAGCGGAGCAGCCCCCGGAGACGACGAGGCCCCAGTACCTCACGGTACCGGGGCCTCTGAGTAAGGTTGTCGATCGTACCCTCCGCTGATCCGTGTGCCCCGCCAGCAGATTAGTGGGAGCGATCGACAAAATGTCGTTGCCGACGGAGGGCACTCTACGGACCCGGGGACTCGCGGTATGTCGGCTGGGAGCACCACGGTTTGTAGGACATGTCCTACAAGAATGCCGCGCTCCGCGCGAGCCCCAGCCATGGACATCGCGCTCCGCGCGGGCCCCACCCCACTCGCACCCGCTACGCGGGCGCTCGTCTCCCCTCCCCGAATGGGGAGGGGAGAGTGGGTGCGCTGGATGCCGCTCCGAGTCCCCAGTCCTTCCTTTAGACTCGCCCCATGATCGGTCTGCTCCAGCGCGTCAGCTCGGCCTCGGTCACCGTCGAGGATGCGGTGGTGGGTGCCATCGGCCCCGGGCTCTGCGTGTTGGTGGGGGTGGAGCAGGGCGATGGCGAGGCCCAGGCGGCGCGCCTGCTGGAACGACTGCTGGCCTACCGGGTGTTCCCGGACGAGGCTGGGCGCATGGACCGCAGCCTCAGCGATACCGGGGGCGGGCTGTTGCTGGTGCCACAGTTCACGCTCGCTGCGGATACCCGCAAGGGCGCTCGCCCCAGCTTCACGCCTGCCGCCGCCCCCGCGGAAGGTGAACGCCTGTTCGATCACCTGTTGGATCTCGCGCGTACGGCGCATGGCGCTGAGCGGGTGGCCGCCGGTCGCTTCGGTGCCCACATGGCGGTGGCGCTGGTGAACGATGGTCCGGTCACCTTCTGGCTGCAGGCGAGGCCCTGAGGGCTCGCCTGTGAATCACCGGCCAGCGGGCGGATAATGCCCGCCGACCACGAACCACCTGGAGGACCGCATGGGCTTGGGCGGCATCAGCATCTGGCAGCTCCTCATCATCCTCGTCATCGTCGTCCTGATCTTCGGTGGCCGGAAGCTCCGCAACCTCGGCTCGGACATGGGCAGCGCGGTGAAGGGCTTCAAGGACGCGATGAAGGAGAGCGAGGCGGATACCTCGGAGAAGCGCTCCGGCCGCGATCCGGATGACGAGGAGACCGGGCGCCGCGACGACCGCGACGCCTAGGCACGCCCCATGTTCGGCGTCGGCTTCTGGGAGCTCTGCCTGCTCCTCCTCATCGCGCTGATGGTGCTCGGACCCGAGCGTCTGCCTACGGTCGCGCGCAAGCTGGGCTACTGGGCTGGCCGCGCGCGTGCGGTCGCCGGCGCGGTACGCGATCAGCTGGAGCAGGAGGTCGCGGACATCGAGCGCAACGAGCAGGCACGCCCGAGACCTCCGCGCAGCGAAGGCCAGTCCGATGGCTGAGGACGTGACTGAACCAGAGACCAAGCTCGGCCTGCTCGATCACCTGCTGGAACTGCGCTCGCGCCTGCTGCGGTCCACCCTGGTCTGGCTGCTGATCTTCGTCGCGCTGGCGCCGTTCGCTGATCGCATCTTCGCCATCCTGGCGGCGCCACTGCTCGCGGTGCTGCCCCCGGACGCGCACATGATCGCCACCCAGGTCGCCTCGCCGTTCCTGGCACCGTTCAAGCTCACCCTGGTGCTGGCCCTGTTCCTGGCCATGCCTTACCTGCTGCACCAGGTGTGGATGTTCGTGGCGCCCGGCTTGTACAAGTCCGAGCAGCGCGTCGCGGTCGCGTTGCTGGTCTCCAGCGTGCTGCTGTTCTACCTGGGTGCGCTGTTCGCCTACCTGCTCGTGTTCCCGCTGGTGTTCGCGTTCTTCTACGCGCAGGCGCCGGTGGGGGTCACGGTGATGACGGACATCAGCCAGTTCCTGGATTTCGCGCTCACGCTGCTGTTCGCCTTCGGCGCCGCCTTCGAGGTGCCGGTGGCCACGGTTCTGCTGGTCCGCACCGGGGTGGTCACGCCCTCGCAGCTGGCCGCCGGGCGCGCCTACGTGCTGCTGGGGGCGTTCACCGTCGGCATGCTGCTGACCCCACCGGATGTGATCTCCCAGACCCTGCTCGCGGTGCCCATGTACCTGCTGTACGAGGTCGGCATCGTGCTGTCGCGGATCCTGGTGCCCGGCTACAAGGAGGTCGAGGCGCAGCGGCGCGAGGCCGAGGGCCCGCGCTGACAGGGGCTCCGGGCCCGTCGTTGCCCGGACATTCAGGCCTGTGGCATTGTCCCGCCCTCGCCGGGCTGCCCCACCGGCCGACCAGCGAATCCTTCCGTTATCTGCATCACAGAGGGGGCTCCACCGATGCGCACGATCTTCCGTCTCTTCCTCGCCGCGGCCGCGCTGCTGGCGACCACCGCAGCGACCGCCGTCCAGCCCGGCTCGGTCGAAGCCTACTTCCGACCCAGCGAGTTCGGCCAGGTCTCGCTGTCCCCGGACGGTCGCCATATCGCGACGCGCCGGATCGGCGATGACTACGAGATGAACCTGCTGGTACTCGACGCAGATACGCTGGTCGAGAGCAACACGCCGAACGCGCGCGCGATCACCAGCTTCGAGACGGGTGGCGTCGCCGCCTACATGTGGAAGAACGACGAGCGCCTGATCTTCGTCGGTCAGGCTGACCTGCTAGCCGAGGGCCCCGCCGGCGGCAACTTCGTAGGTGCGTATTCCATCGGGATCGACGGCTCCGAGCCGCGCCGGTTCCTGGAGCGCTACTGCTACGAAGCCGGCAACCGTGGGCAGTTCTGTCGGCCGAGTAATTCCAATCGCGACGCGGTTTTCCTGGACTTCAGCAACATCCTGTCCCGTCAGGCCGACAATGATCGCTACCTCACCATCCAGATGGGTGAGGGCGGCTCGTTCTCGCCCTACAAGGACGTGTACCGCTTGGACACGCGCACCGGCCGCATCAACCAGATCGAGGATAGCCCGATCCGGTTCCTGCGCTGGTACTCCGACAGCGAGGGCGATCTCCGACTGGCCGTGATGAACGAGCCTGGCACCATCGACTACCACGTCATGTACCGCGATGAAGCCGACGGCGAATGGCGCACGATCCTCACCTACTCGAACGATGAGGTGGATGTCCAGGGCTTCGATAGCGACGATCGCCATGTGGTAGTGCGCTCGCGAATGGGGCGCGACAAGTTCGCCGTGTTCCGCCTCGATTCCGCCACCGGGGACCTCGGTGCGCCAGTGATCGAGGACCCGGATTTCGATATCGAGACCGTACGCTTCACCTCATCTGATCAGGATCAGCGCCCAGGGATCGCTTACGCAGCCACGCGCGGCGATATCCCCCGCCGCTACTACGTGGACGCGGCGCTGCAGGAGGTCCAGGACACGGTCGACTACTACTTCCCGGATACCCAGAACACCCTCGAGAGCTGGGACGACGCTCACAACCGCTTCATCATCCGCGCCTGGAACGACCGACAGCCCGGTCGTTACTACCTGCTGGATATGGAGGCCGGGAAGCTGCGCTTCCTGTTCGACGCACGGCCCTGGCAGAACCCTGAGGAGATGGGCGAGATGCGGCCGATCGAGTACACCGCCCGCGACGGCGTGCTCATCCGCGGCTACATCACACTGCCGCCGGGCTACCAGGACGGTGATCCGGTGCCGCTGATCCTGAATCCGCACGGTGGTCCCTACGGGCCGCGTGACGACTACGGCTGGTCCTACGAACCTCAGTTCTTCGCCAGTCGCGGCTGGGCTACGCTGCAGGTGAACTACCGCGGTTCCGGCGGTTACGGTGCTCACTTCGAGACCATGGCCTACCGCCAGTGGGGCCTGGAGATGCAGGACGACCTGACCGATGCGGTGGCTTGGGCTATCGATCAGGGATTCGCCGACCCTGATCATGTGTGCATCTACGGTGCGTCCTACGGTGGCTACGCGACCTTGCAGGGCCTGGTGAAGACCCCGGACCTGTACGCCTGCGGGGTGAGCTATGTAGCGGTCTCCGCGCTGGATACCCTGCTGGACACCGACACTAGGAACCGTGGCTCGCAGATGGGCAACACCTTCTGGTCCACCATCATGCAGCGCTACCTCGGAGAGCTCGGGAACGACGCGGATATGGAGCGCCTGCGCGCGACTTCACCGCTGTACCACGTGGACCGCATCCGCGTGCCGCTGTTGGCCATCCATGGTGAGGCGGACCCGCGGGTGGACATCGACACCCAGTTCTACCCGCTGGTGCGCGCGCTGCGTGGTCAGAACAAGCAGTTCGAGCAGATCGTGGGGCCGTACGAGGGCCACGGCTTCTTCACCGGTGAGGTGACCATCGACCTGTACACGCGGATGGCCGAGTTCCTCTCCCGCTACCTGGACTGAGGGTCAGACCCCAGACGCAGAGAGGCCGGCATTACGCCGGCCTCTCTCGTTACGGGATCCGCGATCCGATCAGGGTTGGCGCGTGGTCCTGGTCTCGAACACCTGCTCGACCGGCACGATCTCCACACCGACCGTCTCCAGGTCGATGTTCATGATCACCGCATCCTCAGCCAGCAGCTCGGGATCTTGCCCCGTGTTGTACTCCAGCGGTGACGGCCAGTTGTTCTCGATAGCCTCGGCCAGTGCCCCGGCATCCGGTGACACCATCACGAACTTGATGTCGCCCAGGCGCATGTGTGTGCGTAGCGCCCGGTTCACATCATCCACCGTGAGGCGATCCAGGCCGCGACGGACGTACTCGGTGAAGTTCGGGATGCCGTAGAAGTAGCTGTCCAGGTCGTAGCCGAGCTGGCTGGTCTGGTCGGCCGTCATCAGTGCCACGAACTTGGTCAGGTAGTTGCGCGTCAGCTCGAAGTCCTCGGCGCTCATGCCCTCCGAGACCAGCCGCTCCAGCTCGAACAGCGCCGTCCGGGTCGCGAACAACGCATCGTTGTTGCTGCGCAGGGGCCGTAGCCAGACCTGGAAGATCTGCTCGCTGCGCGGGTAGCCGGCGCTGGGCATCATCTGGAACATCCCGTTCGGGAAGTACTCGATGTAGGCGTAGTCGCCGTAGTTCATGCCGCGCACGCGACGGATGCGCTGGTACAGCCAGCTGTTGGAACTGCGGTGCTGACCTAACCAGGACTGCGCGACCAGCATGGCGACCCAGTCGGCATCGCTGCGGTTCACCTCGATCGGGAAGCCGAAGGACACCGCTACGGCCGCGGTCTCCTTCTGGATCAACCGCGCGTAGCGACCCGCGAAGGTCGGTGCCGGGGGGATCTCCATGGCCACCGCAGGGCCGGCTGTCAGGTAGCCCATGTCGCCAGTGATGCGAGAACGGAACTCGTTCGTGTAGGCGCCGGACACAGCCACCGTCAGCGCGCCCACGGTGTAGTGCTCGCGGTAGAAGCGACGCACGTCGTCCAGGGTGATGGTCTGGATGTCGGCCACGTGACCCATGCGCAGGTGACCGTAGGGGTGGAACTCGCCGTAGATGAACTCGTACAGCGCTTCCTTGCCCAGCTCCTCATCGTTGTTGCCGCGCAAGCTGGCGCGGATGTTGTTGATGAGCTGGCTGCGCAAGCGATCGAAGTCCTCCTGGCGGAAGCCCGGCGTCAGCAGCTGGCTGCGGGCGATCTCGTACCAGGCATCGAGGTTGTCGCGGTGCACCTGGCCACCGAAGGTCGTCCGCTCGACGTCCACCTGGGCGCCGAAGCCGGAGGCCAGCGGGAACATGCGCTGGTTGATCTCCTGCGTAGTCAGGGCCTGCGAACCACCCTCCGCGACCATCATCGCGGTCAGCGTGGCGAGGCCCGCCTTGCCGACCGGGTCGTGTGCAGAGCCGGTGTCGAAGCGGAACATCACATCCACCAGCGGTGAGTTGGTCTGGCGGGCGTACACCCGCGGACGCTGGTTGGAATGCGCACCGGGCTCGAACGGCACATGGCTGGCCACCATCGGGCTGGCCGGCGCCTGCGTCTGGCCGCGGGAAGCGATCACCTGGTCCAGCGAGCGGCTCATCTCGGCGCCCGGCATCTCGGGGTCGTTGGATAGCGACAGCGCCACCAATCCATCATCCACGAAGTACACGTTGGCGAGACGACGCACATCCTCGGGTGTCAGGCTGTCGTAACTCGCGTAGACGTTGTTGATGGTGTCCACGGGGTTGCGGTCGTAGTGCGCGAAGCTGCGCAACAGGCTGCCGATGGACTCGGAGCTGGAGAGGCCGGAGGCGAACTGGTACTTCAGCCGCGACTTGATGCGCTCGAGCTCGCCAGCATCGGCCAGCTCGGTGCGCGCACGGACCACGGTCTCGAAGATCAGGTCGCGGACCGCGGCTGCGTTCCCGGCGTCGGTGAGGCGGGCTGCGACGTAGAGCAGACCCGGGTCAGCCTGGTTGGGGAAGTAGGGGAAGTACTGGTCGGCGAGCTGCTGCTCGATCACCAGCTGCTGGTAGAGGTCGGAGTTCTGGGAGAAGTAGAGCTCCTGGATCAGGTCCATCGCAGGCATGTCCTGCGCGCTGGCGTCGAAGGCCGGACCGCGGAAGGTGTAGAACACCCAGGGCTGGGTCTCGACGTCCATCACCTCATGCTGGTACATCGGGCCAGCCGGCGCGGGCTCGGTCGGGATCTCGTCCACGTAGTCGCCGCGTTCCCAGCTACCCCAGTAGCGCTCGACCAGCGCCATGGTCTCCTCGGGGTCGAGGTCGCCGACCAGGATCATGGTCGCGCGCTCGGGGCGATAGAACTGATCGAAGAACTGATGGCTGTACGCGAACTGGTCGGGCATCGCTTCGATGTCCTCGAAGAAGCCCATGGTGGTGTGCGAGTAGGTGTGTTGCTGGAAGGCCATGCCGCGCAGCGACTCGAAGGCGCGACGGATCGGGTTGGCGTAGTTCTTCAGGTACTCACCCTTGACCGCCTGCGCTTCGGTGCGGAACACCTCCTCGGTGTAGGTGAGGTTCTGGAAGCGGTCGGCCTGCACCTGGAGGATGGTCTCGAGGTCCGCCTTGGTGAAGGTGGCGTAGTAGTTGGTCCAGTCGTCCGAGGTCGAGGCGTTCCGACCCGCGCCGGCGTTGCGCATGATCTCCTCGTACACCTCGTAGGGGTACTGCTCGGTGCCGCGCCCCATCATGTGCTCGAAGAAGTGCGCGAAGCCGGTGCGACCCGCGTCCACCTCATTGCGCGATCCGACCTGCATCGGCACCTGCATGGTGACGATGTCCGGGTAGTCCGTCGGCACGATGATCACGCGCAGACCGTTGGGCAGGGTCTGCTGCACGAACGGCAGGTCGAAGATCCCGCAGCCGGTCGCGCCGGCGACCGGTTCCGGGCAACCGCCGGCCGCCATCTCGGGCGTGGCGTCGCTACGAGTGGTTTGCTGCGGTGCGCCATCTGAGGCGCAGGAGACCAGCAACGCGGCGGTGCCAGCGAGCAGGGTGGACAGGATCAGGCGCATGGAGCTGTTCATCTCGGTTCCCCCAGTCATATGCGACGGCGGCTGGCCGGGCGCTGGCGCGCCCCGGCGTCCATTGGTGAGCCGCTGAAACTAGCAGAAACCGAGCGGATGCGGCACTGCGGCGGTCGGGAACCCTCGGGCCCGGCGTGGTCCAAGTCCTCAGGGCTGCGAGTTGACGCCCCGCTGGCAGCCCGGTAAACAGGGCCACTTTGTTCGAAACACCGTGTCGGGGGATCCCATGAGCCAAGACGCCGCAGCACCGCAGGAGTGGTTCGGCCACCCGCGTGGCCTGTTCACCCTGTTCATGACCGAGATGTGGGAGCGCTTCTCCTACTACGGCATGCGGGCCCTCCTGATCCTGTTCCTGACCGCGTCGGTCATGGACGGGGGCTTCGGCATGGACGCGCCCACCGCGGGCGCGATCTACGGCCTGTTCACCGGAGGCGTGTACCTGTTCACCCTCGCCGGTGGCTGGGTTGCCGACCGCCTCATCGGACAGCAGAACGCCGTGCTCTACGGCGGCATCCTGATCGCCGCGGGCAACTTCCTGCTCGCTATCCCGATGGAGATGGCCTTCTACTTGGGTCTGGTCGTGATCATCCTGGGCACCGGGCTGCTGAAGCCGAACGTCTCCACCATCGTCGGTGAGATCTACGGCGGCGGTCAGCAGGCGCGCCGCGATGCGGGCTTCTCGATCTTCTACATGGGCATCAACCTGGGCGCCTTCATCGCTCCGCTGGTCACCGGCACCATCGGCGAGAACGTGGGCTTCCGCCTCGGCTTCCTGGCCGCCGGTGTGGCCATGTCCCTGGGTCTGATCCAGTACCAGATGACCCGCAGTCACCTGATGGGTGCAGGCGCGCTGCCCGCACCATCCAGCGATGCCGAGAAGGCGCGTGGCTGGAAGATGCTCTGGGCTGGTCTCGCGGTGACCCTGGCGATCGTCGCCGCGGCGCTCTTCGGATTCCTGCCGGTGGAGGTGCAGTGGATGGCCGGCGCTGCCGGTACCTTCATCGTGGGCCTGGCGCTGGCGTTCTTCGCGTACGTGCTGCTGTTCGGCGGCCTGACCACCCATGAGAAGAAGCGCACGCTGGTGATCTTCGTGTTCTTCCTGGCCGCGGCGGTGTTCTGGTCCGGCTTCGAGCAGGCCGCGACCACCTTCAACCTGTTCGCGCGCGATTACACCGACCGCAGCCTGATGGGCGGGATGTTCGAGTCCGGGATGCACCCGGCGAGCTGGTACCAGTCCATCAACCCGCTGTTCATCATCGTCCTGTCGCCGGTGTTCGCGTGGATCTGGGTCAGCCTGGGCAAGCGCAACATGGACCCGTCGTCGCCGCTCAAGTTCGCGCTGGGTCTGTTCCAGCTGGGCCTGGGCTTCATCGTGCTGATGTTCGCCGCCAAGCTCGCGGTGGATCAGCCGGTCGCCCCGACCTGGCTGCTGATCACCTACCTGCTGCACACCACCGCGGAGCTGTGCCTGAGCCCGATCGGGCTGTCCAACGTGACCTCGCTGGCGCCGCGGCGCTACGTGGGCCAGATGATGGGCACCTGGTTCATGGGTGCCGCGCTGGGCAACCTGTTCGCCGGCATCATCGGCGGTCACGTCGGCGGTGCGGACATCGAACACATGCCGGGCCAGTTGCTGGACATGGCCTGGATCGGCATCGGCGGCGGTACGCTGCTGCTGATCTTCGCCGGCGTGCTCAAAGGCTGGATCGGGACCAACGAGGACTTGGCGCCGCAGAAGCTCAAGGAGCAGCCGGTAGAGCCCTGATAGCGATCGAGTTCCGAACCTGGAGGCCCGCTGACGCGGGCCTTCTCCTTCCATCAGATGGTGATAGACATGAGAACCGAGAAGCTCCTCCTCGCCCTATCCATGCTCGCGCTGGTCGCGGGCTGCGGCCAGCCCAGCGACGAAGCCGAGGCGCCGGCCACGGTCGCCGACGCCGATGCCTTCGTCGAGCGCCTCGAGACCGAGGGCTACGACCTCTACCTGCAGTCCACGCATGCAGCCTGGATGCAGAGCACCCACATCAGCGTTGATACCCAGTACCTGGCCTCGCACGCGACGGCCCAGGCGCTGCTGTTCAACAACCGCATGATCGAGGAGTCGAAGCGCTTCAACCAGCTCGACCTCGAGGGCGACACCGCACGCATCATCCGGCTGCTGAAGCTCGGCTCCTCGCTGCCTGCGCCTTCCGATGAGGGTCTGGTGCAGGAGCTCGCGGACCTGAGCTCGCAGCTCGAGGGCATGTACGGCGATCAGTCCACGCTGCTGAACGAGATGTCCGACGTGATCTCGGACCTGGATGCGACTCCGGAGGAGAAGCGCGCCGCCTGGGAGCGCTGGCGCGAGATCTCGGTGCCCATGCGCGCGCCCTACATGCGCTTCGTCGAGCTGATGAACATCGGCTCACGCGAACTCGGCTTCGCCGATACCGGTGACCTCTGGCGTTCGGCCTACGACATGAGTGCCGAGGACTTCGACGCCGAGGCGCGTCGCCTCTGGGATCAGGTCTCGCCGCTGTACACCGCGCTGCATTGCTACGTGCGCGACCGCCTCGCCGATCACTACGGTGACGATGTGGTCCCCCGCGATGGCCCGATCCCGGCCTACCTGCTGGGCAACATGTGGGCGCAGGAGTGGGGCGGCATCTACGACCTGGTCCGTCCCTACGACAGCGAGCTGAACCTGGATGTCAGCGGTGAGCTGGAGCGTCGTCGTGATGCTGAGCGCGATCGCCTCGTCAGTGCCCTCGGCGGCCCCGGCCGCGCCAGTCCGGAGCAGGTCGTCGCAGCGGAGCACGACGCTGATGTGTTCATCGCGAACGAGATGACGCGCTCCGCCGAGGAGTTCTACACCTCGATGGGGCTGCGCAGCCTGCCCGAGACCTTCTACGAGCGCTCGATGCTGATCCAGCCGCGCGATCGCAACGCGGTCTGCCACGCTTCGGCATGGCCCATCGATCCGGCGACCAACGATGTGCGCATCAAGATGTGCATCGAGCCGAACGAGGAGGAGCTCACCACGATCTACCACGAGCTCGGCCACGTGTACTACTTCATGTACTACTTCGAGCAGCCGCTCTCGTTCCAGACCGGCGCACACGACGGCTTCCACGAGGCCATCGGCGATGCGATCACCCTGAGCATGACGCCCGCTTACCTCGAGAGCGTGGGCCTCATCCCGGGCTTCGAGCCGGACCAGGAAGCGCTGATCAACAGCCAGATGAAGCAGGCTTTGGACAAGGTCGCCTTCCTGCCCTTCGGCAAGATGATCGACGAGTGGCGCTGGCGCGTGTTCTCCGGTGAGATCCCCGCCGACGAGCTGAACCAGGGCTGGTGGAACCTGCGCACCGAGTACCAGGGCATCGCCCCGCCCAGCGAGCGCGGTGAGGAGTTCTTCGATCCGGGTGCCAAGTACCACGTGCCGGGCAACACCCCCTACACGCGCTACTTCCTGGCCCGCATCCTGCAGTTCCAGTTCCACCGCGCCATGTGCGCGGCGGCCGGCTACGAAGGACCGCTCAACGAGTGCTCCGTCTACGGCAGCCACGAGGCCGGCGAGCGTCTGGCCGCGATGCTGGAGCTGGGCCAGAGCCGCCCGTGGCCGGAAGCGCTGGAGGCCATGACCGGATCGCCGGAGATGGATGCGTCGGCACTCATCGAGTACTTCCAGCCACTGATGAGCTGGCTGGAGCATGATAACGAGACGCACAACCGTCAGTGCGGTTGGTGATGACCTCGCCTCGGCGAGCGTAGAGGATTGATGTACGGCGGCCTCCCGCACCCGATAGCTTCGTTGCGTCGGCCATCCGAGTTGCTCACCTACTACATGTAGGCTCCGCTCTCGGCTGGCCACCGCGCCTCGCTCTCGGGCACGGGCGGCTCGCCGCCTGCTAACAAAGGCGCTCACCACCCAAGCCCGTGGTCGCCAAGTACCGGCCGAGTGCTCGCTGACAGGGCCGAGGTCGCGCCAGAGGAACTTCGGATGAGTAACGGAACCACGCTCCCGCAGATCACCGTCAAGGCCTTCGTGCTGGGTGTGATCCTCGCCGCCATCCTGGCCGGCGCCAACGCCTACCTAGGCCTGTTCGCGGGCATGACGGTGTCCTCTGCGATCCCGGCGGCGGTGATCTCGATGGCGGTGCTGCGACTGTTCGCAACCTCCAATATCCTCGAGAACAACATCGTGCAGACCACGGCCTCGGCCGGGTCCGCGGTCTCCGCGGGTGTGGTGTTCACGCTGCCAGCGCTGTACCTGCTGGGCGCCTGGGAATCCTTCGATTACCTGCAGGTCGTCATCATCGCAGGTCTCGGTGGCATCCTGGGCGTGCTGTTCTCCGTGCCGTTGCGCCGCGCGCTGATCATCGAGCGCAAGCTGCCCTTCCCCGAGGGCCAGGCCACCGCCGAAGTGCTGAAGGCGGGTGACGCTGGCAGCGGCATCGGCGCGCTGATCGCCGCCGCGTTGATCGGCGCTGGCGCCAAGCTCTGCGAGGTCGGCCTCAAGCTGTGGAGCGGGACCGCGGAGGGCGCGACCTACTTCGGCAAGTCGGTGCTGTACTTCGGCACCAATGTTTCCCCGGCGCTGATCGCGGTCGGCGTGATCGTCGGCCTGAACATCGGCATCGTGGTGTTCTCCGGCGGCGCGCTGGCCTGGTACGTGTTCGTGCCGCTGTACTCCGGCATGCCCGACCTGGATCCGAACATCGCGGCCTTCGTGGCCACCAACCCGACCCCGCTGGATCTCGGCTACGAGATCTGGGACCAGAAGATCCGCTACATCGGTGTCGGTGCCATGCTGATCGGCGGCCTCTGGTCGCTGATCGACATGCGTCACTCGCTGGTCGAGGGCGTGCGCAGCGCGCGCGCAGCACACGCCGCCGGTGGTTGGGATACCCAGGCCGAGACCGACCGCGAGCTGCCGATGAACTGGGTGATGGGTGGCATCCTGGTCCTCATCGTCCCGATCTTCATGCTCTACGCGGGCATCGTGGATTCCTACGCTGTCGCTGCGGTGATGGCGCTGCTGATGGTCGTCGCGGGCTTCATGTTCAGCGCGGTGTCGGCCTACATGTCCGGTCTCGTCGGTTCCTCCAACAACCCGATCTCCGGCATGACCATCGCGACCCTGCTGTTCTCGGCGCTGGTGCTGCTGTGGTTGAAGGGCGCCGACTTCGCATCCGGCGCAGCTGCTGCCATCCTGATCGGTGCGGTGGTGGCCTGCGCGGCCGCCATCGGCGGCGACAACCTGCAGGACCTGAAGGCGGGTCACCTGGTCGGCGCGACGCCCTGGAAGCAGCAGGTCATGCTCGCTGTAGGCGCGTTCGTTTCGGCGCTGGTGATGGCGCCGGTGCTGAACCTGCTGGTCAACGCCTACGGCATCGGGGCGGCGACCCTGGAACATCCGGACCCGCTCAGTGCACCGCAGGCCAACTTGATGGCCAGCGTCGCCGACGGCGTGTTCGGCGGCGGCCTGCCCTGGGACATGATCACCATCGGCGTGGTCATCGGCGCGATCATCATCGCGCTCGACAAGTGGCTGGAGGTCTCCGGCCGGACCTTCCGAGTCCCCGTCCTCGCAGCGGCCATCGGCATCTACCTGCCGCTGGAGGTCACCGCGCCCATCCTCATCGGCGGCGTCCTCGCGTATCTGATCGAACGCGCCGCCAAGGGTGATGCGGCGCGCACCGCGAATGCGGATCGTGTGAAGATGCTCCTCGGTGCCGGCCTGATCGCAGGCGAAGCGCTGATCGGCATCATCATGGCCGTGCCCATCGTGGTGTTCCAGGACCCCAACGTGATCGCGATCGCCAGCGCTCCCTACGGTGGCTGGCCGGGGTTGATCGTGGTTGCAGGCATCGGCTACTGGGTCTACCGGCGCGCCACCGCCTCCTAAGGGGGCGGGTCCCTGCTCGCCAGCTCGTCGTTGCGGTCACCCCCTCGCATGCTCACCTACTACTTGTAGGCTCCGCTGCTCGGGGGTACCCGCGCCTTGATCTGCCATCGCAGTGCCCCGCCCTTGGCATTACACCAGTGATGCGTCTCTCCGCGTGTCAGCCGCAAGGCGCTGTGCGGTCCGAGGACCGGAGCCTAGCGATCTCCGGCGATCGAGTTACCGCGTCGTGGCTCTGGTCCCACTCCAAGGTGACGTGATGGCGTCACGCCACACCGAAGGCCGAGGCGGTCGCGGCATGGAATGCCGATCCTAAACTCGAGGCGCCGACGGGGCGTTGCGGAAGTGCTTGTAGGAGCGCCGTTCTACGGCGCGATCTTCAGGCTGCGTGCTGCAGTCAGAGCCCGTGCTTGTCCTTCAACCTTCTGAACTGGTGGTAGCCGAGCCCCAGCAGCTCCGCCGCTTCCTGCTGGTTCCTCGCGCGTGCCAGCGCTTCCTCCAGCCAGCGTCTCTCCAGCGCCGCGACTTCCTCGCGCAGGTCGATCGGCAGGAACGGCTGATCGGCGAGGCGGAAACAGGGGTCAGACACCGAGTT
>Ga0214472_10004241_pt1 | contig 15120 bp, 19 predicted proteins | sample RVTome_6_FD_207662 | JGI IMG/M metagenome (GOLD analysis project Ga0214472, IMG submission 207662) | Soil microbial communities from uranium-contaminated site in the Upper Colorado River Basin, Wyoming, United States - RVT140D175 | ecosystem: Environmental > Terrestrial > Soil > Contaminated >...
GTCCGGGCCCGTGGCCTCGGATCGCCAGCCGGCTGCGATCCACGCGGTGTCGCCGTCCGTGCGGACCTCCGGCTGGGGCTCGAAGGTGAAGCCGCGGATCCGCGGCCAGACGTTCCGCCACTGCTCCCGCTCGATGTTGTCGAGCCCGTGGACGGCCATGGCCCAGGTGCCGAAGGCGACCGCGTCCTGGGCGAACATGAGGCGGCCGGCGTCGAAGTTCCTGCCGCGGCATGCCGCCTCGAAGTCCCGCAGCCAGCCGAGCGCGTCCTGATCGGGTGTGGGCATGGGCCGGATTATGCGCTATCCTGCGCGCATGGAAAAGGTGCCCCCCGTGGGACGACTGACAGTCGACACGCTTCGCACGCTGGCCAAAGCGCAGGGCCTCGAGCTCTCCGACGGGGAGCTGGCCGCCCTCCTCCCGCTCGTCGAGGCGGGCCGGAACGGGCTCGCCGCCATCCGCGACATTCCGCCCGAGACCGAGCCGGCCTCTCAGTACCGCATCCTCTGAGCGAAAGGGACCCCGTGAGCGAGCTCTGCTGGACCTCCATGACCGAGCTCCGCCGCATGATCGCCGCGAAAAGAGTCTCGCCGGTCGAGGTCGTGCGGGCGCATCTCGACCGGATCGCGGCGCTGGACGGCAAGCTCAAGTCCTACATCACCGTCCTGGCGGACGCGGCGTTGGCCGCTGCCAGGGTGGCGGAGACCGCGGTAATGTCAGGCGCGGCTCTTGGGCCGCTTCACGGCGTGCCCGTGGGCCTCAAGGATTTATATTGCACGAAGGGTGTCAGGACGACGGGCGGCTCGAAGATCCTCGCCGACTGGGTGCCCGAGGAGGACGCGACCGTGGTCGCGCGCCTCGTGGGAGCCGGGGCCATCGTGCTGGGCAAGCTCAACATGCACGAGTTCGCGTACGGTCCCGAGGGGCTCAACCCGCACTACGGCACGCCGTGGAACCCGTGGGACGCCAAGACCCACCGCGTCTGCGGCGGGTCGTCGTCGGGCTCGGGCGCCTCGGTGGCGGCCGGCATCTGCCCCGGCGCCCTCGGCTCCGACACGGGTGGTTCGATCCGCATTCCGTCCTCGCTGTGCGGGCTCTCCGGCATCAAGCCGACCTACGGCCGCGTGAGCCGCGCGGGCGTGCTGCCGCTCGCGTGGTCCATGGACCACGTCGGGCCGCTGTGCCGGAGCGCGGCGGACTGCGCGCTCATGCTGGCGCCGATGGCGGGCTACGACCCGCGTGATCCAACCACCAGCGTGCTACCGGTGGCCGATTACGCGGCCGCGCTCACGGGCCAGCTCAAAGGGCTCCGCGTGGGCCTCCTGCGCTCCTTCTTCCTCGAGAGCGCGGGGCCCGCCCAGCGCGCCGCCGTCGACGCCGCGGCCAAGGCGCTCGCCGGGCAGGGCGCCTCCATCGAGGACGTCGACCTGCAGACGGTCAAGCTCGCGCCGGCGGCGTCGCACGCGGTCCTCGCCCCCGAGGCCTACGCCTACCACGAGGAGTGGCTGAAGACGCGCGCGTCGGAATACGGCGCGGACGTCCGCGAAAGGCTGCGCGTGGGCGCGTTCGTCACCGGCGCCGAGTATGTCAAGGGCCAGCGCCTCCGCACCTTGCTCAAGAACGAAGTGGACGCCGCCCTGGCGAAGCTCGACGTGCTGCTGGCTCCCACGACGCCGATCGAGGCGACCGCCGTCGGGCAGAACGAGGTGCGCATCGGGGATCAGAGCCTGCCGGTCCGCGCGAGCCTGATCCGCTTCACGCGCCCCTTCAACCTCACCGGACACCCGGCCGCGTCGGTGCCCTGCGGCTTCACCGCGGAGGGTCTGCCCATGGGGCTCCAGATCGTCGGCCGCCCCTTCGACGAGGCGACGGTGCTCCGGGTCGCGGACGCCTACCAGCGGCTCACCGACTGGCACACCCGGCGCCCCACGGTTGCCGCATGATGGGCGCCCGGGGGGCGGGGTTCGTTGTGGCCATCGCGGCGGGCGCCGCGGGCTGCATGACGGGAGCACAGACCATCGAGCAGGATCTCGCCTACCAGCGCTTCCAGAGGTGCAGCCAGTGGCCGACGATCGTGCTCCAGCGCATCAACACCGACGGCCGCGTGATCGTCACGGGACGCGAGACGGAGCAGCACCAGTTCCTGGCCTGCATGGCCGAGCAGGCCCGCGAGCAGCGGAAGAGCAAGCCCGATCTCGCCGTCCCTGATCCCATTGTCAATCCCATCCCGCGCTGAGCGGCGGGCGTGATGGACGAGCCCGAGCCGGTCAGCCTGCCGATCGAGGACTCGCTGGATCTCCACCCGTTCGCGCCGAGGGATGTCCGGCCGGTTGTCGAGGAGTATTTAAAGGAAGCTGCGGCGAGGGGTTTCCGCGAGGTCCTGCTCATCCATGGCCGCGGCATCGGCTTCCAGCGGGCGAGCGTCCAGGGGTTGCTCGCCGGGCATCCTCTGGTGAAGCGCTTCTTCGACGCGCCGCCTGAGCGCGGCGGCTGGGGGGCGACCGTCGTGGTGTTGAAGCCCTAGTCTACTCGGCTGGTCGCCTCACCGCTGATTCACTCGGGCCTCGCCTCACGGCTTCGCCGCTCGGCTCGAACGGCCACGCCTGCGGGATCGACCCACCTCTCGCCTCGCGGCAGCCACGGCCGCCTCTCAGCTCGAACGGCGGGCAGCGTTTCGGCTCCTCAATCCCTGTCCGCGCGGAGCAGGATCATCCGGTCCGTGAAGGACTCGACGCGGCCCCGCTCGATCTTGAAGCCGAAGCCTTCCCGGCAGCGCGCCGGCGCCGCGAGCACGAATCGCTCGAGGTCGGCCTTCGCTTCCGGGCTCATCCGCATCCGCCCGGTCCACTCCTCCCACTTGCGCACCTTGCTGACCATGCCCTCGTCGATCACCGTCATCCCTGCCGCCTTGAGGAAGGCCGCCCACTCCCGCTGAGGCAGGGAGCGCACATGCGAGGGGTCCCGCCGCTTCTCGACTTCGAGGATGAAGGCGGCCAGCTCCCGGTCATCGTGGCCCAGGATGTCCTGGAGGAGGAAGGCGCCTCCGGGCTTGAGCACGCGGGCGATTTCCCGGAGGGCGGGCAGGATGGCCGGGAAGTGATGCGCCGCGATGCGGCACGTCACGACGCCGAACGAGGCATCCCTGAAGGGCAGGGCCTCGACGTCCGACGCCAGGAAGCGGACATTGACCGCGCCCTTGCCCCTGGTGAACCCGCGCGCGGCCGCGATCATAGGCAGCGTGAGGTCCGTGGCGATCACCGCGGGCGTGAAGCCGGCGAAAGCGAGCGCCGTGTGGCCGCCGCCGGTCGCGACATCGAGCACGCGTAGGGCGCCGCGCTTGCGCCCCCACGCGACGAGGCGCTCGAGGTCCTCGCCTCCCGCGTGTCCTGCGCTCGTGACGTAGTCCTGGGCGCTCTGGCCGAACTGCGCCTGGACCTGCGCCTTCTGGTTGTCGCTCACGCGACGGGGCCCCTCGGCCGGTCGGCCAGATGGCGGAAGAGAAAGTCCGCGTCGAGGGGTGTCAGGTCGAAGCGCCGGCCGGCCTCGTCCACCAGCTTCACCCGGTCGGCGGCCGGCTGCTCGCGCAGCCGCTCGTCGATCCATGCGATCGCCTGCTTGATCGGCGCTTCGCCCTGGGCCATTGGCTTTACTTTCCGCCGTCGCGCTCGAACTTCGTCTTCCACTCCTTGTTGAGGTCCTCGATGCCGGGGATCTGCTTGATGGTGCTCCACGTGGCGCGTGCGGCGCCGCGCATGGCATACATCAGGGTCTCGCTGATCTCGTCCTCAGTGGCGCCGGCTTGCTTCGCGGCCGCGAAGCGTCCGGGCACTCAGGACGTGCAACCGGCCGCGGCCATGGCGGCCAGCGCGACCAGCTGCATGGTCTTGGGGTCGAGCGCGCCTTCCCGATAATAGACACCGGCGAATTCCTTCATCGCTCCCACGGGAACCTCCTGCTGTCTGGGGGTGTGGAGCACGCGCCGCTCACAGGTGGCGCACCTGCCGCCGCGCCCGGTCGACGCTCCTGCGGTAGGTCTCGAACGAGTTGACCAGGACCGGCTTCCTCCCGCGCTGTCGGTCGAGGGTGAAGCACGAGAACGTGATGTCGTGCGCCAGCGGGAAGTCGCGGTAGAGCATGCCGGCGACCTTCTGCTGTCTCTCGGTGTGGGTGATCTCGAAGGACCCACTCTGCCTCAACGGCGGCACCCGCTCGCCGTGCTTGGTCCGCACCCATTTCATAGTACCGCCCAGAAGGTAGGACAGGAAGAGGCTGTCCACCAGCATGGACTCGGTCCAGGGGATCTCCTGCTGGTAGCCCGCCAAGAAGCGCGCGCCCGTGGCCTCGAGGAACTTCCGAGCCGTGTCAGGGGAGACGAAGTCGCATGCGCCGACGATGTAGCCCGTGGTCCGGCTGGGCCGACAGTACTCGATCAGGCTGTCGAGGCGGATGACCTTGTCGCCGAGCCCGGTCAGCTTGCGCTGCTCCCCGTGCGACGAGATGTAGCAGACCTGGCCCTTGCGGTGACAGCGCACTTCCTTGAGCAGCAGGCCCAGGTCGTAGTGGGAGTGGAAGCGCCGGTAGACGAGGTTGATACGGATGCCCTCCCAGTGGAGCGACTGACGGATGGCCTTGAGGTAGGGCAGGACCGATGGCTCCTCGTTGAGGAGCTTGCCCTTCGGATTCCACATCGACTCGAGGACGACCAGGCGCGGCATGGCTAGGAGGCGCATGATACCACGCGGAAAAGGGGCCAAGAATTGGATGATTCTAGGCCCATCCAATTGGCGCTTTACACCGTCCCAAGTGTCTGGATAATGGCTGACACGAGAGCGCCGTGAGAATACCGCTCGATCGATCCAAGGACCGCAACGCACGGCTGCCGCTGGCGCGCCAGATCCAGCGCCACCTGGAGCGGCTGATCACCCAGCGGCTGCTCGCGCCCGGCGTGAAGCTGCCCGCGACGCGTGACCTCGCGCGGGACCTCGGCGTCAACCGTACGACGGTGGCTCAGGCCTACGAGGACCTGATTGCCGGAGGCTGGGCACGCGCCCATGTCGGGCAGGGCACCTTCGTCGCCGAACAGGCGCCGGCTCCGGCCCAGGCCCCGGCGCACGCGCCGCGCTTCGAATGGACGGGCCACCTTTCCAAGGCGGCCCAGATCGTCGCGGCGGACGCGCGCCGCCGCGGCGCCTACAGCCAGATGGCCCGGACGGGCTCCGGCGTCATCTCGTTCGCGGGCGGCATGCCTGACAGCACGCTCTTCCCGACCGACGCATTCCGCCGCGTCCTCAACCGCGTCATTCGCGAGGAAGGTCGCGAGCTCCTCCAGTACTATCCGTCCAGCGGCTATCCGCCGCTGCGCCAGTACCTGTCCGGCTATCTGCTCCGCTTCGGCCTCGAAGCGCGCCCCGAGGACATCCTGATCGTCAACGGTACACAGCAGGGCTTCGATCTCGTCGCCCGCACCCTGCTCGACCCCGGCGACTTCGTTGCCATCGAGCAGCCGTCCTACCCCCGCGCCATGCAGGTATTCCGCGCCTTCGGCGCGCAGCTCCTGCCGGTGCCGATGGCGGGCGGCGGGCTGTCGGTGGACTATCTGGAAAGGGTGCTCGAACGGCAGGCGCCCAAGCTCCTCTACTGTCAGCCGAGCGCGCACAATCCCACGGGGCTCAACATGCCCGCGGCGGCGCGGCGCCGGCTGCTGGACGTGGCGGTGCACCACCGCCTGCCCATCGTCGAGGACGGTTTTGACGGCACGCTCTTCTACGGCGAGCGGCCGCCGGTGCCGCTCAAGGCAGCGGATGCATCGGGGCAGGTGATCTACCTCGGCACGTTTTCCAAGATTCTCTTCCCGGGTCTCCGTCTCGGCTGGATCGTGGCCGCGCCCGAGCTGATCGAGCGGCTCGAGATGGCCAAGCAGCTGGCCGACATTCATACGAGCCCGCTCATCCAGGCCGCCGTCTACCACTTCTGCCGCCAGCGGCTCCTCGACCGTCACCAGGCGCGCGCGCTCCGTGAGTACGCGCGGCGGCGCAACGCGCTCCTTGCCTCCCTCGGCCGCCGCATGACTGAGGGCGTGACGTGGACGGAGACCCAGGGCGGTTTCTCGCTGCTGCTCGAGCTGCCCGAGGGGCTCGATGCCGCGGCGCTTCTGCCGCGCGCCCTCGAGCGCCGGGTCGCTTTCACGCCGGGCAGTGCCTTCTTCAGCGACGGCGGCGGCGAGCGGGCGCTCCGTCTGTCCTTCTCCGCGGTGCCCTTCGGGCAGATCGAGGAAGGCGTGCGCCGGCTGGCCGACACCATCCGCGAGGCGCAGCGCCACCCGGACCGCGGCACCCGCGAGCGCGGCCCCGCCGTGCCCCTGGTCTAGGAGGAGGAGCGCCCGTGGATTTCGAGACGCTGGCAGCCCGCGGAGGCCGCGACGTCCCGTCGGCGAGCCGGCCGCTCACGCCGCCCATATACCAGACCAATGTCTACGTGTTCGACGACATGGACACGGTCGAGTCGGTCTGGGAGGGGAAGAAGCCCGGCTTCGTCTACGGACGCTACGGCACGGCCAACCACACCATGCTCGAGGATCTGGTGGCGGCCCTCGAGGGAGCCGAGGCGGCGGTCGCCTGTGCCTCGGGCATGGGAGCGACCACGGCACTGCTCTTCGGACTCTTCTCCGCGGGCGACCACATCGTGGCGGCACGCGATCTCTATGGCTCGACCACGGCGTTCCTGGACGACGAGGGGCGGCGGCTCGGCATCGAGACCGCCTTCGTCGATGCGACGGATCCCGCGGTCCTGCTGGCGGCGCTCCGGCCGAATACCCGCGCGGTCTTCGTCGAGTCGCTCTCGAACCCGCTGCTGCGTCTGGTGGACCTCGAGGCCGTGGCGCCGCCCCTCGCGAAGCGGGGAATCGAGCTGATCGTGGACTCCTCCCTGGCGTCACCCGCGGTCATGCGCCCGCTCGAGCACGGGGCGACCGTCGTCATGCACAGCTTGACCAAGTTCATCTCGGGGCACGGTGACGTCACCGGCGGCATGGTGCTGGGGCGCAAGGCGACCATAGACCGGGTCCGCGCCGCGATGATCCGCTCGGGCACGAACCTCGGGCCCTTCGACGCGTGGCTCGCGACCCGGGGCGTCCGGACCTTGAGCGTGCGGGTCGAGCGGCAGTCGGCCAATGCGCTTGCCCTGGCCCGCTTCCTGGAGTCCCACCCGGCTGTCCGTCGCGCGTACTATCCGGGGCTCGACTCGCACCCGCAGCGTCCGCTCGCCGTGCGCCAGATGACCGGCCCGGCCGGGGCCATCGTGTCCGTGGATCTCAAGGGCGGGGCGCTGGCCGTCGAGCGCTTCATGCAGCGCTCACGATTGATGGAGTTCGCGCCGAGCTTTGCCGACGTGGCGACGACCTGGACCTACCCCGCGCGGACATCACACCGCCGCGTGTCCGATGAGACGAAGGCGCAGATGGGCATCGGCGCCGGGCTCATCCGCATTTCGGTGGGTCTCGAGAAGGTCGAGGACCTGATCAGCGACGCGAAAGAGGCCTTGGCCTGATGCTCGCGACCCAGCGCGCGACCCTGGTACGGCCCGTGATGCTCGAGGGGCGGCACGCGCGGCTCGAGCCGTTGGGCATCGCCCATGCGCGGGACCTGCTTGCCGCCGCGAGTGGCCCGCGCGAGACCTACGCCTTCACCACAGTGCCGGCCGACGAACCGTCCATGGCGCGCTACATCGAGGCGGCCCTGCGCGATCAGGAGGCGGGCCGGGCGCTGCCGTTCGCGACGCGCGCCCGCGCGACCGGCCGGGTCGTCGGCACCACGCGCTTCGGCAACATCGAGTTCTGGGCGTGGCCGCCGGACAACCCCAACCAGCGGGGCGAGGGCCGCCCGGACGTCGCCGAAATCGGCTGGACCTGGCTGGCGGCGGACTCCCAGCGGACGCCGATCAATACCGAGGCGAAGCTGCTGATGCTCGCCCACGCTTTCGAGACGTGGCGAGTCCACCGGGTGAGCTTGATGACGGATGCGCGCAACGAGCGCTCGCGCCGCGCGATTCTGAGGCTGGGCGCCCGCTTCGACGGCGTCCTGCGGGCGGCGCGCCCCGCCTCCGACGGCGGAATTCGCGACACGGCGGCCTTCTCGATCCTGGAGGACGAGTGGCCGGCGGTCAAGACGCAGCTTCAATCACGACTGGACCAGTGAAAGGAGACACTCTGATGGAGATCGGAACGATGAGGCTCAAGGTCGGGCTGGCGGAGATGCTCAAGGGCGGCGTGATCATGGACGTGACCAACGCCGAGCAGGCCAAGATCGCGGAGGACGCGGGCGCCGTGGCGGTGATGGCGCTCGAGCGGGTGCCGTCGGACATCCGCAAGGACGGCGGCGTCGCACGCATGTCGCCCGTGAAGAAGATCAAGGAGATCCAGCAGACGGTGTCCATCCCGGTCATGGCCAAGTGCCGCATCGGCCACTTCGTCGAGGCGCAAATCCTGGAATCCCTGGGCGTGGATTTCATCGACGAATCCGAGGTGCTGACCCCGGCCGACGAGCACTTCCACGTGGACAAGTTCGCCTTCAAGGTGCCCTTCGTCTGCGGCTGCCGCGACCTGGGCGAGGCGCTCCGGCGCATCGGCGAGGGCGCGGCCATGATCCGCACAAAGGGCGAGGCGGGATCGGGCAATATCGTGGAGGCCGTCCGCCACATGCGTGCTGTGATCTCCGGGATCAAGCGGCTCAAGGCGCTCGGGCCGGAGGAGCTGATGACCGAGGCCAAGAACCTCGGCGCCCCCTACGAGCTGCTGCGCTGGGTTGCCGAGCACGGCAAGCTGCCCGTGCCGAACTTCTCCGCGGGCGGCATCGCCACCCCGGCAGATGCGGCGCTCATGATGCAACTGGGCGCCGAGGCCGTCTTCGTGGGCTCGGGCATCTTCAAGTCGGCCGACCCGGCCGTCCGCGCCAAGGCCGTTGTCCAGGCGACGACGCATTTCAAGGACGCCGACATCCTGGCCAAGGTCTCGGAGGACCTGGGCGACGCAATGCCCGGCATCGAGACCTCCAAGCTCAAGGAGTCCGAGCTGCTCCAGACCCGCGGCTGGTAACCGGTTGACGGGCATGACCGAGACCGGGGCGCGCGGATGACCATCGGAGTCCTCGCCCTTCAGGGCGACTTCGACCTGCACAGGAAGGCGCTGGCCCGGATCGGCGATGGGTCGGTCGAGGTGAGGCTGCCGCGCGAGCTCGAGCGCGTGGACGGGCTCATCATGCCCGGCGGCGAGAGCACCACGCTCCTCAAGCTCCTCGACGAGTGGGAGTTCGTTCCCGCGCTCGAGAAGTTCCACGCCGCGGGCAAGCCGATCTTCGGCACCTGCGCGGGCTTGATACTCCTCGCGCGCGAGGTCGAGAGCCCGACGCAGCATTCCCTCGGGCTCATCGACATCACGGCTGAACGCAATGCCTACGGCCGCCAGAAGGAGAGCTTCGAGACCGAGGGGGTCGCCGATCTGGGGCGGGGGCTAGAGCCCATCAAGATGGTCTTCATCCGGGCGCCCCGTATCCGGCGGATGGGGCCCGCCGTCACGCCGCTGGTGATGCATCAGGGCGAGTGCGTCATGGCACGCCAGGGCACGGTGCTGGTCGCGGCCTTTCATCCCGAGCTGACAGACGACCGGACGGTGCACAGCTACTTCGCTTCGATGGTCCGGCGGGCCGTGGGCTAGTCCAGACGCATTAGCACTTCCCCATTGACACGGTCCCGCGACAGGGGGCATAGTGTGGTCCGACCACCGGACCAACCCATCGGCGGCACCGGGCGGCAAGCCCGGGCCAGACCAGGCTCGAGGAGGAGCGATGGCGCATTTCACGTGTGAGGTCGTCTACCGCGGTATATTCCAGAAGAACCTGGCCGCGCGGATCTGCCGCGGCATCGTTCTCTCGTCGCGCAAGGCCGGCAGGTGGGGCATCGCCTTCGGCCGCTACGGCGACAGCCCCCAGCGCAATGGCATTCCCGCCAAGGACTTCGCCATTGTCGCGGACACGCAGGAAGAGCTCGAGCAGAACATGGCCCGGTACGAGCCTAAGGAGGTCCACGTCACCATCTGCGTGGACGACACGCTGTCCAAAGGCGTCGAGTCGTGGGCCTGGTACGGTTTGCAGCCCATCAACCAGTTGATCGTCCCGAACGGCACGCTCCTCATGACGTCGCTCCAGAGCGCCGCGGAACTGCTCAAGGACATCCACAAGAAGGAGACGCCCTACAGCTTGGCGCTGATCCCCGCCAAGGCGTCCTTCTCCGGCCTCTGGGTGTACAAGGAGGATCATACGGAGGCGCGGATCCTTGGCGCCCTCGCCAAGCTGCAGCCGGGATTCCTCTCGCTGGACGCCGTCTCCGCCGCGATCCAGGAGGCCGAGTGGGGCTCCGAGCTGAAGGTGGCCTCAGCGCGCAAGGCCCACGACCGGCTCGAGTCGCGCCCGGTCAAGATCACCGAGGGCAACCCCGAGACGCCGTTCTCCTTCGAGAAGCCCAAGTGGTGGGAGATGCGCGAAGGTGTCTCGATCCCGGCCATACCGGTCGGCAAGCCCATGGAGGGCGGCAAGGGCTACGTGCCCGAGCGAAACCCCTACTTCAAGAAGTTCACGACGCGCACCATGCGTCCGGTCATCGACTTCGACAAGTGCGTGAAGTGCACGCTCTGCTGGATCCAGTGCCCCGACTCCTGCTTCGACGTCACGCCCGACGGTCTCTACGATGCCAACATGGAGGCCTGCTGCGGCTGCGGCGTCTGCGAAGCCGTCTGCCCGGCCAAGGAGTGCGTCACGATGGTCCGGGAGGACGCCTTTGAGGACAACGCGAGCCAGTGGGAGATGTGGCGCAAGGACAAGAAGCAGTATACGGCCTGGCTCGGCAACAAGATCAAGTCCAAGGAGCACATCGTCCGCTCGCACGGCTTCCGTTTCCGCGGCCAGTACGCGCAGGAGATCAAGCAGGAGATGGACCAGGGCGGCATTGAGATCACGGCAGGCATCCCCGGCGAGAACGCCGCGGGCAAGCAGCGCTAAGGCTGGGAGGACATACACATGGCAGTCGGAACGAAGACACCTGCAGCGGGCAAGGCGACGTCTGATGACCGGGAGATGCTCATCTCGGGCAGCGAAGCCTGCGCCGAGGCCCTGACCCTGGCAGACCTCGACGTGGTCACGGCCTACCCGATCCGTCCCTACGACACCGTTATGCAGGCCATCGCGAAGAAGATAGCGAATGGCCAGCTGGTGGCCGAGTACATCGTGGCCGAGGGCGAGCACAGCCAGTTCGAAATCGTCAAGCACGCGTCGACCGTGGGCGCGCGCGTCTTCTGCGGCTCCTCGGGCGTGGGCTGGATGTACGCCATGGAGTGCCTGACGGTGACGCCACCGCTTCGCGTCCCCATGGTCGCCATGGTCGGCAACCGGGCGCTCGACGACCCGGGCGCGTTCGGCGTCGAGCACAACGATGCACTTTCCGTCCGCGACCTGGGCTGGATGCTGATCTGGGTGGACACGGCGCAGGAGATGCTCGACACCACGCTCCTCGCCTACCGCATCGCCGAGGACCGGCGGGTCTTCCTGCCCTGCGCGATCTCGGCCGACGGCGCCTTCCTGACGCACTCGCAGGCGATTGTGCAGGTGCCGAGCAGGGCCAAGGTGGACAAGTTTCTCCCGCGCTACGACCGCGGCGATCTCCAGCTGCACCCGGACAACCCGATCACGGTGGCGCCCCAGGCCAACGAGGACTGGGTCATCGAGATACGGCGTCAGAACAACGAGGCGATGAACCGCGCCTACACGGTCATCGAGGAGGCGTACGCCGATTTCCGGCGCGTCTTCGGCCGCGGCCCGGAGAACCCATGGTTCGAGGAGTACATGACCGAGGACGCCGACGTGATCCTCATGGGCATGGGCACGATCTCGCTGCCGTTCAAGGTGGGCATCCGCAACATGCGGGCCAAGGGGATGAAAGTGGGTCTCATCCGGCCGCGCTGGTTCCGCCCGTTCCCGACGGAAAAGATGGTCGCCGCGCTCCAGCCGGCCAAGGCCATCGGCGTCATCGACCGCGACTACTCCTTCGGCTCGCCCTTCGGCTCGGGCGTGGTCGCCAACGAGATCCGGGCGGCCATGTACAACGCCGAGAAGAGGCCGCCGCTTCTGTCCTTCATCTGCGGCCTGGGCGGTCGCGAGGTGAGGCTGGAAGACGTCTACAAGGTCACCGACCTCTGTTTCGAGGCGGCGAAGTCCGGCAAGTCTCCCCTGAAGACGCAGTGGCTGGGCGTCAGGGAGTAGTGTAGTGCGAGCTGCAGGACGTCGCGGGGCTGGGGCCCCGCCGTCCGAGGCGAGCGAATTCCAGGACCGAGCTGCAGGACGTCGCGGGGCTGGGGCCCCGCCGTCCGAGGCGAGCGAATTCCAGGACCGAGCTGCAGGACGTCGCGGGGCTGGGGCCCCGCCGTCCGAGGCGAGCAGATAAGGAGAGCCACATGGCAGAAACGTTTACGAACTCGACGCAGATTCTCGAGCCTTTCCGAGGGGTTAAGAAGGTCACCCTCGAGGAGTACTTCACGTCGGGCCACCGCACCTGCCAGGGGTGCGAATCCGCGCTCGTGATGAAGCTCATGGTCAAGGCGGCGGGCCCTCGGACCATAGTCCTGGGCGCGACCGGCTGCATGTACGTCGCCAACACGACGTACTACACGACGCCCTGGGTGGTGCCATGGATGCACACGCAGCTGGGCTCCTCGGGCTCGGCGGCGCTCGGCACGGCCGCGGGGCTCAAGGCGCTCATGAAAAAGGGCAAGATGAAGGCCGAGCCCATCAACGTCATCGCCTTCTGCGGTGACGGTGGCGGCGCCGACATGGGCCTGGGCGCGATCTCAGCGACTTTGACTCACAAGGAGTACAACTCGCTCATCCTGATGTACGACAACGAGTCCTACGCCAACACGGACATCCAGCTCTCGGGCTCGACGCCATACGGCGCCAACACCACGTTCAGCCCGCCGGGCTCGGTCAAGCGGCTGATTCACACCCGATGGAAAAAGAACATGGCGGGCATGCTGGCGGCCGGCCATCCGGAGTGCCGCTACGTCGCCACGGTGGACGCTTCGTACGCCGTCGAGATGATGAACAAGGTCAGGAAGGCCCTCTCCATCGGCGGGCCGACCTTCATCCACTCCCTCGACCCGTGCCCGAAGGGCTGGGACTACGACCCCATGCTCAGCCACGAGCTGGGCGAGCTGGCCGTCGAGACCGGCGTCTTCCCGCTCTACGAGGTCGAGGACGGCGTCGTGCGCCACTACGGCAAGTCCAAGGCCATCGCCGAGGGGCGGCCGCGCAAGCCGGTGCGGGAGTACCTCCTCAAGCAGGGCCGGTTCGCCCACTTCCTCGAGGAGGACATCGAGTACTTCCAGGCCAAGGTGGACGAGATGTGGAACAAGTGGGAGATCCCGGGCGTGATTCCGTTCTGGAAGGAAGGCCGCCCGCGGTAGTAGACTGTGTCGCACCGGGGGCGGGCCGAGGCCCCGAGCCGCGGCCCGCCCCCATGCCTATCACCCGTCGTCCTGGCGCCACGCGCGCCTCGAAGAGGTTCTGCCCCGTCCTCCAAACCGACCCCTTTGCGAGGAGGTTAGAACATGACACGACAATGGCGACGGTTCACCGGCTTGGTACTCGCATCTGTCCTCATTGCTGGAGCGCCCTTCGTCGCCCAAGCGGCCTGGGAGCCCACCAAGCCCATCGAGTTCGTCATCCCCGCCGGGACCGGCGGCGGCGCGGACCAGATGGCCCGTCTCATCGCCGGCCTTGCCGAGAAGCACAAGCTCTCGCCCAGGCCACTCATCGTGGTGAACAAGTCGGGCGGCGCCGGCGCCGAAGGATTCCTGCACGTCAAGGGCAAGAAGGGCGATGCTCACACCATCATCATCACGCTCTCCAACCTCTTCACGACGCCGCTCCACACCGGCGTGCCGTTCAACTGGAAGGACTTGACGCCGATCACCCGCCTGGCCCTTGACGAATTCATCCTCTGGGTCAACGCCGAGACGCCGTTCAAGACCGCCAAGGAGTATCTGGGCGCGGTCAAGGAGCGTTCGGCCGGCGATAACCGCATGAAGATGGGCGGCACCGGCACGGCCCAGGAGGACCAGATCATCACCATCCAGTTGGAGCAGGCGCTCGGGGTGAAGTTTACCTATGTGCCGTTCAAGGGCGGCGGCGAGGTGTGTGTCAACCTGGTCGGCAAGCACGTGGACTCCACGGTGAATAACCCCATCGAGTGCGCCAGCCACTGGAAGGCAGGACGGGTGCGTCCGCTGGCCGTGTTCGACGGCGCCCGCATTCCCATCGCCGAGTGGAAGGAGATCCCGACCGGCAAGGAGGCGCTCGGCGTGGACATTCAGTACCTGATGCTCCGCGGCATCTTCGGCGCCCCCGACATGCCCAAGGACGCCGTGGAGTGGTATCAGGGCTTCCTCAAGAAGGTCTACGAGACCCCCGAGTTCAAGGACTACCTCAACCAGGGTGCGCTCAGGCCGTCCTGGCTCACCGGCCCCGACTACGTGAAGTGGCTCGAGGCCGCCGAGGCGCAGCACAAGGACTTGATGGTCCAGGGCGGGCTGCTCAAGAAGTAGCCGCCCTGCCCATGCGCGCGGCCGACGTCACGACCGCCGCCCTGCTGATGGCGGTAGGCGTCCTGGTGGTCCGGGACGCCCTCCGCCTCGGCATCGGGTGGGGGACCGACGGACCCAAGAGCGGATTCTTCCCCTTTTGGCTGGCCGTGGTCCTTCTCGCCTGCTGCCTTGGCATCGTCGTGCAGGCCCTGAGGCGCGCCGACAGGGCACCCTTCGTGGCGCGCGGGGCGCTCGGCCCGGTGCTCAAGGTGCTGTGGCCGGCCGTTGCCGCGGTGCTGCTGATGCAGTTCGTCGGCCTCTACGTCGCCTCGGCGCTCTACATGGGCTTCTACATGCGCTGGATCGGGCGGAACTCCTGGCTGGCCGTGGTGGCGGTGAGCGTGGGCTTCTCGGTCTCCACGTTCCTCGTGTTCGAGACATGGTTCCTGGTCCCCATGCCCAAGGGGCCGCTCGAGACCTGGCTCGGCTACTAGCCCGTGGG
>Ga0214472_10004242_pt1 | contig 15119 bp, 12 predicted proteins | sample RVTome_6_FD_207662 | JGI IMG/M metagenome (GOLD analysis project Ga0214472, IMG submission 207662) | Soil microbial communities from uranium-contaminated site in the Upper Colorado River Basin, Wyoming, United States - RVT140D175 | ecosystem: Environmental > Terrestrial > Soil > Contaminated >...
ACGCCCTCCGCGCGGGCGAGACCACGCGCGTGAGCCCGTCTACGATGGAATGCCTGGGGATCGCCCGGCGGATGCACGCCCTCACGCGCCAGGCCTTCGACGTCTCGATCGGCACGGGGCTCGAGCGCCTCGAGCTCGTCCCGGACGACTTCGCCGTCCGCGCGCGGGAGGCGGGTGCCCAGCTGGACCTGGGCGGCATCGGCAAGGGATTCGCGGTCGACTTCATGGCGGAGTCGCTCCGAGAATGGGACATTCGCTGCGCACTCGTCCACGGAGGGTACAGCTCGGTTCTGGCCGGGGACGCCCCCCCAGGCCGGGACGGATGGCCTCTCACGCTCAGTGCGCCCGGCGCCGGCGGGGTGCTGGCTCGAGTCTCGGCGCGGCAGAAGGCTCTGAGCGCGTCGGGCACTCGCAAGGGCGACCACATCCGGGATCCACGGACCGGGCGGGCGGTACGCGATCGAGCGGCCTGGGTGGCCCTCTCCTGGCGTGAGGCGGCCGAGACGGAAGCGGCGGCGAGTGCCGCATGGGGGCTCGAGGCCGCCCGCTCGCCGGCCGCGGTCGCGGAGGCTTTCTCGACCGCGTTCATGCTCCTCCCCCTGGAGGAGATCGAGGGCCTCTGTCGGCAGTGCCCCGGACTCTCGGCCTGGCTTATGCTGGAGCCGACAGAAGGGGAAGACGCGGCGCGGGCCCTCGTTCATCTGGCCGCCTCAGGCCCTGCCGCGGGCTGAACGAAAGAGGCGTGCCTCCCTGGATCAGATGGCTCTCGCCGCCGGAGCCGTAGAGAGGATAATCGCGCGATGAACCGACACACGGCCGTCACTCGAATCACGAACGGGCAGTCTCCGACCCGCGTCGCGGCGATCGCGATCGCCGCGCTCGGCTGCCTCGGCGTCCTCCCCGGCACGCTCTCTGCCCAGGCGAAGCTCGTGCCGATCCCCATCCAGCTGCCGAAGCCGATGTTCGAGGGCACCCCGCAGAACCTCGCGGTTCCCAACGTCCAGAAGCCGCTCGGCCGGCCGCGCGCTCCCTTCCTGGCCCCCGCCGGGGTCACGAACGTCGCCAAGGGCAAGAAGGTCACGAGCAGCGACACGGAGCCGGTGATCGGCGAGATCGAGCAGGTCACGGACGGCGACAAGAAGGGCGCCGACGGGAGCTTCGTCGAGCTGGGGCCCGCGGTGCAGCACGCCACCATCGACCTCGGCGCCATGCACGAGGTCTTCGCCGTCCTCTTCTGGCACTACCATAAGTCGCCGCGCGTCTACCTCGACGTCGTGGTCCAGCTGGCCGACGACGCCGACTTCAAGCAGAACGTCCGCACGCTCTTCAACAACGACAACGACGACACGTCCAAGCTGGGCGCGGGCAAGGACATGAACTACGTCGAGACCGCCGAGGGCAAGCTCGTGGACGCGAAGGGCTCGCGGGCCCGCTACGTGCGGCTGTACAGCAGGGGCAACAACGCCAACGAGCTCAACCACTACGTCGAGGTCGAGGTCTTCGGCCGTCCGGCAAAGTAGGAGACAAGGATGTCAGGCGAAGACGACAAGAGCCGGGAAGGCGCTCCCGCGGAGCCCGGCGAGGCGAAGAAGGTCGATCGGCGCGACGTGTTGCTGGGCTTGTCGACGGTCCCGGCCCTGGGCCTGTTCGGCTATGCGCTCAGCCGACAGCGTGGCTACGAGAAGAAGCAAAAGGAGGCTCTGACCCCGGCGGCCGCCCGCAAGGACGTCGCCTTGGTCAACGTGGCCGTGCTCGGCGCGGGAGCCCAGGGACAGGTACTCGTCGACGCCATGCTCCGGATCCCCGGCCTGCGCTTCCGGGCCGTGTGCGACATCTGGAAGGAGTACAACCAGAAGCGGGTCGTCAACACCCTCAAGAAGTACAAGCACGAGGTCAACGGCTACGAAGACCACCGGGAGATGCTCGACAAGGAGAAGGACCTGGACGCGGTCGTCATCGCCACTCCCGATTTCTGGCACGCCCGGCACACGATCGACTGCCTCGAGGCCGGCAAGCACGTCTACTGCGAAAAGGAGATGTCGAACACCCTGGAGGGTGCCCGGAGCATGGTGACGGCCGCCCGAGAGACCGGGAAGCTGCTCCAGATCGGGCACCAGCGGCGCAGCCATCCCCGCTACCGCTACTGCCACGAGAAGCTCATCCAGGAGGCGAAGCTGCTCGGGCGGATCGTGACCGTGAACGGCCAGTGGAACCGCGCGGTGTCGCCGGACCTCGGCTGGCCGGAGCGCTACGCGATCCCGCCCGACCGGCTGAAGCAGTACGGCTTCAAGTCCATGGAGCAGTTCCGGAACTGGCGCTGGTACAGGGGGCTCGGCGGTGGCCCGATCGTCGACCTCGGGTCGCACCAGATCGACATCTACAACTGGTTCCTGGGGACGGCGCCCGCGCACGTGATGGCGAGCGGAGGCCTCGACTACCACGACCCGAAGACGCACGAGTGGTACGACACGGTGATGGCGGTCTACGAATACGAGACGCCCTCGGGAACCGTCCGTGCCTACTACCAGACCCAGACCACGAACGGCAGCCAGGGGTACTTCGAGAACTTCATGGGCGACCAGGGGACGCTCGTCATCTCCGAGTCGGAGCTGAACTATCCCGGCTTCCTCTACCGCGATCCGAACGCCCCCGCGTGGGACGAGTGGGTCCAGAAGGGCTACGTCTCGACGCCGAAGCTCCAGGAGGTGAAGGAGAAGGACGAGCAGGCGGTGCTGGACGTCCGCGAGTCCGTGTCACCCGACCTGCACCGGGTGCCGGTCGTCCTGCGCGACCCCTACCACCAGCCGCACCTGTCGAACTTCTTCGACGCCGTCCGCGGGGAGGCGACGCTCAACTGCCCCGCCGAGGTCGGCTACGAGTCCGCGGTGACCGTGCTGAAGGTCAACGAGGCGATCGACGCGAAGCAGCGGATCTCTTTCCGGCCAGAGGACTTCAAGGTCTAACGGGGCCGCAGCACGCGAGGTACGGGGTGGACATGGAAGAAGGCAGGCTCTCCCGGCTGCAGATGACGAGCGTCGTGGTCCTGCGGATCCTGATCGGCTGGCACTTCCTCTACGAGGGAGTCGCCAAGCTCACCAAGCCGGACTGGTCGGCCGCGGGCTTCCTGAAACAGGCACGCGGTCCCCTCGCCGACCTCTTCCACGGGATGGCCGAGAACCCGAACGTCCTCGAAATCGTGAACCCGCTGAACATGTGGGGGCTCACGCTCATCGGGCTCGGCCTCGTGCTCGGCTGCTTCACGCGCACGGCCGCCGCCTCGGGCATCCTCGTCATCCTGCTGTACTACCTGTGCAACCCCCCCTTCGTGGGCTACTTCTACTCGCTGCCCACGGAGGGAAGCTACCTGATCGTCAACAAGAACCTGGTGGAGCTGGCCGCGCTCGCCGTAGTCCTCGTGGCCGGGAGCGGCCGTGTCGCGGGGCTCGACCGGATCATCCACCGGCTGCTCCGGAAGCCTCCCCGACCCGCCGAAGCGTGATCGACGGACCGACCGAACTCATAGGAGAAGAGGGAAGAACCATGAAGCATGAACCTGGATCCAACGGCTTCACGCGTCGGGACGTCCTCAAGACGGCCTCGCTCGCCTCGCTCGCGACCGCGTTCCCGGGCGGGCTCTTCGCCGCCGGTACGTCCGAGCGGATCCGCGTCGGCGTGATCGGTTGCGGCGGACGCGGCACGGGCGCGGCGGTCAACTGCGTCGATGCCTCGCCCGACGTCGTGATCGCCGCTCTCGGCGACGTGTTCCCCGACCAGCTCGAGTGGTCGCTCGGCCAGCTCAAGCAGAAGCTCGCCGCGGGCCGCCTCACCGCCACCCCCGAGACCTGCTTCACAGGCTTCGACGCCTGGAAGAAAGTCCTGGCCGCGGACGTCGACATGGTGATCCTGGCCGCGCCGCCGTTCTTCCGCCCCGCGCACCTCGAGGCCGCGATCCAGGCCGGCAAGCACGTTTTCACGGAGAAGCCCGTGGCCGTGGACCCGCTCGGAGTCCGCTCGGTGATCGCCACCTCGGAGCTCGCCGCGCGCAAGGGGCTGGCGATCGTCGCCGGCACCCAGCGCCGCCACCAGGCCCACTACCTGGAGATCCTGAAGCGCGTGCACCAAGGCGACATCGGCGAGCTCGTGGCCGGACAGTGCTACTGGAACATGGGCGCGCTCTGGGTCGAGCGGGCCGCGCAGAACTGGGGCAACCGCTACGTCAAGAAGTGGTCCGACATGGAGTGGCAGGTGCGCAACTGGCTCTTCACCGGCTGGGCCTCGGGCGACCACATCGTCGAGCAGCACGTGCACAACCTCGACGTCATGAACTGGGCCTTCGGCGCCCACCCCGTGAAGTGCTCCGGCATGGGCGGCCGCGCGGCGCGCACCGACCCCATGTTCGGCAACATCTACGACCACTTCGCCGTGGAGTACGAGTACCCGAACGGCGCGCGTGTCCTCAGCATGTGCCGGCAGACGGCGGGGGCCGCGGAGAACGTCTCGGAGCGCGTCGTGGGCGCCACGGGCTTCACCTACACCGACAGCGCGGACGGCTACATCAAGGGGGCGAAGCCCTACGAGAACGAGCAGGCCTCGCCCAACCCCTACGTCCAGGAGCACGTGGACCTGATCGCGAGCATCAAGGCCGGGAAGCCCCTGAACGAAGGGCGGCAGGTGGCCGAAAGCACGCTCACCGCGATCATGGGCCGGATGAGCGCCTACACGGGGCGCGCGCTGAGCTGGGAGTGGGTGATGAACGCCTCGAAGCTCGACCTCACTCCGCCGCACATGGAGATGAAGGAGCTGCCGCCGCTCGAGGTCCCGGTCCCGGGCAAGACGCCGCTGGTCTAGGACTCACACGCGCACTCGGAACGGATACCCGAGCTGTCCTAGATAGCCCTCGGGCACTGGGTCGCCGGCGATTCCGTAACGGTCCGGCCACTCGTTGCGGGGGAAGTGCGTCGTGCCGAACAGGCGGTCGAGCCACGGCAGGTGCACGGCGAAGTTGCGGTCGCGCGCCTCCGCCGCGGCCGCGTGGTGCCAGTGGTGGAAGCGCGGCGTCACCAGCAGGCTCTCGAGCGCGCCGAACGAGAAGCGCGCGTTCGCGTGGATGAAGACCGCGTGGAACGAGACGAAGACCAGGTAGGCGTAGAGCGCCGGCTCCGCGAAGCCCGCGAGGTGGAGCGGCACGAGCACGAGGCCGCGCGTCACGACCGCGTCCACGACGTGCAGGCGCGAGCCGGCCAGCCAGTCCATGTCCCGGCTCGAGTGATGGACGGCGTGAATGCGCCAGAGCAGCGGGACCTGGTGGAAGGCGCGGTGCACGGCGTACTGCGCGAGGTCGGCCACCAGGATCGCGGCCAGGAACTGCACGCCGAGCGGCAGCGCGCGGACGGCGGCCGCAACCCCGTGGGGCTCGAAGAAGCGCGAGACCGTGACCGCGGGCAGCAGGATCAGGAACGAGAACACCTGGACGAGCCCGTGGCTCACGAAGAAGTGCAGCGTGTCGGTGGTCCAGCCCAGGCGGAAGGTGCTCTGCCCGGGCAGGCGGGGGAAGAAGCGCTCCAGCGGAACGAAGATGAGCGCGAGCAGGAAGAGGTTGAGTACGAACCAGTCGAGCCCGAGCGCCGGGCGCGCGGCGACGCTGTCGGGCAGGTCGACGCCGCCGCCCCCGAGGAGAGCGGCCAGCACCGAGAGCAGCGCCCCCGTGAGCCCCAGCACCTTGCGCCGGCGCAGCAGCAGGCTGCTGCAGCCGGTGACGAAGCCGGCCACGATCACGACCTGGATCAGCACGCGGACGATCGGCAGCGGGTAGAGCGCGCGGAAGTGCTTTGTGGTGAGCCACTCGGGGAACCAGAGCACGAGCACGGAGAGCAGGCCCAGGCATCCCAGGAACACGCTGGCCGTGCCGCTCAGCCAGCCGGTGCCGAGCCGGCCCGGCTGGTCGTCGCCGAAGACCCGCTCGAACCAGCGATCGAGGGCTGGACGGTCGTCGCCAGGAGTGCTCACGACCTGATACTAAGCCCGGATCATTCGCGAGGCCGCGTGATGGACCGAGCGAATGATCCGCTCTGGAGCCGTCAGAGGGCCCGTGAGTGATGCCTGATGAGGCCTCACACGGTGCTGATTGGGGCATGAAGCGAGGCATGACCGAAGGACACGACCGGGCTCAGCGCGGCGGGTTCACGACCACGTAGGTCGTGGTGGATCCCGAGATCTGGGGCTGGTACCAGGTGCTGCCGCACTGCTGATAGGCGAAGCCGTTGACCACGACCGAGGTGCAGGAGGGCGGCAGCGTGTTGACGATCGATCCTATCACCGCCGCCGTGACCATCGCGGTCGCGGTGACGGCCGCCGCCGTGGCGACCGGATGGTAGCAGCAGCAGCCGTAGTAGCCGCCGTGCACGTAGACGTCGCGGTGGACGTTGACGTTCACGTTCACGTTCACGTTCACGTTCCGGTTCACGTTCACGCTCGAGCGCGAGCCGGAGCGGACGCGGGCGGCGGCCGGGACCGCGCCCGCGATCAGGAACGCGAGGACCACGGAAAAGGCAGGACGCGCGTGTCGCTTCCTGGGACCTCCTATCGGCTCGCGCCGGAAGCGGGCCGGACCTCGGTGAGGACCACGCGGGCGGCGCCCTTCGGCGGCTCGAACGTAAACGCCCCCTCGTTGAACGAGGGCGCGAGGCTCCAGGTGTAGACGGCCGTGTGCTGGGGCCGCGCCTCGTCGTCGCGGGACGTGATGACCAGCTTCCGCGGGAGCGGGTGGTCGCCCTGCTGGATCCAGAGCTGCCAGTCGATGTCCTGCTGGCGGAAGGCGTACTGCTCGCACGTGGTTCCCGCCACCACGGCGGGCCCGACGTCGCTCGCGCTGGTGATGCCAGAGGCGCTCCAGCCGGGCGAGCCCCAGCGGACCGGCGAGCCCAAGTCGGCGCCGACGTCGAAGGTCTCGGTCGCGGTGAACGCGGCCGGCACGGTCCGCTTCAGCTCGACACGTCCGACCGGCTGGCCGTCCACGCTCAGCGTGACCCGGCCCGCCTTGCCGGGACCCTCGCTACTGGACGGTGATCATCACGCGCGACGGCTCCAAGTCTCAGTGAAAACAGACAAGTGTAGTCGTTCCTTCCTTCTTCCGGAGCACCAGCCGACGCGGCGCACTCCCTAGGCGAACTAGACGAGATCGCGCAGGAGGGTAACCGCGGGTGCGATGCGGATCCCGTCCTCGTTCACCCGGTCACGGGTCTCCGTCATGGTGACCTGCCAGCACGCGCAGTCCGGGAAACGCGACTTGAAGTAGCCGAGCCCGCGATCGACCCGCTCTTCGGCCCACTTCGCCTCGACCGCCAGGATCGGCTTCCGGTCCTCGGTCACCACGAAGTCGACCTCGCGGCCCTGGCCGTCCCGGTAGTAGCTCAGCACGTATTCGCGCCCTTCGACATCCTGCTGATAGTCGGTCCACTTCAGGAGATGCCCGGCCACGAGGTTCTCGAAGCGAGCCGACTCGTTCGGGATCACGGTCCAGTCGAAGTGGTAGTGCTTGCGGGCCTTCTTGAGGGCTTTGAGACGCGGAGCGCCGAAGGGAGCGAGCCGGTAGAGGCCGTACAGTCGTTCCAGGGCGGCGAGCCACCGCTCGGCCGTCTTGTGGGCGACGCGCAGATCCTCGGCCAGGTTGTTGATCGAGAGCGGAGCGCCCACGAGCTCGGGCAGTCTCTGGGCCAGGGCCTCCACGCCCGCGAGGTCCTGGATCGCCTCCACGCTGCGCAGCTCGTCGCGCACCAGGCGCTCCCGGTACGCGCGCGACCAGCGGCGGGAAAAGGCCTCCTCGCCGCGGTGGAGCGGCTCCGGAAACCCCGAGAAACGGAAGAGGGCGTCCAGGTCGCGCTGCTGGCGCAGCCCGAGCTCCGCGACGGTGAAGGGATGCATGCGAAACGGGAAGTACCGCCCCTGCAGAGAGTCGCCTGCGTATCGGTAGAGGTCGAGGCGCGCGCTGCCCGTGACCACGATCCGCTGCCCGGGACGTCGACCATCGAACAGGCCTTTCAGCAGGTTCCGCCAGCGCCGATTCTTGTGGATCTCGTCGAGGACCCAGAGGCTCGCTTTCGGGAGGTCGCGGGCGAGGATCCGTGTGCGGTCCGCGTCGATGTCCCAGTTGAGGTAGCCCAAGCCGCGACCGAGCGATTTCGCGAACGTCGTCTTGCCGACCTGCCGCGGGCCGTAGACGAAGGCCATCTTCGTGGGGAGATCCCGACGAACGGCAGTGGCAAGGTAGCGAGTGGCGGGAAGGAGCATGAGGACAGGGGGAGTATACGCCCGTCCAGAATGGCCTATGACATTTTCGACGGGTGTCTAAACTGTCATAGGAGGATCAGGCCAAACAGCTTGGAGCGCCGCAGGCTGACGTAGGCCTCCCTGCAGCGTCATCAGGCGGAGCGGGAGGCCCCGCGTCGAGCAGGCTGGAACGCGCTGGGATCCCGATTTAGGTTCTAAGGCGGCTCGAGGCTCGCTCCACCCACATGATCCAAATGAATCAGGGACGGGCGGGGGGGCCAGGGGTAGATTGCGCCCTACAGTCGAAATGAGCCGACTCGTCTGAATCGGCGGCTCGAGTTGCATCTCCCGGGAATGGGTGAGGGCATGACCGAAGGGCGCGAGACCGAGTGGCGGCGGCGCTTCGCCGCCCTGACGCTGGCCTGGTTGGGGCTCGAGACGGTCTCGGGCCTCGCCATCTGGCTGCTGCCGTTCTCGGTGCCAACCCAATGGACGGTGGTGCTCCACACCGGAATCGGGGTCGTGTTCTTCGGCCCCGTGCTCGTGTATCAGTGGGAGCACCTTCGCGCCTACTGGGCGCGACCCGGAGGGGCCGTCAAGTGGATGGGCTATCTCGCCACGCTCGCGACGCTGATAGCACTCGTCTCGGGACTGGTCCTCACCGTGCAGGCGCTCTGGGGCGCCCGCATCTCCTATGCCTGGGACCGGGCACACCTCATCTCGACCTTCGGCCTCGTCGCCTTCGCGGTGCCGCACGTGGTGGTGACCCTGCTGCGAGACCGGGCGGCCGCGCTCAAGCTGGGTCTCGAGGCGCTGCGCGTGGCCTCGTCCCGCACCCTGGCGCGGGCCGGCGTGGGCTTCGTCCTGATGCTCGTGCCCCTGGGGGCGCTGTGGGCGGTCTACCCCGGTGACCGGTGGCGGAACGAGTTCCCACCGGACTACTCGTTGAAGTTCGGCCCCGACCGCCCGTTCGCGCCGAGCCTGGCCACGACCGCCACGGGCCACGCCTTCGACTCGCGCTCCCTCGCCGGCTCCGAGTCCTGCGGGACGGCGGGCTGCCACGAGCAGATCGCGGCCGAGTGGAGCGTCAGCGCGCACCGCTGGTCGGCCATGGACCTCGGCTTCCAGCGCATCCAGGAGGAGATGGCCAAACAGAACGGCCCCGAGTCGACGCGGTATTGCGGCGGCTGCCACGACCCGATCTCCCTTTTCTCCGGCACCAAGAACATCTTCACCGCCGACCTCACCAACCTGGCGGGCTACCAGGAGGGTGTCTCGTGTCTCGCGTGCCACTCGATCCGAAAGACCGACGTCAAGGGCAACGCCAACTTCGTGATCGCGCAACCGAAGCGGTACCTGTTCGAGCTCGGCGAGGGCCGCGGCGCCCGCGTCGCGCGTGACTTCCTGATCCGGGCCTACCCCTGGCAGCACACCGCCGACCTGTCGAAGCGTCTCTTCAAGACCCCCGAGTACTGCGCGGCCTGCCACAAGCAGTTCATCGACCAGGAGGTCAACAACGTGGGCTGGGTGCAGCTCCAGAACCAGTACGACAACTGGCGCAAGAGCCGCTGGAACCACCCGGGCGACGCGGCGCGGACGATCGAGTGCCGCGAATGCCACATGCCGCTCACGGCCTCGCGCGATCCTGCCGCCGGCGACCCGCTCGACTACAACCGGCGCGAGGCGGACGGCAAGCACCGCAGCCATCGTTTCCTCGGCGCGAACCAGGCCATGCCCGCGCTGCTCAAGCTCCCGGGAGCGGACGAGCAGGTGCGGCTCACCGAGCGCTGGCTCCGGGGGGAGGTCGAGATTCCGGAGATCGCCGGGAAGTGGACGACGGGCCCCGCGGTGGCGATCGAGCTCGAGTCGCCGGCGGAGGCCGCGGTGGGCGAGCCGATCACGATCCGCGCGATCGTCACGTCCAACAAGGTCGGCCACGACTACCCGACCGGGCCGCTCGACATCATCCAGTCCTGGGTGGAGCTCCAGGTCACGGATCCGACGGGGCGCGTCGTCCACGCCTCGGGCCGGCGCGACGCGCGGCACTTCATCGAGCCGGGCACCTTCATGTTCAAGGCCGAGCCCGTCGACCAGTACGGCAACCTGATCGACCGGCACAACCTGTGGGAGATGGTCGGGGTGCGCTATCGGCGCTCGCTCTTCCCCGGCTTCTCCGACAGCGCCGAGTACACGTTCGCGTGCCCGGGCGACGTTGGACAAGGGGCGCCCGCGCTCCGGAGCGAGGACTTCCGCTTCGACGCGCCGAAGCACCCCGCGGCCGAGCTCAGCGTGACGGCGCGGCTGCTCTACCGCAAGGTCGATCAATACATGCTCAACTTCATGTTCGGTGAGAAGGCGGGCCTGACGATGCCGGTGACGGAGATGGCGCGGGCCGAGGCGCGCATCCGTATCAAGCCGGCGCCCTCGCGCCGTGCCGCGGTCGGGCCCCCCGCCGCGCGACTGGCGACACTCCGGCCGTGAGCGGGCCCGAGGTCAAGCACCCCCTCTCCCATCGCCGGCGCGCCGCCCGCTTCATGGCCGTGGGCGCGCTGCTGTTCACGGTGGTCACGCTGGGCGTTCTCGTCGCGCGTCCGCGCCAGAGCGCGTACGTGCCGGGCCGTGAGCTCGAGACCAGCGGGGAGATCACCCGGTCCCTGGAACGCGATCGTCCCGCGGCTCCAGACGCATCGACATCGACAGGGCCGCCCGCCGCCTCGGCGCGCCCGCCGTCGGCAGCGGGCCCGGCCGGTGTCGTGTTCACTGACCGGGCGGAGCAAGCCGGCGTGGACTTCGTCCACTTCCACGGACGGCGCTCCTCGCAGCTTCCGGAGGACATGGGCTCTGGCCTCGCCTGGGGCGACTACGACGGCGACTCCGATCCCGATCTCTTCGTGGTCAACGAGTCGGGGCCGCTGACGCTCTCCGCGGCCGAGCTGGCGCGGTCGCCGGCGCACGCGCGGCTTTATCGGAACCGGGGCGACGGCACGTTCGAGGACGTCACCGAAGCGGCCGGCGTCGCCGTGCGTGGGCTCGGCATGGGCGCCGCCTGGGGCGACTACGACGGCGACTCCGAGCTCGACCTCTTCGTCACCCGCTACGGCACCAACCTGCTCTTCCGCAACGAAGGCAACGGCCGCTTCCGCGACGTCTCCGAAGAGACGCACGTCGGCGGCAGCCAGGGCTTCTGGACCGGGGTCTCGCTCGCCGACTACGACCGCGACGGCGACCTGGACGCCTACGTCTGCGGCTACGTGCGCTACCAGTGGGACGCGGCGAAGGCGGGTGCGCCGAGCCGGCAATTCAAGGCGGTCGTGCCCTATACCCTCAACCCCTCGAGCTTCCCGCCGGAGCGGAACCTGCTGCTTCGCAACGACGGGGGTGTGTTCGTGGAGATGGCGCAGGAAGCCGGCGTCGACAATCCGAGCGGACGCTCGCTCTCGGCTTCGTGGTGCGATTTCGACGGGGACGGCTGGCCGGACCTCTACGTGGCCAACGACGTCTCCGACAACGCGATGTTCCTGAACCTCCGAAACGGAAGCTTCGGCGACATCAGTCACTCCGCCTGGGTCGCGGACTACCGTGGGGCGATGGGGCTGGGCGTCGGGGACTGGGATGGTGACGGCGACTTCGACATCTTCGTCACGCATTGGCTCGCGCAGGAGAACGCGCTCTACGCCGACGAGACGCGCTCGATGAAGGTGACGCCCGATGCCCCGCTGCGCTTCGTCGACCAGGCCGACCTCTTCGGCCTCGGCCAGATCGCCCTCGACGTGATCGGCTGGGGCACGGGCTTCCTGGACTTCGACAACGACGGATGGCTCGACCTCTACGCCGTCAACGGCAGCACCTTCCAGGAGGAGGCGGACCCGGCGCGGCTCGTTCCGATGCGCAGCTTCCTGTTCTGGAACTCCGGCGGGACCGGCTTCTTCGAGCGGGGCACGAAGGCCGGCGAGCCGTTCGGCGCGCCCGCCGTCGGCCGCGGGGCGAGTGTCGCCGACTACGACGACGACGGCGATCTCGACGTCGCCATCGTCGTTCACGGCGGCGCCCTGCGCCTCGCGCGCAACGAGGACGGCAACCGGCGCGGATGGGTCCGGCTCGTGCTGCGCGCCGCGCCGGGGGCTCGACACCAGGATTCGGACGGCGCCGTGCGGCGCTCGACCACGTTTGCCACCGGGGCGCGCGTGCGTCTCACGGCCGCGGGCCGGACGCAGCTGCGTCTCGTCGGCGGCCAGTCGTCCTACTTGAGCCAGGAGCCGCCGGGCGAGGTCTTCTTCGGGACCGGCGACGCTGCGCGCATCGACCGGCTGGACGTGCGCTGGCCGAGCGGCCGGGAGCAATCCTTCACCGGCCTGCCGGTGCGGGCCACGATCCGGATCCTCGAAGGCGGCGAGCCCCGGGTGGCGGCGAACCGGCGATGAGGCGTCGCGCGCAGCCCTTGCTGGTGGTGCTGGTGCTGTGCGGAGCGGGCCTCGCCGGCTGCCGCGGCCCGGCCGCGGACGAGGCCGCACGCACGCGCGATCCGCAGCGGCAGCGCGTGCTCGATTTCTGGAGTCGCCTGAGCGCCGCCACCGAGGCCCGCACCCGGCGCGACTTCGCACAGGGCGCGCGCCTTTACGAGGAGGCTCTCGTCCTCGAGCCCCGCCACGAGGACGCCCTCTACTACCTCGGCCAGTGCCGTCGCGAGCTGGGCCAGGCGGAGCCGGCGCGGGTGGCTTTCGAGCGGCTGCTCGAGGTCAACCCCGCGAGTGCGCGCGGGCACCTCGCGCTGGGCGCGCTCTTCGCCTCCCCCGACCCGGGCGAGCCCATGGACCTCGCGAGGGCCGAGCGGCACCTGCGACGCGCCCACGAGATCAACGGCGAGGAGACCGGGCCCCTGGTGCGGCTGGGCGAGGTCGCGCTCCTGGCCGGGCGCTCCGCCGAGGCCCGCCGCTGGCTCGAGTCGGCGCTGCGGACGAACCCGAAGAGCGTCGAGGCCGCATTCCTCGCGGGCTACCTCGGCTGGGAAGAGGGCCGCGACGACGATGCCCTGGTCCGCCGGGTGCGGGAGGCATCGAAGCTGGACGCTCCGGTGAAGGGGGTGTTGAGCGAGGGCGATCGCCGGGATGCGCAGCGCGTCGCCGCCCCGCCGCTCTCGAGCCCGCTGGGCCGGCTCCTGTTCGGTGAGCCGGTCGAGAGGCTGCGCGCGGCCGCTGCGGCCGGGCAGCCGATCTCGGAGGCCCTGGTGCTCCAGGAGTGGCGCCAGGTGCGGCGCCTGCGCCACGAGTACGAACGGCGCGCGCCAGTCGACCCGGCGGGCTGAGGCCACGAACCCCTGCCTTCCCGGGCACGGGCGGGACGCGGTATCGTCAGGGACTCGATCATGGCCCAGGCACCCGCCCCCGGTGGGCGTCCTTCGGAGATCGTCGTCGTGGACGGCCGCGTCTATCACCTGGGGCTGCGCCCGTCCGAGCTGGCCGGGAACCTCTTCATCGTCGGCGACCCGGCCCGGGCCTACACCGTGGCGTCCCGCTTCGACCGCGTCGACTGCGAGGTGAAGCACCGCGAGTTCGTGACGCTGACGGGCTCGCACCGGGGCCTTCCGGTCTCCGTGCTGGCAACCGGCATCGGTCCCGACAATGTGGAGATCGCGCTCGTCGAGGCCTGGGCGCTCCTCGCGCTCGACCTCGCCACTGGCCTGCGGCTCCCGGCGTCCGGTCCGGAATCGGCCCGGCCGCTGACCGTCCTGCGCATCGGCACCTCGGGCGGCACCCGCGAGGACGTCGCGGTCGGCACGCTCGTGATCTCGTCCTACGCCATCGGTCTCGACAGCACGGGCTTCTACTACGAAGGCTCGCCGGCGGACGAGACCGTCACGGCGCTGGAGCAGGCGGCCCAGAGAGCGATCGAGGACGGCGTCCGGCCGGGCTCCCGCTTCGCGGGCGCCTTCGTCCCCTACGCGTCCCGGGCCACGCCGGCGCTGGTCGCGGCACTCGAGCGGCAGGCCGTGGCCGCGGGCGCGCGCTTCGTGACCGGAGCCACCGTGACCGCTCCGGGCTTCTTCGGACCCTCGGGCCGATACGTGGACGGCCTCACGAACACCGTGCACGACGTCAAGGCGCGGCTGGGCCGGGTCGAGGCGCGCGGCGTGCGGGTCTTCAACATGGAGATGGAGTCGAGCCTGCTCTTCCACCTCGGCGCGCTCCTCGGCATCCGGACCGGGACGATCTGCCCGACGATCAGCAATCCCGCGGGCCACGGCGCGGTGCGGGACCCTGCGCCTCTCATCGGGCAGGCGATCGACATCGCCCTCGCGGCGATGCACGACGCGTCGAGCGCCTCCGCTCGCCCCTAGCCGCTTTTCCCGCCTCCGGCAACGCGCTTTCCTGCTAGGCTTCACCTGTCCGCCGTCGGAAGGAGCGCAGGCTGTCGTGGAGCCTCGCGCCATCGCTCACTTCGACCTGATCGAACGCCTCGGCGCCGGGGGCATGGGCGTCGTCTACCGGGCGCGGGACCGGGTGCTGGGGCGCGAGGTCGCGCTGAAGCTCGTGCGGCCGGAACACGCGGCCGACGTCTCGGCGCGCCAGCGCTTCCTGCGCGAGGCCCGGGCGGCCGCGACCCTCAGCCACTCCGGGATCGCCGCGGTCTACGAGGCGGGAGAGGCCGCGCCTGACGCAGCGGGCGGCTCGCCGACGCTCTACATCGCCGAGGAGCTGATCGAGGGGGAAACGCTCGCGGAGCGGCTCCGTCGCGGTCCGCTGGCGATCGAGGAGGTCCTGGGCCTCGGCGCACAGATGGCGGATGCCCTCGGCGCGGCGCACGCCCGGGGCATCGTGCACCGCGACGTCAAGCCGTCGAACCTGATGCTGACCCCC
>Ga0214472_10004243_pt1 | contig 15119 bp, 9 predicted proteins | sample RVTome_6_FD_207662 | JGI IMG/M metagenome (GOLD analysis project Ga0214472, IMG submission 207662) | Soil microbial communities from uranium-contaminated site in the Upper Colorado River Basin, Wyoming, United States - RVT140D175 | ecosystem: Environmental > Terrestrial > Soil > Contaminated >...
AGGGTATGGTCTCGCGCGCTCGCCGAAGACTACCGGATACCGGAAAGTTATTTCGGCGCCGGCAGCACCCCGTTGATCGAAGGGGACCGGTTGCTGTTGAACGTCGGCGGGTTGTCGGGGGCCGGGTTGATGGCCTTTTCATTGAGCGACGGTAAGACCGTCTGGAAGTCCAGCGACGAACGGGCCAGTTATTCCTCGCCGACCGCCTGCACGGTCGCTGGCGTGCGGCATGTGATCTTCGTCACCCGCTACCATCTGCTTTCGGTCGATCCTGCCAGTGGCCGCGTGCGCTGGCGACTTCCCTTCGGCAAGCGCGGTCCCACGGTCAACGCGGCGACGCCGCTGGTGCTGGACGACAGCGTGTTCGTCTCTGCCAGTTACGGCGTCGGCGCGATGTTGGCCCGGATCACGCCCGACGCGGCGCACCCGACCTGGGCCAACGACACGTCGATGTCCAGTCAGTACTCAACGTGCGTGCATCACGAAGGACTGCTGTACGGAATCGACGGCCGGCAGGACGTCGGCGTCGCCCGGCTCCGCGCCGTCGACCCGCAAACCGGCGAGGTGAAATGGACGGAGGAGGGCTTCGGTATGGCGTCGCTGATCTTGGCCGACGGCAAACTCGTCATCGTGAAGACCGACGGCCACCTGGTGCTGGCCCGGCCGTCGCCGGAAAAGTACCAACAGCTTGCCAGCGCCAAGATTTTCGACGCCACCGTGCAGGCGCTGCCCGCTTTGTCTGACGGCATGCTCTACGTGCGTGACACCACGACACTGAAGTGCCTGCAGTTGGCGCCGGCCGGGAATTAAGGCGCGCGGCGAAACGGATCGATCCAACCGGCGGCGCGCCCGAAAGGCCGCGCACGCGGCTGGAAGCTGCTGAAAAGGGCGGGTGCCACTGCTGGCTTGCCCAGCAGTGCCGCGATTTCCAGGGGAAACACTGCTGGACAAGCCAGCAGTGGCGCCAAATTATTCCTGACCAGCGACTTTTTCAGCAGGCTACGCTTGCGTTGCGGTTAAACGACTTCCGCCATCAATCAATCGCAAGCGAGCGCTGTCGTATTACGCGACCATCGCCGCTTCGCGTCCCTTGCGATAGAATCCGACGCTCTCCAGCGATTTGTAGACTTCCTCCAATGTCTTCTCACCGAAGTTGGAGATGCTCAACAGATCGTCGCGCGTGCATTGCAACAGATCGTTGACGGTGAAGATGCCGCGCTCTTCCAGGCAATTGGTCGTGCGGACCGACAAACCGATTTCCGCGGTGCTCATCTCCAAACGACCCGTCATGTGCCTGGCTTGTTCGTCGGCTACGCTCAGCGGAATGCGTGTCATGGGTTCCCTCCCGTTAATGAATGTTTGCCGCAAGTGGCGATCGCCCCCTTTTCCGTTGGCCGAAGAGTATAACGATTCACACGGATTTGACTACTTAAAAACAGCACTTTTTGCGACAGCGTTGCTAGCATGCGCGTGATAGCACACATCGCCGCAATCAAACTACGGGCGACAACCGCGTGTAGAATTCGTCGCGTGCGGAGACTCCGTGAGCGCGACGACTTGTCGATGTTTCACGACCGATTGATTTACCCGACTACAGACTGACGTGGGCGATTATCCTTGGTTGTGAACTTCGCTGGCGATGGACAGACCCTCTCAAAATGAATCACGAAAGCGCGAAGGGACGAAATCACGAAAGTGAATTTGAGCGTCGGACGCCAAGGCGCCGAAAACTTCCACGACCATAAATCCTGCCCGACGTTTCGTGGTTTCGGGCTTTCGCGCTTTCGTGTTCCTTTGGAAATCAATGATGGCTTCGATCGCCGCGTTCGGGCGGGGCGTGCTGGCCATTTTCCAGTGACGGAGCCATTCAGGAGGCGCACCGGAGCGCCGCGGGTTCAAAAGCCGTTCCGCCGTTCCTTCGCCGTTTCAACGGGAACCGCTCGGCGGCAATAGGGCACCACGCGATATCCACGGGATGCGGCTGCAAATGGCGACGCCGAATCGAGTCGCTCGCCATGGAGCCGGGCCATCATATTCGCAATCGAGGAAAAATTCCCCTGCCGGGGCAAGATTTTGCTAGTGGCGGCGATTATCTTATCATGGTGAGACGAGACGCGCGCACGGCGCGTGGGCGGGGGTTTTGAACCGTGGGGAGTCAATACGATGGAACTGCTCTGTCAGGATATCAGTCCGTTCATGGAGTCGTGGAGTTGGTCCCGGTTTCTGGAGCCGCAGGTGCTGGTGTTCATGATCCCGATCACGGCGATTGTGATCTTCGGCGGCAAGGCGATTATCGACGCCTTCCACCGTCACCGCGAACGGATGGAAATGATCCGCGCCGGCATGCACCCGGATCATCCCGAAGCCGCCGACGCTTTTACCGACGGTCCCGTGGAAAAGGACGTCTCGGACACGATTCATTACGGCCAGGAATAGTGCTAGGCAGGGTCGCGCCCCGGCGAGAACCCGATGGATGCGACGTTCTCTTCATCCTCCTTCCGGCCAGCCGCCCCTCGGAAGTGAAAGCCGCAACGCAAAGAAGTCAAAAATTCCATTTTTTTCTTCGCCTTGCCCGCCGGAGTGGCTTATGATGCACGTAGCCAACCGCTAATGAAATAAACGAAAACCCGCAAAAAGCCATTGCCGCTTCGTGTGCGCGTAGCACGAGGCGACAGTGGCTTTTTCCGTTGGTCGGTTTCATTGAGATCACGGCTGCCGGGGCAGGTGGACCGCCCGGGACTGGCCGCCAAATTGGCAGAAACACGAGGAATTCGCATGGTGAAGGTTTCATTGTCGGCGCTTTTGATTGTGGTCCTGATTCCCCTGAGCGCCAGCGGCGAACCGCTCGTCACGGAGATCAAGGATCTGAATAACGCCAAGACGTTCGACGCCGTGAGCATCTTCGGCACCGGCTCCGGCGGCGCCAGCGCCGTGCTGGGGGATACCTATACCGGCGCGCCCCTGGTACAGAACAACATTTCCGCCTTTCTTATCTCGGATACCGTCCCTTCGACGCAAACTTTCGACGAAGCCTCGGAAGATGGCGGCGTCAATTTGGCGGGACCGGCCGACACCCGTTTTGAAGTGAACGAGTTGGTCGTCACAGCGGGAAACGTGCAAACGGTGATCGTAGAGTGGACTTCCGTGGACGCCGCCCGTAGTCCCACGCCCTGGGTCGGCGAAGGAGAAGGCCCGTTTTTTAGCTGGCGCCTCGATGTGGGGACCGAGGCCGGCGCCCCCGACACAATTGAAGATCCGCTGGCCACTTATATCGCGGGTTCCGGCCGATTTTCCGTGTTCAACCGTATGGGGGCACCGCTGGGCACGTTCGCTCTGGGCAACCCGCCCGCCGCCGGTGACACGGAATTGCAGGGGATTGCGGTGATCGGACTGGGACCGAACGTGGACATCGCCGGATTCGATATGGCATCGATCCAAATGGCCTGGGACATGACTGTTGTCCCCGAGCCCTCGGCCATCGGGCTACTGGCCGTCGGCTGCTGCGCATGCCTTGGCACGCGGCGCATGCCCCGCAATCGTGTGCGCGGCGATTAATCCTCAAGTGAACCACAGTCACGGAGAAAAGAAGAGGGCAGTAGGCGGAGGGCAGAGGGCAGTGACGCGCTGGCGCGAATAACTGCCCTTTGCCTACTGCTCTCTGCCCGCTTACTTCGTGTCTGTGGTGAGGAATCCCCGGCGGCCACGTCAGGGCGACACGCGCCGCACGCGGTGGTTTTCCGTATCGCCGATGTAGATCGCCCCGTCGGGCCCAACGCAAATGCCGTGCGGCCGGTTCAATTCCGCCGCCGTGGCGGCAGCCCCATCACCCGAATATCCCCGGGCATCAGGCCCTTGCCCGGCCACTGTCGAAATCCGCCCAGATCGTCGATCGATGCGTCGAATGGCTTGGTTTTCTGTATCCGCGACATGGATGTCGCCATCGGGACCGAGGGCGATGCCCTTGGGTCCGTTGAACGTGGCCGACTTGGCCGGCCCGCCGTCGCCGTCATAGCCGCGGCGGCCGGTACCGGCGACGTGCGCGAGGATTCCGCGGTTCATATCGAGCGTCCAGACGCTGTGTCCTTCGCGCAGGGCGATCCACATGGTGCGGCCGTCGATAAACAACGCCCGCGGGCCAAGTATCGGACGATCTCTGGCGACCGCCCCATCGGCGGGAAGCTCGCGCCGCCCGTTGCCGGCGATTGATTCGATGGTCCCGCTGCCCAGATCGACGCGGCGGATACGATGGTTTCCGATGTCTGCGATGTAAAGTCCGCCGCGGCCATCCAGCGCGATGCTGTGCGGCTGGCTCAACGTCGCTTGGTTCGCCCGGCCTCCGTCTCCCGAATAGCCCGGCGTTCCCGTGCCCGCCACGGTGGTGATGATACCGGACGCTTTATCGACGCGGCGCACCACGTGGTTGCGCATCTCGACAAAGTACATGTTGCCCGCTGCGTCGAAGCGGACCTCGTAAGGCTCGTTCAATTCCGCCCCGGTCGCCGGGCCGCCGTCTCCGGAGTAACCCTTTCGGCCGCAGCCGGCAACGGTCGTCAGGCTGCCGGTGGCCTGATCCAAGCGTCGCACCCGATGGTTGACGACTTCCGTGATATACAGCGCGCCGTCCGGTCCGATCTCGACACCGAACGGCTGGCCGATGTTCGTCCGCAATGCCGGGCCGGCGTCGCCGCCGTCGGCCGGTTGCCCCGTGCCGGCGACGGTGTCGATTTCGCCGGCAGGCGCCGCCGCGATGCAGAGCAGAACACAGCAAACAACCAACGGCGCGAGCGATCGGCGATCAATCATGGCAGGCGTCAACATGAAGACGGTCAGATAGTGTGGCGGGCAGACGACTCGCACGACAGCAGTTCGACAGATCAAGGCCGATCGAACGTCTCCGTGCGTTCCTGCACCCGGGGGGTGGACGGATTTGCCTCTATCGTACCGTACGCGCACCGGTCTGCAAGCCACGAATCGGTCCGGCCGGACGTCAATCGACCAGCGCCAATCGCCGCCATTGGTACAGCCGATTGATCAGCACGACGACGCTGCCGGCCAGCGGCTGCTGGCCCAATAGGCGGCGGGCGTTTGCGCGGAACGTCATCCACGCCTTGCCGCCGGCATTGCGGCACGCCAGCGCAGTCAATACCACCAGGTCTTCGCCCGCCACGTCCGACTCGGCCAGTTGCGCCAACGGCGCTTGCACGTCTTGCGTCCCCTCCTCCAGCAGAGTCCGCGACACCAGCGCCAGGGTCGCCAGCGGGGATCCCTGTTCGTGCGACGTGGACCACAGCCGGTCCAATTCGGCCGCCATCACCCTGCGGTCGCCCGACGCCAAGCGAGCGTAAACGACGCCCAAGAAGCCCGCGACCGACTGGGCGTCTTCCTTGAGCATCTTGCGGACCTGCAACACGGCCGGCCGGGACGCCATTTCGGCCGTTTCGGCCAACGACGCCAGATCGGCATTGTCCGGGCGCATGCGAGCGGCTTGGGCGACCGCCCACCAAGAGCGCAGGATGAGCGGCGCGGCTTCGCTGTCGGCCAGCTTGCCGGTGGCCGGGTCGCGCCAGGCGATCTGTAATTCGGCCAGCGCTTCGTCGTCCAGCTCGCCAGCGGCATGGCCGGCCAGCAGTCGCCAGGCGAACTCGTCATGGGCGGCGGCCACCTTATACAGCCGGCGAATCTGGTCGAGCTTACCGGCCATTTCGTTGCGCTCGGCGGCGCGCCGGCTGGTCAGCGCGTGCAGCCGGGCGAAGTCACCTTTAAGTTCCGTCTTCGGCGCGGCCAACGTCTTGAGCAATTCGCCGATTTCCTCGTGCTTGGCCTGTGGACCGACCACGAGCAACTGTCCGGGGGCGAACCAGCAGACGCGACTCTCGTCCAAGTTGAGTGCGGCCCGTAGCGTGTCGGAAAACTGCCCGGCCAGCGCCTGGGACGCCGCCACCCATTTGCCGTAGTCGTCTTCCGGCTTGGGCAGTTCGCCCTCAAGCGGCGTGGCGATCACCGAGACGTCGTACACCCAGGCGGTGTCGCCGGCGGTGCGCCGTGCCGACGCGACGCTGATGCGCCCGTCTTCGGCCGACCATTGCAACCGCGCGGGCACCAGCAGCCAGTCCAGCGCTTGGGCGACGGTGGCCCGCCGTAGATCGAGATAACGAACGTGCGTGTCGACCTCAAGCGCTTGGACGTCGTCCAGGCTGCCCTCGACCAGCGCGATCTCTTCCAACCCGGCCGCCTTGGCGATTTGCTCCAGTGCGGCGGCCAAGTCGCAGTCACGCAACACCAGGTCCAATCGCCGGTCCAGCGCCGGCGTTTTTTCACGCCATGCGTCCACCTGCGCCGTGCGGAGTTTTTCAATCGCCGCCAGCGCGTCGGAGGCGATCTCTCCACTGCTGTGGCCCAAGTTGGCCAACGCGGAATCCCACATGAATGCCCGCACGTACGCTTGACGCGCGGAGGACAGATCGCCTTCTTCACGTAGTTTTGCGGCCGTTTCCGCGGCATGATGCGCGGCCTTGGTGATCGCCTCGACATGTTCCACGGTAACTGCCGCGGTAATGCCTGGCGCGGCGCTGATCGACTTCAACGCATCGTCGCCTTCGACGATCCCGAAAGCGTCGACCGCGGCTAGTTGCGTCGGATGTTGGGCGAGTCGATCACCCAACGCCACGCGCTGTTGGCCGGCAAAATTTTGCTGCGCGCCGGCAACGACGGCGCCACCGCCGCGGACACTATTGCGGCCATAAAACTGAACGCCCGATTGACGGTCGCGGCCGCTACGTAATCTGGCCAATGCCTCGCCCCGGCCGCCGGCAAATCCGCCGCCGCCAATTGCGCCGCCAGCCGGTTGCAGCGCGAGTGCGGGTGTAGCGGTTGGGACCAGACCGGACAGGGGCCGATTCGCCGCTACGCCGTTGCGCGTCGACTTGCCCTCAGTGAGCCGATAAAACCGCCGGCCGAGCGATGACGCGGCTTCCGCCAACTCATCCCCCGGGCGGTCGCCGAGCGGCCCAAAAAACCCTTCCCAGCGCGTCCCTTCGGGCAGCGGCACCGGCACCAGCATCCGCCGCGGCGGCGTGGCGGGCGCCGTCAGATTGTCGGCTTCCGTTTCATCGACGGCCACAAAACTGGTGTATTGGCTCATCAGCCGGTAAGCAAGCGCGATCGCCGTGACCGATTCTTCGACCTCCGGTGAGCCACCGTAATACGACTGGTGCATCAGGTCTTCGATCTTTTGCCGGGCCCAGACCTTGGCCAGCACGTCGTGCTCCGGCTCGTCGGTCGGCAATTCGACCGACAACGGCCACTCGACCGGTTCGCCTTCGACATTGCCGGAGACGGTGATCTCCGCCCCGCCACCGCCGGAGTATCGCCCGTAAACGATCACCGGCCGGCCGGCCCACAGTTCGGGCAACTTGGCCGGGTAGGTTTCGGCGACCTGCAAACCGCCCCAATCGATTTGAAGTTTTGCCAATTGAGCGCGCTGGATGCGGGTCATCACCTCTTGGGCCAGCGACTCCGAATCGTCTTTCAGTCCCAGGTGCTTGCCCATGCCGCCACCCTGTCGGGCGACGCCGTCGACCAGGAACATGTTGGGCGAAGAGCCGATGCCCAGGCACCAGAAGCGAATCTGATCGCCGCAATGGCGGCCGACGTGTTCGATGATCTCGGCCTCGTTGCCGATGTAGCCATCCGTCAGCATGACCACGATCCGCAGCCGCTTCTCATCGATCGGCTGGTCGATGGCCATCTTCACGCCTTTGAGCATCTCGGTGCCGCCGGACCCTCGAAATCCGCCGGTGAAGCTGAGCGCTTTGCGGATGTTGGCCTCGTTCACCGGCACCGGCGCTTCAAACAGTTTGTTGGCCGATCCGGCGAACGTGACCACCTGCACGGTATCTTGCGGCCGGCAGAGACCCAGCATCGACTGCATGGTCTCGACCACTTTGGCCGTCGGCTCGCCGCTCATCGATCCGGAGACGTCGCAGAGGAACACAATCTCGCGGGGCGGCGACTTGGTGAGCCGCTCGTCCTGGCGCGGCTGGATCATCAGCATGAAGTAACCGTTGCCCAGGTCGCGCGCGTCGGGCGAATATTCGCCGGTGTGGGCCAACAGCGCCATCGAAGGCTTTTTGCCCACCACGTCGTAGCGGAGCACGAAGTCCTTGTTGGGCAGCGAATCGGCCGGCGACAGCTTGACGCGGGCCCGCGACGGTCCGCCGCGCTCGATCTCCGCCTGATGATGCGCCACTTTCAGATCGCGCACCGGCACGCCGGAATTGAGCGTGACGGATAACGAGATGTCATGGCCGGTGCGCTCGCCCGGCTTCAACACGGGCGGACTGATCCGCGAAGCGTCGGGCACCCGCGTCGTGTCCGGCTCCGGGGGAGAGACCTTGCCAACCAGGTTGTCCGGCGTGGCCGCCGCGGGGCGGATCGGTACGCCCGGGTTGTAGCGAGGACCGACGACCATGGGGAAATTGAATTCGTACGTGCCCATGTCGTAGCGCAGCACGTCGACGTAGGAGATTTCAATCCGGACCTCTTCATGCGGGCCAATATTGCCAACCGATTGCGTGAAGATGTTGGGCCGCTGTTGTTCCAATAGCGCGGCCGTCTGCCCAGCGGCCAACGCCTGCTGGTAGATACTGCGGGCGTCGGCCCGGCGCTTGATCACGCCGACGATTCGCCGGTCGCCGACGACCATCGTCATGTCGTCCACCGCCGCTTGATGCGGCAAAGGAAACACGTAAACCGCTTCGATGGGCTGCGACGTGGGATTCTGAAACGTCTGCGTGACCGTCACCCGCGCGATGAACCCCGAGATATCCGCCTGCACGTCGGTATGCTTCAGCGGGCACTCGACCGCGCCGCGGTCTTCGTCCACCACCCGCAGCGCCCCCTGCGTGACGGCTTCGTCGATGGCGGGCTTTTTCTGTTCGCCCTCCTGGGCCTCTTGCTCCGCCGCCGGCGAAGCCGTCACAGCGACAGCCGCCGCGATCACCGCGATGGCCGCGAAATACGGCAATATGCACAATCCAGTGGATTTTTCGACAGTTGCCGACGGCTGAAAACGCATGGCTCTCTCCTCGCTTTGGCCAACAACAAGCGGTGACTGGACGACAGACCGTGCAGCATCGCCCCGGCGGGCGTACGGCAGACCGCCATTCCAAGCCAGAACGATTCCGGCTCAGGGTTACGACGAAGGTGGGTGGGGGGAAGTTCCCGGAGGCCGGAAAAATGCCATCGAGCGTTTAGTGGCCCTCACGCTTGGCATGGTCGATGCGTCGACGTCAATAGCGAAAAACGACGACGACGTTCCTTCCAAAAAAGACCCGTTCACGGGTCTTGTCGGCCGAGGGAGATTTTCAAGCCGTGAGACTCCAACGGATCATATTTGCCCCGACGTTTACGTCGGGGTCGTCGTTGGAAATCCATTTGTTCCTCGGAGGCCCGTTCACGGGCCTTCTCGCTGAACTGGCTTGAGCCAGCGCCCGACAATCGTGAAATCCGCCACACGATGAAACGCCTGTCAGGAATATAATCCTCGCAACGACCGGCGCGTCGACAGCCGATCGGTGGCTGAAGACTGCCGCATGAAAGCCCCGTAAACGGGGCCGCGTCAACGCGATATGTCGCTCCTCAACCCGCCGTGAACGGCGGGTCGAATACCGCTGCGCGGGAAATCCCCGTGAACGAGGCTTGTAGCCCAGCCATTTCTGATCTCATTGGTTAACGCTATTGAGCACTTTAGCCACGAGCACCCGCGGCGCGCCGATTTGGATAACGTGGACCTGGCCGAGGTAGGCCGCGGCGGCGGGGTTTTTGAAGCCGGCCTTGGGGGCGACGAAGGTGGCGGTCGCGTCGGCGCGGATGGTGTCAGCGGCCGGAGCGCCGGTGTCGCAGTCCAGGCCGCTTGGGAGATCGATCGCCAGCACTCTCGCCGGGTGCGCGTTGACGGCGCGGACGACCGCGTCCAGCGGAGGCCGCGGCTGTCCACGAGCGCCGGTTCCCAACAGCGCGTCGACGATCCACTCCGCACCGGCACAGGCCGCCGTCATCCGCTGCGGGTCGAACTCGTCACCAAACACCTCCACCGGTAGTCCGCTCTTGCGAATGACGCCGAAGTTCACGCCCGCGTCCCCGGTCAGCTCTTCTGGGTCGGCCCAGACCAATACGCGCACGGCAAGTCCGCGCAGGTCCAAGTGCCGGGCGATCACGAAACCGTCGCCGGCGTTGTTGCCCTTGCCGCAACAGATGACGACCGGCCCCGCGGCTCGCAGCTTGTCGATTAACAGATCTGCGCAGCCGCGCCCCGCGTTCTCCATCAACGCCAGGCTCGGCAGCCCGAATTCGTCCGTCGCCCGCCGGTCCAACTCGCGGGCTTGTTGTCGCGTCAGAGTCGGGGAGGGCATGACGGATAAGGTCGTCGGTAGACGGTAAACGGTAGACGGTAAACGGTAGACGGTAAACGGTAGTCGGTAGACGGTAGTCGGTAGACGGTAGTCGGGGACGCGCTGGCGCGAAAGTCTGCCTACTGCCCTCTGCCCTCTGCCTACTGCTCGTCAATCGAGCGTTTTGATCCGCAGGTTCCGCCAGGCCACTTCGTAGGGGCCTTGGCCGCGGCCGATGCCGTGGACTTGCAGGCCGATGAAACCGCGGGCGTGCGTTTCGTAAATCTCCTCGTCCGTCAGATCCGCAATCGGCTGGTCATTGATCCAGGTTTGGATGCGCGGGCCCCGAGCCACGACGCGAAACTTGTTCCACTGGCCGTCTTTGAAATGCTTGTGCGGCTTGCGCTGATCGTCGGGCGTCAGCCAGCCGCGGCCCGTGGCTTCGCCGTAGATGTAGCCGGCCTCGGCGCCGCCGGAACCGCCCGCTTCGATCTCCACCTGCGGGCCGTTCACCCGGCCTTGTGGGTCGCCGCCGGCGGTTTGCGAGCGGATTTGCACGCCGGAGTTGAGCCGGTCATCGACCTTCACCTCGAACTCCAACTCGAAATCGCCGTACAACTGATCGGTGCAAAGAAACGAATTCGGGCTGCCCTCGTTGGTCTTGCCGACGATCGCGTCGTCTTCGATGCGGTACGTGGCCGTGCCGTTGCGCTGTGTCCAGCCGGACAGCGACTCGCCATCGAACAGCGAGACCCATTCGGCGGCCATGGCCGGGGAGATGCCCATTGTCGCGATGGCCCAAGCGGCGAAACAAACTCTCAGTTGCAGATGCATGTTTGTACTCCTCAAACTGTGGTGCCGGGGACTCTGCAATGCACGAGGATACACGGATCGTCGGCCGGTGTCCAAGACTCAAGAGAAGGCGATTAACAGCAACGCGTAATCACAGATCATCTCCCGCGGGGGCTTGGTCAGGCAGTGTGAGCCTAATCTCGAATCGCAGATCGTCGCCCGACCCGACCGGCTCCAGCCGGCGGTTGAGGATGCGAACCCGCAGGCGGACAACGGCCACGCCGGTTTGGCCGCTGTAATCGCTCAGCCCGTAATCGACGCTCACACGCGCCGCGGCGCCGCGGTTGACGGTGATCTGCTGCGGCTCATCGAGCATGGCATAAACCAGCCGGGCGGCCAGCAGATCGTCGGTCGGCGCGTCGGCGGCGCCGGAAAATGGGGCGACGTAAACGCTGTCGAGACGCTCTTGTTGCAAAATCTCGATCACGTCCCGCGCGACGCGTTTGATTTGCGGTGACAAATCGGGCGAATGGGCGACCTTGCTCCAAGAAAACATCGGCTCATCCAGCGGCGGCGGCAACGCGATGGCCTCCGCATTGCCTGGGTTCGCTCCGGGAGGCGCGACCAGTGGACCGGGATCAGGTGAATCGGCCGGCGGAAACAGAAATCGGCCGATCACCGCGCCGCCGACCAACAGGCTGCCAATCGCCAACACCGCCGCGGCCAATCGCGCGCGGCGGCCAGCAGATTTGACGGTCCCGTCAGCCGCGCGGCCGTGGATGGGTGATCCCACGCTCCAGCGTTCCAGTTCTTCGGCCAGGTGCCGGCACGATGGATAGCGACGCTCAGGCATTTTCGCCATGCAGACGCCGCAGATCGTCTCCAACGCGGCGGGAATCCGCTTGTCGATCGTGCGCAGCGCCGCCGGCTCGGTGTCGCGCACCGCCCACAGCACTTCATGACCGCTGCCGTCAAAGGGGCGCCGCCCGACCAGCAATTCGTACAACATTACGCCCAGGCTCCAAATGTCGGCCCGTCCGTCGGCCAGGTGGCTCATGCCGCTGGCTTGTTCGGGACTCATGTAGGCCGGCGTGCCCATGCGGACCCCTTCTTGCGTCTCCAAGGCGTCCCCCTCGGTGCGGCGGGCGGAACCAAAATCCATGATGTGGGGCCGGTCGTGCGCGTCCAGCATTACGTTTTCCGGCTTCACGTCGCGGTGTACGATCCCCTGGTTATGGGCGTAGTCGAGCGCCTCGGCCAGGCGCGCGATCAGCCGGGCCGCTTCCAAGTGCGTGAAACGGCGCCCTTTTTTCAACTCGTCACGCAACGTCCGACCTGCCACGAAGCCGCAGGCGATGAAATACGTGTCATCGATCGTGCCGGCCTCGTAGACCGGCACGATGGCCGGGTGCCGCAGTTGCGCCGCCGCGCGGGCTTCGCGCAGAAACCTTTGGATTTCCTGGCTGCCGCCCAGCGCTTCGGCCCGCGGAATCTTCAGCGCCACTTGTCGATCCAACTGTGGATCGTACGCCAGATAGACGGTGCCGAACGCCCCCTGGCCAAGGACGGAGCGCAACTGAAAACGCCCGATCTGGCGGCCTTCGGGCATTGGGGCGGGCACGCCGGTTTGCTCAGCGTGCCGCGCTGAATCGCTCGGGCTTTGCGCAGAGACTTCGTGCTGCAACTGAGCGTCGATTTTCTCTAGCAGCGGTGGAAGTTCGTCGGAGCAACCACTGTAGCGAGACGTGTACTCGTCGCGGCCCGGGCGATCGCCCCAGCGGCGCCGGACCCGGTATTCCTCGGCGATCAACTCCGCCGGCAACGATTCGGCGGGCTGCAATTCCGGGAAACATGCCAGGTAGTCTTCCAATCGCGGTCGCGGCGGCAGTTCGCCGTCGTCGGGGTGCTCCGGCACGGTTTCCCCCGCGGGCAGCCCGTCGGTGTCCAGACGCTGCGCGCGCCGCCAGCGGTATTCCAGGTCGATCATCACCAGTTCGAGGAGCAACTCGCGCCGCGCCGCGTGCGGGTCGGGCCCCGAGACGTCGCGGACGAACTCGGACATCGGCGGCGGGTCGCCCTGTTGCCAGGCGTTTTCAAACCGCTCGACCCGGCTTTCGAAATCACGTTCTGAAATCGACGTTTGCTGCGGCATGGGGTTTTATTGTAACCGCGAATTCAACAACCGCGTAGCGGTTGGAACATCGTAGCCCCAGGGTAAGCGGCGCAGCCGCGCCACCCTGCGAAGACGATCATCGCGCGGCCAGCTTACGCCGTAGGCGTTAAACACTTAGGCGTCGCAAAAAAATAACTTGATGAAATTCAGGCTCTGCAAAACTCGAAATCCGAAGCACGAAATTCGAAACAAATCTGAACGACCAAAAACCAAATGTCCAAAACCCGCGGCCAAGACGTATCTGTCATTCGAATTTCGGATTTTGCATTTGTTTCGGATTTCGCATTTCGTGCTTCGAATTTCATTCCCAAAACGATCAACTTATTTCTGCGCGATCCCTTAACTTGCCGCCATCGTCCCCCAACCGTCTTTCCAGTTGCTGTCTGACCTTGTCCAGCAGCCGGCGGACGGTTCTTTCGGAGCGGCCGACGTCGGCGGCGATCTCGTCGATCAGGTAGCCCTGCAGCCGCATTTCGAGCATGCGACACTCCAGCGGATCACGTCCCCGCATGACGCGCTCCAGCTCTTCCACGACCGCCACGACTTCCTCGGGCGAGGGATCGCGCGACGTGAAGTCTGGCCTCGCCCCCGGCAGGTCGCAATCGTCGGCCAAACCTTGTTCTCGCCGGAACGAACGCTTCGACGCGCTGTGGAACTGCACTTGCCGATAAAGTTTATTGAGCGTCACGGCGGCCAGCAATCGCCACAAGTCGCCGGCGCGCGACAACGAGTATTCTCCCTGCCGTGCCCGCGAAAAAAAGCTCCGGTAAGCCGACTGCACGACGTCTTCTGGATCGACCCGGGGCGACAACCGGCCCGACAGCCGGCTGCGGGCCAGACCGACCAAGCGCTCGACGTAGCGACCGAACAACTCCTCGGCGGCGCGTTCGTCTCCCACCCGCACCCGGGCCAGCAGGTCCATCGATTCTTGATTCGACATGATCTCATACTAAGGCCGCGGCGGGGAAACTCAAGCCGAAAGTCGTTGTCTGTCGGAGGATTGCGCCGGCGGGCGTGGCGGCCCGCGCCGTCTTGGCTGAAAACGGAATACAGCAAGATCGGCTGGCAATCGAAAAACAGACTCGTGACTCAGAGTTTTTGGCAAAGTTTTGCCGTAGGCAATATTTACGGACTATTGAACGTGACCGTAAAAGGCGCGGGAATGGGTCTGGATTCCCTCAACCAGCCCCGCAGGGGCGATCGCATTTAGCCGTGGGCGTCAGCCCACGGGGCGTCGAGATTGGCCTATCCAACAAGCCCCATCGGGGCGACATCACGCAGCGCGATCGCGCCCCATGTCGCCGCTGTCGCGGCTTGTCGTTCATTTCGCGTTCAACGTTCCGTGGGCTTGCGCCCACGGCTGTACGCTGTCGTCGCTTGCGCGACTTGACGGGCGTCCGAAATGATTGCAATTGGCTGTATCAAATCCGCCATGAACAGTTGCCTCATCCACTGGAAACCGAATGGTGGACGTTGCGGGCGGCCACCGGCTACAATGAGGCGGCCCGCCGATGCGTCGTACCCAGCCGTTTTGGTCCCGCCCACGGAGCTATTGACAAATGCGTGATCCGGCAAAGTCATTGCGCTGGGGCGTGGCAATTGTGGTTGTCTTGCTTTGCTTTGCCTCGCCCGCAGACGCCCAATCGGGCGACGCGGACGACGAGCGGTTCTTTGAAGCCCGCATCCGGCCAATCCTTGTGGAGCACTGCTGGGAATGCCACGGGCCGGACGTGCAGGAATCTGGCTTGCGGCTCGATTCGCGC
>Ga0214472_10004244_pt1 | contig 15119 bp, 7 predicted proteins | sample RVTome_6_FD_207662 | JGI IMG/M metagenome (GOLD analysis project Ga0214472, IMG submission 207662) | Soil microbial communities from uranium-contaminated site in the Upper Colorado River Basin, Wyoming, United States - RVT140D175 | ecosystem: Environmental > Terrestrial > Soil > Contaminated >...
TTCACGCTTATATGCTTTCAGCGTTTATCCTTTCCGTCCATAGCTACCCAGCCGTGCCGCTAGCGCGACAACTGGAAAACCAGCGGGACGTCCTTCCAAATCCTCTCGTACTAAAGAAGAACCTCCTCAAGTTTCGTGCGCCCACAGCAGATAGGGACCGACCTGTCTCACGACGGTCTGAACCCAGCTCACGTACCACTTTCATTGGCGAACAGCCAAACCCTTGGGAGCTTCTTCACCCCCAGGATGTGATGAGCCGACATCGAGGTGCCAAACCGCTTCGCCGCTATGGACGCTCGGAAGCGATAAGCCTGTTATCCCCAGAGTACCTTTTATCTGATGAGCGATGGCCCTTCCACACGGGACCACCGGATCACTAAGCCCTACTTTCGTATCTGCTCGACTGATGAGTCTCGCAGTTAAGCACCCTTCTACCTTTACGCTCGAAGCCTGATTGCCGACCAGGCTGAGGGTACCTTTGGACTCCTCCGTTACGCTTTTGGAGGAGACCGCCCCAGTCAAACTGCCCAACTGAAACTGTCCCCCGCCCGGATTCACGGGATCGGGGTTAGAACTAAAGCATGCCCAGGGTGGTATTTCAAGGTTGGCTAACTGAACACTTGCGTGCCCAGATCAACGCCTCCCACCTATCCTACACAAGACATACCACAGCCCAATATCAGCCTGCAGTAAAGGTTCACGGGGTCTTTCCGTCTTACTGCGGGTACGTGGCATCTTCACCACGACTACAATTTCACCGGGTCACTGGTTGAGACAGTGCTTCTGTCGTTACGCCATTCATGCAGGTCGGAACTTCACGTTAACCCCCTGTTTCCAGAGGCGTAGACTATACCTTCACCTGATCGCAACGAGGCGAGAATCTCGTCGCCGGTGTATTTTCGTTTGCCCGATGGATTCATTCCATGGCAAAGAACAGGGCCGGCGTGTTAGCGAGCCGCGAACGCGCGACTTGCTCCAGGGTTCTCACGCCCTGAGTCGTTACGGGGATCGTGTCCTTGCGAACCACGATCTTACCCTCGGTATTACCCTCAGCAAACCTGCGTTTCTGTTAGGGCTTCACCGATTTGAGCCGGTAAATGGAACACGATCACTCGTGCCCTGGGCAATGTTACTTACCCGACAAGGAACTTCGCTACCTTAGGACCGTCATAGTTACGGCCGCCGTTTACCGGGGCTTCGGTCGCGAGCTTCGCCCGAAGGCTAACCCTCTTCCTTAACCTACCGGCACCGGGCAGGCGTCAGACTCTATACATCCTCTTGCGAGTTAGCAGAGTCCTGTGTTTTTGATAAACAGTCGCAGAAGCCGATTTACTGTGACCGCGGGCAGCGTGAACCGCCCACGGTACCCCTTATCGCGAACTTACGGGGCCATTTTGCAGAGTTCCTTAACCAGTGTTCTCCCGAGCGCCTTAGACTTCTCGTCTCGCCTACCTGTGTCAGTTTTAGTACGGTCACTCGAGCTTCAACCCTTAGAGGATTTTCTTGGACGCCTTTCGGATGACTTCCCGAACATAAACGCGGTCGGTCCCAACCCTTGGCTTATGAAGGCGGATTTTCCTATCCTTCACCTCAGGATGGTCCACGGACATTTCTAGTCGTACCGCTCACCTTCTGCGGCGCCGTCCCCCCATCGGTCCACTCGAGTGGCGCAGGAATGTTGACCTGCTGTCCATCGTCTACGCCTTTCGGCCTCGACTAAGGTACCGGCTAACCCTGGGCGGATTTACCTTCCCCAGGAAACCTTAGGCTTTCGGCGAGCAGGATTCTCACCTGCTTTATCGTTACTCATTCCGGCATAATCACCTGTAGGCCCCAACACCGCTCCTTACGGTACGGCTCGTATCTGACCTACAGCGCTCTCCTACCACTGCCGCGTTCCCGGAGGAACACGACAATCCACTGCTTCGGTGTAGCACTTACTCCCGTTCATTATCGGCGCAGAATTGCTCGACCAGTAAGCTGTTACGCACTTTTTAAATGGTGGCTGCTTCTAAGCCAACATCCTGGTTGTCTCAGCAACTCAACTTCCTTAGTGACTAAGTACTACTTCGGGACCTTAGCAGGTGGTCCTGGGTTGTTTCCCTCTCGACCGCGAAGCTTATCCCTCGCGGACTGACTCCTGAGATAATCGGTGCGGTATTCGGAGTTTGGTTCAGCAGAGTACCCCGGGAAGGGCCTCCAACCGATTCAGTATCTCTACCCCCGCACGCGTAGTGGCTCAAGGCTAGCCCTAAAGCTATTTCGGAGAGAACGAGCTATCTCTGCGTTTGATTAGACTTTCACTCCTCCCCACAAGTCATCCCCTCGGTTTTCAACCCAAGTGGGTTCGGTCCTCCACGCGGTATAACCCGCGATTCAACCTGCTCATGGGTAGATCACGCAGTTTCGCGTCTACCACCAACGACCAAATCGCCCTATTAAGACTCGGTTTCCCTGGGGCTCCGGTCCGTAAGACCTTAACCAAGCCGTTGACGGTAACTCGCCGGATCATTATGCAAAAGGCACGCCGTCACACGTGATTCAAAGAATCATAGTGCTCCGACCGCTTGTAAGCGCATGGTTTCAGGTTCAGTATCCTCCCCTAGCAGGGGTTCTTCCCATCTTTCAGTCACCCTACTGAGTTCACTATCGGTCGTCAGGGAGTATTTAGCCTTGCGAGATGGTCCTCGCAGATTCAGCCGGGGTTCCACGTGACCCGGCCTACTCAGGTACCCCTCGGGAGGCAATCTGCTTTCGCTTACGGGACTGTCACCCGCTATGGTCTCGCTTTCCAGACGAGTTCAGCTAGCCGATTGCTTTATCACTCCCATGGGAGGGGCCCTACAACCCCGCAGGGGAAAACCCCCGCGGTTTGGGCTGTTTCCCGTTCGCTCGCCGCTACTGAGGAAATCGAAATTTCTTTCTTTTCTAGTGGTTACTTAGATGTTTCAGTTCACCACATTTGCCACGCACGCCTATGTATTCAGCGTACGCCAGTTCGGGAACCTCGGGATCAACACTCGTTTGACAGTTTCCCCGAGCTTTTCGCAGTCTTCCACGCCCTTCAAAGCCTCCTGACACCAAGACATCCCCCATGCGCCCTTAGTAGCTTGACCACATAAATCCAACGCTCGCACGCTCGCCGACAAACCGCCCGGCGGACATCCCGCCGCACGACAAACCCGGTAAACGACGAACACTCGATTCATGGTCTTCGCCACGACAGCCACTTCCAGGGACGAACAAAGCCGCCCACGAAGCGCTGTCCTGTAACGATATCCAAATCGCGTCGATCCAATCGAGCGAACAAGTTCGCCCGCCGTCTCGACGCAGTCTAAGAGCCTCTCTGAACGTCTCCGTGAGGACAAGGCCTTGCAAACCCCGCCCACGTGACGCTCGTTAAGATGCCACTCTACCACAACCAAATTGCCAAAGAACAACGCCGCCGTGCCCGGCGGGCCTGCCTGATGGACAGGGGCCGTCTTCCGCCAAATCGCCTCGAAACCGGCTCGAGTCGATTCCCGCTGGCGGCCTACGGCCCGCACCCACCAAATATTTGCCAAACCGTGAAGTATATCGACCCACGGCGTCGTGTCAAACGCAAATCTGCGTCGAAAAAAATCCGCACCTCCCCAGACGCTTTGCTTCCTGTATCGACAAACCACATCATATGAAGTTCGCCTTATCTGGAAAAGGGCCGCCCTGGAGGTCTCCTGATAGACGGTGTTCAACATTCGCCGCAAATGGGTCGAACAGGGGTTCGAAGCCGCGCTGCGGGCCGAAGAGGCGAAGCCCTTCCCTTGGGGACCACACGCGGTACCGTGAAAAAAATCGCCGGGAGTTTCTCCGCCCCAATGCCGTGGCGACGCGGTTTTGAGAGCCCGCATTCCTAAAGGGGGCGCCCTCTGAACCGGGTTGTGTGATCCGTCCGCATGGATCCGGACGCGCTAGGCGTACGGGCGGCGGCTATACACGCGGCCGGGACTAATATCGGGCGTCCAGCGGACTTCGTATCGGCTCACCAAAATTGACGTCGGCAGCACGAACATGGCAGAGAAAACTGCCCGGCGGCGCTGCGACTGCGCTTTCGCGCATTCGCAACACCCGTGCCTGTATCGTAACGCCGCGGTTTGGGCCGGGCAAGACGGCTCGTAGTGACCCGATTTATTTATCGGGTCCGGCGGTGATGCCAAATCAGACGGACCGCATGAATGCGGAGACTACGAATTCTACCACCTCGAGCCGCGCTGCGTTCAACGGGCTACCGCGCCCGCGTGAAGCACCTCGGGTGTGCCGGCGCCTGGCGAGAAGAGCACCAAACCGCCGGCCGGGTGGTCGATCTCGACGACGCAGTTGGGCGTGCCGACGGCGTGTTTGGCCAGGATGGCTTCCATGGCTTGCACGGCGGCCACGGTCTGGCGGTCGGCCGAGATGTCGTTGTACGACAGTGCGCGGGCTTGTCGCAGCCGGTCTTCTCTCTGTTCGGGCGGACCGCCGAATTCGACGGCGGCCGCCTCGCGGAAGAACCGCTCCAAGGCCTCGATGCCGTAGCCCCGTTGGGACCGCTCGCCCCACGGTTCCAGGAACGAGCCGTTGTAGTGGTTGTTGATCGATATCTTGCACTCCACCGGCGTGCGGCCCTCGATGGTGCATTCCACGCCGCGGCGGCGGCTGTGCCCCAGCCACAATCCGTTGTCGAAGCGGAATTGCACTTCCTGTTCGACATAGCCGGGAAAATTGTCCGGCGTGACCCAAGAAGTGTGGATGTCGAACGAGGCCTCGCGGCCGTCGTCGTATTCGTAGTTCAAACGCAATTGGGTCGAATCCCACGTCGGGCCGTCGGCCGGGCCGACGATGCCGCGCTGACCCGTGCAGGCGACGCTGGCCAACCGGCCGCCAAAGGTGAAGTCGATCAGCTTGATGTAATGCACTGCCACGTACGTGCCGGGGTTGCGGCCGGTGATCCACTCGGCGAACTGATCGCCGGAGATCGATTTTGGTTCCAATAGTGAACAGTAGCCGTTGTTCACGTGCTTTAGCTCGTCGTCGGCCACCAACGTACGCAGCTTCTTGTGGTCCGGATCCAAGAGCTTGTGATACACCACCTTGGCCAGCACGTCGTGCTCTCTGGCGAGCCGCTCCAATTCGTCCAATTCGGCAAGCGACAACACGGACGGTTTTTCGATCAACAGATGCTTGCCAGCCGCCAGCACGGCCCGGGCGGCCTCGAAGTGACGATTGTCGGGCGTGGCCACGCAGACCACATCAACATCGGACGCCAGCAGTTGAACGACCGAGTCCGGCTCGGCATACACGGCGAAATCGCCGACGCGGCCGCCGGCGCGCTGCCGGTACTCCTCCGCCCTTCGTCCCGTGCGGCTGGCCATCGCGGCGAGCTGGACGTCGCAGACCCCGAACGCCGGGTCGTGCAAACCCCGGCGATGCACGGTCTCAAAAAACGGCCGGTACGTCTCATCAAAGATCATCCCCACGCCGACCATGCCGGCGCGGAGGGAATGTTCATCCGGGCCGTACGATTTTGACACTTGAAAACCCTTACTCGACTGCCTTCGTGGTGAATCACCCCGGTCCACGCCCTTCACTGGGCGGCGCACCGATCCGCGTGCGGCGCCGATAGTGCAAGAACCTGCGGCGTCATTTGCCGGCGCAGGCCAACATGCCACGGGTGGCGGCCAGGCGCACGTGTTTGGGTCGATCTCCGCCGGCGAACTTCTTGTACATCGCCAGCGCCGACACCTTGTCTCCAGAGGCCAGCAGTTGCTCGGCGCACGCCAGCGAGGCGTCCGTCGCGGCGAGCCGCACTTCCGCATCGGCCGGGCGGGCGCCAGCCAACGCCTGAGCGGCTTCCGGCGTGCCAATGGTCCCCAGCGCCAAGGCGGCGGCGCGGGCCACGGCCTGATCGGACTGATCCACCAGCGCTGCCAGCGCCGTGACGCTTTCGGCGTCCTGCCGTGTTCCCAACGAAGAGATGATTCCGACTTGCAGCGCGCTGCTGGTTTTTTTCAATGCCGTACGCAACGCGGCGGCGGCCTGCGAGTCCGGGATCCGCTCCAGCGCAAACCGCGCCATGTGCGAAAGCTCCTCTTGACTGAGCAACGCCGCCAGCGCCGGCACCGACGCCGCCGTGCCAATCACCATCAGCTTGCGGCAGACAAAGTCCTTGGCGGCGCGCGACGCGTCGGTCTTCAACACCGCCGCCAGGCGGGTTTCCAGGTCCTGCCGGGCCGCGGCATCGCCGCAGGTGGCCACGACGGCCTCATCGATCGACTTCAATTCGCCGGGGTCCGTGCCCCAGTCGTACGATTGCAATCTGTCAAAGGCTTGATTCAACATCGTCTATTCCCTTGTCTGAACGATCATGTTTTTGGAAGCAGCAAAACGGGCAACGTCTACACCTGCCACGGTTCGCGACGGGCGCGGTCCAGCAGGCGATTGGCCTCCTCGTCGCCCGTGAACTGCTGTCGGGCGGCGTCCCATTTCAGCGACCGCTGTAACTGATACGCGGCGATGCCCAGATGGCAGACCAGCACCGTGTTGACGGCCATCTCGATGTCGCGGAACGGCGTTTCGCGCGTCTTGACGCACTCGATGAAATCCCCGTAGATGCCGCCTTGGCCTTTGTAGGTCGGCACGGGCTTGGCCGGACGGGTCTCGCCGGGCGTGCCTTCCACGTCCAGGTTTCCCTTGCCGGGACGATTGTGCGTCAGAACGATGCCGCCCGGATACCGGTATTCCAGGTACTTGCCCTCGGCGTCGTCGTGATAGACGACTTCCGCCGGCTGCAGTTCGCGCACGTCGACGGCGAACGTGGCCCCGCCGAAATGATGCGCGCCCCAGTCAGTCATGCCGCCGCCGGAGTAATCGACGTACGATCGCCAACTGCCGCCGCTGGTGCCGAAGTTGCCGTCGCAGCGCGCCTTGTTGTAAGGCGCCCAAGGCGCGGGTCCCAGCCAAAGGTCCCAGTCCATTTCCGACGGCACGGTTTCAGCCGGCAGGTTGCACGGCTGCGAGAGCGGACCGACGTTGACGTTGATGCTCTTGATGGCGCCCAACTGGCCGCCCCAGCATTTGTCGACCACGCCTCGATAATCTTCCAAAACGCGCTGGCTGCCGCCGGAGACGACGCGGGAGTAGCGCCGCGCGGCCTCGACCATCAACGGTCCTTCGCGCAGCGTACGGGTTTCGGGCTTTTGGCAATACACGTCCTTGCCGTGGCGGCAGGCCTCGATCACGATCGCGGCGTGCCAGTGGTCGGGCGTGGCGACGTGCACGGCGTCGATGTCGTCGCGCGCGAGCAGTTCGCGGAAGTCGTTGTACGCCTGACAGTCCTGGTTGCCGTAGTGCTCGTCCGTCTTGGCTTTGGCGGCGTCGCGAAAGTTTTTCCGCACGTCGCAGACGGCCACATACTGCACGTCGCCCCGGCTGCGGAAGGCGCCCATATCGCCGCGGCCCATATTGCCGATGCCGATGCCGCCCATCACGATGCGGTCGCTGGCCGGAGGCCGGTCGTCATTGCCCAGCGCGGTCGACGTAATCACATACGGCGCGGCCATCGCCGTGCCGGCCGTCTTCAAAAAATCGCGTCGCGTAGGTTGGTGGACGCCCATCGATGGTACCTCCGTACGATTGTCAGAAAATGAAGTGGTGCAGTGCGTCGCAGCGGGGTGGAATTTCCCGATTCGTTTTGAAACGCATAGGGTGAAACTCGTTTCCAGCATTAGGATACACGCTCCGTTGGAGATTAAAAGCGTGTAGTCCGCCGGAAACGGCGTTGGCAGGAATCCTCCAACGTGGCGCGTTGTCCCGCCAACGCCCGGTTACAGACGAACCCGCAATATTCCATATTCCCTGCAGGAACGCGGTGAAATTGGGGCATGCACCTCACAAGTGGGGATGTGCCCAACGCTCTGTGGCGGGCGCGAGGGCGACGTCACATCACTTGCCGTCAAGGCGATCCCAAAAAATGCCTCGCAAATCCGACGGCGCCGGACAGAACTGTGTTCGGCGGATCGATCCATCTGTCGTCGGCAATGCCAATCACATGGCTGCTGGCCAAGCAACGCGTCCATTCCTTTAGCCTGGATTCTTGCCGCTCGGCGGAGTCGGTAAAACACGCAGCCTCCCGTTTTGTGGGCGCGCTCTGTAGACCGCACCGCGTTTGCCGGCAACCAGCGGCGCCTCATGTTCAAACCGCGTTCCAGCGCAAGACAGCGCAGGTGAAGTTAGCGAATCGAAAAATCCTTCGTAGTTAACCTAAAAATGGGAAGAGTTACGTAGCAAGACGGTAGACGTGGACGCGCTGACGCGGATGGGTCGGTTGTCATTAGATTCTTCCTCCTCTCGAACTCCGCGCCCTCTGCGCCTCTGCGTGAGCTTTTTCAGTTCCCCGCTGGCGACGAAACGCACGGATGCTCTCGTTCATCGTCCCTCCAACATCGATCACGCCTGCCTCACACCCTGTCGGACTTGATGGTTGTGGCGTAATGGGTTACCGTAAGTCGATGGCAGCCTTATGGATGCTGCCAATCGGGTGACGGACTTTGCGAGGGCCATTCAGCAGGAGAGGCTGCGATGAAACGACGGACCGCGTGGTTGGCTGTCTGCGTCTTGGCGTGCTTGTTGAATCCTTCTTTTCGGCGGATATTGGCTGACGACACAATCGCTCCGGCCGAGGCGCTGGCCACGGCCGATCAACTGTGCTTGTCGGGAAACTACGCCGAAGCGGCCGAGCAATACGCGCAGGTGGCCGCCGCCCGGCCGGTTGACGCCGCCTTGGGACTCGCGCGTTGCCAGGAGAGCACGGGCCGGCGCGAGCAAGCGGCCGATACGCTCTCGGCCGCGCTTGAGGATCATCCGCGCGAAGCCGCATTGCACGCCGAATTGGCCCGGCTGGCGTTTGAACGCGGCGATTACGAAACCGCGGACGCGGCGGTGACCGTCGCGTTGGGCATCGATGAAGACCAACTGCAAGCGCGTTGGATCGCCGCGCAGTTATTGACCGCAGCGGGCAAGTTGGACGAAGCCGACCGGGCGCACAAGTGGCTGGTCGATTATTACAACCAGCAAGTGGCGGTCACCGATCCAGAAGACATGCAGTGGATCGGGCTGGCGGCCGCGCAGTTTGCCCGTTGGAATCGCTTGGGGGACCAGTTCAAGTTCCTGGTCAACGAGCTGTATCCCGACGCCTTGAACGCCGAGCCGGCCTACTGGCGGGCGCATCTGGACGCCGGACGGCTGTTTCTGGAAAAGTACAATCAGGCCGACGCCAGCCGCGAGTTGCGCGCCGCGCTGCGATTGAACCCACAGGCAGCCGAAGTGCATGCGGCGCTGGGCGAGTTGGCGATGCAGCGATTCGACATGGACGACGCCCGCCGGTCGATTCTGGCGGCGCTGGAGTTGAATCCGCAACTTCTGGAAGCCCATCAACTCAAATCCGACCTGGCGGCGGCCAATTTTCACATCGATGAAGCCATCGAAATCCTGGACGAGGCGCTGCGGCTCAACCCGCGGTCGGAGGAAACGCTGGCGCGTCTGGCCGCCGCTTACGTTTCGCGCGACGGGTTGTCCGTTGACGAAGATATCGACGAAACTCCTCTCGGCAAATTGCTGGCCGAAGTAAACGCACGCAACCCGCACGCCGGCGTGTTTTACTATCGCCTGGCCGCCAGTCTGGAACAACAGCGGCGGTTTACGGCGGCAGAACGATTCTTTGAAGAGGCGCTTGAGCGGATGCCGCAGTTGGTTGGTCCGCGGGCCGGCTTGGGCATGTTGTACATGCGGCTGGGCGAGGAGGACAAGGCGCGCAAGCTGCTCGACGAGTCGTTCGACGTCGACCGCTACAACGTGCGGGCCAGCAACATGCTCAAAGTGCTGGAAGTTCTAGAGGACTACGCGGTGCTGGAAACCGAGCACTTTGTGATTAAGTTCGATCGCACCCAAGATGAACTTTTAGCCCGCTATGCCGCCGATTACTTGGAAAACGAAGTCTATCCGGAACTGACCGCCAAGTTCGGCTTCGAGCCGGCCGGCAAATCGCTGTTTGAAATCTTCAATCGCGCCCGCAATACGGACGGTCACGGCTGGTTCAGCGCGCGGATGGTCGGGCTGCCGTACATAGGCACCGTGGGGGCATGCGCCGGCAAGGTGGTCGCGCTGGCGTCGCCCGGTGGGATGCCGAAGAAATACAATTGGGGCCGGGTATTGAAGCACGAATTCGTCCACGTGCTGAACCTGGAGCAAACGAACTTCAACATCCCGCACTGGTACACCGAGGCGCTGGCGGTGATCAACGAGGGGTATCCGCGTCCTCAGGTGTGGAACGACCTGTTGATCCAGCGGGTTCCTCGCGATGAGTTGTTCAATCTGGACACGATCAACCTGGGCTTCGTGCGGCCCGGCTCCGGTTTGGACTGGCACATGGCGTATTGCCAGGCCGAGTTGTACGCCGAGTACATGTTGCAGACGTTCGGCGACGACGCGCTGGCCAAGATGCTCGACGCGTACCACGACAATTTGACTACCCGCGTGGCATTGCGCCGGTCGTTCGACATCGAGCAGGAGGAATTCGAAGCGGGCTACAGAGACTTTCTGCGGACCGTCGTCGCCGGGCTGAGCGCGCGGCCGAAGCCTGCCGAAATGTCGCTCGGCGAGCTGGAGCGGGCGGTGCGTGACGATCCGGAGAATCCTGACCTGTTGGCCCGCCTGGCCCACGAATATGTCGCACGGCGGGCATACCCAAAGGCCCGCAAGTTGGCTGAACAAGCGCTTGAGATAGCGCCCGGTCATCAGCACGCCACGTACGTGATCGCCCGGATACACCTGGTCGTGGGCGAAACGCAGAAGGCGATCGAGCTGCTCGCAAAGTGTTTGGATCGGGAGTCGCCTCAGGAAAACGCCTTGAGCCTGCTGGCGGGGATGAAATTAAAGGCCAAGGCCTACGATGAAGCGGCCGAGTTGTACGCCTTGGGCGCGAAGCACGATCCGTCGGCCGACCGCTGGCTGAGCGCGTTGGCCAAGGTCCATTTAACCGCCGGCAACGACCGAGAGTTGTTCGGGGTATTGGAGCAGTTGGCCCTGCGGGACACCGACGATTTTACGGTCCGCAAGAAACTGGCCCAATTGGCGCTGGCCGCCGAGGACTTTCCGGCGGCGGCCCGTTGGGCGAGCCAGGCAATTCAGATCGACGTGCAAGATGCAGACGTTCACCGCCAGCTTGCTCAAGCTCTGACCGGCAGTCAAGATTACGCTCGGGCGATCGAAGAATACGAAGTCGCAGTCGAGTTGGCGCCCGATGAATTGGCCCTGCGGCTGCTGCTGGCCGAAACCTGCGTGAAAGCCGATCAGCAGGAAAAGGCCCAGGCGGCGCTCGAGGAATTGCTGAACAAGGATCCCGACTTTCCGGGGGCGAAACCACTGCTGGAGAGCATCGGACCGTGAGCGGCGACGAACCAGCGGAAACGGGCGACCCGGGAGGCGAGATTTCGATCGGCCGGTTCCAGCAGTTGATCCGGCGGATGTACCTGGAAAAGGACGTGGCCCGCGGCCTCGACGGCACGTTCATGTGGCTGGTCGAAGAGATTGGCGAGTTGGCCGCCGCGCTGCGGAGCGGAACGTCGGCTGAGAAACACGAAGAATTTGCCGACGTGTTGGCTTGGCTGGCGACGATCGCCAACGTGGCCGGCGTGGACTTAAGCGAGGCGGTGCGGCGAAAATACGCTTCCGGCTGCCCCGGCTGCGGGCAGTTCATTTGCGCCTGCGACGATGCGGAGAAACCATGAAAACGGGCGACGCAATTCGTCGAGTCAATAGACGCACGGATCAAGCTGCATTGGTCGTTCGATTAAATGACGCTGCTCGTGAGTTGAAAACAACAGTGGTCCCCGTGTCTGGAAATGCTTCGACTACGACAGCCCAGTCGCGCAGCGACGACAGCGTAAAGCCGGGGGCGAAAGCCCCCGGAAACCGATCCGTCCAGAAACATCGCAGCCCCGCCGGGGCGACAGCGGCCGCGCAAACGTCTGCTGTCGCCCCTACGGGGCTTCGCCGTGAGAATTCGACCTGTGTTCCGGGGGCTTGCGCCCCCGGCTGTACGCTGTCGCCCCTGGCGGGGCTTTTCAGAGATCGATTCGCATTCAGTTTTGCCGACGGTCACGTCCGCATCGAGTCGCCAAGACGCCATGCTTCGCGGTGGATCACCGCGCTACTGTTGATCGCCGCGGGGCTGACGATTCCGTCCGCGGCGTTAGCCCAACCACCCGACCGACCGCGCCCGGTGCGGTTGAGCGTCGGTTTTCAGGATAAATACAAGGTGGGCATGTGGACGCCCGTGGAGGTCACGTTCCGCGGCGGCAAGCTGGAAGAGACCGGCACGGTCCGATTTCTGGCGGCAGACGCCGACGGCGCCACCACCAGCGTCGGACCGGTCCGCGATATTCCCGTCAGCATCGGCCCGGGGCAGGATCGCACGTTTCGCAGTTACGTGAAATTCGGCCGCGACCAGTCGGAATTGACCGTCATCTTTGACGTGCAGGGCAGAAGAGACGTGCGCCGCACGTTCGATGGCATGGAGTCTGAACGCGAGCTATTGTTGCCGACTCCGATGGACACCCGGCAAAAGCTGATCGTCAGCGTCGGCGCGCCGATCGGCATCGACGCGGCGCTGAAAGGACAAGACGTCAGTTGGCAGTCGCACGTCGAACATGCCCGGCTGACGGACACCACCGCGTTGCCGACTCGCTGGTACGGGTACGAGGGGGTCGACGTGTTGTGGCTCTCCACCAGCCAGCCGGAAATTTACCGTCAATTGCTCGACAATAGCGCTCAATTGGCCGCCTTGGACCGTTGGGTGCAAATGGGCGGCAAGCTGGTGCTGTGCGTCGGCAGCGCGCAAGCGCCACTTTTATTGACCGAGGGGCAGCCACTGGCGCGCTTCGTGCCGGGGACGTACTCTGGCCAGGACGCGACGTTGTCCCCATCGCAGTTGGCCGCTTGGGAGGCTTACGCGGGTGGCAAAGAGCCGCTGCCGCGCCCGCAGAAATCCGGCGACGGAGACAGCCGTTTGCGGGTGCCGCTGGTCGAAAATCCACGAGGCCGAGTCGTGGTTCCACAGCGGCGCACGGAGGGCGAACCACCGCTGATGATCTACGCCCCTTACGGATTCGGCGAGGTGCTGTTCCTCACCGTCGATCTGGATCAGCCCCCGTTTTCCAAATGGTCCGGCCGCGGCGCCTTGGTCAACCGCATCCTGGACAAGGACGGCAAGCAGGAATTGGACGAGGACTTGCAGCAGCAGTTCCGCTGGCGATCCGGCGCCGGGGACCTGGCTAGTCAACTGCACGCGGCGCTGGATCAGTTTGAAGGCGTCCAGCCGGTGGCCTTCGGCTTGGTCGCGCTGCTGGTCGTGGGCTACATCCTGCTGATCGGACCGGGCGATTACCTGCTGGTCAAGCGAGTGCTAAAGCGGATGGAGCTGACCTGGGTGACCTTTCCGGCCATTGTGCTGCTGGTCAGCTTGACGGCCTATGTGACGGCCTACTGGTTGAAAGGGGATCAGTTGCGGGTCAATCAGGTCGAATTGGTCGATGTCGACACGGCCACCGGGCTGGTCCGCGGCAGCACGTGGGCCAATATCTTCAGTCCGCGGATGTCCTCCTACAATGTCACGCTCACACCAAAACTGGCCGAAGGGGCCGAACCGGACGACGCCAGCGTCTTGCTGTCGTGGTTCGGCGAGCCGGTGACCAGTTGGCAAGGTGTGCGCGCCTCGGGCGGGGGGCCGTTGTTCAGCCGGACGTACGAAATCGCATCCTCGGCCGACGACGCGTCGACGTTGGATCAATTGCTCGGTGTGCCCATCCAGGTCTGGTCGACCAAGAGCTTCATGGCCCGCTGGTACGGCAGCACGCTCGACTATCCTAAGGCCGAGCTGCGCGAAGCGGACGACCGCATCCCGCAAGGCACGATCCGTAACACGCTGGACGTCCCCTTGCAGGGCTGCCTGCTGGTGTACGAACATTGGGTATATACAATCGGAAACTTGGCCCCGGGCCAAGAGGTCGTGCTGGATCCCAATCGGCCGGAGCCGCGCCGCATGAAGGTTGAGACCTTTTTGACGAATCAGCAAATCGTCCAGCGTGAAGGCAATTCGCAAGACTTCGTATATCAGGGTTCGCAGTGGGACCCCAACAACGCCGACGTGCGGCGGATTCTGTTGCAGATGATGTTCTACGACGCCTCGGGCGGCATCTCGTACAACCGCGTGACCAATGGATATCAGTCATACACCGACATGAGCGAACATCGCCGGCTGGGCCAGGCCATGCTGGTCGGCGTCGCCGCCGGCGCCGGCACGGCGCAGTCCAACGCTTCTGTATTCAAAAACGACGGAACGCCGATGACCGGCCCCCAAGACCGCCGGTGGACGGTGTACCGGTTCCTGTATCCAATCGATGCGTCCGACGCGGGGGGCTAGCGAAGTGCCCGCGGTTTCTTGGGAACACCCGCGACGGCGGCCAGGCGACGCGGACGACGGAGTATTCACCACAGACACGGAGGACACGGAGCTTAGGGCAGAGAGCGATGGCGAAACGGCTTTGTTTCATCGATGATGAATAATCGCCAGACGATGAATCTGCCCACTTAAAAACGCCGCGCATCTTTATTTCACTCGAAAAAATGAACTCCTTTCCCTCGTCTCTCTGTGACCTCCGTGACTCCGTGGTGAATCCCACCCGGCACCAGTGTTTACCTAAGCAATCAAGGCATCGACCAACGTGATTGAAACCCGCGAATTGACCAAAATGTACGGCGATCTGCACGCGCTGAAAAACCTGGAATTGAAGCTGGAAAAAGGGGACGTGTTCGGCTTCATCGGTCCCAACGGCGCCGGCAAGACCACGACCATGCGGATCCTGGCCACGCTGTTGAACCCCACTTGGGGCGAGGCCTACGTGTGCGGGTATTCCATCTACACGGCGCCCAAGGACATCCGCCGGGTGATCGGCTATATGCCCGACTTCTTCGGCGTGTACGACGACATGAAGGTGATCGAATACCTGGAGTTCTTCGCCGCCGCCTACCGCATCAAGGGGCCCGCGCGC
>Ga0214472_10004245_pt1 | contig 15118 bp, 17 predicted proteins | sample RVTome_6_FD_207662 | JGI IMG/M metagenome (GOLD analysis project Ga0214472, IMG submission 207662) | Soil microbial communities from uranium-contaminated site in the Upper Colorado River Basin, Wyoming, United States - RVT140D175 | ecosystem: Environmental > Terrestrial > Soil > Contaminated >...
GCGTGGCGGTCAACCAGGAATATGTCGGTCCAGACCACCCGGTCCGCTCCGGCGACGAGGTCGCGTTGTTCCCGCCGGTGACGGGCGGCTGAGAAGGCAGACGATGATCCGCGTGCAGCGCGAGGATTTCGACGTCGGCGCCGAATTGGCGCGCCTCGCGCAGGGCGACCGCGCGGTCGGCGGCGTCGCCTGCTTCGTCGGGTTGGTGCGCGACATGGCCGGGGATGCGCCGATCGGCGCCATGACGCTCGAGCACTACCCCGGCATGACCGAGAAGAAGCTGGCCGAGATCGAGGCCGAGGCCAACCGCCGCTGGGACTTGGCGGCGAGCCTGATCGTGCATCGCTACGGCCGGCTCGAGCCGGGCGAGCGCATCGTGCTGGTGGCGACCGCCGCGGCGCACCGCGAGGCCGCGCTGGACGCCTGCCGGTTCCTCATCGACTGGCTGAAGACCCGGGCGCCGTTCTGGAAGCTCGAGGAGACGCGCGACGGCGCCCGCTGGGTCGCCGCCCGCGACAGCGACGAGACGGCGGCGGAGCGCTGGTTCGAGTAGGGGCGGGTTTCAAACCCGCTCCGACATTTCCGATATTGCCGTGCCTACTCCGCCGCGCTTGCCGCCTTGGCCGGCGGGCGGCGGACCAGGTCCTCGTAATCCTTCATCAGGGCCTGGGTGATCGGACCGACCTTGAACTTGTACGACCCGATCTCGCCGACCGGCGTCACCTCGGCGGCGGTGCCGGTGATGAACACCTCGTCGGTCTTGGCCAGCTCGTCGGGCAGGATCGCCCGCTCCACGACCTCGTACCCGCGCTGCCGCGCGAGATCGATCGCCGTGCGCCGGGTGATGCCGTCGAGAAAGCAGTCCGGCGTCGGCGTGTGCAGCACGCCGTCCTGCACCAGGAAGACATTGGCGCCGGTCGCCTCGGCGATGCGGCCGCGCCAGTCGAGCATCAGGGCGTCGGCATAGCCCTCCTTCTCGGCGGCGTGCTTGGACAGGGTGCAGATCATGTACAGGCCCGCCGCCTTGCTTGCCGTGGGCGCCGTCTCGGGCGCCGGCCGCCGCCACTTGGCGATCGTCATGCGGATGCCCTTGAGGCGCGATTCCGGCGCGAAATAGGCCGGCCATTGCCAGGTGGCGATGGCGAGATGGATGCGGCTCTGCTGCGCCGACACGCCCATCATCTCGCTGCCGCGCCACGCCACGGGGCGGACATAGCCGTCGACGATCTTCTGCGTCTCGAGCACGCGCCGGGTCGCCGCGTCGATCTCGGCGACGCCATAGGGAATGGCGAAGCCGAGCAGCTCGGCCGAATTGACCAGGCGCCGGCTGTGCTCGGTCAGCTTGAAGACATGGCCGTTATAGGCGCGTTCGCCCTCGAACACGCAGCTCGCGTAGTGCAGCCCGTGGGACAGCACATGCAGCTTGGCCTCGCGCCATGGCAGCAGCGCGCCGTCGTACCAGATGACGCCGTCGCGATCGTCGAAAGGCAGCACGTCCATCGTCGTCACCCGCTCCGCCGGACCACCCGGGTCATTGTCGGCCGAAGGCCTTGGCGTATTATGGTCGAAAGACCCTACGTCCTGTAGCATTTTTGCGGGAATAATGTCAATATGGCTGACCTAAAATCCCTGGCCAATCCGCTGTTCCTGCGCGAGGACGACCTGCGCCAGGGGATGGAGCTGCTGTTCTACGCCTATCGCGATTTCACGGCCGAGCCGGACGCCATCCTCGGCCGCTACGGTTTCGGCCGCGCCCACCATCGGGTGATCTACTTCGTCGGCCGCAACCCGTCGATCACCGTCTCGGCGCTGCTCGACATCCTGAAGGTGACCAAGCAGAGCCTGAGCCGGGTGCTCGGCCAACTCGTCCGCCAGGGCTTCGTCGCGCAACAGCCCGGCGCGCGCGACCGGCGGCAGCGGCTGTTGCAGTTGACGGCGAAGGGCGCCGAGCTGGAACGGCTGCTGTCCGAGGGTCAGCGGGCGCGCATCGCGGCCGCCTATCGCGCCGCCGGGGCCGAGGCCGTGGACGGCTTTCGCAAGGTGCTGCTCGGCATGATCGACGAGGCCGACCGGACGCGGTTCGCGGCGCTAGGCAGCGGACCGCGGCAACCGCTATAGTTTCGCATGGTCCCCGCGACAACGGAAGCGACGGCCGCCGGCGAGCTGCCGCACATCCTCGTGGTCGACGACGACCGGCGCTTACGCGAATTGCTGCGCCGGTATCTCGCCGAGCAGGGTTTTCGCGTCACCGTCGCGGCCAATGCCGCCGAGGCGCGCGCCCGGCTCGGCAGCCTCGCCTTCGACCTGATCGTGCTCGACATCATGATGCCCGGGGAGAGCGGCCTCGACCTCACCACCGCGCTGCGTCGCGAGGGCGGCGTGCCGATCCTGCTGCTGACCGCCATGGGCGAGGCCGGGGACCGCATCGCCGGGCTCGAGCGCGGCGCCGACGACTACCTGTCCAAGCCGTTCGAGCCGCGCGAGCTGGTCTTGCGCATCCGCACCGTCCTGCGCCGCGTGGCGGCGGAGCCGCCGGCGGTGCCCCGCGAGGTCAATTTCGGGAGCTTGCGCTTCGACCTGGAACGAAAGGTGCTGCGCCGCGGCGTCGAGGAGGTGCGGCTGACCGCGGCCGAAGCCGGGCTGCTCGACGCCCTCGCCCGCCGGCCGGGCATCGCGCTGTCGCGCGAGGAGCTGGGCCGGCAGGCCGGCGGCAGTCGCACCGTCGACGTGCAGATGACCCGGCTGCGGCGCAAGATCGAGGCCGACCCGCGCTTCCCGCGCTATCTGCAGACGGTGCGCGGGCGCGGCTACATGCTGCAGCCGGATTGAGGCGGCCGCCGGTCCGGTGATGGTCACCGCCACGCCCACCCAACTCACCCGCGAATCGCCGACCGCCGTCCCGGCGATCCGCCGGTTGCGGGCGCGGATCAACCGCGTGCTGCCGCGTTCGCTGCTCGGCCGTTCGTTGCTGATCATCGTGACGCCGCTGATCCTGCTCCAGGTGGTTTCGACCTGGGTGTTCTACGACAGCCACTGGGAGACGGTGACGCGCCGCCTCGCCGGCAACCTCGCCGGCGACGTCGCCGCGGTGATCGAGCTGATGCGCCGGTCGGCGGGGCCGGCCGACTACCCGGGCATCTTCGAGCTGGCGGCGACCACCATGCGCCTGCAGATGGCACACGAGCCGGGCGCCGCGCTGCCCGACGAGACGGTGGCGGCGCGCCAGGACCTGGTCGACGTCAAGCTGTCGCAGGCGCTCGAAGATATCGTCGGCCGGCCGTTCCGCATCGACACGCGCTCGCTCGAAAAGGTGGTCGAGATCCGCGTGCAGCTCGACGACGGCGTGCTCCAGGTGCTGGCGCCGCGCCGGCGCCTGTTCAGCTCGACCACCTATGTCTTCATCTTGTGGATGGTCGGCACGTCGCTGGTGCTGTTCGCCGTTGCCACCGTGTTCATGCTTAACCAGGTGCGGCCGATCCGCCGGCTCGCCGCCGCCGCCGACGATTTCGGCAAGGGCCGCGACGTGCCCGATTTCAAGCTCGAAGGCGCGGCCGAGGTGCGCCAGGCGGCGGCCGCCTTCAACCTGATGCGCAACCGCATCCGACGCCAGATCGCCCAGCGTACCGAGATGCTGGCCGGCGTCTCGCACGATTTGCGCACGCCGCTCACCCGCATGAAGCTGCAGCTCGCCATGCTCGGCGACGGCCCGGAGGTCGCCGACCTGCACGCCGACGTGGCGGAGATGGAGAAGATGCTCGGCGGCTACCTCGCCTTCGCCCGCGGCGAGGGCGCCGAGCAGCCGGTGCCGACCGATCTCGGGCTGCTGCTGCGCGACCTGGTCGCCGGCGCCTTGCGCGACGGGGCGACGATCGATCTGGAGGCCGAGCCCGACCTGGTCGTGCCCTTGCGCCCGGACGCCTTCCGGCGCTGCCTGGCCAACCTGATCGGCAACGCCCGTCGCCATGCCCGGACCGTTGCGATCCGGGCGACGCGGCGCGGCGCCGCGATCGAGGTCACGGTGGACGACGACGGGCCGGGCATCCCGCCCGATCAGCGCGAGGAGGTGTTCCGGCCTTTTTACCGGCTCGACCCGTCGCGCAACCCGGAAACCGGGGGCGTCGGCCTCGGGCTCACCATCGCGCGCGACGTGATGCGCGGCCATGGCGGCGATCTGGTGCTGACCGATTCGCCGCTCGGCGGCCTGCGCGCCCGGCTGCGGCTGCCGGTCTGATGCACAACGCCGATGTCGCGGCGCTCCTCGACCGGCTCGGCAAGCTCCTGGAGATCGAGGGCGCGAATCCCTTCCGGGTGCGCGCCTATCGTAACGCCGCCCGCACGGTTCAGGATCTGCCGCACAGCGTCGAGTCGATGCTCGCCCAGGGCGTCGACCTGTCCGAGCTGCCCGGCGTCGGCGAGGACCTCGCCGGCAAGATCCGGGAGATCGTCGAGACCGGCCGGCTGCGCCTGCTCGACGAAGTGGCGGTCCGGCTGCCCGGCGGCCTCATCGACCTCACGCGCGTGCCGGGACTGGGGCCGAAGCGGATCAAGCTGCTGCACGAGCGCCTCGGCGTCCGCGGCCTCGACGACCTCGCGGCGGCCGCCAAGGCCGGGAAGATCGGCGCGCTCCCCGGCCTCGGCAAGAAGACGGAAGCGAAGATCCTGGCCGAGATCGGGCGGCTCAAGGGCGGCGAGACGCGGACCAAGCTCAACGTCGCCGAACGGATCGTCGAGCCGCTGCTCGCCTATCTGACGAAGACCGAGGGCGTCGCCGACGCGGTCGCCGCCGGCAGCTACCGGCGGCGCAAGGACACCGTGGGCGACGCCGACATCCTCGTGACCTGCCGCAAGGGCGCCGCGGTCACGGACCGCTTCGTCAATTACGAGGACGTGGCGCAGGTCGTCGCCAAGGGCCCGACGCGCTCGACGGTGCTGCTGAAGTCGGGGTTCCAGGTCGACCTGCGGGTCGTCCCGCAGGCCAGCTACGGCGCCGCCCTGCATTATTTCACCGGATCGAAGGCGCACAACATCGCGGTGCGCACGATGGCCGCGACGAAGGGCCTCAAGCTCAACGAATACGGCGTGTTCAAGGGCAGCAAGCGGGTCGCCGGGCGCACCGAGGCCGAGGTCTACGCGCAGGTGGGCCTGCCCTATATCGAACCGGAGCTGCGCGAACAGCGCGGCGAGATCGAGGCGGCGCGGGCCGGCAGGCTGCCGAAGCTGGTCGCGCTCGCCGACATCCGCGGCGACCTGCACGTCCATAGCAAGGCCTCGGACGGCAGGTACACGGTCGCGGAGATGGCGGCGGCGGCGCGGGCGCGGGGCTACGCCTATGTTGCGATCGCCGACCACAGCAAGCACGTCACCGTGGCGCACGGGCTGGACGCCAAGCGGTTGGCGCGCCAGATCGCGGAGATCGACCGCCTCAACGAACGCCTCGACGGCATCCGCGTCCTCAAATCGGCCGAGGTGGACATCCTGGCGGACGGCACGCTCGACCTGCCCGATTCGATCCTCGACGAGCTCGACCTCACGGTCTGCGCCGTCCACTACAAGTTCGACCTGCCCGCCGCCCAGCAAACCGAGCGCATCATCCGGGCGATGGACAACCCCCGCTTCGACATCCTCGCCCATCCGACCGGCCGGCTGATCAACGAGCGCGCGCCCTATGCGCTCGACCTGGAGCGGTTGATGCGCGCGGCGCTCGATCGCGGCTGCTTCCTCGAGCTCAACGCCCATCCGGACCGGCTCGACCTCGACGACGTCCACTGCAAGATGGCGAAGGACATGGGTCTCAAGCTTGTCGTCTCGACCGACGCCCACGCCGTCGCCGGCCTCGACGTCATGCGCTTCGGCATCGACCAGGCGCGGCGCGGCTGGCTCGAGGCAGCGGACCTGCTCAACACGCGGAGCTGGACGGAGCTGAAGAAGCTGTTGCGGCGGCGGTGAGGGAGCGCCGGCCCGGCCGCCGCGGCTAGTACAGCCGGCCGCCGTTCGGCACCGGCCGATCGGGGCCGACCAGCGTCACCTCGCCGTGGCCGTCGGGAAAGCCCAACACCAGGACCTCGGACATGAAGCGGCCGATCTGCTTGGGCGGGAAATTGACGACCGCGGCCACTTGGCGGCCGACGAGCTGTTCCGGCCGGTAGTTGGCGACGAGCTGCGCCGCGCTCTGGCGGATGCCGATCGCCGGACCGAAGTCGATGCGCAGCTTGAGCGACGGCCGCCGCGCCTCCGGAAAGGCATCGACCGCGACGACCGTCCCGACGCGGATGTCCACCTTGCGGAAGTCGTCATAGGCGATCGCCGGCGCGGTCTCGTTGCTATCGTTCAACAGGGCCTCCACGTGCCGGAACGGCCGAACGACGCTAGCACCCGCCCGCGGGCACGGGCAACCTGTGCGGTGGTGGCGTTGGTCTAACGTTCGGTTTCTTACTCGCTGTCATGTCCGGCCTTGAGCCGGGCATCCACCCTCGGGTCGAGCGCCAAGGGCGCCGCTGCACCATGGATTGCCGGGTCAAGCCCGGCAATGACAACTTTGAAGTTCGACAGCGGCGGGAACCATCCGTTTGGGAGGGACCACCAGCCGCGTTGTCGAATCGAAAGGCCGCTCGCCCGGTCGGGGCCAGCGGCCTTCGTCAGGAACAGCGGCGCGGGCGCCGGTTACTTCTGCGCCGTCTTGGCCGCGAACACGCTCTGCATCTCCTCGAGGTTGTCGCAGACGCACTTGCTCAGCACGTCCACCGCCTCGTTGCCCGACTTCTGCATGATGCCGGTCAACTCGCGGACGTTCGCCAGAGCGCCCTCGAAGGCCTCCTTGATCGTCGCCGCCTGCTTGGCGACCCGATCCTCGGCGCTGCCCGTGGAGGTGAGGCCCAGGTCCGCCTGGGAAAACTCCTCGACGGCGCGCCGGGCGATCTCCATCTGCCGGCGGGTCACCGCCTGCACGCCCTGGATCGCCACCTGATTGGCCGCGGTCAGCGCCTCGACGTTCTTGCGCTGGCTGGCCAGCATCGCCTCGATGTCGAAGGCCGGCGTCTTGCCGTTGCCGAACATCTTGCCGAACTCGCCGTAGCTGCGGCTGAAATCGGCAAAGAACTGGCTGTAGTCCGGGAACTTGAAGAAATCTCCGTTGAACGCCTGGGGGCTGGTTTTGGTCATTTTCTGGCTCTCCATCGGGTTCGGTGTCTGGGATCGGTGCCGTTATGCTGCACTGCACAACCGAACTGGAATATGGCCCCATGCTGCACCTGCGTCAAGTTATTTTTGCAGTGCAGCATAAAATTAAGGAACCCGCCCAGGGCGCCGCCGGCGGGGCGGTTAGGGCAAGGAAAGCGGCCACCGGCACCCTAAGCCGGCGCGACGCCCCGTTTGCCGCGGCGCAGCAAGCCGAGACAGGCCTCGACCCGGCGCAGGCGGGCGTCGAGGGCGGCCATGGTGCGCGCCTTGTCGGGGCTGTCGTCGCCGAGCCACACCGGGATCATCGACAGGTAAACCGCCGCCAGGCCCTTGGTCCGGACCGTCCCGCCCAGGCCGGAGGCGTCGATCCCCGCCGCCTCGAGCATGCAGGCCATGGAACGCCGGAAGGGGCCGAGGCCGCAGCCCAGCGCCACCGGGTCGCGGGCGGTGGCCGCCAGGATCGACTCGACCGCCGCGCGGTGCGGGGTGAGCGCGTCGAAACGCCGCATCAGCACGTCGAACAGCCGGTCGCGCGCCGAGCCTTCCGGCGGCTCCGCGGCGAGCCCGGCGAGCACCCGGCGGTCGGTGTCGCGCAGGAACGCCGCCACCAGCGCCGGCTTCGACGGGTAGTGGGCATAGAGCTCGGCCATCGACACCTTGGCCGCCGCCGCGATGTCGGCGAGCGCCAGCGCCCCCCAGCCCCGCGTCGCCGCCAGCGCGAGCGCGCGCGCCAGGATGCGCTCCGGCAGGTCGGCCTTGGGCGCCGCGCGCGGCTTGGCTTTCTTGACCATGGCTTGACCCACTCCCAGGGCGCCCGCGGCAGTCCGCCGCCACCCCGGGCGATTCCCTATCATCTATCTAGCACCAACGCCGCCCGAGGCAAACAGCGGCGGCGATCACCCGATCGCGATCACCCGGCCGCCGGTGAGCCGCACCAGCTCGTCCGGCGTCAGGCGGAAGACCGCGTGCGGCGTCCCGGCGGAAGCCCAGATTTCGGGCAGCCGCAGCAGGTCCGCGTCGATGAAGGTCACCGGGGTCTCGGCGTGCCCGACCGGCGCCACGCCGCCGATGGCAAAGCCGGTGCGCGCCCGCACGAAGGCGGCGTCGGCCTTGACGATCGGTTCGCCCAGCGCCGCCGCGACCGTCGCCTCGTTCACCCGGTTGGCGCCGCTGGCGATGACCAGGACGGGCCGGTCCGACGGCACGGCGCGGAACAGCAGCGACTTGGCGATCTGCGCCACCGCGCAGCCGATCGCCGCGGCGGCGTCGGCGGCGGTGCGCGTGGTCGCGGCGAACTCCCGGACCTCGATGCCGTGACCCCGCGCGGCCAGCGCGCCGCGCACCCGTTCGAGGCTCGCGGCCGGCGCCTGGTCGGTCACGTCGCCAGTTCGCGCGAGCGCCGCGTCGCCGCCGCGATCGCCCTGGTCATCAGCGCCTGCAGCCCGTCCGGCGCCATCAGGATCTTCAGCGCCTCCAGCGTGGTGCCGGCGGGGGAGGTGACGTTCCGGCGCAGCGTCGCCGCCGGCTCGTCCGAGAGCCGCGCCAGCTCGCCGCTGCCGGCCACGGTGGCGCGCGCCAGGCGCATCGCCAGATCGGCCGGCAGGCCGGCCTCGACGCCGGCCTGGGCCAGGCATTCGATGAGCAGGAAGACATAGGCCGGGCCGCCGCCGCTGAGCGCCGTGACCGGGTCGAGCAGCGCCTCGTCCTCGACCCAGGCGACCTCGCCGACCGCCGCCAGCAGCGCCGTGCACAGGCCGCGCTGCGCCGCCGTCACCGCCGGGCCGGCGCAGGCGACGGCGATGCCGCGGCCGACCGCGGCGGGCGTGTTCGGCATGGCGCGCACGACCGCCGCGCCGGCCCCGAGGCGGTCGGTCAGGGCGGCGATCGTCTTGCCGGCGGCGATCGACAGGAACGCGGTCTCGGGGCGCACGAAGCGGCGCAAGGCCGGCAGCACGCCGTCCATCATCTGCGGCTTGACGGCGAGGACGACGACGCGCGGCGCCATTGCCGGCGGCACGGCCGCGGCATCGGCGACCGCGACGACGCCCAAAGCGGCGAGCTCGCCGAGCGCCGCCGCGTTCGGCTCGACCACGACCGCCTCGCGCGCCGGCAGGCCGCCGGCCAACCAGCCGCGCAGCAGCGCCCCGCCCATCTTGCCGCAGCCGACCAGCAGCAGCGGGCCGGCGAGCGCCATCAGGCCTCGCCGACCGTGTCGAGCATCGCGGCGGCGACCGCCTCGCGCGCCGTGTGTCCGCCCCATACCACGAACTGGAAGGCCGGGAAGAAGCGCCCGCATTCGCGCACCGCGATATCGACCAGGTCCTCGAGCTGCTCGACGCTGACGCCGGCGCCGCGCAGCAACACCGTGTGCCGGAAGATCGGCACCAGCTCCTCCGAGCACAGGTCGAAATGGCCGAGCCACAGCTTCTCGTTGACGATGGCGAGAAGCTCGGTCACCGCGCCGCGCCGGTGCGGCGGCACGCGCTGGTCGAACAGGCAGGAGAAATAGATCGCGCTGAGATCTTCCTGCCAGACGAAGAACAACCTGAAATCGCACCACTGCCCGGCGATCTCGACGACCATTTCCTCGTCGCACGACCGGTCGAAGCGCCATTCGTTGGCGCTGACCAGTTCCTCGAGGATGTCGAGCGGATTGCTTGGAGGCGGGGTGTGCTCAGCCGTCGATATGGCCATGACGCCCTCCCTGCGGCCGCCGGCGGACCTGAGGTCCGCCCCGGCGCGGGCCCGGACCCCGCGATAGCTAGCCACCCAGCGGGCTCCGCCCACAAAATCTAGCGTGCCAAATCGCCGGAGCCGGCGCAACCACTAATTCGTCCGAATCACGCGGGGACGCCTCACCGCAAACCCATCAGCAAAAATCAAAACTTTCCAGAGCGGCTCCAACGCTAAATTGGCCTTTTGGCTCGCCTGGCCACGACACGATCAAGCAGCCTCTTCCGCGGTCAAGAAGCCTCTTACTTCCTCGATCGCTTTAGCGATCTCTTTGTCGGTGTACTTGGGCTTGAGAGCCTTCACATGCGCCGCCAATTTCTTGTTGTTTTCAAATTTCCCAGCCGATGCATGGCGGCGCAAATAAGCAATGGTCGACACAAGCTCCAGGTCCTTTGCCAATCGGCCACCGAAGGTTTCTAGAACCCGCTCAATTGCTGCCCGGTTTCGCTCGATGAACGTCCGGCCCTTCTGGATCAAGTGGTCGGTCTCTGCCCCAGGCTCGATTAGGTAATAGTTGTCCGAACTGTTGTAGGTGATTTTCGCTCCGCCTAACGCCGCGACGACATCGAGATCGCCAGCAACGCCACTAGAGTAGGGCCCGTAGGTATAAAACGAGAAGCGATATCCGGCATCGACGCCGCCCAGCTCCTGGATCAGATGCACGTTTTTCTGGATTGCCTTCTTGCCAAGCCGCCGATCGGCTCCACCCACTCGTTTGGCCAGCAGCGCGATCAGCGCGTACTGATCGAACTTCGAGATTGAACTGTTAGTCATGATGGCATCCCCATGATCTCTTGTATGATTGCGTCAGCGGCCTTCCGGTTCGACTCGGGTACGTAAAGGCGCCGCTGATTGACCTTGATAAGGCCACCTACTACAGGCGAGAGCGTCGCCAGCGGCACCGATCTTGGCGTTCCACCGGAAGTGCGCCACACTTTGATTTCCTCTGACCCGGATTTGTACCAGGACTTTTCCGCGTCTCGGGCAACACAGCCCAAAGGCTTGAGCCTTTCCTCCAGTTTCTCCGCGAGGTCGAACTCACCATCGGCCATCACCTCGGCGGTATTGAACACCATGCGGTAATGCTTCCGCTCGCGAAGAATGCGGCCGTGTTCCCCGCCCTCGCCGGCAGCGATCAGACCAAGCACTCGCCAGTCGTCCCATTTAAGGAAGTCGTCGATTTCCGTCGGCGGCGGGAACAGTCCACCATTCGGCTTAAGCAACCCCCTTAAGCACTCGACAAGATGATAGTCGTAGATCGCGCGCGTCTTGTGGAAGTAAAGCTGCGTGAACATCATGAAACGCGCAATGAGCAGGCCCTCGACGGCATGGATGCCGTCCTCTTCGACACCGATGTAATGCCCTTCGGTCTCTGGATCTGAACAAAGGCGTAACGTGTAGACGACTCGATCAAGATCGTATCGGCCGTACTGCACGCCCGCGTGGTACGCGTCACGCAGCAGGTAATCCATCCTGTCGGCATCCATCTGACCAGACACCAAGTCCTTCCACACCAGCACACCTGCTGTCGGCGCCGGCACAGCGAAGATATCGAGGATGTCTTTGATGTGGATACCGTTGGCCTTGGCTTGCCGATGGTTCTCGATCAAGTCCGCGAGACCGCGCGTGAGTGCGGCCATCGTGTAATCCTCATGCACATGGCAACCTTCGCTGCCAGGCTTGAGAGGTAGCAACTCCTCGGCAGCGTGCGAGAATGGGCCGTGCCCGAGATCGTGCAGCAGTGCTGCCAGTCGAATGATTCGCCTTTGGCGGCCGAGGCTGTCATCACCGTACCCGTAATCGCCACTGCATAAGATATCCTTGCTCCGTCGCTCCAACGCATCGAACAATCGCGACGCGACGTGCATGACGCCAAGAGAGTGCTCGAAGCGGGAGTGCGTCGCTCCCGGATAGACCATATCCGTCCAGGCAAGCTGGCGAATCCTACGGAGGCGCTGAAATACCGGTTGGTTGATCACGTCCCATTCGAGCTGATTCAGCCGAATGAACCCGTGAACAGGGTCGCGGATTTCGTAGGGTTCTGATGTTTCTGGCAAGCCGCGATCCTCGGCAACGGCTACCTTGCATTATGTTCATGATTTGTGCTAAGCGCAAGACGCTAGATGTTGTGGAACGAATATCATGAGCCACAATTTGTAGCAACCACCGTGGCTGTTTCCGAAAAAATTAGATAGGAACGAGACGTTATTCGCCTTGAGATACGAGCCCATCGTAAGTGCAAGAGTTTCTCGCGCTTCGACGCCACACGGCGATGTCGGCATCGACCGACGTGGTGCAAATCCGGTGCCGGCGGTGGGCACAAATGCCCGCAGACACGAAGCCCTCCGCCTCGCCATGGAACAAAAATCCGGTCCATCCGTGGCGCACTAATTTCGGCCGGGATATCACGCCTCGGCCGCCGTTCCGTCCTCGGCGGCGGGGTCGCTGGGCGCTTTCCGGGCGCGCGGTCCTGGTCGGCCGGCCGCCGCCTCGAGCGCGGCGACGCGCGCCAGCAGCGCCTCCTGCTCGGCGCGGGCGCGCGCCGCCATCGCCTTCACCGCCTCGAACTCGTCGCGCTCGACCAGGTCCATGCCGCGCAGCAGCCCTTCGACCCGGTCGCGCAGCCGGGCCTCGATCTCCTGGCGCAGGCCGGCGAGGCCCTCGACGGCGCCGGCGGCGACCCGGGCCAGGTCGTCGAGCAGGCGGTTCTCGGTCTGCATGGCGAAGACTCCTCCAGCGGCTTTGCGACCCGGCAAGGTTATCATGGATGCCGTCGGCAACAATGCAACGATGCCATGACCGGCGGCGCGCGCGGCCGCCGACCTCAGTAACGGTCGGTCGATTTCACGAAGGCGTGGACCAGCCACACCTCGTCGGGCGACATCCGGCTGCCGAAGGCCGGCATCAGCGTGCCCTTGCGCCCGTTGATGACGGTTTCCAGGAATCGCTCGTCGCTGATCTTGCTCGCGAACAGGTTTGGGCCGCGCGCGCCGGCGCTGCCGTGGCACAGCACGCAGCGCCCGCGATAGATCGCCTTGCCGGCGGCGATCGCCTCCGGCTGCCCGAGCAAGGGGTTGGCGGTCTCATTGGCCGCCGCCGCCGCCACTGCCGCCAGCGCCGCGGCGGCGAGCGCGACGAAAACGCCGCCGCGGGGCCGGGGCCGGCCTCGCATCGCCGCCGCCGCCGCGCCGCCGATCGCCGCCTAGGGCTTGAAGGTCGGCAGCATGGTGTCGATGACCTCCTGGCTGTACCCCGGGCTGTCCTGGAGCGCGCCGTCGATCGAGAAGACCCACAGCATGCCGCCCTTGGGCGCCGTGTAATAGAAACCCGGATCGCCGCCCAGGCCGGACAGGATGGCGACATACTGCTTGCCGTCGAGTTCGTAGGTGATCGGCGAGGCGTTGATGCCCGACCCGGTCTGGAACTTCCACAGCTCCTTGCCGGTCTTGGCGTCGAGCGCCATGAAGAAGCCGCGCTGGTCGCCGGTGAAGACGAGGCCGCTCTTGGTCGCGAGCAGCCCGGCGAACAGGGGCAGCTGGCTCGGCACTTCCCACACCCATTTCTTGTTGGCGACGTCGAAGGCCTTGATGCGGCCGATCGTGTCGCCGACCCGATACATCTGGTAGTCCATGCCCATGTACAGATCGCCGGGCTTGTAGACGACCTTGTCCTTCTCCCAGCCGGTCAGGCCCATGGCCCACTGGTTGGTGGCGACGAAGAAATAGCCGAGCTCCGGGTTGTAGGCCGGCGGGAACCAGTTGGTGCCGCCTTCCAGGCCGGGAACGATGGGCTCGACCCGCTTGCCGTCGCTCTTCGGCTTCTTCGCCTCGTTGATGGCCGGGCGCCCGGTCGTCGGGTCGAGGCCGGTCGTCCAGTTGATGCCGTCGACCGTGGGCACGGCGTAGATGAACTTGCCGTCGGTCCGGTCGAGGACATAGAGGAACCCGTTGCGGTTGGACTGGACCGCCGCCTTGACCGGCCTGCCGTCGATGGTCACATCGACGAGAATGGGCGTGTTGACCCCGTCATAGTCCCAGGAATCGTTGGGCGTGTACTGGAAGCCCCATTTGATCTTGCCGGTTGCCGGGTCGAGGGCGAGCAGGGAATCGGTCCACAGATTGTCGCCCGGCCGCATGTCGCCGGCCCACGGACCCGGGTTGCCGGTGCCCCAGAACAGCGTGTCGGTCTCGGCGTCGTAGGCGCCGGTGAGCCAAGTCGGGCCGCCGCCGGTCTTCCACATCTCGCCCGGCCAGGTGTCGGCGCCGGGCTCGCCCGGCGCCGGAACGGTGTAGCTCGTCCACAGCGGCGCGCCGGTCTTCGCGTCGTACGCCTTGACGTAGCCGCGGACGCCGAATTCGCCGCCGGAGATGCCGACGAAGACCCGGTCGCCGACCACGAGCGGCGCGTGGTTGGCGGTCTTGCCTTCCGCCCACTCGTCGAGCTTCTGTTCCCAGGCCACCGTACCGTCGGCGCGGTTGAGGGCGACCAGCTTGGCGTCCAACCGGGTCAGGTACACGAGCTCGTCGCGCAGCGCCACGCCGCGGTGAATCGGTCCGCAGCACAGCATGGCCTCGACGCCGTCCTCATATTCGGGCTCGTAAGTCCATTTGGCGACGCCGGTGCGCGCGTCCACCGCGAAAACGCGGCCGTAATCGGCGGAAAAGTACAGCACGCCGTCGCGGACCAAGGGCGTCGCCTCCAGCCCGCCCAACTTGCCGCCGGTGGACAGCGCCCAGACCGGGCGGAGGCCGCCGACATTTTCCGGCGTGATGCGATCGAGCGGGCTGAATCGCTGGTTGCGGTAGTCGCGCCCGTAGGTCAGCCACTCCGCGGCGTTGCCCTGAGCGTTGAGCAGGTCGTCGGCGGTGACCGGACCGGCCCCGGCCGGCGTGGCCCACAGAAGACCCACGGCGGCCGCCGCGGCAGCGGCGCGTGTCGCGAATTTCGTCATAAGACTCCTCCCTGAATTGGCGGGTTGCCGGTCGCCGCCGCGCTTGGGCGGCCCTCCCAACGACAGGGCCCGCTCGCGTTCGGCGCCCCGGCACCGCAGCAGCGGCGGCCCGGGCGCGCCGCCGCCATGTAACCGCCGCGGTCTTCGCGGCGTCAAGCGATTTCCGGCGCCGCGGCGCGGGCGCAGACTAGTGTCCCGTCCCCGAAATTCGTTGCGAATTTTCAGGAGCCGCCGCGCCGGCGTCGGCGGCGGCGCGCG
>Ga0214472_10004246_pt1 | contig 15118 bp, 14 predicted proteins | sample RVTome_6_FD_207662 | JGI IMG/M metagenome (GOLD analysis project Ga0214472, IMG submission 207662) | Soil microbial communities from uranium-contaminated site in the Upper Colorado River Basin, Wyoming, United States - RVT140D175 | ecosystem: Environmental > Terrestrial > Soil > Contaminated >...
AGCACCCACTGGCGGTGACGATGGGATTGGCCAGCACCAAGGGTCCGACGTCAATGCGCAGGTCAACTTGATCGGCTCGCAGCTTCGGCGCGACTGGCGTTTCGGTGGTGGGTGTCGAGCTCATGCGCCCGACTCCGCAGCGGCGTCATTGCTCGGCGTAGTGAGGTCATGTTCGCCCAAACCCAAACGGTCCCAGTCGATGCGTGAACCGTTAAATACCGGCCCGTCAATGCAGGCGCGCAAGTTCGCGACGCCTTCCTTCTTGGCATACGGCACGACGCAGGTCCAACAGACCCCCACCCCACAGGCCATGCCCTCTTCCACCGCGACCTGACAAGGGATGCGGTGGCGCCGCGCCACGTGTGACACCGCCGCCAACATCGGCATGGGACCGCAGCCATAGATCACCCCGGTTCGGGCGTTTTCAATGACGCGATCCATCACGTCGGTCACCCGACCTTGCGTGCCCAAGGTGCCGTCTTCGGTGGTGAACTGCGCCGTGGCCGACAGCCGCTTGGCTTCAATGGCATTGAAAATGCGGTCTTGAGATTTGGCGCCCATGACGATGTCGGTGCGAAAGCCACGCTGCTGCAACACGCTGGCCAGATACAGCAATGGCGCGGCGCCGTAACCCCCGCCCACCAGCAAGCAGCTCACCGGTTGGACCGGGATCGGGAAGGGTTTGCCCAGCGGGCCGACCACATCCACCACGTCGTGCTTGGTGCGTTCAGCGAGCCATTTGGTCCCGGGACCCACGATGTCGAACACGACCTCCACCGTGCCCGCCCATGGTCCGTGTTGGCTGACCGAAAAAATCGAGAACGGCCGACGCAGCAACGTGCCCGCCCCGTCCACCGCAATCGAAATGAACTGTCCCGGTTCGGCACGCTCCGCCATTTCCGGGGCCACGAAGGTCAGCGAGTGGTAGGCACCGACGCGGCGGTGCGCCAGGACTTCACACATGCCGCGCAGCGGACCGCTGGAGCGGCCCTGCACTGACGGGCTGCTCGCTCTTGACACGATGCTGCTCACGGGCGCGTCCTCCGGGTGGTGCCAGGTTGCGGAGCGGTCACTGTAGCGGCTGACATGACTCAGGCTCCGGCGTCATGGGAGTCATGGGAGTCATGGAAGTCAGGGGGGGTCCGGTGCCACTCCTGCAACGAACGCACGCCAATGGTGTCCGAACGCAACGCCTCGATGCCTTGGATTGCCGCCATGATGCCGGACATCGTGGTGATACAGGGCACACCGGCCATGACGGCGGCGGTACGGATTTCGTACCCGTCCGCACGCGGCCCTGACCCCATCGGGGTGTTGAAGACCAAATCGATCTCCCCCGCCACGATGCGATCCACGATGTTCGGTCCGCCCTCGGAGAACTTGCGCACCACCTGGGCGTCGACGCCAGCGTGGCGCAGCGCATCGGCGGTGCCTTCAGTCGCCACCACAGTGAAGTCCAGCTCGGCCAGGCGCTTGATCGGAAACAGCATCGCGCGCTTGTCGCGGTTGGCGATGGAGACAAACACGGTGCCCTTGGTGGGCAACACCAACGTCCCGGTGCCTGCTTGACTCTTGGCAAAGGCCACACCGAAATCGGCGTCGATTCCCATGACCTCGCCGGTGGAGCGCATCTCTGGACCCAGTCGCGTGTCCACACCGGGGAAGCGGTTGAACGGCAACACCGCTTCTTTGACCGCGATGTGCCGCAACGGCGGCCCCAGCACCGTGTCTTGTGCGGGCACCCAGCCTTCAGCGCGCAGTTCGGCCAAGGTCGCTCCCGCCATGACCCGCGCCGCGATCTTGGCCAGCGGGACGCCGGTGACCTTGGACACGAACGGCATGGTGCGACTCGCGCGCGGGTTGGCCTCGATCACAAAGATCACGTCATCGCGGATGGCGTACTGAATGTTGATTGGACCGCGTGTGCCCAACGCCTTGGCAATGGCCTCGGTGTAGTCGCGCAGGCGCAACTGTTGGGCATTACCCAAGGTGAAGGGCGGGATCACACAAGCCGAGTCGCCGGAGTGCACGCCCGCCTCTTCGATGTGTTCCATGATCCCACCGGCGTACAACTCCGTGCCGTCATAGACCGCGTCGACATCGACCTCGACCGCGCCTTCCAAGAACTTGTCGACCAGGATGGTGCCTTCTGCCGCGTTGACGTCCAACCAGGCGCGCATCTGCTCGCCGGTGTAGACGATCTCCATGGCCCGGCCGCCCAACACGTAGTTGGGGCGCACCAACACCGGGAAGCCAATGCGGTCCGCAACGGCCATCGCTTCATCGAACGACGCCGCCATGCCCCCCGGAGGCTGCGGAATGCCCAACTCATCCAAGATGGCCCCGAACCGGCCGCGGTCTTCAGCGCGGTCGATCGCTTCGGGCAGCGTGCCCAGGATGCGACAGCCCGCCGCCTCCAGGTCACGCGCCAACTTCAACGGGGTCTGGCCGCCCAGTTGCACCAACAGTCCCGGCTCACGGCCCGAGGCGTGGCGTTCGGCGTCGACGACCTCCAGGACGTCTTCCAAGGTCAGCGGCTCGAAGTAGAGCCTGTCGGCCGTGTCATAGTCGGTGGACACCGTCTCGGGGTTGCAATTGACCATCACGGTCTCGTAGCCCGCCGCGCTCAAGGCATACACCGCGTGCACACAGCAGTAGTCGAACTCGATGCCCTGGCCGATGCGGTTGGGGCCACCGCCCAGAATGATGACGCGCTCGCGATCGGACGGGGCGACCTCAGTCTCATCTTCATAGGTCGAGTAGTGGTACGGCGTTTGTGCAGCGAACTCGGCCGCACAGGTATCCACCGTCTTGAACACCGGCCTGATGCCCAGCTCCAGGCGGCGCGCCCGCACCTGTTGCTCACTGGCACCCATGATCACGGCCAAGGCACCGTCACCCAGACCGTAGCGCTTGGCTTCGCGCAACTCCTCGGCCGTAAGGGCATCCAAGGAACCCTTTGCCTTCAATGCTTGGCGCAGTTCCACGACCTGGAGAATCTGGTCGGTAAACCACGGGTCGTAGCCGGTCAACTCGCTGACGCGCTCGACCCCCCAACCTCGATCCAGCGCCGCGTCGGCGGCCATCACCCGACCGTCATGCGGGACCCGCAACGCCAGTTCCAACTCTTCGTCGTTGCGTGGATCCGGGGCACCCGACAGTCCGACAAGGCCGGTCTCCAGCGAACGCAGCGCCTTGCCCAACGACTCTTTGAAGGTACGGCCGATGGCCATCACCTCGCCCACGCTTTTCATGCGGGTGGTGAGTTCGGGATCAGCGCCGGGAAACTTTTCGAACGTGAAGCGAGGAATCTTGGTGACCACGTAGTCGATGCTGGGCTCGAAAGCCGCCATCGTCTCTTGCGTGATGTCGTTGGGGATCTCGTCCAGCGTGTAGCCCACGGCCAGCAGCGCGGCGATCTTGGCGATGGGAAAGCCCGTGGCCTTCGACGCCAACGCGGAGGAACGCGACACGCGTGGGTTCATCTCGATGACCACTTGGCGACCGGTGGCGGGATCGACCGCGAACTGCACGTTCGAGCCGCCGGTCTCCACACCGACCTTGCGCATGATGGCAAACGCCCCATCACGCATGGCCTGGTACTCCACATCCGACAGCGTCTGCGCGGGGGCGACGGTCACCGAGTCGCCGGTGTGCACCCCCATCGCGTCCAGGTTCTCGATCGAGCAAATGACCACGCAGTTGTCCACGCGGTCGCGCATCACCTCAAGTTCGAATTCCTTCCACCCCAGCAAACTTTCGTCGATCTGCACCTCGCCGATGGGACTGGCGGCGATGCCCTCGCCGACCATGCGCACAAACTGCTCGGCGTCATGCGCGATGCCCGACCCGGCCCCGCCCATGGTGTAACTGGAACGGACCAGCAGTGGATAGCCGTGGACGTCGGCGAAGGCCTGCGCTTGGGCCAACGTGCTGGCTTCCGTGGAGGCGGCGGTGTCCAGGCCAATGTCGCGCATCGCCTGGGCGAACTGCTTGCGGTCTTCGGCCAGCGCAATGGCCACCGGGCTGGCACCAATCATCTGCACGCCGTGTTCGGCCAACACGCCAGCCTGGTCCAAGGCCATCGCCACGTTCAGACCCGTTTGGCCGCCCAAGGTGGGCAGCAGTGCGTCCGGCTTCTCCTTGGCGATGACCTTGGCCACCATTTCTGGAGTCAACGGTTCGACGTAGGTCGCGTCGGCAAACTCGGGGTCGGTCATGATCGTGGCCGGGTTGGAGTTGACCAGGATCACGCGGTAGCCCTCGCGCCGCAGCACCTTGCAGGCTTGGGCGCCGGAGTAGTCAAACTCGCACGCTTGGCCGATCACGATTGGGCCGGAGCCCAGAATCAGAATGGATTGGATGTCGGTGCGCTTCGGCATCAGGCCTTGCCCTTTGTCGCATTCATCACGTCACAGAACTGTTGGAACAGGTAGCGGGCGTCGTGAGGACCGGGGGCCGCTTCCGGGTGGTACTGCACGCTGAAGGCCGGGACGTCATGCAGACGCAGGCCCTCATTCACTTGGTCGTTGAGGTTCACATGCGTCTGCGTGACCCGGCCGAAGGGACCATCCTGGGGCAGGCTTTCCGCATCCAGGGCAAACCCGTGGTTGTGGCTGGTGATCTCCACCACCTCGCGTTCGACGTTTTTCACCGGCTGGTTGGAACCGCGGTGACCAAAACGCATCTTGTATGACGATGCGCCAGCGGCCAGGCCCAAAATCTGGTGACCTAGGCAGATCCCGAACACCGGGGTGTCGGTGGCCAGCAACGTGGTGACGGCGGCAATGCCACTGCGAACGGCGGCGGGGTCGCCCGGGCCGTTAGACAAAAAGACGCCATCGGGCTCCAACGCCAGCACGTCATCGGCCGACATGGTGGAGGGCACCACGGTGACCTCGCAGCCGTGTGCCGCCAGCAAGCGCAGGATGTTGTGCTTGATCCCAAAGTCGTAAGCGACGACGCGGAAGCGCGGGTCCACCACGTCCACCCCAGCGACCTCATTGGCTTGGTAGACCGTCGACGTGGACACCTCAGCCGCCAAGTTGGCGCCCTCCATGCCTGGCGCAGCCTGCACCTGGGAGATCAGCTCATCCACGTCCAACACGTCGGTGGAGATCACCGCGCGCATCGCCCCCAGCGAGCGAATGTGTCGCGTCAACCGTCGGGTATCGATCTCGGAAATGCCCACGGTGCCGTACGCACGCAGCTCATCAGCCAAGCTGCGTTGTGCACGCCAGTTGGACATCCGACGGGCTTCCTCGCGCACGATGAACCCCGACACCTGCACCCGAGAGGACTCCGCGTCGGCGTCAGTGATGCCGTAGTTGCCTTGCTGCACCGAGGTCATCGCGACCAACTGACGGTGGTAGCTGGGGTCGGTCAACACCTCTTGGTAGCCGGTCATGCCGGTGTTGAAGACCACCTCGCCAAAGGCCGTCCCCGTGGCACCAAAGCCGCGCCCTCGAAAGACCGCGCCGTCTTCTAAGACCAGTACTGCCTGGGTCACTTCCTGGTTCACTTCCGGGCTCCATTCAGGCGCTCTACGAACGCATCTGCTTCTTCTGCACTCCGAAACTGCAACCCGGTATCCACGTCTTCGCCCCCCAGCGTCCACCGCACCACCGCGATGCGTCCGGCACCCACGGCCCGACCGGCATGCGCACCGGTCACCCCGGCACCGTTGGCGTCGACCAAATGCAGGGTGTCACCGCCATTGGCGGTGGGAGGCTGTCGACGCAGGAACATTCCTTGGGGGGTAACCCAGTACTGGCAGCCCCAGCGCCCAAACAGCTCCGGCAGCGCGACCCGCTCCGCCCGGGAGCCTGCCGTGGTCGTCCCGGTGCACAGTGCCGTCCCGTCAGGTTCGCGCGTCGGCGCGTCGGTCAAGGCCACGTTTCCGAAACGAATGAGCGCGGCGGCACGACGCTTATTCCAACCGCGACGCATGCTCAACATCGCGATGCCAAATACCCCGAGCATCACGACCAGCGACAGGATCTCCCCGTAGGGATTGGTGTGGCTTTGCAGCAATTCACGCATCTATGCCACCTGTCCGTCTTGGTAGGTAAATCGACCGCGCAGCAGCGTGTGCTGTACGCGCCCCCGCAAGGTCATGCCGTGATAAGGCAGGTTGCGACTGCGCGATTGGGTCTGCTCACGGTCAGCGGTCCAACTGGCGGTCAGGTCAAACAGCGTCAGGTTGGCGGGCGTGCCCGGTTCGATCGGTCCACCATGACCCGCGATGTCACGGCTGCGTGCGGGCTTGGTGGACAGACACGCCAAGGCTTCCAAGAGGCTCAACACGCCGTCGCCACGTTCATGCACGGCAGCGTGCGGATCCACCAGTTCCGTCAGCGTGACCGCCAACGACGTTTCCAACCCCACCATGCCGCAGGGGGCGTACGCCCATTCCTGTTCCTTCTGCTCTCCTGGGTGCGGGGCATGGTCAGTGGCGATGGCATCAATGGTGCCGTCCGCCAGCCCTGCTCGCAGAGCTTCGATGTCCGTCTTCGTCCGCAGGGGCGGGTTGACTTTGAACACGGGGTCATAGCCTCGGGCCAAGTCATCGGTCAGGGTGAAGTGATGGGGTGCGACCTCGGCCGTGACGCGTACCCCGCGGGCCTTGGCTTCGCGCACCAACGCCACGGTGCCTGCCGTAGACACGTGCGGCACGTGCAACCGGGCTCCCAGACCGCCGGCCAGGATCAGGTCGCGCGCCACCATGACTTCTTCGGCTTCGCGCGGCCACCCCGCCAAGCCCAGAAGGCTCGATGCTTCGCCTTCGTTTAGCTGCGCGCCTTCAGTGAGGCTGGATTCTTCGGAGTGGTTGCAGATGATCGCGTCCCACGTGCGGGCGTACTCCAAAGCGCGGCGCATCACGCGTGCGGTCACCACCGGCATGCCGTCATCGGAGAAGCAGCGCACGCCGACGGCCGCCATGGATCCCAACTCGGCCAGTTCTTCACCCTTTAAGCCGCGCGTGATGGCCCCCACTGGGAACACGTCGCAGTGACCGGCCTCACGGGCCAAGCGCAGGACCAGCTCCACCACACCGGCGTTGTCCGCAACGGGGTCGGTGTTGGCCATGGGGCACACGGCCGTAAAGCCACCTGCCGCAGCCGCAGCCGTCCCGGATTGCACGGTTTCGGCGTCTTCACGACCCGGTTGGCGCAGGTGCACATGCAGGTCCACGAGGCCGGGGGCCAAGACCAAGCCATCCGCGTCGATGGCGGTGCCGTCGACTTGCGTGCCCACGGCGACGATCTCTTCGCCCGACACCGTGACATTGGCGACCTGATCGGTGCCCGACGCCGGATCGACGACCCGAGCACCCACGAAGGTGAAAGCGCTCATCCGTCACCACCCAGCAACAGATACAGACAACTCATGCGGACCGCGATGCCGTTGCGCACCTGCTCTCCAATGACGGCATTGGGGGCGTCAGCGACCTCGGCGGTGATTTCCATTCCACGGTTCATCGGTCCGGGATGCATCACGATCGCTCCCTGAGGCAACCGTGCCAGACGGTCACGGTCGGCTCCCCACAGGCGGGCGTATTCACGTGGGGAAGGGAAGAACTGTTGGGCCATGCGCTCGCGCTGGACGCGTAGCAGATACAGCACGTCGGTCTTGTCCAACACCGCGTCCAGATCAGTGGATACCGCTGCCCCCCAAGCCTCCGGCCGAGGCGGTGCCAAGGTGGGTGGCGCCACCAACGTGACTTCGGCATCCATCGTGCGCAGACCTTGGACCAGACTGCGCGCCACGCGACTGTGCAAGACATCACCCACGATGGCGACGCGCAGACCCTCGATGCGATCAAATCGCTGGCGGATGGTGAACAAATCCAGCAACGCCTGTGTCGGGTGCTGGTGCGATCCGTCGCCCGCGTTGAGCACATGGGCATCGACCCATTGGGTCAGCGTGAGGGGCGCACCCGACTCCGAGTGGCGCAGCACAATGGCGTCCACACCCATCGCTTGCAGTGTCAGCGCGGTGTCCTTGAGCGATTCGCCCTTACTGACGCTGGAACCTTTGGCCGAGAAGTTCAGCACGTCGGCACTCAGACGCTTGGCTGCCAACTCAAAACTGATACGCGTGCGCGTGGAGTCCTCGTAGAACAGGTTGCACACCGTACGCCCGCGCAAGGTCGGCACCTTCTTTACCGTGCGCTCGCCCAGGTCGACGAAGCCTGCAGCCGTGTCCAAGATCTGCGTGACGTCCTCGGCGGACAGATCCTCCATGCTCAGCAGGTGCTTCATCATGCGACCACCACCTCATCGGTGCCGTCGATCTCGACTAAGCGCACGCGCACGGACTGCTCGGGAGCCGTCGGCATGTTTTTGCCGACGTAGTCCGCACGGATGGGCAATTCACGGTGGCCTCGGTCGACGAGCACGGCCAGGCGGATCGCTTGCGGTCGACCCAAATCCATGACGGCGTCCATGGCGGCGCGGATTGTGCGCCCGGTGTACAGCACGTCATCGGCCAAGATCACTTCGCGTCCGTCAACATCGACCGGCACGACGGTCTCGGCAAGCGGACGCGGGCCTGCGCTGGCGTAATCATCGCGATACAGCGTGGTGTCCAGCGAGCCCACCGGCACGTGAGTCCCGGCAATGTCGAGCAGGGCAGCCGCCAGCCGTTCCGCAAGGGGGACGCCGCGCGTGCGTATGCCCAGCAGGACCAATTGATCGAGGTTGCCGCGCTCGACGATTTCATGCGCCATGCGACGCACTGCGCGGCCCATGTCGTCCGCACTCAACACGCCAGCGTCAGCCTGAGGGCTCACCTGCTGAGGACTTCCCGGGGAGGTCATAAAAATGCGCCCACTCCCACGACGGGGAAGGGCGCGCACATGAACATCGGCATTTCTCTCAAGCCCCTTTCCGGCCTCACAGGACCGGTCTTAAAGTGGCGAAACCTTGCTGGGTCGGACGGTAGCAGCCTTCCCGCCCGCGCGCTACTCCTCCGCCCCATCCCCCAACTTGAACCATTCGTTGCAGATATGAAACGAATGGTTCAAGTTGGGGTTATTGGGGGGGCGGGGCCGGGGCATCTTGGGCGATCCGCGCCAGTACCCCATTCAGGAAGCGGCCCGAGTCGTCCGTGGACAACTCTTTGGCCAACTCGACGGCTTCGTTGATGGCAACCGCCGTGGGCACGTCGGGCACCGACAGAATCTCATGAGCCGCGATGCGCAACAGGTTGCGGTCGATGATCGGCATGCGCGCCAAGGTCCAGTCAGTCGCGCGCGCTTCGATCAGCGCGTCCAGGCGCTCAGCGTCACGGTGGATACCCCGCACCAACGCCAACGAATACTCCGGCAAGGCGACGTCGCCAGCCATGTGCGCAGCCAAGATCGTGGCCAGCGGGCGCTCTTTGAGATCGGCCTCGTACAAGATCTCAAGCGCGCGGCGGCGAGCATCACGGCGAGTGCCGCGGTCCGGCCGCGGCTCGTCATTCCCGTGATCGTCCTTCGGCGACTGAGCGTCCTTGGGCGACGGGACCGGCGATTGTGCCGACATTAGGCCCGCGAGATGTATTCGCCGTTACGCGTGTCCACCTTGATGGTCTCGCCCTCGTTGATAAACAACGGCACGCTCACCACGGCACCGGTCTCCAACGTTGCCGGTTTGGTTGCGCCCGACACGCGGTCGCCCTGCACACCTGGCTCAGTCTGGGTGATCACCAGCGTGACATTGGCGGGCAGGTTCAAGTCCACGACATCACCGTCGTGGAACACCAAGTCGATGGTGTCGCCTTCCTTGATCCACTTCGCCGCCTCGGTCACTGCACTTGCCGGCACATGCGACTGCTCGTAGTGCTCGGTGTCCATGAACACGAACGACTCGCCTTCGCGGTACAGGTACTGCAGCGAACGCTTCTCCAAGATGGCTTGGTCAAGTTCCTCACCGGCACGGAAGGTGCGGTCGATGGTCTTGCCGTTTTGCACACCCTTCAGCGTGGTGCGAACGAACGCGCCACCCTTGCCCGGCTTCACGTGCTGGAAGTAGTCGACGCGCCACAACTCGCCGTCGATCTTCACGGTCATGCCGTTCTTCAAGTTGTTCGTCGACACCATGTGCGTTGGTCCTCATTTTCAAAGTGGGCGGGCGTTACACCACGATCAGTTCTCGTGGGCTGGTACTTAAAGCCACAGAGCCGCCCTGCGCGTCGGCCACCACGACGTCCTCGATACGAACTCCGCCAAGGCCTTGCAGGTACACGCCGGGCTCCACGGTGACCGCCATGCGGTCGCCGATCATACCAGCGGCCTTGGAATGCAAGATCGGCTCTTCGTGGATCTCCAGCCCCACGCCATGCCCGGTGGGATGCACAAACTGCTCGCCATAGCCAGCCTGTGCGATCAAATCGCGGCAAGCCGCATCCACGCCACGCTCCGACGCACCCATGACCGCCGCTGCCCGGCCAGCCTGTTGGGCCTGCTGCACCAACTCGTGTACCGCGCGCAGTTCAGGGCCGGGGTCCCCCAAGGCCACCGTACGCGTCATGTCACTGTGATACCCGTCAACCACGGCCCCGAAGTCCACCTTGAGCAGATCACCGGGCTGCAAAGCACGATCGGTGGGTCGGTGGTGCGGGCGGGCACTGTGGGGACCCGACGCGGCAATGGTGGCAAAGGCCGGGCCACTCGCCCCTGCGGCGCGCATGGCCGTCTCCAATATGTCGGCGACCTGGTGCTCGGTCAGGCCTGGTCGCAACGCCTCAAGCAACACGGCGAAGGCGTGGTCGGCGATTTCACACGCGCGGTAAATGGCGGCAAGTTCCGCGTCGTCTTTGTGGCGGCGCAACGTTTCGACCCAATGCGGCGCTTTGACCAGTTGGACCGCAGCGTTGACGGCACGCAGTCGTTCGGCCAGGGCATCAGCTTGGTCCCAGCTCAGATCGTGGCTTTCCACTCCCAATCGCGGGCCGTGGGTGCCGGTGTTCTCACGGAACAGACGCGGGGGCATCCACTCGTCGTCGGTACTGCGCAGCAACTCAAGACCACTGACTTCATGCTGAGCTTGCTCCACGTAACGGCCGTCGGTGATGAAGGCATCCGCGTCGGAGTGCCCAGAAATCAAAACCTGACCATTACTACCGGAGAAACCTGTCAGGTAGCGGACATTCACCATGCGCGTCACCAGGTAGCCCGACAGGCCTTCGGCATGAATGCGCGCGCGAAGCCGTTCCCTACGGGCTTTTGGACCCGGTTCCAATTCGGAAAGGGGTCCCCAGGGTGCAGATACGTCGGTCATGTCGGCCATCTCGGGGTCATGGTACGGGTCAAATCAGCGGGGTAGTTCTCACCCGCGCGATTTGCCCAGTTCACCCGTACGGGGGATTACAAGCTGGTTACGGTGCCGTAGCTTTGTCCTTGGAGACGGGGGGACAGCCAAACTGTCCGATGTTTCCAATATCCGCCCCGCCGGTCCCTGGCGCTCCCCGGGGTCGGCGGGGCGGACCCCTCTGCAGCGACCTTCCGCCCGCCGCGAGCTTTCGCGGCGGGCGGTTGCGTTTGGGAAAGCTAGCGGCCCAGCTTGCCGAGTACGGCAAGGGCTGCCAAGCGATAGCCGAGCAGGCCCGCCCCCGTGATCGTCACGTCCACGACCGCGCTGATCACGCTAGTGCGTCGGAACTCTTCCCGCGCATGCGTCTGCGACAAGTGGATTTCCACCTTAGGGATCTCGAGCAACTCCAAGGCGTCGCGCAAGGCGTAGCTGTAGTGCGTGAGCGCGCCGGGATTGATGATCACCGCGACGGTGCCGTCGAAGCGGGCGGTGTGCAACCGCTCGATCAACTCACCTTCAAACTCTGATTGGAAGGCCTCCACCTGGTCGATCTCCGCGCGCACGGTGGCGACCACGTCATCCAACGTGGCCGTGCCGTAGTGCTCCGGGTCGCGCGTGCCCAACTGCGACAAGTTGGGACCGTGCAGCAACAGCACGCTCATGCCAGGCTCCTCAATACTTCATCGACGATGCGTGGTTCGGGCTGGTCGACCAACTGCGCCCGTCCCGGCGTGGCGCACAGCACGAAGCGCACGCCGCCACGCGCCTTCTTGTCCCGCGCCAACAAGTCCCATACTGCCGCCGGATCCAGCCGTACTCCCCCGGTCGGAAGGCCAAGGGCGTCAAGGATCGCCACGGTGCGGTCAGCGAGTCCGTCCTCGCTGACCCCGATGCGTTCGCCCAGACGCGCCGCGAACACCATGCCCAACGCGACCGCCTCGCCGTGCCGATAGGTGTCGTAGCCGGTGAGGGCTTCGATGGCGTGGCCCACGGTGTGGCCGTAATTCAGCAGGGCTCGTTCACCGGATTCACGCTCGTCAGCAGCCACGATGCGGGCTTTGACCGCCGCGCCACGCCGGACCACTTCGGTCAGTAGCGCGGGGTCGCCAGCACGTGCTGCCTCCGGATCCTTTTCCAGCAGTTCCAACACCACCGGGTCATCGATGAAGCCGTACTTGGTGACTTCGCCCAACCCGGCAATGAGTTCGCGTGGCGGCAGCGTGGTCAGGGTGGCCGTATCGGCCAGCACCACGGATGGCTGGTGGAAGGCCCCGACCAGGTTCTTGCCCTCGGGCAGGTTAATGCCGGTCTTGCCCCCAATCGCCGCGTCCACCATGGCTAGCAAGGTGGTGGGCAGTTGCGCCACGGCGATCCCCCGGTTCCACGACGCCGCCGCAAAACCTGCCAGGTCACCCACCACACCGCCGCCCAACGCCACGACCAAGTCGTCACGGTTCAACGGGATCGCCGCCATGCGATGCCACAGCATGGCCAGGGTGTTGATGGCCTTCGCTTCCTCGCCATCGGGCACATGAATGATGTGCGCCTCCAGACCCATGGCTTCCAGACCAGCCACCACCCGGGCCTCGTACAAGGCGCCCACGGCGGCGTTGGTTACCACCGCCACGCGGGAGGCGTGCGCTGGCAGCGGCAGGTACTGCGCCAACTGATCCAGCGCCCCCGCGCCGACCACGATGTCATAGGAACGGTCAGGGGCGCGGTCGGCGAGCGCCACCGGTATCGGCTCGATCGGGACGGCACTCATGCCAGCTCCTCCCGACTCTTCTCTTCACTCAGTTCTGTGGGAGCTAACGCGCCAGGGCGAGCGGCGAGCCAGCTCATGACCTCTTCGACCACGTCACCAATCGGTCGTGCGGTGGTATCGACCGTGGTGTCAGCCGCGGCCATATAGGCATCGCGGCGCTCATCCCACAGACTCGCGAGGCGGGCACGCACGTCCTGGTCATCCCCAGCCAGCAACGGACGCTTGGGCAGGTTCGCGCCACCGACACGCTGGGCCAACTGCTCGAGTTCTGTGCGCAACAGCATCACGTCTCCGGTGGCTTTCAGGTGGCGCACATTGGCCGGGTCCATCACGGCACCACCTCCCACACTGATCACTTGCCCGCGCGTGGCGGACACGCGTCGGACCGCTTCGGCTTCGAGCTCACGAAAGGCACGCTCACCGTCTTCGGAGAAAATTTGAGCCACCGGCTTGCCTTGCTCAGACTCGATCAACCGATCCGTGTCTACGAACTTGCGTTGCAGCCGCTGGGCCACGATTCGCCCCACCGTGGACTTGCCGGTGCCCATCAGCCCGACCAGCACCAGGTTGCGCCCAGGCGCTAACTGACTCACGCCCGGCCTGACCCCAGCCACGGCGGCGTGAGCGTGCCCAGGTAGGCGTCGAGGTTGCGTCGCACCTCTGCCAACGAGTCTCCACCCGTCTTGGTCAACAACGCATCAGCGATTTCTAGGGCCACCACGGCTTCGGCCACCACCCCGGCACGCGGCACGGCGCAGGCATCGGACCGTTGATGAATGGCCTCAGCGGCGTCACCGCTGCGCACGTCAACCGTCTGCAGTGCGCGCGGGATGCTGGACAACGGCTTCATGGCCGCCCGGACCCGCAACACGTCGCCGGTGGACATGCCGCCTTCGATGCCCCCGGAACGCCCGGTCAGACGGCGGTAACCGTTCACGTCGTCTCGCACGATCTCGTCATGCGCCTGCGTACCAGGCACTTCCGCAGAGTGGAAGCCTTCGCCGACCTCCACGCCTTTGAAAGCCTGCACACTCATGAGTGCGGCGGCGAGGCGCGTGTCCAACTTGCGGTCCCAGTGGACGTGGCTGCCCAGCCCTGGGGGCAGGCCGTGCACGACCACCTCGACCACGCCACCCAGGGTGTCGCCGTTGGCTTTGGCTTCATCGATGTGCGCGACCATCTTTTCTGAAGCGGCGGCATCCACACAGCGCACCGGGTCAGCATCGATGGCGTCGAGGTCGCCGGGACCGGGTGTGGGAGTGGCGGCGTCAGCAGCCACGGCTCCGATGCGGGTGACGTGCGAGAGCACGCGGATGCCGAGCTCTTCGAGCAAGAACAACGCCACCGTGGCCAAGCCGACCCGCGTGGCGGTCTCACGCGCACTCGCACGCTCCAAGATGGGCCGCGCTTCGTCGAAGCCGTACTTCTGCATGCCGACCAGGTCGGCGTGACCGGGACGCGGACGCGTCAGCGGTTCACCGCGACCGGTCTGTGCCAGTGCCGCCGGATCAGCCACGGGGTCTGGACTCATGACCTGCGTCCACTTCGGCCACTCGCTGTTATGAATCACCAGCGCAACGGGTGATCCCAAGGTCAGCCCATGGACCACCCCGCCGAGAATTTCTAGGCGGTCTTCCTCAAAGTTCATGCGTGGAGAACGGCCATGCCCTAACCGACGACGCTCAAGCTGATGCTCAATGCGCGCACGGTCAACCGGCACGCCCGCAGGCATACCTTCAAGAATTCCGACCAGCGCGGGCCCGTGCGATTCCCCGGCAGTCAAATAACGCAACACCATGCCGCAACGCTACCAGCAGCACACCAATCACCCCCTCAGCAACCCACGTACGGAAGTACGTCGCACACAGTGGGCAAGTAACTGACCGAGTGGGGGTCGTGGTGGCGCCGCAGGCTTGGGTTTCTCGGCGGAGGAAGTAAGTCCACTCGGCCGAGTGGGGGTCGTGGGGGGGGCCCCCCGGGCGCCCCCCCCCCCCCCCCCCCCCCCCCCCCCCCGGGGGGAGAGAGGCAAATAAAAAAAAAAAGAAAACCCCCC
>Ga0214472_10004247_pt1 | contig 15114 bp, 22 predicted proteins | sample RVTome_6_FD_207662 | JGI IMG/M metagenome (GOLD analysis project Ga0214472, IMG submission 207662) | Soil microbial communities from uranium-contaminated site in the Upper Colorado River Basin, Wyoming, United States - RVT140D175 | ecosystem: Environmental > Terrestrial > Soil > Contaminated >...
ATCTGACGCAAACCAAGCACAACGGCGTGCAGCTCCGTGCGGTCGATGGATTCCAGTGGGAGACAACCACTGAGGAATTCGCGCCGGGTACGGCGATCAAAAACAATCCCATACCCGGACAAGTCGGCAAATTGGTTATGTGCCGCATCTGTGTACATATATAGCGAATCAGTCATAACTTGGCGGCGGCTCCCTATCAAAAAAGTCCCACTCCCACTTGAAGCGGATGCCGGCCTTATCAGCGCACTCCTTATCTTCGGGGCGATCCCCTACGAACAACGAGTTGTCCCAGTCGATGACGATACCGCTACTGAGTGCCTCAACCTCGCAGATCGCGAGCATTCCGTAGTCTGGTTTGCGAAGCAGTGACCGGTGGCAGTACGGCTCGATGCGCCCCTTGGGGTCATTGAAGCTCACCTTAATCATATGAAAAGGGTTGCGTTCAAACAGGTCGAGCATTGCCTTGTTGATCTTAGCATGGTCAAGCACACGTTTGATTCCCCAAGCCACCCCACCCTGATTGGTCACGCCGATGATGTGATACCCATCGTCGCGCCATTTCCAAATGACTTCTTCGACACCGTAATAAAGCTCGACATCCCATGGTGTTTCGATAAATTTACTTTTGGGATTGCTGCTGTATCGGACTGTGCCGTCGAGGTCGAGGCACAAAGCCGGTTTGAGTGTGTATTGTTCGTTATTCGCCATCGTCCTCGTCCTCTTGCTCGTCATCGTCGCCGATTGGGTTGTCCAAGATATAACTCTGGTCACAACGTTGACAGATGTAGAAATTGCCGTCATCAGCGGCTTGGGCAAGTACCAAGTCAAACGAGGCGCAGTTGGGGCAGAGATACCTTGACTGGTATTCAAACTCAAGCGTAAGCTCACCGTCATCATCGTAGTCGTCAAGCACAACCACTTGTCCCCGCAGTATCCAGTCGTCGTCTTCATCCTCTAGTAGCGCGAAAACCATATTGTATTCACAATGCAAGCATTGATAAACTTCGCAATTCGTATCGGGTATCACGTCGGCGGCTTGCATGATGCCCACGAAAACCATCTCATCTGCTTCACATTTCGTGCACTTCGATTTACCAAAATGCACCTTGGTCAGATGCTTCGGATTAACTATTGGTGCTTTATCGGTCATATCGCTTCTTCCTTGATTTCGTTTAGAATGAAACAGAAATTATGTAGGTTGATATAGTCCTCACGCGACGGCAGCATCATTGCCATTTTGGCTTCATCAGGAATCAATGCATAACGCAAATGAGCAACCTCATCCCACGTGGGATAACGATCTCGGCAAGATACTGACATGGTGTACCCATGCGCCGGATGTTGATCCACAATCACTTTGACTTTGCCCATTTTGAAGAGGCGACTGGTTGGCAACAGTCGATTCGCAATCTGTACATTGTCTTTGTCAACTTCACGAATAATCGGAAAATTATTCGTATTCGACCCATGTCCTTTGCCTAACCCCGTTCCAATCGTTGACTTTCGTTTCATCACTCACCCCTCACTTGCAGGTACTCATCCACGCCTTTAGTCTTCATCAATCACAACCTCCCAGTTCCACAACCCCTGTTCGCCTTTGGCTGCGGGTTTCGGTTTCGCCTGACGTTTCTTGGGAGCCTCAACAATTTTGACTTCCTCAAAGGCACCGGTCGCGATGTGGTACGGGGCAGAAACAATCGACGTCAACGGGTCGTAAGTAACGACCGTTTCTATCTCAATTGGAATAAATCGCTTAACCATCAGGTGTATCTAACTCCTCCACTAAAATAAATCATGTCATTCCAAGCGCCGGACGGATCGTTGATACAGCACCGCCATGACGACGATGGTTTCCAACATACTGGTCATCGGATAAGACCTTGCGATGCCGTCGAACATCGTTCTGGGTTCGACGGCTTGGAACTTGTTGCGGTGGCGCTCCTGTCGGATCCGTCGCTCACGCTGTTTTCGTTTTTTAAACTTTCTTTGTTGTTTGGTCATGATGTTCTCCAGATGGGGCAGGGACACGCCCTGCCCCGTTTTTTTTACGTTGCTGTCGGACGGCGATGGAACCTTATGCCCGGCACACCCGGTGTTCCCTCCACAAAATTTCGAGGGATACCATCCCGCATTGTTCTTCGCATTCGACGACGCGATTGGTCGTCGCCTGCCAGGTACGGCTGAGCAGTGGACTCCGGTGTGGCGCTGGCTGTATCACCGTTGTCTTTTTCCTCACCCGGCACGTCGCCATCATCATCAGGCGTTGACGGCATCGGATCGGGAGGCTCAGGGTCACCGCCAAACAAGTGGATCAGCGCCCGCTCAATAGCACGATCCTCAGCTTGTTCGGCAAGGTCTGGTTGAAACTGTGCCGACTGAAAAGCGACGGAGCCGTGCCCGGACGAGCGTATTTTTCCATCAACGTCAAGGACGGTTGCGCGGATAACAATCGCGCCTTCGGCTTTTACGAATTCGGTATTAATCACCCACGTAGGGTGCAGCGAACAAAACTGCTTCAAAAGCAAATCTTTGGTGGTCATTGGTGGTCAATTTCCTTTTCTATTTGTTAAGGGGAGTGGTCGTCCCCGAATGCGATTTCGTCAGATATTTGTAGGAGTCGATGCTTTATGTACGACAGATGCGTCTGGCATTCGGGCATCACCTTCAAGGTCTCTGTACAGAGTTTGGCGGTGTCAATGAGTGCCGTTCGACCCAAAGCACCCCATTCGGTGACATCCTTGCGAGCTAGGATGACCTTCATTGCTGCCTGAAGATCAAAGATTGCTTTCTCCAGTTCGCCTCGTTTGGCGATGAAGTAACTGCCGTTGTCGTCGTGGTTGGACGTCGCCGGCGGACGGCTGCCCTTGATCGGTGACAACGAATGCCCTTCCGGCAGATCGATGTCGTCAGGTGCTTCATGAGGTTCTTGGGCAGGGTCGGTGTCCAAGGGTGTGGCGTCAGACGATTCGTTTAAGGTTTCCATCGCACGAGTTAACAGCCGATAGTGGTTATTTTTGATCGTATGCCGAGCAACATAACCTTTCTCGACCAGCACTTTCAACGCACTGCGTCGGGCTTGGTCCGTCATATTTCGACCACCGAACACAGCGTAGTGGTCGAGCCAGTCCTTGCCAGTCTCATCGAATTGCTTCTGCCATGCCGCGGCAAAGTCGGACAAGACCGATGCTTCAAAGCCGCCGTCATTATCAGCCAGCGGTTTTGGAACGAGCTGAAGGCTTGGCGTTGTGGCGACGGGAGCAGGTGGAGCCGTCTTGGGCGGCAGCCGAAAGAGACTTGTTCCACTTTGCTCGACATAACCACGTTCGGCTAATTCACGCAGTAGGTCGCAGCGGTAACGGAATAGTGCGTCTTCTGGTGAGAAAAACTTGGTGATCAAGACGTACTTATCTGTCGGCAAATCGTTCTCGGCATAATAAGCTTCGACCATTTGCAGGACGGCAGCCTCATCGTAGGCGAGGTCGCCACTTGTCTCAATGTCTTCGAGCAGCAAGCCATCAAGTGTCAGCATCTCGTGTTGTTCAGGCGTGAGATCGTAGGACAGCGACTCAACTGATAGTTGCGCGGGCGTGCCGTCGTCCGACGACGGTTCAGTTTTGGCAGGACGGTAAAACAACTGCTTGTCGCTATCCAATTCGATTAACCCAAGCTCGGCAAGCTTTTGAAGCGTTTCGCGATAAACCTTGCGTTTTGGCTCCATAGCAAACTTCAATCGTGAAAAGATGGTTGTCCAATAGACAAATTCTTCACTTGGTCTGCTCTCAAAGTAAGCCATGAACTCTTTATAGATAGCATCCTCCTGCGGAGTAAAGGCATCCTCGGTTTCGATGTCATCCTCGGTAACTGGGTGGGCATCATCCTTGTGGCGAGTATGGAAATCGCCATTGATCCACAGCACGCCTGTGGACTCAACGAGGTTAAAGTCACGAATGGGACGAAAGTCACCAGTGCCATGTTTGCGCTCAAGCAACCCCCGTTCTTCGAGGTCGTTGAGGATCCCCCACTTGTCTGCCTGCCGCGGAAATACCTCGGTGGATGGTAACCATTTGTATTGCCATCCTTTAGAGAAGCTCGCAAAGGTTTCGAGGACGGCGAATTCATCCGGGGTTATTCTGGTTTCGCCTAAGAACTTGCCGTCGTCAAGACGCCATGCTCTCGCCTCGATGGTTTCAGGTTCGTTGTCTTCTTGGACAGAATCGGGTTCGGTATCATTCGAACCTTGGTTCGCCGAATCCGTTACGGGCGTATCGTCAGCACGGGCACGATTCGCGTCTTTGACGGCTTGGGTGTTGTAGAGTTTGCCGTCGCGTCCATAGACTTCATCACGGTCGACAGGTGGGAAATTTTGCCCACCTGATTCGCGTTGATAAAGCTCAACCCAATTCGTGATTGTCCGCTCAGAGACCCCCAAAAGCGCCGCTAAGAAGGCATTTGAGAGACGCGACCATTCAACCTGTTCACCTGTTTTGAGTGTCTCTAGGTGACCACGTTGGAAGCGATTAAACAAAATGTCTTTGCGATCTTGGGTCGAGAGCGCCAGCCCGTGTTGCAGGTTGGCCTCCTCCGCGTAAACAATAGCTTCGGCTTCCGTGCCTTCGTAGATGGTAGCTTTAATGCTTCGCCAGCCTTCGCGGGTAGCAGCTTCGAAGCGATGGAAGCCGTCAACTAGATGGTAGTTCAGGCTATCGATGTCGAAGACAACAATTGGGTCTTTGAACTGCCCGCCGTCACCGATGACGGCTTGGAGTTCCGCGACATGGTGCTCGTCCAGTCCACCGGAGCGCATCTGGAACTTATCATCAACGATGATGTCTTTAAGCTTGATTGACTTGGGTTTTGTCATTACCAATCTATCTCCATTTAGTTTGATGGTCAGTTGATGAATTGAGACCGGCTGTCGGACAGACGGCGGCAAGCCGTCGCACCACACAAACGGGATGCGGGTGTCCGCGTGTACGACCGCAAGGACGGTGAATTCCAACCCGGTTGGGTTGTGGATGACAGTCGATCCCGCGGGTAGGTCAATCACGAGGCGTTAACCTCACGAATGACTTTACAGCCGCGCTGTTTTAACTTGGCGGCATGGCGCTTGGTAGTGACGACATACATCTTGTCCGTGTCTTGTAGCACCACCATGTCTTGCAGCGTCGCCGCGGCGAATCGCTTGGCTGTTTCTAGTCGGGAAAATCGGAATTCAAGATTATGCATCACGCAACTCCTTCACAATCTGGGCAGCCAACACTATTGCCTCGACCACGAGCGGCGCGTCCGACGGCTGAAAACTAGCGCGATAGACCGTCCACGTTCCATTTTTAAATATGCGGATCAGGTGACGGTGACGGTTGCCCTTTTTGATAACGATGTAACAATCTGTGTTGGTGTCGGCTTCATCGGGGTCGATGACGTCAACCTCTTCGGTGTCGTCGTCATCGGTGGGTGGCTCATTCGGCGGGGCATAGGTTGGAATCGTTCCAAATGGTGGATCTTCGGGATCGTGTTCACCGGCGAGCAACTCACCACACGGCACGATGAAACCCTTAGAGAATTTACCGTCGGCTAGAAAGGTTGCGTAGGTATGACCTTTGATAAAACGCAGGTTGACGATCCGTCGGTCGCTGCCGTCGGGCAACTTGACGACCATGCCAGTGTCGAGTTCGACACCGTTCATGTCGGCGAAGACAGCTAGATCGTTGCCGTCGATGGTCAAGATGGTGGCGCGACCGGTCACCGTCTTGAGACTGGGCGTAGCCACAAATGGACGACTGGTGAGGGTGATGTGTTCCTCGCCGAACGTGGGGGTGATGATGTTATTGGTCATTCGGCACCGCCTGATAAGCGACGGATCGTGACTTCGAATGACTGACCCCAAATGTTCGTGGTGTAGGATACCTCGTTCGCCTCACTATGGTTGAGCATGGAGACGATTGAGCCGATGAATTCATGCCCGGCGGTTTCAAACTCGGTCGACTTGAGTTCAATCCACTCGCCGCCTAGATCATCAACAAGAGTACGCATGGCTTTGACATTACCCTCACCAACCGATTCAAGCGCAAGCCCTTCGTCTGTCGTCAGTTGTCGGTTGAAAATGATTAAGCCGTCGGGGAGATGGACGAGGGTTTGGCGTAACACGGCTGGCAAATCAACAGGGGGGTTATTCTGTTTGTTTTCAGACATAAACAAAAATCTCCTCAAAAACCTAGTTGGGTACAGGCGACACAAGTCGACTGCCTAAATAGGCTTGAGGAGCTATGGGAAGTTCTCTGTCATAGAACATATGTATTATCACCTTTAACTCTCGTCGTGTCAACTCATGTCGATTAAAATTAGAGTCGCGTAGCATTCACCAATTGGTGATTTTCATAGCACGCTTGATCCAATGATCTACGTTTTGCCATGAGGGGCACGCTCTGCCCCGTAAGCGCAGGCGAGGACTCGAACCTCACCATCTGCCCGGTTATTTGCCGTCGCGCTGTTCTTCCGATTCTTCTTTTGATTCTTCTTGCAGTTGGGCGATGAGCTTGGCGCTGGCTTCATCCAGCCATTGCTTCATCGTCATGGCTGGCTCAAGGTCACGTGCCGGATCGGGCGCAAGTTGTTCTTTTTGTTCGTCGGATAAGGTCATCATCTTAATTGCGCCCCAGTTTCTCGCTGATGGTGGCGGTAATAACATCCTCGGCGATGATCGGCACATCTTCAAAAACGCCCGTGTTGAGCACCTTGGTGACGGCTTTCGCGTCCGGTTTCATCAGCGCGGGTAAATTGTCCATCAGCCATTTGCGGGCAAGAACAGTTCCGAGATGCCACGTGGTTGAAACGCGATGCCCAAACTCAACAGGCAGATCGGCCTTGGGCGTGGCGGTGATAGCTTCACGGGCAGCTTTTTCGGCGTCGTCTTTTGCCTGTCGGGCAGCTTCGTACTCGTCGAAGATGGCGGCGTTTTCGGTCTTGATACGTTCGAGTAATGCGTCGTGTGCAGCTTTGGCAGTGTCGTAACGACGGCGACTGCTCTCGACAGCGGTGACGTGTTGTTGCAATTTGCGTTGGGTGGCCATTGGGTTGTCTCCTTGGCGGTTGGTTTTTAAAGGTCGGGTGAGTTGGAATGGCCCCTAACCGATGGGTCAGGGGCGTTTTGAACTAGACCAAGATGTCGTTGGCAATGTCGTCCATCAGGGTTTCGTAAGCAAAGTGATAAGCGTTGAGTACCGCTTCGCGCCGGGTGTCGCCGCCGCCGCTTTCGTAAATGGAGTGAACGAGTTGGTTGTCGAAGTTGCGCTGTTGGTAGTACATACTGGCTCGCCACCCGTACTGGGATTGTTCTGCGTTGAGTTTCCAGCGCCGGAGTGAGTAACCAGCAGCTTTGAAGGTACAAGCCCAGCAGTTGCCGGTTTCTTGTGAAAATTCGTTTTCGTTAGTGTGGGTGAAACCGCAGCCGAGGCAGTCGATTTCGGGCAGTGGGGAGAGTTCTGATTCGACGGCGATAGTTTCGAGGTCGTTAGCGGAATCGTTTTCGTCTTCAAGGCGGACGAGGTAATGGGGCGTGTCGTTTTCAATCCAGCGGTGAATGATTAAAACAATGTCACCGGAGGGGGTTACGACGTAGGATAAGCCGTCGTACTTCGGGTGAATGGTGGGGGTTTGGAAAACTGGTTTTGATACAGGGGGGTGAGTCATGATATAATCTCCTTAGGTATAAGTCCCCTTTTTGGGGCGAGTTCCCTTTTGACTTGGCGGTTGAGGGGAACTTTTTATTTGACCATGATTAAATTATACTATATATTATTGCTGTGGTCAATAATCAATCAGAGCAATATTGTTGACACTGTTAAAATCGCGTGCTATGCTAGTTGACAGGAAAGTGAGGTAGCGCATGAGTACCCCATTCAAAAAGGTAAATCTGCTATCAATCAGACGGGAACATGGAATCACCCAAGAGCAACTCGAAAAGCTTACGGGTGTAAGTCAGACTATGATTTCTCAGATTGAACGTGGAGTTGCCAATCCAACATTAGATATACTGGTCAAAATCGTTGACGCGCTTCGAAAGCAAGGCATCGATGTTGATTGGAATATGCTATTGTCTGATGAGGGAAAAATGAAAGCTAACTCCACTACTCAGCAAATGCCTATTGGCATAGCTATCTAGTGGAGCCTCGCCCTAGGGTATTCAATTGTAGGTTTGGACGCCGCGGTTGAATACCCGCGCACTTTACAAAATAAGACTACGAACCCAAAGCGACCAATTTGCATTGTCCGCAATGGATTCGGATTCCGTCTTCATATTAGCATAATTCTGACTCAAACGTCAAAAAGTTTTTAGAATCGAACGAACCCCCTACCCTGATGGTGGTGGTCGTCGGGGCAGGGATAACACTAAAGGGACTGAATCATGCGTAAAAAAGTCTACGACAAGATGCGAAAGAACTTGCGGGATGACCCCGACCCGAAGCGATGGGTGCAACTGATTGCGCTCCTGATCGTCCTCGCCGTCGTTTGTCTGCGAATTGCCGGGGTTATCTAGTCCTACCAGATATACGCATCAGGATTGGACAATCGAATGTCTGCGAACACCCCTCTGTCAAATAGAAGGTCATAGGCCTCGGTTAGCTTTTCTGTCGCGTCTTCAAACTGCACATCGGCAAGAAACTCTTGATTACCGAGAAAGCTGTTGTATCCATCAACACCGAAGGATATTCCGTCGTTGAGCAAATCACGCTCTGTTTGCCCACAGTCTGGATAATCAAGGCGCTCAAAATCACGTTGGATACCTCGTAATTCGAGAACTATCGGGCTTAGTGAACCTCGCGATGTAGCCCCCGCCGTCTCGGCAGTATCTAGGAATTCAACAATGACGGCCTCTGCTTCGTCATCCCACCAATTTTTCATTTGGCTATCGCACCCACCAATAGACACATCACCGACTGATAGTTCCAGATTTGAGACAAGCAATCCGAGCACGAATCCAGCTAATAAAAAGGACAGATAAGCACCGATCTGGCGAAACATTTCCCACCGATTAGTGTCCTCAATATAAATAACATCGGCGATTGGTTTAGGCTTCCGAAGAGGTTCAATCTCTCCGACCCGTTCTGTCAAGCTCTTTTCTGGGGCAACCTCATCAAGTTTTGCCAGCCATTTTTGTGCCGTTGAATCAAGGGGAATCGTCCTGAGTAGTTTACGTGCCTCGTCGATTCGCTTGTGTTTAATCAACTCGCGGGCTTCCAAAAGTATTTCCTGCGACATAATAGGCTCCGTTCGCTAAGTGACAAGTTGGCCTATTGTAGCCCCGACTCACCCACCTGCAAACCTGACGGCAGGGATACCGCTAACCTACGATACTTTGCTCGCCGTTGGTTTTGTGATATTCTGTCCATTAAGAGCAACGGTTGGGGCCAAGCGACCGGTCAGTTATTTTTTATCACGAATAATTTTTTAGGGAGAGGAGCTGCTATCGGAGAGCTATCGTATTACCACACCAAGCCGTCAAGTCCGACTACCTTACTAGCTAGGCCGACCACCGACCTACTCTGACGGCGGGGTGTCAATTTTTGGGGGCGGAGCACGTCCCCCACAGCATAACGTGAGTCATTGGGCTGTGCGTGCTGTGGAGATCGCCGACTGGCGAATGCTACTCTGAGAAAACAAAAATGCTCTCGCCGTGACCACAGCGAAAGCACTTCTAATCTTGTACTAAGTTGAGCCGTCATTTTATCACATCACGGAACTGGGCACAAGTTCCGAATAGTGAATGCCATGTATTTTTAATTAGAACATTTGAACGAGGAATCGACAATGACAAAGCAACGAATTCGAGATGACGGCGATCTGCGCCGATGGTTTTACCAGACACCAAATATCGTTGATGATATGAGCCTGTCATTAGGCGCTCATCGCCTGTACTGCCACTATAAACGTGTGTGTGGTGCGGGAGGCGGAAGCTGCGACGAGGGCAGCCGCAAGACCGCGGCGAAGTGCAACATGTCAGTTGGCTTGGTTTCCAACGCAAAGCGTGAGTTATTCGAGGCAGGACTAATTGATGTGCACGTTGTCAAACGCGGCAATCGAACATGTCACCGCGTTACCGTTGTCGATATTTGGGAACAAAACTGGAAGCGATTTTCGAAGACAGAATCGGTCACAGTTGAAGAGATCAAAAATGCAATCAAGCGTGATTCAGGCACGGATTATTTCACTGAACAATCAGTTGTTGATTCGGATGGCTACCGTTCAGATAGTGAGCAGTCGCTAGCCCAATCACCTGCTGAACAACCAACCCTGCCTGAGCGATCACCAGACGAGGCCACTCAGCGTTCACCACGTGAACGAAAGAATAATATAATAGAAAGAACAGTGGAAGACTCAGAAAAACAAGAAGAAGAAATTGATATTCGAGAATCTAGGTCTAACGATCAATCTCGACCGGCAACTTCGACCGGTCGCTCGCCGTCGGCAATTAATATTTTTGGTCAACCCATCCGGGTAACACCAAAGCCGCCGCCCAGATATGACAGTGCATGGTTCGGGGTAGTTGGTCATTTCAGGGAGGCACGTGTTCACCCAACCCACTTTAGTAACGTTGAGTTCGTCTCATTTAAGGACGGCATACTCACGCTCTGGTCAGATAATAACTACACGCGGCAATACTTGATCAACCAGCAAGCAGCCCACATTTTGAAGATGTACGGGAAATATGCAGGTGACGATAAAGTGATCCGCGGACTACGGGTTGAATCGGGGCAATCTGATGAGGTGCTTGAGTACATAGCCGTCGAGGCTGCCGTCGCTGCATCCAATTTGCCTAGTAAACCAGCCGCGCAACATGTTAAACTAAATCAACCAATAATGGAGAAACAATTCGTATGAGCAAACCAAACATAAGACTCTATACACACGCTCGTCTCGATGCCGAAGCACTCATCGGGGGTCGTCAATGGCTGCGAGAACGTTTTAATCTCACACGCCGTCAGGCTCGTTTACTGATGCAGGGGTGCCGATCCAGATGGCAACTCAACCGCGAAACAAGCTATGCCATTCCTGAAAATATGCCGGGTGTGGCGCAAAGGATACGGCAATTTGGAATAGCTGAGTGGGCGGAAAGTCCTAAAATATTCGTTGCATCTCTAGAAGTTCAATCGCCGCCCAGAGCCGTCGAAACGGAAACAGTCAGTTTCAGCAGATTGATCGTTGGAGGCACGGTTTTATTAGTCGGGTATTCGTATCTAGCCAACGAACTGATCATCTTGAAGGACTAACCATGTCATTACGACTGGACACCAACCATCCCCCCACCCTCGACCTCGAACTGACCGACTTCATCGGTGAGTCGACGGCCGTGCTGGGCATCAAAGGTAGCGGCAAGGCCAACACCGCTGCCGTCATTATCGAGGAGCTGCTCGGCACACTGCCGTTGACGATCCTCGACCCGGAAGGTGAGTATTGGGGACTTAAAGAGCGTTTTGATATTCTCATCATTGGTGATACCGACCACGCCGATCTGCCGGTTGTGCCGGCACAGGCGGAAGCACTGGCGGCCTTTTCTATCAACGAGGGTGTTTCAATCATCCTTGACATGAGCAACACCTTCGGCGATAAAGCCAACGACTTCCTCGTCGAATATTTCAAGACGCTTTTTCGTATAGCGGGAACGGCCCGCAAGCCCTATCAGGTCATCGTGGAGGAAGCGCACGAGTATGTTCCACAAAGCGGAAGTCACCCGGTCGCTGACATCCTAACCCGGATCGCCCTACGCGGTCGCAAGCGCGGATTGGGTGTTATCACCATCTCGCAACGTAGCGCCAAGGTCAATAAGGATTTACTCACTCAAGCAGAGATTGTATTCCTGCACCGCGTGGTGCATCCTCGCGACATGTCCGTCTATTGCGATCTATTGCCACTGACCAAGAAAGAGGTTGAGAGTGGTGTCCGCGGATTGGAGACTGGGCAGGCGCTGGTGATGTGTAAATTTGTCGTCAAAACGGCACAGATCCGTCTGCGTGATACTTATCACGCCGGGGCAACACCCGGTCTGGATGAAGGTAACCCGCCGGAGCTGCGTAAGATTGATGACCAACTACTCGACGAGCTGCGAGCTGCGCTTGGTGTTACCCGGTCAATTAGTAAATCCGACGGGCCGTCGGATCATCGGGAATTGATCTGAGTAATTTGCGAGATTCGGGATACTTCCGCTGGTTGATTAAATCACGGGCTTGCAAAAGGATTTCTTTGGACATCATCGGCTCCGTTCAATAAGTGACAAGTTGTCCTATTGTAGTCCTGACCCACGCGGATGCAAACCTGACGGCAGATATACCACTAACCTACGCATGTTTGACCATTGTAGGTTTTGTGATATTCTTTGCGCTAAGAGCAACGATTGGGGCCAAGCGACCGGTCAGTTATTTTTTATCACGACTAATTTTTAGTTGAGAGGGGTCTTTATCGGAGAGCCATCATATTACCACACCAAGCCGTCAAGTCCGACTACTTTACTACATGCTAGTCCCAGACTAGCCGACCACCTACCCTGACGGCGGGGTTTGAGAAAACAAAAATGCTCTCGCCGTGACCACAGCGAAAGCATCTACTCATTCCCATTGCAACTGCCGTCATTTTATCACATCACGGAACTGGAGACAAGTTCCGAATAGTGAATGTTATCTGTTTTTAATTAGAACATTTGAACGAGGAATCGACAATGACAAAGCAACGAATTCGAGACGACGGCGATCTACGCCGATGGTATGCTCAAATCCCTAACCTTGTTTACGACCTTGGCTTATCCCCCAATGCAGGTTGGCTCTATGGTCACTACAAACGCATCTGCGGAGCTAACGGGGGAAGCTGCGAGGAAGGCAGCCGAAAAACCGCAAAGAGAAGTTGCATGTCTGTGGGTAGTGTTTCTAGTGCGAAGCGAGAATTATTTCTCGCCGGGCTAATCAATGTATATGTTTCGCGACGCGGCAATCGCACTTATCACCGGATTGAGGTGGTGGATATTTGGGAACAGAATTTTAAACGCTACTCTAAAGACGAGATGGTCTCAATTGAAGACATTAAAAATGCCATCAAGCGCAGCTCCGATATGGGTTACTTCAGCGAATCTTCCGACCTTGCTCCTGAATCCGTCGGTTCAATAATTGATCGACAAGTCGAGGATGGTTCAATAGTTGGGCCTAGACCAGTCACCGTCGGTTCAGCAGACTTGTCTGCTCGGCGTTCAACTATTGAACATATAAATAACAAAAAAGAAAGAACGGTGGAGGACTCAGAAAAAATTATAGTTTCTCATCCTAAAGAATATGATGATGTCCCGGTCTCCGAAACCGGACTTGACAGCATCCTGCCCCCAGTCGCTCCCTATGGTCGAAATTGGGAGCCACCGCCCCACTCGTCGGCTAGTGAAAAAGTCGCTGGGAAACGAATGACCTACAAGGATGTGTGGTTGGCAACACAAGGACAACTGGAGCTTCAACTCAATCGCGCTACCTATGATACATGGGCACGAGACGCAAAATTCTACAGCTTCGAGGACGGCACGCTCACGCTCTATGCCCGTAGTCAATACGCCCAAGAGTGGTTGGCGACCTCCTTGGCGCGATCAATCATGCGTGCTTATTCGGGCATCAGCCAAGCAAATCTAACGCAATTAAAAATCATCACACATGGTCGACCACCGGTCATCGTGGCGGCTGCCGTCGAGGCTGCCTGCGCTGCATCCAATCTGCCTAGCAAACCAGCCGTGCAACATGTTAAACTTAATTCACAAGTTATGGAGAGAGTGAGCGTATGAAAGATAACTTAAGAGACATTTTAGAGTACAAATTACCCGCTGGTCAAATTGATGCTATTTTTGAAGCCGTACATGAACAGTTTCCGTCAATCACAATGCAGACCGAGTCGTTTCATGACAGCTCTATTCCTGATCATGCTTTGACTTATAATCTATTGGATCCCAATCCAAACGCAATGGTGCGCGTTCAATTACCTGACGGCAATACGGTATTTTATCGTTCGGAGACCGCCACCGAGTTTAAAGAATATGATGTGCATAAATTTGACTTAAAGCATTTTGGTTGCGGAAAGTGGCAGATCATTGCCGGCATCAGCGACATTGATGAACGGCTGGTTATTTGCATAAAGGCAGCCGTATGAATCAAATAAGGATAATTTTAATACGCAATAGCCGCGCAATCAGAAGGAGAATAGCAATGAACCCAACAACAATTTTATACACAATGATCTCGAAGTTCCATATGCACGGAGCATCGCCAACAGAACTGCAAATCATGATGACTAAAAACTTTAAGGACGCACTGACAAAACAGTTGTCCGACACATTGGTTTCCACAAACGGTGGCGGTTATGTGCTCCCTCAGGATGTTGGATTTTACCACGGCATCATGTTCCGTGTTGTACCTGAAGAAGACATGAGGTTTATGTCTAATGCAAAACAGGTCTGGTGGGAAGACGTTCAGATCGATTGCCTTATGGTTAAATGGGTAAACCCTATCATTCAAATCAAAGACAAGTACAGTTCTCCGTATGCTAATACATATGTTTACGAATACGATGTTGATGTCAGCGAATTTGTACCCAGCAGAATCAGCGACTTCGCCCTGTCATATTCGCGCTCACGCGACACTAGCACAGAGGAGGAGTGATAATGTTTGTCGTATGCTGGAAGTCTTTAATAACGGGATTTGCCGGACATGGTAGCCCAATATCCTATCAATCTGCCAACGATGCCGTCCGACACGCCAATGCTTAATATCGTAATCAAATTTATCATTGGGTCGAATGGTACATCCCTTCCCGCCATGATGTAATATGCGTCCCTACATTGTCTCAACCAGTTTGGAACTAGGCGCATGTCATTAAGACTGGACACCAATCATCGATCTGGGTCTTTTGACCCGAATAGGAAAGCGAGGTAAAAAGCGCCCCACCCCATAGTAGGGCAGGGGGCTTTTGGGAACAAGCTAAGCTTATTATAATCGAAATCAACGAAAGGAAAACCAAATGAAAGTGATAACAATTGGAAATGAAAAAGGCGGGGTTGGTAAAACGACCACTGCTGTAAATTTATCATCATGGCTAGCT
>Ga0214472_10004248_pt1 | contig 15111 bp, 10 predicted proteins | sample RVTome_6_FD_207662 | JGI IMG/M metagenome (GOLD analysis project Ga0214472, IMG submission 207662) | Soil microbial communities from uranium-contaminated site in the Upper Colorado River Basin, Wyoming, United States - RVT140D175 | ecosystem: Environmental > Terrestrial > Soil > Contaminated >...
GACATGGTGCTGCTCTGGGCGGTACGACTTCTGACTGGTCAAGGGGGCTAAGCAGTGACTAAACGCTGGTATGTAGTACATGCTTATTCGGGCTTCGAGGCCAAGGTCAAAACCTCGCTCGAAGAACATATCAATCTTGCTGGCATGCAGGACAAATTTGGTGAAATTCTGATCCCGACTGAAGAAGTGGTGGAAATTCGCGATGGTGCCAAGCGCCGCTCGGAAAGAAAGTTCTTTCCCGGTTATGTGCTGGTCAATATGGAAATGGATGATGAAACCTGGCATCTGGTGAAAGATGTGCCCAAGGTTATGGGTTTTATCGGTGGCACCAAGGACAGACCGGCACCGATCACCGACAAGGAAGCGCAGGCCATACTGGGCGCGATCCAGGAAGGCGTGGAAAAACCCAAGCCCAAAGTGCTGTATCAGCCGGGCGAAGTGGTACGGGTTATCGATGGCCCGTTCAATGATTTTAACGGCGTTGTAGAAGAAGTGGACTACGATCGCAACCGCCTGAAAGTGGCGGTACTGATATTTGGTCGCTCGACACCAGTTGAACTGGAGTTCGGTCAGGTAGAAAATGGCTAGACTGCGGCGCAGTTTTACTGTGCTGTGGTCTGTATTATTTAATTAACGGGGAGATTGTCCTTAGCGGCAATCGCTGGTACCCGGGAGAAACTCATGGCTAAAAAAGTCAGTGCGTATATCAAGCTCCAGGTGAAAGCCGGTGAAGCTAACCCAAGTCCACCGGTCGGTCCGGCGCTGGGTCAGCACGGTGTCAACATCATGGAATTCTGCAAAGCGTTCAATGCAAAAACCCAGGAAGTCGAAAAAGGCTTGCCGTTACCTGTGGTTATCACAGTGTACAGCGACAAGAGCTTTACCTTTATCACCAAAACTCCGCCAGCGTCCATTCTTTTGCTGAAAGCGCTAGGCCTCAAGAGTGGCAGTGGTGAACCCAATCTGAAAAAAGTGGGCAAGGTAACACGCGCCCAGCTGGAAGAAATCGCCACCATGAAGAAGCCTGATCTGACGGCTGCTGATATGGACGCCGCGGTGCGCACCATTGCCGGTAGCGCGCGCAGCATGGGCATCGAGACTGAGGGCGTTTAACATGGCTAAATTATCGAAACGTATTAAAGCCATCCGCGCAAAGCTGGATGGCAACAAAGCCTACTCGATCGAAGAAGCACTGAATATGCTGAAAGAAATGTCTTCGGTGAAATTCATCGAATCGATTGATGTTGCCGTCAATCTCGGCATCGACCCGAAAAAGAGCGACCAGGTTGTTCGCGGCGCCACCGTGCTGCCCAACGGCACCGGTAAAACCGTGCGCGTGGCTGTTTTCGCCGATGGGGAAAACGCCAAAGCCGCACTGGCTGCGGGTGCTGATATCGTCGGCATGGATGATCTGGCAGCGAAAGTAAAAGCGGGCGAGATGGATTTCGATGTCGTGATTGCGGCCCCCGATGCGATGCGCGTCGTTGGTGCTCTGGGCCAGATCCTCGGCCCGCGCGGTCTGATGCCGAACCCGAAAGTGGGCACGGTGACACCCGATGTTGCCGGCGCAGTAAAGAATGCCAAGTCTGGACAGGTGCGTTATCGCGCTGACAAGGCCGGCATTATTCATTGCTCGGTCGGCACGGTGAAATTTGAAGTCGCTGCATTGAAAGAAAATCTGCAGAGCCTGCTGGTCGATCTCAACAAGGCCAAGCCAACTGCTGCCAAAGGCGTGTACATCAAGAAAATTGCTGTGTCCTCGACCATGGGTGCCGGCATTATGATTGATCAGGCGAGTTTGGCGGTATAGTTTTAGCCCGGAGCAGGCCATTCCTGGCCTGCTCCTGGATGTAGAAGAATTCGGAACCAGCAGTTGTTATCGACTGAAGATTTCGGGGATTTGACAGCCGAGTGATCGGTGACGTCAGAGACCGCAGGTGTACTGGTCTGCTGTTTGAGGCCAGCACTTAATGTCCTGCGTAGATGGTAATCCTGAATACCAGGATCACCTAAGGTGGACAGTGAAAACTGTCCGTTTACTTGGCTGAGATCCAAACAGCACATATATATGTGTGTCTGCAAGGCTCAGCTTTAACAGGAGAGCTAAAGTGGCACTAAATCTTGAAGACAAGAAAGCGATTGTCGCCGAGGTGTCTACGATTGCTGCCAATGCGCATTCAGCGATTGCTGCTGAATACCGCGGTCTGACAGTAGAGGAAATGACCGAGCTGCGTGTATCTGCACGTAGTGAGAATGTTTACCTGCGCGTGGTCAAAAATTCATTGACCCGCCGCGCTGTCGAAGGTACTGAATTCGAGTGTATGCAGGATTCACTGGTGGGGCCATTAGTGATGGCTTTTTCCCAGGAAGATCCGGGCGCAGCCGCTCGCGTTGTAAAGAACTTTTCTAAAACGCACGACAAGCTTATCGCCAGAGTTATTGCTGTTGGCGGTGTCTTGTTGTCGGTGGATCAGATTGAACGTCTGTCCAGTCTGCCCAACCGTGATCAGGCTATTGCCATGCTCATGGGTGTGATGAAGGCGCCGATCGAGAAGTTCGTACGTACCCTTAACGAGCCAACCGCGAAATTTGTTCGCGTTGTGGCTGCGGTAAGAGACCAAAAACAGGCAGGCGCGTAGTAACCAACGTAGCTTTGCAACACATTTAACATTTACTGGAGAATTATCGTGGCTGTTTCAAAAGATGATATTTTGGAAACTATTTCCAACATGAGCGTTATGGATATCGTTGATCTGATATCTGCAATGGAAGAAAAATTTGGCGTATCTGCCGCTGCTGCTGTCGCTGTTGCTGCACCTGCTGGTGAAGCCGCTGCTGCTGCTGAAGAACAGACAGAATTTGATGTCGTTCTTACTGCTGCCGGCGCAAACAAGGTATCTGCCATCAAAGCAGTCCGCACCATTACTGGTCTGGGCCTGAAAGAAGCGAAAGATGCAGTTGAAGGCGCACCGACCGTTGTTAAGGAAGGCGCATCGAAAACTGAAGCTGAAGAAATCAAGAAGCAGCTTGAAGAAGCTGGCGCATCTGTCGAACTTAAGTAGTCGACAGATAGCTGAATCCCGGATTCAGCAACAGGTCAGGCTGGCAGCCATTGTTTGAAAAAAACATGGCGGCCGGCCTTTTCCTGTTTCCGGTGCAATGCTGAGAACACGGGTGTGCCTGTCACACCCAACACATAGAATGCAAGCATAGACGAGGATTACCGATGGCATATTCTTTTACCGAGAAAAAACGTATTCGCAAGGACTTCGGTAAACGTACACCTATACTGGATGTACCCTATTTGCTCTCCATGCAGCTCGATTCCTTCCGCGGTTTTCTGCAGGCTGACAAGTCGCCGAAAGAACGCCAGGATATTGGTTTGCAAGGGGCCTTTGCATCAGTATTTCCCATCGTCAGTTACTCTGGCCATGTCGAACTGCAGTATGTCAGTTACACATTAGGCAAGCCGGTATTCGATGTTAAAGAATGTCAGCTGCGTGGTATGACTTATGCTGCGCCGCTCCGCGTGGTGCTGCGCCTTGTGATATACGACAAGGAAAGCAAAAAGCGCATCACACCCAAGGAAGTAAAAGAACAGGAAGTCTACATGGGTGAAATGCCCCTGATGACTGAAAATGGTACTTTTGTTATCAATGGTACCGAGCGCGTTATTGTTTCGCAGTTGCACCGTTCACCGGGCGTGCTGTTCGATCACGACAAGGGCAAGACCCATTCATCGGGCAAGATCCTTTATTCTGCACGCGTGATCCCTTACCGTGGTTCATGGCTGGATTTCGAGTTTGATCCGAAAGACTGCGTATTCGTACGTATCGACCGTCGCCGCAAGCTGCCGGCAACGATATTGCTGCGCGCGCTGGGTTACAGCAACGAACAGATACTCGATATTTTCTTTGAAAGTGTGGAATACACTTTCTGCAAAGAAGGCGTCAGTTTCAATCTGGTGCCGGAACGTCTGCGTGGTGAAACCGTCAGTTTTGATATCAAGTCTGGCAAGACGGTCATCGTTGAAGCCGGTCGCCGCGTCACCATGCGACACATTAAAGACCTCGAAAAAGCCAAAATCAAAACCCTGGTCGCGCCAACGGATTATCTGATCGGCAAAAATATTGCGCACGATGTGATCGATACCGGCACTGGTGAAATAATCGCTGCTGCCAATGCGGAATTTACCGAAGAGCTGATCGAGCGTTTCCAGGAAAGCAAGATCAAGAGCTTCCGTGTGATTTACACCAACGACCTGGAAGCGGGCCCGTTTATTTCCAGCACGCTGCAGATCGATACCACCACGACCCAGCTCGAAGCGCAGATCGAAATTTATCGCATGATGCGTCCCGGCGAGCCGCCAACCAAGGATGCGGCTGAGAACCTGTTCAACAATCTGTTCTTCTCGACAGATCGTTATGACCTGTCAGCTGTCGGCCGGATGAAGTTCAACCGCCGTCTTGGCCGTAGTACTTCGCAGGGTCCGGGCATTATTTATGACTACAGCCATTTCAGCCAGCGCAAGGACGACGAAGCCAAGGCCCTGGTCGAGCAGCTCGGTGAAATTTCCGACATCCAGGATGTGCTGAAAGAACTGATCTCGATCCGCAACGGCCAGGGCATTGTCGATGACATCGACCATCTTGGTAACCGTCGTATTCGTTGTGTCGGTGAGATGGCCGAAAACGTTTTCCGCGTCGGCCTGGTCCGTGTCGAGCGTGCAGTGAAAGAGCGTTTGACCACAGCGGAACAGGACGGCCTGATGCCCCAGGAACTGATCAATGCCAAGCCAGTGTCTGCTGCGATCAAGGAATTCTTCGGCTCCAGCCAGCTCTCACAGTTTATGGACCAGAACAATCCGCTGTCCGAAGTCACACACAAACGCCGTGTCTCAGCCTTAGGACCGGGCGGTCTGACCCGTGAACGCGCCGGCTTCGAAGTACGCGACGTGCATCCGACACATTACGGCCGCGTTTGCCCGATTGAAACTCCGGAAGGCCCGAACATCGGTCTGATCAACTCGCTCGCGGTGTATGCGCGTACTAATGAATACGGTTTCCTCGAAACGCCGTACCGCAAAGTGGCGAATGGCAAGGCTTCGTCAGAAATCGAATATCTGTCAGCGATCGAAGAAAGCAATTTTGTTATCGCGCAGGCGAACGCTACCCTGGACGATAAAGGCAAGCTCACCGATGAACTGGTCTCCTGTCGCCATAGCAATGAATTTGCCCTGTCGACGCCTGACCGGGTTCAGTACATGGACGTCTCGCCCAAGCAGATCGTTTCGGTCGCGGCATCATTGATTCCGTTCCTCGAACACGACGACGCCAACCGCGCGCTCATGGGTTCGAACATGCAACGTCAGGCGGTGCCTACCTTGCGTGCCCAGAAACCGCTGGTCGGTACCGGTATGGAACGTACCGTGGCACTCGACTCGGGTGCTTCGGTAGTTGCCAAACGTGGCGGCCTGGTTGAAGCAGTCGACGCAGCGCGCATCGTAATCCGTGTCAACGATGATGAAGCCGCTGACGGCAACACCGGTGTCGATATCTACAACCTCACCAAGTACACCCGCTCCAACCAGAACACCTGTATCAATCAGCGTCCGCTGGTCAAGGTCGGTGACCTGATTAGACGCGGTGATGCCATCGCTGATGGTCCATCGACTGACATGGGTGAACTCGCACTTGGCCAGAACATGCTGGTCGCGTTCATGCCCTGGAACGGTTACAACTTCGAGGACTCGATTCTGATTTCAGAACGCGTGGTCGAAGAAGATCGTTACACCACGATCCATATCGAAGAACTGTCCAGTGTGGCGCGCGATACCAAGCTGGGTTCGGAAGAAATTACTGCGGACATTCCAAATGTCAGTGAAAGCCTGCTTTCCAAACTGGATGAATCCGGTGTGGTGTATGTTGGTGCTGAAGTTAAACCGAATGACATTCTGGTCGGCAAGGTCACGCCGAAAGGCGAAACCCAGCTCACCGCAGAAGAGAAACTGCTGCGCGCCATCTTTGGTGAGAAAGCGTCTGACGTAAAAGATTCTTCGTTGCGCGTACCTTCGGGTATGGAAGGCACCGTGATCGGTGTCCAGGTGTTCACCCGCGATGGTGTCGAGAAAGACAAACGTGCGCTGGAAATCGAAGAGATGGAAGTGGCGCAGGCGCGTAAGGACATCGAAGCTCAGTGGCAAATTATTGAAGGCGATCTGTTCGCGCGTATGGAAAATCTGCTCACCGGCAAGGTGGCTGAAGGGGGCCCTAAAGGTCTGAAAGCGGGCGCGAAAATCACCAGGGGCTATCTCGAAGAACTCGAGACCAAACAATGGTCGCAGATCCGCCTGAAAAACGAAGACGCCAATACCCAGATGGAACGTCTCGCCACATTGCATAAAGAACAGCGCGAGTTGCTCGATGCCATGTTCGCCGAGAAAAAAGGCAAGCTCACCGCGGGCGATGATCTCGCGCCTGGCGTACTCAAGATGGTCAAAGTCTACCTCGCAGTGAAACGCCGCATGCAGCCGGGCGACAAAATGGCCGGTCGTCATGGTAACAAGGGTGTGGTCTCGATGATCGTGCCGGTGGAAGACATGCCGCACACCGAAGACGGTACGCCGGTTGATATCGTGCTCAATCCACTCGGCGTACCTTCGCGTATGAACGTCGGCCAGATTCTGGAAACCCATCTCGGCTGGGCAGCGCGTGGTCTGGGTAATGAAATCGGCAAGATGCTCGATGCGCAGAACAGTGTCACCAATCTGCGTAAGTATCTTGACGAGATCTACAACCACGATACCAAACGCGTCGACCTGAAAGCTTTCGATGATGCCGACCTGCTCACACTGGCGAACAACCTGCGCGGTGGTGTGCCGATGGCGACACCGGTATTCGACGGTGCTGACGAAGCTGAAATTCATCGCATGCTGGAGCTCGCCAAGCTGCCGATCACCGGACAGACGACATTGATCGATGGTCGTACCGGTGAAGCCTTCGACCGACCGGTGACGATTGGTTACAAGTACATGCTCAAGCTCAACCATCTGGTCGATGACAAGATGCATGCACGCTCGACCGGCCCTTACAGTCTGGTCACGCAGCAACCGCTGGGTGGTAAGGCGCAGTTCGGTGGCCAGCGCTTCGGGGAAATGGAAGTCTGGGCACTGGAAGCCTACGGTGCTGCTTACACGCTACAGGAAATGCTGACTGTGAAGTCCGACGACGTTGCCGGGCGTAACAAGATGTACAAGAACATTGTCGATGGTGATCACAAGATGGAACCAGGTATGCCCGAATCGTTCAACGTGTTGCTGAAAGAGATTCGTGCGCTTGCCATCAACATCGAGCTCGATGTGGACAAGTCATAGCTGTCCAGGCATCCGTTATAAAGAACCAGGCTTCATCGTTATACATAGAATACAGAATTGGGAGTTAAGGCATTGAAAGACTTACTCAAGCTCATTAAGCAACAGGGTCAAGATGAAGATTTTGACGTTATTAAAATCAGTCTGGCTTCACCGCAGCAGATCCACGCATGGTCATACGGCGAAGTAAAGAAGCCGGAAACCATCAACTATCGCACCTTTAAACCGGAGCGTGATGGTCTGTTCTGCGCCAAAATATTTGGCCCGGTGAAAGATTACGAGTGTCTCTGCGGCAAATACAAACGCCTCAAGCACCGTGGTGTGGTCTGTGAAAAGTGCGGTGTTGAAGTTACCCAGTCCAAAGTTCGTCGTGAGCGCATGGGCCATATCGAACTGGCCAGCCCGGTGGCGCACATCTGGTTCCTGAAATCGCTGCCTTCGCGTATCGGTCTGCTGCTCGACATGACCCTGCGTGAAATCGAACGCATTCTGTATTTCGAAGCCTTTGTCGTCATCGACCCGGGTTTGACCACGCTGGAAAAAGGCCAGCTGCTGACCGATGAAACCTATCTTGAAGCCATCGAAGAACACGGCGACGAATTCGACGCGCGCATGGGCGCCGAAGCGATTTTCGAAATGCTGTCACGCATCGTACTCGACGAAGAAAGAGTCAAAATTCGCGAAGACATGGGCGCGACCAGGTCGGAAACCAAACTCAAACGTCTGGCCAAGCGTCTTAAACTGATCGAATCATTCCAGGCTTCGGGCAACCGTCCGGAATGGATGATCATGACGGTATTGCCGGTACTCCCGCCCGATCTGCGCCCACTGGTGCCGCTCGATGGTGGTCGTTTCGCAACCTCCGATCTGAACGATCTGTATCGCCGCGTGATCAACCGTAACAACCGCCTCAAGCGTCTGCTCGAACTGTATGCGCCTGACATTATCGTGCGCAACGAAAAACGCATGTTGCAGGAATCGGTCGATGCGCTGATGGATAACGGTCGTCGCGGTCGTGCCATCACCGGTACCAACAAACGCCCGTTGAAGTCTCTGGCGGACATGATCAAGGGCAAAGGCGGCCGTTTCCGTCAGAACCTGCTCGGCAAGCGCGTGGACTATTCCGGCCGCTCCGTGATCGTGGTCGGCCCGACGCTGAAACTACACCAGTGCGGTCTGCCGAAGAAAATGGCGATGGAACTGTTCAAGCCGTTTATCTTTAACAAATTACTGCGCCGTGGTCTTGCGACCACGATCAAGGCCGCAAAAAAGCTGGTCGAGAAAGAAGGCAGTGAAGTCTGGGATATCCTCGAACAGGTGATCCGCGAACATCCAGTCATGCTCAATCGCGCACCGACGCTTCACCGTCTGGGCATCCAGGCGTTCGAACCGGTATTGATCGAAGGCAAGGCGATCCAGCTGCATCCGCTGGTGTGTACCGCATTCAACGCCGACTTCGACGGTGACCAGATGGCGGTACACGTACCGCTGTCGATCGAGTCACAGCTGGAAACCCGCGCGCTGATGATGTCGACCAACAATATTCTGTCACCCGCCTCCGGTGAACCGATCATCGTTCCGTCACAGGACATCGTGCTGGGTCTGTACTACATGACCCGCGAAGCGATCAATGTGCCGGGTGAAGGCATGGTGTTCGCCGATGTCGATGAAGTGCGTCGTGCTTATGACAGCCGTGTGGCTCATCTGCAGGCGCGGGTGAAAGCGCGAATTCGTGAAGAAATTTATAATGACGAAGGCGAGATTGTGGTCAATTACAAGATTGTCGACACTACGGTCGGTCGTGCGCTGTTATCTGAAATCGTACCGCGCGGTATGTCGTTCGATCTGCTCAACCGCGTGCTTGGCAAGAAAGCAATTTCCAGCCTGATCAATGCCTGCTATCGCCAGGTCGGTCTGAAAGAAACCGTGGTGTTTGCCGACCAGCTGATGTACACCGGTTTCCGTTACTCGACCCGCGCTGGTGTTTCGATCGCCATCAAGGACATGGTGATCCCGGAACAAAAAGGCAAGATCCTGAGTGCGGCTGAAGCTGAAGTGAAAGAAATTCAGAACCAGTACACCTCGGGTCTGGTGACCAATGGCGAACGTTATAACAAGGTGGTCGACATCTGGTCGCACGCCAACGAAGCCGTCGCCAAGGCGATGATGGACAAACTCGGTACCGACGAAGTGGTCGATGCTGAAGGCAAAAAAGTCCAGCAGACTTCGTTCAATAATATTTTCATCATGGCGGATTCCGGTGCGCGTGGTAGTGCCGCGCAGATTCGTCAGCTCGCCGGTATGCGCGGTCTGATGGCCAAGCCTGATGGTTCGATTATTGAAACCCCGATTACGGCGAACTTCCGCGAAGGTCTGAACGTACTCCAGTACTTCATCTCCACTCACGGTGCTCGTAAAGGTCTGGCCGACACCGCGCTGAAAACTGCAAACTCGGGTTATTTAACACGCCGTCTGGTCGACGTTGCCCAGGACATGGTTATTCTCAACGATGATTGTGGTACCGAGAACGGTTTGCGCATGCAGCCGATCATCGAAGGCGGTGACGTGGTCATGCCATTGCACGAGCTGGTACTCGGTCGTGTGGTTGCCCGCGATGTTACCAACCCTGCCGATGACAAAATTGTTATCCCGACTGGTACTTTGCTCGATGAGCAGTGGTGTGAGCAGCTGGATAAACTCGGCATCGATGAAATTTATGTACGTTCGGTGATCACCTGTGAAAACACCCACGGTGTTTGCGCCAAGTGTTATGGCCGTGACCTGGCACGCGGCTATCTGGTCAACAAGGGCGAGGCTGTCGGCGTGATCGCAGCGCAGTCGATTGGTGAGCCGGGTACCCAGCTGACCATGCGTACTTTCCATATCGGTGGTGCCGCATCGCGTTCGGCCGCAGCCAACAGCATCAGCGTGAAGAACAAGGGTTCGGTACGCCTGCATCACATTAAAACGGTGGTCCAGGTCAGCGGTAATCTGGTCGCGGTTTCACGTTCTGGTGAAATCGGCGTGATCGATGAACACGGTCGTGAGCGTGAACGCTACAAGCTGCCCTACGGTGCGGTAATTTCAGTCGCGGAAGAAGGTGCGGTCGAACCGGGCCAGATCATCGCCACCTGGGACCCACATACCCACCCGATTATTACCGAAGTCGCCGGTTTCGTTAAATTCACTGACTTCGAAGAAGGCGTCAGTGTGCAGAAAGAAACTGACGACATCACCGGTCTTTCATCAGTCGTGGTGATGGATCCAAAACAGCGTCCATCGGCGGGTAAGGATTTACGTCCGCTGATTACCCTGGTCGATGAAAAGGGTGAAGAGCTGTGTATCGCTGGTACCGACCAGCCTGCACGTTACTTCCTGCCTTCTGGCGCACTGATCAATATTGCCGACAACCACAAGGTCATGGTCGGTGACGTGGTCGCGCGTATTCCCCAGGCATCGAGTAAAACCCGTGACATCACCGGTGGTCTGCCACGCGTCGCCGATTTGTTCGAAGCACGCAAACCGAAAGAGCCGGCGATCATGGCCGAGTGCACCGGTGTGGTCAGCTTCGGCAAGGAAACCAAGGGCAAGCAGCGCCTGGTCATTACCAACGAAAACAATGAAGCCATGGAATCGCTGATTCCAAAATGGCGCCATATTAATGTCTTCGAAGGTGAGCAGGTGGAGCAGGGTGAAGTCATCGCCGACGGTGAACTCAACCCGCACGATATTCTGCGCCTGCTGGGTGCGGTCGATCTGGCTTCTTACCTGGTCAAGGAAATCCAGGACGTTTACCGTCTCCAGGGTGTGAAGATCAATGACAAGCACATCGAGGTGATCATTCGCCAGATGCTGCGCAAGTGCGAAATCTTCGAAGGCAACGATTCGCGTTACCTGAAAGGTGAAATCGTCGAGCGTGCCAGCATTGCCGAGGAAACCATTGCCCTGCGTGCCGAGGGCAAAATCCCGGCCACGGTATCCGCCATGCTGCTGGGTATCACCAAGGGTTCTCTGGTCACCGAGTCGTTTATTTCTGCGGCTTCGTTCCAGGAAACCACGCGCGTGCTCACCGAAGCAGCGGTTCGTGGCAGCTCCGACAGCCTGCGCGGTCTCAAGGAAAACGTCATCGTCGGTCGTCTGATTCCGGCGGGTACCGGTCTGGCTTACCACGAAGCACGCAGAACTCGCCGCACCGCGGAGATCGATGCGGCTTTCCATACGGATAACGAAACCGATGAGCAGGCAGCGAATGCGGCTTTTATCGACGACGATAGCGATGCCGGAAACAGCGTTGAAGAAGCCGTGGATAGTTCGGTAAACGAAACCAGCGACACTCAGCAGGACGCCTGAGCTGGCGATCAGCGGCTGGCGAGCGCTGCCAGCCGCTGAAATACCCGGTGAAAACCTCTGCCCTCGCTTGACAGTCTCTGGTGATGGGCATAGAATTTCGCCTCCCTCGGCAGGCCCCAATACGGGCCTGTCGTTTATTTATGAGGTTCTGAATTAGTTGCGCTGTTCAGGGCCATCGATAAGCCTGTAGAAAAACCTTCAATCCCCTGAAAACAGGGTTCGGAGATGGTGTTTGAATGACAACGATTAACCAGCTGGTGCGCAAACCGCGCCAGGATAAACGCACGAAAACGACTGTGCCGGCCCTCGAAGCCTGCCCGCAGCGCCGCGGTGTGTGTACTCGCGTGTATACCACGACGCCGAAAAAGCCGAACTCAGCGATGCGTAAAGTCGCGCGTGTGCGTTTGACCAATGGTTTCGAAGTGACCAGTTATATTGGTGGTGAAGGCCACAATCTGCAGGAGCACTCAGTTGTACTGATTCGTGGCGGTCGTGTAAAGGATTTGCCAGGTGTTCGCTACCACGTGGTACGCGGCAGTCTCGACACCCAGGGTGTCGACAATCGCAAGCAGGCGCGTTCCAAATACGGCGTCAAGCGTCCTAAAGCATAAGGGTCATAGGTTCAGACATGCCAAGAAGAAGAGTAGTAGCTAAACGCAATATCCTGCCCGACCCCAAGTTCGGCAGTACCCAGATTACCAAGTTCGTTAACATGATCATGAAAAGCGGCAAAAAAGCCACCGCTGAAGCCATCATGTACAGCGCGCTGGAAACCATGCAGAAAAAGGCCAGTGGCGAAGTGGTTGATTCCCTGACCAAGGCGCTGGATAACGTTGCCCCGATGGTCGAAGTTAAATCTCGCCGTGTCGGTGGTGCGACTTACCAGGTGCCTGTTGAAGTCCGTGCTGAGCGTCGCACGACACTGGCGATGCGCTGGATTATCGACGCAGCGCGCAAGCGCGGCGAAAAATCGATGCAACTGAAGCTGGCCGGCGAATTGCTGGACGCTTCCGAAAATCGCGGTTCTGCGGTTAAAAAACGTGAAGATACTCACCGTATGGCGGAAGCGAACAAGGCATTTGCACATTTCCGCTGGTAGCGCGGCTTAGTCCGGGGTACCGAGGTGGCGCGCACGACACCTATTAAGTTTTACCGCAATATCGGCATCATGGCCCACATCGATGCCGGTAAAACGACGACTACCGAGCGTGTGCTGTTTTATACCGGGATTTCGCACAAGATCGGCGAAGTCCATGATGGCGCTGCGGTGATGGACTGGATGGAACAGGAGCAGGAGCGCGGGATCACGATCACCTCGGCTGCCACCACCTGTTTCTGGAAAGGCATGGAACAGCAGTATGACCTGCACCGTATCAATATTATCGATACCCCGGGTCATGTCGATTTTACCATCGAAGTCGAACGCTCCTTGCGCGTCCTCGATGGCGCGGTGGCGGTGTTTTGTGCTGTCGGTGGTGTCGAGCCCCAGTCCGAAACAGTATGGCGCCAGGCGAATAAATACCATGTGCCGCGGCTGGTGTTTGTCAACAAGATGGATCGCGCGGGCGCAGATTTCATGCGCGTCGTGGAACAGATCAGGCAGCGCCTGGGCGCGAACCCGGTGCCGCTACAGTTACCGATCGGCGCCGAAGAGCATTTTCAGGGCGTTATCGACCTGATCAAGATGAAAGCGATTTACTGGCACGAAGCCGATATGGGTCTCACCTTCGAAGAACATGAGATCCCGGCCGAGCTGCTGGAGCAGAGCCAGACCCTGCGCGAGCAGCTGGTCGAGGCCGCGGCAGAAGCCAGCGATGAATTGATGAACAAGTATCTCGAAGGCACTGAACTCAGCGCCGCCGAGATTAAACAGGGTATACGCGCGCGCGTCCTGAAGAACGAAATAGTACCGGCTTTGTGCGGTTCCGCCTTCAAGAACAAAGGCGTGCAGGCGATGCTGGATGCGGTGATCGACTATATGCCGTCACCGCTGGATGTGCCTGCGATCATGGGCCATCTCGAAGATGGCTCTGAGGCCGAGCGCCACCCGGCTGATGACGAACCCTTTGCCGCACTTGGGTTCAAAATCGCCACCGACCCGTTTGTCGGCAACCTGACTTTCTTCCGCGTCTATTCCGGCGTGCTGAAATCGGGTGATGCGGTGTACAACCCGACCAAGGGCAAGAAAGAACGAATCGGCCGCATCGTGCAAATGCACGCCAACAGCCGCGAAGAAATTAAGGAAGTCCACGCAGGCGACATCGCCGCGGCCATTGGACTGAAAGATATCACCACCGGCGATACGCTGTGCGATATCAACCATATTATTACGCTGGAGAAAATGGACTTCCCCGATCCGGTCATTTCGGTGGCGGTGGAACCCAGGACCCAGGCAGACCAGGAAAAAATGGGTGTCGCGCTCGGCAAGCTCGCGCAGGAAGATCCTTCGTTTCGAGTACGCACGGACGAAGACTCAGGCCAGGTGATTATTTCCGGCATGGGCGAATTGCATCTCGAAATTCTGGTCGAGCGCATGAAGCGCGAGTTTGGCGTGGAATCGAACGTGGGTAACCCGCAGGTGGCCTACCACGAGGCGATACGCAAAACGGTCGAGCAGGAAGGCAAGTTTGTCCGCCAGTCCGGCGGGCGCGGCCAGTACGGCCATGTCTATCTGCGCCTCGAACCGCGCAGGCCGGGCGAAGGTTACGAGTTCGTCAACGCAGTGGTTGGCGGTACCGTGCCGAAAGAATTTATACCTGCTGTGGATAAAGGTATCCAGGAGCAGATGAAGAACGGAGTGCTCGCGGGTTATCCGATCGAAGATGTCAGAGTCACGCTGTATGACGGCTCTTACCACGATGTCGATTCCAGCGAGATGGCGTTCAAGATCGCGGGTTCGATGGGATTCAGGGATGGCGCACTCAGGGCCGATCCTACGATCCTGGAACCGGTGATGAAAGTCGAAGTGGTGACGCCGGAAGATTACATGGGCGATGTCATGGGTGATCTGCACCGTCGCCGTGGTGTGGTTGGCGGCATGGAAGATGTTCCCGCTGGAAAGATTTTACGTGCCGAAGTCCCGCTCTCGGAGATGTTCGGATATGCCACAGCATTGCGCTCGGCAACCCAGGGTCGTGCAACCTATTCGATGGAGTTTTTGCAGTATGCAGAAGCGGCACCGCATATTGTCGACGCAGTCGTACATCAGCGTAAACGCTAGTTGCGCTAACAGTTAAACGTATAACGATAGAAAGAGGTTATTGACAATGTCCAAGGGAAAATTTGAGCGTAACAAGACGCACGTCAACGTAGGCACGATTGGTCACGTCGACCATGGCAAGACGACATTGACCGCAGCCCTGACCAAGGTCATGGCCGAAATGTACGGTGGT
>Ga0214472_10004249_pt1 | contig 15111 bp, 12 predicted proteins | sample RVTome_6_FD_207662 | JGI IMG/M metagenome (GOLD analysis project Ga0214472, IMG submission 207662) | Soil microbial communities from uranium-contaminated site in the Upper Colorado River Basin, Wyoming, United States - RVT140D175 | ecosystem: Environmental > Terrestrial > Soil > Contaminated >...
CTTGCCCGATCCGGGTGAAGAATGTCTGCGCCCCCGCAATATGCTGCGGGGGCGCTTATCTGTGAGATTCTTCGAAGAGACATTGATTTAGATCAACCCATATCTCAGCTTCTTCTTGCCCCATTGCTACGGCTATGCCCCTGCAAACGAGCAGAAATCTGTTCTCATACATCCAGATTCTCGCTTCGGTTCGTATCGTCCGACTGTCTCCTGGCAACGATTTGCTCGCGGATCCGGTCTTTGCTGTGATCCCTGGCGACCAGCATGTAGATGGAGGGAATGATGAACAGCGTAAATAACGAGCCGATCGCGATGCCGCCTACGAGTACCAGGCCGATGGAGTTGCGGGCAGCAGCTCCGGCGCCGGTAACCAGGATCAGGGGAAAATGACCGGCAATCGTGGCCCCGGTTGTCATCAGGATGGGGCGCAAGCGGGTCATGGCGGCTTCGTGCACCGCTTGCCGCTTGGCGTGGCCCTTCTCCTGGAGTTTGTTGGCGAACTCCACGATAAGAATGCCGTTTTTGGAGACCAGTCCCACCAGAGTGACCAGTCCCACCTGGGAGTAAATGTTCATGGTCGTAGTCCACCCCTGGGTCCAGAATGAAACGCTGGGATCGGGCATTTTCAGGAAGGTAAAAATCATGGCGCCGAACATGGCCAGGGGTACCGAGCCGGCCAGGATCACAAATGGATCACGGAAGCTGTTGAATTGCGCGGCCAGCACCAGGAAGATCAGGAGCACGGCCAGGGCGAAGGTCTGAATGAAGGTATTGCCTTCGCTACGCAACTGGCGTGACTCACCGGTGTAATCCAGAACATATCCCTGAGGCAGGATCTTGGCGGCCTCATTCTCCAGAAAGTTTAGAGCCTCGTCCAGGGGTCGAACCGCCACGCCGCTGATTTTAACCGCGTTTAACTGTTGAAAGCGATTCAGGGAGCGCGGCACGGTGCTGTTTTTGATGGTAGCGAAGGTACTCAGTGGCACCAGACGGCCATTGGGGCCGGTGACATGGATGTCGCGGAGTTGCTCCGGGTTCAGGCGATCGATGCGCTGGATCTGGGGAATGACTTTGTAGCTGCGACCGTCAATGTTGAAGCGGTTGACGAAGTTGCCCCCGACCATTGTCGCCATATCAGTTCCCACCTGTTTCAGGTTGAGACCCAGGTCAGCGACCTTGTCGCGATCAATGATGAACTCCGACTCGGGCTGGTCGATTTTTACGTCGATAATCGGCGGAAAAGCGAACAGGCCGCTCTGCATGGCCGCGAGCTGGATCTGATTCGCAAAAGCCAGAATCTGTTCGAGCTCGGCAGTGGACGCCAGAATGAACTCAACCGGGAACTGACCGCCACCGGGCAGCGCCGGCGGAGTGACCGGGAACATCTGGATTCCCGGGATATTGTGCAGTTTTTGCTGCACTTCGGGCATAATTTCAAAAATTGTGCGATCACGTTCCTGCCAGGGCTGGACCACCATCCCCCCAAACCCGGAGGAAGGCTGGGTGATCTGAAACACGAACCGGGTTTCCGGAACGCTCAAAAACGCCTCGTTGACTGCCGCGGCGTAGTGGCTGGTCTGATCGAGGGTGGCGTTGGCGGCCGCATCCAGAATGCCGAAAATGACCCCCTGGTCCTCGGTGGGCGCCAACTCCTTGGCCGACATGGTGAACATGGGTATCGTCAGCAGACTCACCACGATCCAGACCAGGTAAACTGCCGGTCGAGCATTCAGACTGCCGTTGAGCAATCTTCCATAAAAGTTGCGCAGCTTGTTGAAATCACGTTCGATTTTCCCGGAAAAGCCGCGTTCATTCATGCCCGGCTTGAGTAACCGCGAGGCCATCATAGGTGACAGGGTCACGGCGACAATGCCGGAAATCATTACGGCCCCGGCCAGGGTAAAGGCAAATTCCCGAAACAGCGATCCGGTCAGTCCGCCCTGCAAGCCGATCGGCGTATAGACTGCCGCCAGAGTCACAGTCATGGAGATCAGTGGCCCCAGGAGTTCACGCGCGCCCAGTATGGCCGCCTGCATGGGAGTCTGCCCCTCGCTCATATGGCGTTCGACGTTCTCGACGACCACGATGGCATCATCAACTACCAGGCCTACGGAGAGCACAATGGCCAGCAAGGTCAGCAGGTTGATTGTGAATCCGAAGGCCTGCATAAGAAAAACGGCGCCAATAAGGGACAAGGGAATCGCCACGACCGGAATGAGAGCTGACCGCAGCGATCCCAGAAACAGAAAGATGATCACCACCACAATCAGCAGAGTCTCGCTCAGGGTCTTGATCACCTCGTGTATGGCGTTGTCGATATAGGCGGTACCGTCGTAGGCAATGCGCCCTTCCAGCCCCTGGGGAAGCTGCCTGGAAATCGCCTCCATTTCTTCTCGTACGCGCTTGATCACGTCCAGAGAATTGGCGTTGGGCAGTGGCCAGATTCCCATAAAGACAGCAGTTTGACCGGAGAAACGCACCTCGGCATCATAACTTTCAGCGCCCAGCACAACGTCACCGATGTCCTCTATACGTACGATGCCGCCATTCTCCTCGCGAATAATCAGGCGCTTGAATTCTTCCACGGAACGCAGGTCGGTATTGGCTGTCAGGTTCACCTGAACCAGGGCTCCCTTGGTGCTGCCCACGGCCGCCAAAACATTATTAGCCGCCAGGGCTTCGGCCACCTGCGCTGGGCTGACATTAAAAGCGGCCATGCGGTCGGGTTTCAGCCAGATTCGCATGGCAAAGGTACGTGCGCCGAGGATGTCGGCCCGTTGGACACCTTCCAGAGCAGAAAGCCGTGGCTGTACGACACGCACCAGGTAGTCGGTGATCTGGTTCTGTTTGAGAAAATCAGAGGTAAAACTCAGATATGCGGAAGCGAACTGGCTGTCGGCCGATTCCACGTTGATGACCGGGACTTCGGCTTCCGGGGGAAGATCTCCGCGTACCTGGTCCACTTTGGAGCTGATTTCCGAGAGCGCCTTGATGGGATCGTAGTTGAGCTTCAGGCGAGCATTGATGGTGGCAATCCCGTGGGCGCTTTGCGACTCAATGTAATCAATGCCGTCGGCGGCCGCAATCGCTCGTTCCAGGGGGCTGGTGATAAAGCCACGTACCAGTTCGGCGCTCGCGCCCACATAGACAGTTGTTACGGTGACTACGGCGTTGTCGCTACGGGGGAACTGGCGTACATTCAGGGAGCGGATAGCCTGCACTCCCGAGATAATGATCAATAAGCTGATCACCAGTGCCAGTACAGGGCGGCGGATAAAAATATCGGTGAATTTCATGAACTAGCCCTCTGTCGGCCGAGGCGCCAGCTTGAATTCGGGAGCCAGCTTATTATCCACCACCACGTTCTGGCCATTGCGTAGTTTGAAAACACCGGTACTCACGATGGTCTCTCCGGCCGCCAGCCCTGCGGTGACGGCGATAAAGTCACCGCGTTTTTCTCCCAGGCTTACAAATTGCTGGCGTACGATTTTTCCTGCAGGCTCGCCCGCTTCATCCCGGTTCTCTTCGATAACGAAAACCGAGTCGCTGTATGGCGCATAGAGCACGGCCGTTGCCGGGATGGCCAGCACGTCCTGCACCTCCGGCAAGACCACGGTCACATCGACAAACATGCCGGGTCGCAGCTGATTTTCGGCGTTAGCCAACAGCGCCTGTACATGGATATTGCGGGTGGCGCTCTCCACCTGCGACTCTATGGCCGTGATTTCACCCGTGACGGTTTGTCCGGGCAGAGCATTGGAATCAACCCGTACTTGCAGGCCTGTGCGGATTTGGGCCAGATGTTGCTGGGGGAGCAGAAAGTTGACAAAAACGGGACCCAACGATTGCAAGGTGACAATGGCCTGGCCGTCATTGATAATCTGACCCAGGTTGATCTGGCGAATTCCCAGTCGGCCGGCAAACGGCGCACGAATGGTCTTCTTGGCGATGGTGGCCCGAATGTTGTCAACCTGAGCCTGAGCCTCGGTGAGCTGGGCCTGCCTGCTGTCGTAGTCTGACTTGGAAATGGCATCGTCGGGAAACAGCACCTTGGCGCGCATGAAGTTGATGCGTGCCAGTTCCGACAGGGCTTCAGCAGCCCGGAGTTGGGCCGTCTCGACGGCGACATCCTGCTGCACAAGCAGATCTCCGGAAGAAACAAGGTTGCCGGCATCAAATGCGATACGCACCACCTTGCCGGTCATTTCGGCCGTTACTGTCACCCCTTGCACCGCATCAAGCGAGCCGACAGCGGTTAATGATGATTCCCAGGACTCGGCCATGACCGATGTCGAAGTCACGACCTCGGCCGGCGGTACAAATTGTTCACCCTTGGAGATCATTGCCTGGATTTGCAAGCCCTTGGTGCCTGCCAGGGCCGCGACGATGACAACCAGGGCGAAAGTGGCTAAAAGGATAGGCTTTTTCATTGCGATCTTGTTCCCTTTTGTTGGTTCTCGTCCGTAAACGGCATCTGTGTCATCCGGAGTTTCTGGAGGGATGCCAAGTAAGTGTAGCAGACTCCAAAATCCGCCGCCAGCACAGTAGACGATTCGTTTGCCACCATATCCCTCGCCATAGCGTCGCTAACCTTTATTTCGGTTGTAGGGACGAAATCTTAAGGGGTACAACCGGGTGCAACCAGCAAAAAAGCCCCACGCACAGGGGGATGTGGCGGGGCAAAATCTCTGTGCCTTAATAGGAGGGAAAAGCAAAGGCAGCAGAGTGTTATAAATAATTAATAACATACCTTGGGAAAATTACTATCAGGCAGAGCAACAAATCTATTTTCGGGTTTGACGGTGTGTGGTGTTAGGTTGATCATTCTAGGTCTGTTTGCCGAAGTTGGGAAGCTTGCTACACAGCTGTTTTTACTAAAAACCGTAAACGGTGTGGTTCATGACTTTAATAACACACTGAGCGTTGTTTTCGGCTATGCAGAGAGGGCACAGAGCCAGGAGGCTGTTTCATTACTGCTGCAAGAGCTACTTATATAAATCCAGAATGCCGCTGAACGCTTTACAGAGACTGTCCGAACGATAGTGTTCAACAGGGCGGCTATCTTAGGATCGGCAGTTGTGGTGTATGTGACAATTAAAGCTTATGCAGTCTGCCCAATTAGCACCACTCCTGCGAAGATCAGAAGGACGCCTAGTAGACGTGGCCGGGAAAAATGCTGCTCGATCCAGATCATTGACACCACCGAGGTGATGATAATACTGACAAGCCGGAACGACATTACATAGGCGGCCGAATCCATTGCTAAAGCTGCCAGAACCAGGCTGTACGAGATTAAAAATACCAGGCCGGCATACAGTTCACGAGGATTAACCACATTGTTTCCCTGTTTTGAGAGTGATGATGATACAGGCACTGTGAATTCCATGAACATCCATGCAATTGTGTTTTGCATGTAGACATAGTTAACCTTGGTGACTATGGCCAGAGAAAGCGGAAATATCGGCATGGTCGCTGAGGCGGATTTGTCAACCAGGGTATAAGCGCAGGTCATTATTGCAGAGAAACCCGCCCAGCAACAACTACGATTGAAATAACCTGCAGACCAGAAGCTGCCGATGCTGAAGGTGAACCGGCTCAATGGCACAACGAAACAGCCGCAGAGGATCAGAAGAATTCCGGCCAAGCCGGTAAGGGAGAGCTCTTCGCCAAGGCACAAGGCAACCCAAACCATCAGAAATACAGGTAGGCCGCGGGCGAGAGGGTAAGCGACCGATACGTCGCCATGTTGGTAGGCCCTGCTTAGCGCGTAAAAGTAGAAGGCAACGAGGACGCCGGAACAGACAGCTGAAAGGAGGTATCCCGGTGCATAATTGACAAATGGCTGCATTAAAAGAAACAGGGGAAGATAACAGAGGGTCGAATAGCGCAGGGATGTACGAATGAAACGAACCGGATCGCCGTCTGACTTGGAAACCAAATTCCAGGAGGCATGACACAGTGCCGACAACACCACCAGCAGTGCTCCAAGCAAACTCATAGGCACCTGTAACCTTCCCCATCAGTTCAGCTGAACAGGTGGTGACATAGACGGGCGGCGACCTTCGCTGTCCGGTTGTCGATGTCGTAGTGTGGGTTAAGCTCGCAAATGTCGGCCAGCAACAGCTTGGGTCGTCCATTTGTGTCAACTGCCTGTCGTAATACATCGACAGCGAACAGCAGTATGTCAAATGGGATCCCGAGCGCAGCTGGCGCAGACACGCCCGGTGCGATCCCAGCAGGCAAAACATCGAGATCGATACTCAGGTAGAGTTGGTCGCAGGCAGCAACAAAATCTCGAAGGGCGCCTGATAGCATGGTTTTGCGGCCTTCCGATGCAAGCTCTGTGTCCAGCAAATAAGATACGCCGAGGCTCTCGGCCCGCTCAAACAGGGTACCTGAATTCGCCATGCGGCTGATGCCGAAGCAGGCGTAGCGAAAAGGTTGCCCCATCAACCGACAAGCTTCGGCCATTTGGGTGAAGGGTGTTCCGGAATGTGCACCAGAGGCAGTGCTGCGCAGGTCGAAGTGTGCATCGAAATTAATGATGCCTAAGACGCTGTCCGGGTTCACAAGGTCGAGGTGCCGACGTAGCCCATTATAGCTACCGTAAGCTGTTTCATGCCCTCCGCCGAGGACCACGATTGTCAACTTCTTTTGCAGCAGTGAGGTGACCTGTTGCGCGAGGATCTCCTGCGCGGCCTCGAGAGATCCGTCCAAGCAGACCACGTCACCGGCATCGTAAAGAGGATTGATCATGTGGTTGGCCGTTCCGCTTAAAGCCCGGCGAACAGCCACGGGGGCCAAGGCGGCGCCGATGCGACCCTGATTGCGCCTGACCCCTTCATCGCAAGCGAAGCCGATCAAGGCGCAACCCGGTCCCAGACATTCCCCATCAATAGCGCGAACCCATTGGTGCAGACGCAAGAGATCCGAACCTTCATCGTTGTCGATTCGGCCATTCCACAGGCTCATGTCTGCCGGTACATGCATACACTGCTCCACCTGTTTTTATTGTTAGTTTCCAAGCCAAATGCGAACACCAAAATCCCCCATTTCGAGTTGTAGGTGGAGGCTGGCGTTCTCCGGTAGAATTCACATTGATGCAGCAACATCAACCGGAACGACCGATTCTTGAATACACAACGAATCGAGCCAGCCGTTACTCCGTTCAAAATAGTTCAGTCTGGTGCCGATATCGCGTTTCAAGGCATTGCAATAGACCCTGTGTGATTCGGACAAATCGTGGATCCCCATGCCGATCGGGTTGAAGAAAATGCGTTGGTGTTCATCGGCACGACCAGGTTTGAGCCCGGCGACGACCTCACCGACTTCGCCGGTAATCGCCGACTCAGGGATGTAGCCTTCAGCAACCGCCCGCCAGCTGACATCGACGCCATGATGTTTGACCTGATACCAGTCGTCGACAAAAATTCGGTCGAACACTGCCAAAGCTGAAGGTGGCGTATCCCAGAAGGAGATTTCAGCGTGGAAAGCTCCAGGCTTGTACCATGCTGCATCAACGTAGGCTGCGCGCGCCATGGTCGCCGTTGAAATAACGTCACTGTCGACAAACGCTTCGCGCACAGTCTTGACGGCGATCACTTCCATATCCAGCCTGCAGGCCATGCTTTGTGCAAAGGAAACAGCACTCATATGGTTAATATCGTAAACCTTGAGTTGCTGCAGGCCGGGGACCGCGGCTTTGATCGCTGCGGCCTGTGTCATGCCCTGCACGCTGGCACCCACCAAGCCGAAAACAGTCGATCCGGGGTTGGCCAAATATTTTGCTGCGACACCGCTTGCCGCACCTGTACGCATAGCACTGGCGATAGCACCGTCCATAATACACACTGGGATCAGGGTCTCAGTATCAAGTATAATATTGATGGCTGTGGCGCGGGGCAGCCCAACAGCGGAGTTCGCCGGACGGCTTGGAATGAACTTGATGCCGACAGCATCGACTGGTCCGAGGAGCCCACGCTCAAGCAGTTGTTCAGAGTAATTCTTTCCCCCCAGGTAACTCGGCATTGACATGACCCGTCCGGTCGTCTCTTCAGTGGAAGCATCTCCCCAGCGGATGACCGGTTTGCCCGGCTGGATATAGTCCTTGACGCCATGTAGAAAGAATGAGCGCTCGGTAGCCTTGAGGGTTTCGGCCATAACAGCACCGCCGGCGGCGACGCAATCTTCTTGACTCAAATAAAGCAGTGACCAGCCTGGCTTGTTCATGAGACTTTCCTCCAAGTTTGGGTATGGATATTAAACGGGTAGTGTGACCTTTACGATTTTGGCTGGCTGCCACCAAGTTCCCGGGAGATGTTGGTTGCTGTTGCCTTCAGGCATACAGTTAAGGACTCCCTTACAGAAGAATCGCCCATTACGGTGTCCGGTGCCGATACATTGATTGCCGCAACCACTTCACCGGCATAATTAGTTATAGGGACAGCGATTGCAGTGGAAAAATCAGAACGGTTAATGCTGAATCCCTGTTCACGTTCATCGGCGATCATCTGACGAAGCTGTGGCAAGGCGTTCGGGACAGATTGGGGGAAGCCATCAAGCGCTACCCCCGAAAAAAGTTCGCTCAGGGCTTCGTCGTTCAGGCCGGTGAGAAGAGCACGACCAACAGCAACGGAATGACAAACAAAACGGGAACCGATCGGAACATGAACAACCAGCCGTTGGTGTGACTGGGCCTGGTAGAGGTATACGGCCTCTATTCCCTCGCGAACGGCCAGGTGGCAGGAAGAGCTGGTTTCATCGCGCAGTGCAATCAAGTGTGGCGAAGCGACCTCTACAATTTCGCGCGACGCCAGATAGCAAAATCCTCTGGACAGGACCATCGATCCCAGTTCGTAAGAATTGCGCCCGGTTTTCTCCAGATAACCAAGCTCTGTCAGGGTGACGACCGTGCGATAGATTGAAGGCGCCGTAACCCCCAGCCCTTCAGCAAAATCGTTGACATTCAATACGCGGCGGTTGAGAGAGAACAATCCAAGAATCTGCAGGCCTCTCATCAGAGCCGGGACAACGTACGTCTCATTGTTGTTTTCGCGTTTCTGCATACTCGCCTGGTTCTCCCGTTTGATTCAATAATCGTTCAGTATTTATATCATTAGTTTTTGCATTTGCAAGAAAGTATTTTCAAAACACGTAAATAAACACAAAAAACTACCAATGTGAATTATGATGTTCACATACGAATAGTATGGGGCTCCTAAGCCCTAAGCCGGCACCGAAGCAACCTGCAGTTTATTCTTAGTATTCAGCACGAGGATCAGCAAGACGGTGAACGCACCTATCGTGATCATGATAATGTTCGGTGAGATCAGGCAAAGGCCGCCAGCGATAAGCAGATATTTGCGGAAACGAGCGACCGAAGTGCGGAAAAAACCGATATAGGCAACGGATAAAGCATAAATACCCAGCAGACCGCTGGTGAGGGCAATGCTGAATTCAAACCAAGAAAAGTCTATAAAGAGCAGGCTGGGCGCATAGACGAACATGAATGGCACCAAGGCCTTGCCCATGGAGAGCCGGAAGGCAGTCATGCCGGTTTCCATCGGATCAGCTCCACCGATACCTGCTCCAGCGTATGCGGCCAGAGCCACTGGCGGCGTAACATCGGCCAGAACCCCATAATAAAAGACGAAGAAATGGGTAGCTACCAACGCTACGCCAAGATCGTTCAGTGCCGGGCCGGCTATGGATGCCAGAATGATGTAGCAAGGGGTCGTAGGAATGCCGGCTCCCATAATAATGCAGGCGATAGCGACCATTATCAGGCCAAAGAAGAGCGTCGCACTCGGGGCTGAGACGAGCTCGAAAGGAACCAGCGCACTGAGTGCGTTGCCGATTCTGGTGGCCAAAGCAAGAACTGCCCCGGAAAATTTGAAGCCCAGCCCGGTAAGAGTCATGACGCCAAGGATAAAACCGACGCAGGCGCAGGCGGCTCCGATCGCCAAGGCGGACTTGGCGCCCAGATCGAGCCCTTCGATCAGCTTGCGTGGAGTGATGGTTGATGTCCTGTCCAGGTCACCAATACCCAGACGGTTTGTCACCACTGGAATATATGAACAGACTACGGTCAGAATGATGCCCCAAAAAGCCGCAAGGTAGGGCGTAAACTGCATCAATAGCAAGGTAACCATGACACCGAGGGGAATCATCAAGTGCCAGGAGCGTTTGAGCACTTGTTTTAACTGCGGAATCCGGTTGCGTTCTATCCCTTTAAGGCCCAGCCGTTTGGCTTCCAGGTGAACCATGCAGAGAATTGCAACATAATGGAACAGCGCCGGCACGATGGCGATGAGGATTATTTCATTGTAGGGGATGCCAAGCATCTCTGCCATGACAAAGGCCGAGGCACCCATGATCGGTGGAGTAATCTGCCCTCCGCACGATGCTGAGGCCTCAACTGCTGAGGCAAATCGGGGGGAGAAGCCATACTGTTTCATCATGGGGATGGTGAAGGCGCCGGTGGTGACCGTGTTGGCGATGGGCGAGCCGGAAATCATTCCAAAAAATCCGGATGAAACTACGGACACCTTGGCCGGACCACCGGAATAACGACCGGCAAGGATCGTGGCGAGGTCGATGAACAGCTGGCCGAGCCCGGAAAATTGTGCCAGCACTCCAAACAGCACGAAGTGGAAGACGTAGGTCGCGACAACACCGACAGCTAGCCCATAGATACCCTCGGTACCGAGATAAAGATGCTCAACCATGCGAACGATGTCGTAGCCGCGGTGCGCCAGAACGCCGGGCAGCCACGGTCCGACCACGGCGTATAGCAGTGCCAGGGCACCAATCACCGGCAAGGTCTCGCCCATCGTCCGGCGCGTTGCCTCGGTGACCATCATGATGGCCAGCAGACCCATGACGTAGTCGCTAAGCATCGGAAAGCCGATGTTGACAATGAAGATCTCCTTGAAGAAGATCACCAGGTAGAGCGAAATGCCTCCGGCTACCAGCGCGAGAGGCCAGTCCATCAAGGAGGGCTGGTTGTTGTCGCCTTTGGTCCATTTGATAGGCAGAGCTGTCACCCCAATCAGGGCAGCTAAACACAGCAGACCGGCGCTTCCCCAGTAGCCCATCTGGCTGGAAAAGGCGTTAACCAGCTGCCAGGCGAGAAACATGTAAAAGGCCGCAAAAGAGAGACCGAAGGCCCACGATTGTATGGTTTTGGAGTGTTGCCTGCGTGGGAAGACCAGGAAGACCAGACCAAGAACAAAACTCAGATGCAGGGTGCGATGGGTTACTTCATTGAGCAGGCCAAAACCTGCGGTGTAGACATGAAACATGCTCAGGATAACGCAGAGAAGCCCGACCAGAAATGCCGTGCGCCCCTTGAGATTGCGGAAGTTTGATTCCGCGTCATACTTCCTGATGAGAGCCTCTTGCTCTTTTTCTGTCAGGATCCGTTCCGCGACAGCATCTTTCGTTCGTTTGCCATTGTCTTGCTTCGTCGGTTCACTCATCGTCTTAATCCTTTTGTATTGATTGCCTCTCGGTCGAAGCGATCGCAACTCTCAATGCTTAGCTCAAGGGCCTGGTCATCCCAGTGACACAGATTTATCTCATTGTCCGCCAACAGCAAATGATTGTGGTAATTCCTGTCGGTTCGCACGACCAGCTGTGGAATCGGTCGCTGTAAATGCAGGACGAAGCGATCGTCACGACTCTCCCAGCTGATGGCGCCGGCATCCTGAGTGTCGGAGGGCAAGCCGGCTCCGTGCGCCTCGAAGATCTCCGCGGTCTGGATGATCTTGTCGCTATCGATGCGGTACTCATCACGAACCGGAGTTTTTGAAACCGAATGTATGAAGGTGAGTGCAAACTCTCTGTGGTCTCCCAACGGGTAGCTTTGCAACTCATGCTGAGAAGGATGCTGCCGGATTACCAGACACTTATCGTGTTGATTGGCGCAGGCTGTCAGAGAAAGGCAGGCGGCCAGAAACATCACCAGCACGCCTGCCCTCATATGCTTCGCAAGCATTTACTTGATCAGACCTTTTTCCCGATAGTAGCGCTCAGCTCCGGGATGTAAGGGGATAGAAACTGATTCGAGGGCGGTATCAAGGGAGATTTCCTTGCCCTTGGAGTGCACCTTGGCCAAGGTTTCGGTGTTTTCGTAGAGAGCCTTAACGACATTGTATGCCAGATTCTCATCGAGGCTGGCATGGGTCGCCCAGATAGCGCGGACCGCAATGGTCTCCACCGGTTCAGTCTGTCCTTTGTAGCTATTGGCGGGCAGGATTGTCTTGGCGTAATACGGCTGTACCTTACGCAGTTCATCGATGGCCGGACCGGTGAGCGGAACGATCATGATGTCATGAGCGTTGGAAAGCTCGATGACCGATGCAGTCGGGGCGCCGGCAGTGATCAGCGACGCATCCAGATTGCCATCTTTAATCTTTTCAACCGACTGGGAAAAAGAAGAATAGTCTTCGTTTACCTCTTCACGCTGCAAGCCGTAGGCGGCGAGGAGATCACCAAGAAGCTGCCATTGGCCTGAACCTGGCGAGCCTGAAGATACCGACTTCCCCTTGAGGTCAGCGAGGGAATTGATGCCTGAATTGGCGCGAGCCACCAGCTGTACTGTCTCGGGATAAAGAGAGCCGAGGGCGCGCAGGTTTTTGACGGCCTTGCCATCGAACTGGTTCACACCTTTGTAGGCGGCATCCAGAATGTCGGCGGCAACAAAAGCCGACTCGACCCCCTCCCGGCCAAGAAGGCTCGCGTTAGCAACAGACGCATTGCCAGTCTCTGCCGTAGCTGAAAGCTTGCTGCCGTTGACTTCCACATTGTTGGAGATCAACTGTGCCAGCATGCCACCCAAAGGATAGTACGTTCCCCCGGTTCCTCCGGTCGCAATACCGAAGAACACCCTCTCGGCAGCTATCGCGGGACTTGCCACAAACAGCAGGACCATAAAAGCGACACACAGTTTCATCAATGTTGGTTTCATTCCAATCTCCTTGCCACGTTTGGCTGGTTATTTATCTTCGCCAGTGAAGATAATATTTAATATGCGACAATAACGTTGTTATATTAATTTTTATACTGTTGCTATATTTCAATGTCAACGTAAATATTGGCTTAATTGAAACAATTGGTTGGCAGGTTCAGGCAGGGAATGATGACAGGCTGTCTAAGGCGGACGGTGGAAAGGGAAGAGAGTGAGAGCAAGCCCTGGTTATGAATCTGGAAACGAACAGAAATGTTGTTAACATAGAAGAAAATTCAAGAACGAACATTTCGGTTCATTCATGAACAAGAGGCTACTTACATGAAAACGGAACTTCACATCCAGGTTAAACCAGAGCACACAGACGAACTCGGGCATCTAAATCACATCCAGGCCTTGGCCTTTCTGGAGCGGGCGCGTACTGACTGGTATGGACTCTGTGGTTTATGGGAGGGAGGAGGCGAGGACAAACTTGGCACCATCGTTGTGAATATCAACGTTAATTACCGCAAGGAGTGCATGCTTGGGGAGAATCTTACGGTCAGGACCCGTCCAACTTCGATGGGAATAAAAAGCTTCATGCTTGCCCAGGAAATTGTGCGCTCCGATGGTACTGTGGTTATCGATGGCGTAACCACGAGCGTAGTCATGGATATGCCGACCAGATATATCATTGCCGTTCCCGACTGCATAGCAAAGCAATTCCCGCAACCTTCCAATCCTTGAATTATAGAATGTCCTTGTTATCCGGGCATCGTCTGGTCCGGTCCGATTCGATTCGATGCCCTTCTGGAAGCAGGTCGCACAGCTCGGATCTTGCAAATGTTAAGATTCTTTCCAATTTAGACCTCTCCAAAAAGACCTTTGTCGCGCTGGCATTCTCAGGGAATCTGTTTCACCATAAAACAATATCCAAACAACTGAATAATAACGAGCATTTACAAGCCAGGTTAAAATACATGAAATTATTTTAACTTTATTGTTGACATGAAACTTATTTAATGTTAAAAGTTTAATCAACAAAGAGGAACAAGTCACAAACCAATAAGACAGGAGATTGTCATGAAAACTCAAAGCCGCTTTATGGATAATGTGAAAAGTAGTTACCTGGTTCTGGTCATTGCTCTCCTCGGCATATTTGCTTTTATTTCTGCCGTATTGATCGCCTGGCCGGCCCTTGCTTATATCGGCTCGAAACTGTTCAACTAGAAATCAATTTTAGCAACCAACGTCCTCACTCGGTGAGAGAAAGCATAGACAGGAGAAACACTATGAAAACCGCAGCCAATATTGTCAATAATGTGAAAGCCAGTTACACCGTCGCCATCATGAGCGTGCTTGGCGTCTTCGCCTTTGTCTCCGCGATCTTAATCGCCTGGCCGGCACTCGCCTATCTCGGCGCCAAGATGTTCAACTAAGATAGCAACAAAGTCGGTAGATACGGGTAGATGTAAATCTGCCTGGAATAAACAGAGCTAAAGGCCGTCCACTTCAATGAGCGGCCTTTAGCTTTGTGCGTCAGGCATGACATTTCTACGTTCTGGCAGCTTGTCGGACTATCCATAAGCCGGCGGCAAATCCGGCTGTATGGCCCATGTCGTTACGTATTGACGTGAACTTTTGACGTCTGGAACAAAATAGGACCGGAGGACAAAAAAGAAGAACGACCCAGCGAGGGCGCTCTCTTGTAAATACTGGTCGGAATGACTGGAATCGAACCGGCGCCCGAGCTCCCGAAGCAGTGAATTCCACTCGGCTGCGCACTTGCCCCTCAGTGTGGTTGCTCCAGGCAGTAACATCCGTAAATGGTTTTGCTGTTGATCTGTAGAAAGGACACCATAGAACGTATGAAATGTGCAAACCGGAAATGGCCCATCCGGGGAGGACGGGCTATCCCATGAGTATTTGCGAGTGCATCAACTTTGAGTTGTTATTCAAAAGAACAAGCTAATTGACCTTCAGACAAAGGACACGAGACGTGCAATCTCATCGAGAGTCAGTGAATCAGGCCGGAGATTCCGATCAAGATCAGGTAGATAGCAACGATAAAATTCAGGGCTTTTGGTATGATCAGAATCAGGATGCCAGCCAAAATTGATAAGACTGGTTGCAATTGCACATACATTATGAATACTCCCTTG